>ERZ1026856.438-NODE-438-length-26619-cov-16.809592_pt1 | contig 26619 bp, 48 predicted proteins | sample MGYA00380158_ERZ1026856 | MGnify/ENA primary metagenome ERZ1026856 (study PRJEB33269, sample SAMEA4719794) | human gut metagenome | biome: human-associated habitat; feature: organic feature; material: feces | place: Cameroon | collected 2013-10 ...
TTAGTCTCGTGGGCTCGGAGATGTGTATAAGAGACAGAATCTGGAGGTAATGATGATAAAATTAGATTATTCCTTACAAACTCCAGAAGAAAGAAATGAATTAGTCAAGAAAATATTAGAGGAAACCCCAGACCCCTCTCCTCGATATTTAGAAATATTAGGGGACTATATCATTCTTTGTATGGAGAAACAAGAGAAGAAGGAGCGTAAACTATTAACTGATAATCGTATGGCAACAGTTAATAAACGTGAAACATCTTTTGAAGGTCTTGTTTCCCAATTTGAGAATGGCGAAGATGGAATTTATAATTTAATTACTGAAAATAAAAATACAATATTTTAGCCTAAAATTACAATTACTAAAAAAGACATAGAAGAAATACCTCATTTAAAATAGTTGAGAGACGCCATTACTATTTGGGAAGCTAAATTACGAGTTAGTGAAGGACGCGAAGCATTTATAATTAAACGTGCTATTATTGAAATGCGTAAAGATTAGTATGTTATTAAAAATGCGGTTCGTCGTCCAATTGTTATGACTAAAATTACTCGTTCAAGAAATTTTATTCCATTAGAGGACACAACTTGCATTTTTGATGATGATGGTTATCCAATCCCGGATGGCGTTTCACTATTAGACCCTAGAGTATGTTCTGCTATTTTATGTAATTATTCTCGCTTAAAACAAGATAGTTGGGGAGATTTTGAAAGAGATTTATGGTATATTATGGAAGATTTTGATAATTTATGTACCATCGCTCTTAAAGATTATCCACTGTATGACAGAATAGTTGAATATAAAATTGATGGATTATAGAATATAGACATCCAAAAGAGAATCCAAGAGGAATTTAATATTACCCATAGTTTAGAATATATTTCTAGTTTATGGCGCAATAAAATTCCTAAATTAATCGCTTCAGCGGCTGAAGATCAATATCTATATGATTATTATTTACATAAAGCAAAAGGTAAATATAAAAAATGTAGTCGCTGTGGGCAAATTAAATTAGCACATAATAAATATTTTAGCAAAAACAAAACTAGTAAAGATGGTTATTATAGTATTTGTAAAAAATGCCGTAATGCCAAAAACAAGGGCAAACAGTTATAATTTTAAGATGCCTGTTATTGGATAGATATAAGGAGGAAAATTATGGCTGTAGATAATAGTAATAAAGTATATTATTGCGAACGATGTAATAGAACTATGGGCGCTGATCAATTCTATACATCTAATAATTTAGAAAAATATCCAAATGATGGAAAACTCCCTCAATGTAAAAAATGTATCACAATGCTTGTAGATAACTGGAATCCAGAAACTTATATGTGGATTTTACAAGAAATTGATGTACCATATGTTCCTGATGAGTGGAGTAAATTAATGATGAAATATGGACAAGATAAATCTAAATTAACTGGTATGAGTATTTTAGGTAGATATTTGTCCAAAATGAAACTTAAACAATATAAAGATTATCGATGGAAAGATTCTGAGTTTTTATAGGAAGTGGCTAATAATAAATTAGAACAAACTATGAAACGACAAGGCTATGATGCCTAGCAAATAGCAACTGCTATTGCTAAATCTACCGTCGCCATTCCAGAAGAAGAATTAAAACCTTATACTCCTGAATTGCCAGAGCGTTTTAGAGATGGTGATAATTATTTTGACCAATAGAATGGTATTGAACATGACCCAGCAGATGACCTCGATTTAACAGAAGAAGATATTCTATATCTTCGTATGAAATGGGGTAAAGCGTATAAACCAGAAGAATGGGTTAAACTAGAGCAACTCTATGAAGAAATGATGAGTTCCTATGATATTCGCGGCGCTGGTCATATTGATACATTAAAATTAATTTGTAAAACATCCTTGAAGGCGAACTAGCTAATCGATATTGGTGATATCGAAGGTTTCCAAAAGATGAGCAAGGTTTATGATAGTCTAATGAAATCAGGTAATTTCACCGCGGCTCAAAACAAAGCTGATACAGGAGAAGCATTTGATTCTATCGGAGAATTAGTGGCTATGTGTGAAACAGAAGGATTTATTCCTCGGTATTACACAGAAGGTCCAAAAGATAAAGTTGATGAAACTCTACAAGATTTAAAGAATTATACACATACATTGGTCACCGAAGAAATGAATCTAGGTAATCTCATTGAAGGTGCTATTAAGAAAATGCAAGAAGAAGAAAATAAAGAAGAAGATCAAGATATTGAAGAAGATTTAACGATGGAAGAGATTGAGCATCTCAAAGACGAAGATTTAATTGAATATAATGATTTCCTTGAAGAAGAGTCTGAAATAGATGCTCAGACTTTGAGGAATTTAGAAGGATAATATGGCTTTATAGGATTTACTTGATTTATCTTAGAAGCGTAAAAAGATTGGAATTTCAGAGGACCGTCTTCGTGCGATTATACCAGAAGCAAGATAGTACATAGCCTTTTGGAGAGAATATCCAGATATGTTTATCGACTTTATGGCTGGACCCGATGGCGGCCCTCAACATTTTAAACTCTATTTTTATTAGAGAATCTTTTTGCGCGCTGCGATGCGTCATAAATATATTTATGCGGTATTCCCTCGTGCTTATTCAAAATCTTTTTTATCAATGATGGTCTTAATGTGTCGTGCGATTTTATATCCTAGATGTAAATTATTTATTACTTCTGGTGGTAAAGAACAAGCGGCTGGAATTGTAAAAGAAAAAGTTCAAGAAATTTGTACTCTTATTCCTGCATTTTAGAAAGAAATAGATTGGCGTCGTGGCTAGACGCTTGAAGGAAAAGATTATGTTAAATATGTATTTAAAAATGGTTCATATTTTGACAATATTGCCGCGAGAGAGTCTTCTCGTGGTAAACGTCGCCACGGTGGTTTAATCGAAGAGTGTGTTGGTGTTGATGGTGATATTCTATCACAAGTTATTATCCCTACAATGAATATTTCTCGTATGTGTATGGATGGCACTACTCAACCTGATGAAACTCTTAATAAATCTCAAATTTATATTACTACTGCTGGGTATAAAAATACATTCCCTTATGATAAATTAATTCAATTATTAGTTTGGGAAATTGTAAAACCTTAGCAATCCATTATTATGGGTGGTACTTATCGTATTCCTGTTTTAATGAAATTATTGGATGCGAATTTTATTAAAGACCTAAAAATGGACGGAACATTCAATGAAAGTTCATTTGACCGAGAATATGAAAGTAAATGGTCTGGTACTGTAGAAGATGCGTTTTTTAATGCTGAAATATTTGATAGAAATAGAATATTAAATTAGCCTGAATATGAAGCATCTGGGCGTAATTCAAAATTAGCATCTTATGTACTTGCGGTCGACGTTGGCCGTAAAGGATGCGATTCAGTTATTTGTGTATTTAAAGTGACCCCACAATCACAAGGTGGTTCAATTAAAAGTTTAGTAAACTTATATACATTGTCTGATGAACATTTTGAAGACCAAACTATTAAATTAAAAAAATTATATTATAAATATAATGCTGATAGAATTGTAATTGATGGTAATGGTTTAGGAATTGGTTTAATTGATTATATGGTTAAAACATAGATTGACCCTGAAACCAATGAAATCTTCCCTGATTTTGGCGTTATTAATGATGACGATTTATTTTACAAGAAATATAAAACATCTAATACTGTATTAGATGCTATGTATATTATAAAAGCTAATGCGCCACTTAACACAGAAGCTCACGCGATTGCTAAATCACAGCTTGCTTCTGGAAAAGTAAAATTTTTAATTGATGAGCGCGTAGCAAAAAATAAACTTCTTGCTAAAAAGAAAGGCCAAACAATGACTCCAGAATAGAGGGCAGAAGAATTAAAACCATTTACTTTAACTTCCATATTAAAAGAAGAAATGATGAATTTGCGTGAAGAAACTGAAGGAGTAAATATTATCCTGAAGCAAGCAAATAAAAGTATCCGAAAAGATAAATTTTCTGCTTTTGAATATGGACTATATTATTTAAAATTAGAAGAAGATAAAAAGAAGAAACGTAAAAAGTTTAATGCTAAAGATTGGTGTTTCTTGAACTAAGGAGGTAATTATGAGAGCGTCTAGAGGCGAAATTAAAATTGAAGAAATTTTGCGGCAAGCTGAATTACCATTCAAGATGGAATATATTTTTCCAGATTTAAAAGCACCAAGTGGTAGACCATTACGTTTCGATTTTGTTGTTTTTGATGATGATGGTAGGATTGATTTTATTATTGAATATTAGGGTAAATAGCATTATGAGCCTAGTGCAAAATTTGGTGGTAAAAAAGGTTTATATCAACAATAGTATAACGATAATCAAAAACGACGTTTTTGTGCTTTACATGATTTTAAATTAATAGAGATTCCTTATACAGATGAGAATCTTATTACATATGATTATATAATGAAATTAGCTGGATATTAAGGAGGTGGAATTTTGGATACTAAAGAATTATCACGTTAGGAAATCATCCACTCCAAAGGATTTAATATCAGCAATGGAACAAGTGATTATCGAACTGCTGATCCAACAGAATATCGTAAAATAAAAGTTGGAGTTCAAACATTAGATGATGCTGTATTAGATTTAGGGTCATTTGCTCGGCTATATCCTAATCGTCGTGGTCCATGTCGTATGGTCACTAAAAATGATGTATTACGAGCTATGATAAATCGTGATATTGTTGAAATGCGTAGAATTTCTAATTTATTTTATGATATTAGTGGTATTTATGAGCGAGTATGTAATTATTTTGCATATTTATATAGATATGATTGGTATGTCGCTCCAGAAATTTTAGATGATACTGTAAAAGATGAAAAAGTTTTAAAAGATTTTTCAAAATTATTAAACTATTTAGATAATACTTATATTAAAAAAATCTGTGGCGATATTGCTCAAAGTATTATGAAAAATGGTTGTTATTATGGATATATCGTACAATCTACAAATAGTTTAATTTTACAAGAATTACCTGCTAGTTATTGCCGTTCTAGATATTTTGTGGCTGGTATGCCAGCTGTTGAATTTGATATGCGGTTTTTTGATTAGTTTCCTGATCCTAGTTATCGTATGCGCGTATTAAAACTATTCCCTGAAGAGTTTCAGCGCGGATATGTTTTATACAAGAAAGGAAAATTACTTCCTGATATTAAGGGAGATTATAGTGGAAGTTGGTATTTACTATCTCCAGAACTAAGTGTAAAATTTAATTTTAATGGTAGTGATGTTCCACCATTTATTAGTTCTATTCCTGCTTTAATGGATTTAGATGCCGCTCAAGATTTAGACCGCAGAAAACAAATGTAGAAGTTGTTAAAAATTATTGTTCAAAAACTTCCTATGGATAAAAATGGCGATCTAATATTTGATATTGATGAATCTCGCGATATACATAATAATGCTGTTGCAATGTTATCAAGAGCTATTGGTGTAGATGTTTTAACGACATTTACTGATGTTCAATCTATTGATTTATCAGATAAAAATACTACTACTACTACAGATGATTTGGCAAAAGTTGAACGTACTGTCTATAATAATTTGGGTATTTCTCAAAATCTATTTAATACTGATGGTAATTTATCATTAGAGAAGTCTATCCTTAATGATGAGTCAACTGTTAGAAACTTGTTGTTGCAATTTAACATTTTTTTTGATAGAATAGTAAAGATGAAGGTTGCGAACAATAAGAAATATAGTTTTAAATTTTATATGCTTGAAACTACACAATATAATTATAAAGAAATGTCAAAATTATATAAAGAGCAAACGCAACTTGGTTATTCTAAGATGTTACCTCAAATTGCTCTTGGTCATTCTTAGAGTTTCATTTTGAATACTGCGGTATTTGAAAATGATGTGTTGAAACTAACTGAAATTATGATCCCACCATTGATGTCTTCTACTATGAGCAGTCAAGATGTTTTGGGTAATAAAGGTTCAAACAATTAGAATAAAACACAAAATAATTCAGGAAGTAGTAATCAATAGACTACTACAAAACAGACTACTGAAACAAAATAGTCTGGGCGACCTGAAAAGGCTGATGATTAGAAAAGTGAAAAAACCATAAAAAATAAAGAGTCAATGAATTAAGGAGGTAAATCATGAAGCATCAAAGTATTAAACTTGAAACGCCTTGTGAATTTATTAATGTAACTCCTATTAATCCTTTGATTTCTAAATGCCAAATTAAAGTTTGCTACGTTGGGGATGAACCAAATCGCAATCGAAGCATTATTTCTAAAGAAACTGCAAGGGAGATGGCTAACAGTCTCCCTGGCAGTCCTATTGTTGGTTTTTACAATGAATCTAATGGAGATTTTGAGGAACACAATAGAATTATTGACATTTCAAATGGTAAATTTGAAATGAAAGACACTACTAGACCTTATGGTTTTGTAGATTTAGGTGCCAAGGTTTGGTTTTAGAAATTTTTAGATGATGGCGTTAATGAACATGAATATCTTATGACTGAAGGATATTTATGGACCGGCCAATATCCAGAATGTAAGCGCATTGTTGAGTAGGGTAATAATCATTCTATGGAACTCGATGAAGGCACTTTAGATGGAACTTGGACGAAAGATAATAATGGAAAGCCGTAGTTTTTCATTATTAATGAAGCAATTATTTCTAAACTTTGTATTTTAGGAGAAGAGTGTGAACCTTGCTTCGAAGGCTCCTCTATTACAAAGTTTTCTCTTTCATTTGATGATAGTTTTAAAAATGAACTATATTCAATGATGAATGAACTAAAAGAATTATTAAAAGAAGGAGGAGCAAAAGTGTTTAATAGATACGCCGTGGAAATCGGAGATTCTCTATGGAGTGCTTTATGGGAATATGTAAATAAGGCTTTCCCTGATAGCTCTAACAATTATTGCTCTAAGTATCGTATTGATGGCGTTTTTGAAGATAATAGTCAAAAATTTGCTATTCTTCAAGACCGCGGAGATATGAAGTATTATCGTTTAAACTTTTCTTTAAATGATTCTGATGGTCTTGTTCCTGGTGAAGGTTTAATTGAAGTGACTAAATCTTATAATCCAGCAGCAGAACCTCAATTTGCTTTAGACGCGGTTGAAGCTTATGAAACCGAATTTAAGAAAAAGCAAGAAGAAGAAGAAAATAAAAAGGCAAACGATGATAAGGGCGATAATTCTGACGACCCTGAGAAGAAAAAAGATGATAATTCTTCTAAAAATAATGGTCAAAAGTCAGAAAATGGAGATGACGATCCTTCAAAAGATGATAAGGATGACAAGAAAAAGAAAAAGTATTCCTTAGATGAAATTGAAGAATATGTTAATTTAAAGGCACAGTATGAAGAGTTGCAAAATAAATTTAGTTTATTAGAGGCTGAAAACAAGACTCTAAGTGAAACTAATACTTCTTTGATTGAGTTTAAAAATAGTATTGAGCGCAAGGATAAAGAAGCTATGATTCAATCATTCTATATGCTGTCTGATGATGATAAGAAAGATGTTATTGATAATATTGACAAGTATTCTGTTGATGATATTGAAGCAAAACTTTCTGTTATTTGTGTTCGCAACAAGGTTAATTTTAATCTTGATGATGATAATAATGATAAAGGCCCAACTACCTATAATTTAAGCAATTTAGATAATGACAGTGATGCTGGAATGCCAGCTTGGGTCAAGGCTGTTCTAGAATCAGCCAATAAAAACTAATAAGGAGGACATACTTAAATGTTTAAGGATTTTTTAAATTCTCATTTAGGCGTTGGTAAGAATCCACCTAAGTCACAGGCTAAGTATGTTGAGTTTGGTTATGGTCAGGTTGAGCCAAATCACCTGTCTGCACAAAGAACCGCTCAAATTTATGCTCAATTGCCTGCTAACAAGGATATTAATATTCTTGAAAACGGTCAGTTTGTCAAGTACGATTACGCTGCTAATGATAATGGCATTGGTGAAGTGAATTTTACTGGCAAGGGCGAGTGGATGCTAGTTTACAATGAGATTAAGTTATATCGTGATCATCCTGATGGAACTAAGCAGTGGGATTGCGAATTTGCTATGCTAAAGGACGATTATCAGGCTCGTATTTATTCTCCATATGATTGGGAGCATACTGAGGTTGAGTATGGTGGACGTTTCTGGAATGGTGTTGATGAAACTGGTGCTGATCACAAGGTGCTTGAGCACACTGTATCTTTAGACCAGGGTCTAAAGACCGTTACTATTGCTGGCGAAGTTTATGATGTTAAAGATAATAAGTTTACTTATAATGGTGTAGAGTATGAGATTGATCCTAAGACCAATCAGACTAAGACTCCTGTACCTGTAAAGTATGCTTATGATAAGGTTCTAACTGATGTCGCTGATATTTACGAAGAGCTAACTTGGACTAATGATCCATATAAGAAGCTTGGTGTATATCATGAGAAGCGCATGACTCCAGGTACCGCAATGGTTCCTCGTGTCTTCAAGACTAATGTTGGTGATCATTACACTACTAATATGATTAATGAAGATAGTGTTTCTGTTGGTGACATTCTAGCTCCTGATGCCAAGGGCATCCTAGCTAAGGATGAGAGCCAGGATATGAAGTGGCAGGTTGTTAAGGTATATACTATGCCTGATGGACAACGTGGCGCTAAGATTCTACGTATTGCGTAAGAAAGGAGAGAAGAATAATGTTAGATAGAAACAATTTAGTTGCTTTAATGAAGACTGTTGCTAAGGCTGATCCTTCTTCTCCTGTGGCTTACAGTTATAATGGTCAGAACCTTTCTTATGAGGCTCTGAATGATACTCTACGTAATGAGATGAATGAGCTGGCTGGTACCAATGCTCTATATCGTGAAAATAAAAATCTGATTTTCTCAATGATTGAGGAAACTTTGGATGAAGTTCTTCCTAAGAAGGTTTCTCAGTCTTATGAGCAGTTTGCTGAAGTTAAGCAGTTTGCTCAGGGTGATAAGCCCATTTTCCGTCGTCCTCTAAATACACGCGCACGTGCTAAGCAGTTCGTAACTCGTGTTGGACTGGCTGGTATTTATGAAGTCTTCAAGCTGGGACCTGCTGAGAACGAGAGCTTTGAGGTTCGTACCTCTGCTATCGGTGGAGCTGCTCAAATCGGCTTCGAAGAGTTCTTAGATGGTCGTGTTGACTTCGCTGAAGTTACCAAGATTATTATGGACGGTATGGATGAACTGATTTACAAGGAAGTTGCTTTAGCTTTGAAGTCTTCTATCAATCAGCTACCTCCTGCTAACCGTGTTGCTGCAGCAGGTTTCGATGAGGGTGCTATGGATCGTTTGATTACCATCGCTTCTGCTTATGGTACTCCTACTATTTATTGTACTTATGAATTTGCTGTTCGTATGATTCCTAATGAAGCTTGGCGTTATACTGAAGCTATGAAGACTGAGCTGTGGAATACTGGTCGTTTGGCTTCTTATAAGGGAACCAAGGTCGTTATTCTAGAGCAGGGCTTCGAGGATGAAAGTAATACCCGTAAGGTTATTGATCCTGGCTATGCTTGGATTATTCCTACTGGTGTTGATGGCAAGCCTGTAAAGATTGCTTTCGAGGGTGGCACTATTGTTGATGAATTCAGCAACTATGATCGTTCTCGTGAGATTCAGGTTTATAAGAAGGTCGGCGTTGGTTGTATGTTGGCTAACAACATTTGCTCTTATGTTGATACTTCATTAATGGGTCAGATGTATACTTGGAACTATGATGGTGTAACTGGTAAGGTTGTTACCTATGATGGACGTCTAAGTGGACAAATTTGATTTAAACCTTAATATAGATTTCATTTAAGGGGAGAAGGGATTTACTCCCTCTCCCCTTATTTTTTTTAGAGAAAAAGGAGATAATAAAATGATTCGTTCTGAAGATATGTTTAATGTAAAAAATAGAAGTACTAGTGTTGTTGTATATAGAATTCCTGAGAGTAATTTGAGACGTGAGTGGGCACCCGGTGAAGTGAAGCGCATTCCATTCGGGGAACTAGAAAAATTGACTTACCAACCTGGTGGCCGTGAATTAATTGCTAATTTCTTACAGATTATGGAAAATGAAGTTACTGATGATTTAAATGTTCATCGTGAGCCTGAATATAATATGTCAGAAGAGCAAGTACGCGATTTAATTCTTAATGGTTCTATTGACGCATTTTTAGATGCTCTTGATTTTGCTCCTATTGGAGTTATTGATTTAATTAAAACTATGTCTGTTCAATTACCTATCACTGATATGGCTAAACGTGAAGCTTTAAAGGCTAAGACTGGTTTTGATGTAGATAAGGCTATCGAAAATGATCGCGCTAGTAAAGAAGATGATAAAAAGGAAACTATTGCAGATAAGCCAGCTGAAAGACGTGTTACAGAATCTGCTCCCGCAGGACGTCGTACTTCTGGAAATGCTTATAAAGTAGTAAAGCAAACTGAAACTAAATCTGCTGAATAATAAATAAATAGGAGGCGTATCATGGGAACTAAATTCACTGATATTTATAATCGCTTCCTTGGGAAAATTACTGATGATCTTTATATTGAATTAACTCCAGAAGATACAATTAAAGATTTACGTGCAATCCTTTTAAATATTTTACCTGAATTTGAATTTCCTAGATTTGATATTTATGATTATACTATTGATTAGGAAATTAAATATGAAAATGAAATATTAGAAGATGATTTTGTAATTGGTCTTTTGTGGGAAGATGAAAAAGATGAAGAATCAGAAATCCGCCCTCCTCGTGTAATGATAGAACATTCATTTTTTGGAGCTGAATTAACACCGGAGGAAATTAATATTTTAGCTATATTAATGATGGTAAATTGGGTATAGCGCCAAGTTACTTCTATTGAACACACTCGTATGAAGTATAGTGGTTCAGATTTTAAAATGACTTCATAGGCTAATCATTTACAAAAATTGATGTCTTTACTAAGTGAATGTTAGAGACAGTCATTTCATATGCAACGTTTATATAAACGTCGTAAATTAGTAGAAGGGAAATACGAATCTAACTGGGGCGTATTTCATTATAAAAATTATCCTTATGATAACTAAATATCATACAGATATTTCCGATGAAGTCATGGAAAAAAATATAGTAAGATTAACTAATCAACTGTGGAAATTAATCCCTATGAGAGAAAATGAAGAAGATTGGGATAAACAATTAAATACAGTTATTATTGAAATTGCGGGCTTAAATGAAATTTTTATTTAGGACCCGCGATTTTTATAGTTGCTTAGTAAATTAGAAGGATTAAATGTTTTAAATGATATTGAATTCTCAATTTATAGAAAAACTGTATTTGAATGTATTAGTTTATTATAGGAGATTAGAAAGTAATGCCAAAACATCCAGAAAGAATGGAAAAACTATTACCTTATGGTTTAAACACTAATAAAAGTGTAAATCTTGTAGGGGCTCGTTTAGGTGATACAAGTATAAAAATTCCTTAGCCAGATTCAGTTGATGGTAGTTTAAATATGGCTAAACGATTAATGAGTGCGGGTGGTTTTGCCCAACAGTAGCGAATGATCAAAGATAAACGACATTCGTTAGATCAAGCCACTAAGTATTCTTATTAGGCGGCTTGGGTACGTAAATGTGCGGCTACAGAGGTAGAGACTAAATAGGAAAAAAATATTTTACCTCCTGTTAGAGCATTAATGAATCCTAATAAATTAAAATAGGATTATGATGATAAAGTTATTTCGATTGGATTTGAACATAAATTTAATTGCGGAGATGTATTTGAATGGTGTAATACTGGAACCTATTGGTTAATTTATTTACAAGATTTAGATGAATTAGCTTATTTCCGTGGAGATGTTCGTAGATGTACTTATTAGATTCCATTTATGATGGATGATGAATTAAATGTAGTTTATGTGGCTAATCGTGGTCCAGTAGAAACTAAAATCGACTATATCCAAAAACATACTACAAGTGTAGATAATCCAAATTATTCTTTAAATTTATTAATTCCTAAAAATGAAAAAACTTTGAAATTTTTTAAACGGTATTAGAAATTTTATATTTGGCCAGAAGATGGTTCGGTTTATGACACTTGTTGGAGAGTTGAAGCTGTAAATAATATTAGTATGACTGGTGTTATTGAAGTAAATGCAGTTGAATATTATGCTAATGAATTTACTGATGACCGAGACGCAGGATTAGCTGATGTATTTAAAATGCCAGATCCAATATTAAAACGCAAAATTATAGATAAAAATGAAGATAATAATAAAATTTTAAATATTGTTGGTGAAACCTTTATTAAACCTAAAAAAGAATATGATTTTAATTTAAATATTAAAAATATTCGAGGGACTTGGAAAATTGAAGGTAATGATGTTCCTGTCCGAATTATTAGCGAAGGGACTAATGATAAAGGATTTGCAACAATTAAACTTAAATGGGATTCTACTTATAGTGGTTAGTTTGATTTAGTGTATGGAACTAGTCGAAAAACTATAGTAGTAGAATCATTGTTTTAATGAGTAAAAGGAGATTGAAAACATGAGAATAGATGGATATCATATTCCAAAATCAAGTTTTCTATCTATGGAAAAAGATACTGGGATTATTGTTAATGAAATATTAAAAAATAATCGTTTAAAAAAATTATTATATTATACCACTAGTGATGCTATGGAAAAGCCTAATCTTACTGAAGATTAGTCTTTAAGTTTACTAGGAACTAATATTAAAATAGTCCCTAAGCTATATGTTGATGGTTCTGTTTTAAATTATGTATTAATTAATTTTGATAATTTTACTCCCAGTGAAAATCCAGAGTTTAGAGATAATACTATTCAATTTGATATTGTATGTCATTTTGACCAATGGAATTTAAGAGATTATGCATTACGCCCATATAAAATTGCTGGAGAAATTGACTCAATGTTTAATTTGAAAAAATTAACTGGCATTGGTTATTTGGAATTTATGGGTGCTACTTAGATTGTTTTAAATGATGAATTTGCTGGACTATGTTTAATGTATCGCACTGTTCATGGTGGCGAAGATGAAAAATATATGCCAACTTATCCTGATAAAAATAGCGGCAAAATTAAAGAGGAACAATTTATTAAAGAATTCAAGGATTATATTAGTAAATAATGGATTACCGCTTAAGTTTAATTTGCGGAACTGATATGTTGATTCCTGAATGTAATTTAGTCGCTCATCAACCAAGGATAAAAGAAATTTCATTTATTGGGGAATCTGATTTTTTTATTGGAGCATAGACTCTCTGTTTGCATAAAACAATGTTTATAGAGGACAAAACTATTCTAGACAGTATCAATAATTTTTAGATATTTATGACGATAATGTTATAGGATGAAACAAAGGATAAAAAAGCTAACATTTTAAATGTTTTAAATTTATTATTCCCATCGTATAAAGTAAATGTGACGCCGAATTCATTATTGTTTATGAAGGAAGGCGTTCCTCCAATTACTGTAGATGGAAATAATTTTGAAGCATTACAAGAAGTGTTGCGTTTAATCTTTTGTATGCACAATGGCCCGATGGATTAGTAGGCTTTCAATCCTGCCAACGATAAGGCTCGTGAGATCGCTCAAAAGCTAATGCGAGGGAGACGGCGAGTTGCCGCCCAAAACGGTAATTCGAATGTAAGTGTTTTTAGTTAGTATATGTCAATCTTGACTATTGGATTGGGTTCAATGTCATTATAGGATTTGACAAATCTGACAATGTTCCAATTATATGATTTAATGGAGAGATATACGCTATATACTGCTTGGGACCTGGATGTGCGCTAGCGTTTAGCTGGTGGTAAACCTGAAGGGACCCCGGATAATTGGATGAAAAACATTCATTAATTAAAAATACAAGGAGGAAATAACACTATGAAATTCGGTGTCCGCGAAATTTGTGATGTTGTATTAAAGGCTAAGTCAGCACAGAAAATCGGTAATAAGGTATTCTATGCTGGTGAACCTGTTATTTATTTTGACACCCTGAAAACTTCTAGTTTAGAAGGTGCCGCTACCACTGTATATGCACAAGGTGGTCGTGGTAACTCTCGTTTGGTAGCGTGGGAAGGCGAAAGAACTCTAACCTTTACTATGGAGGATGCTCTAATTTCTCCTGAAGGATTTATGATTCTTTCTGGTGCTGGTCTAATTGCTGCTAACACAAATAAGCCAATTTATCAGCATATTACTGAGACTGTTGATGCTAGCGATTTATTACGCTTTAAGTTTGATGCTGCTGGATTCAAGTTTGCTGTTTATACTGAAAATAAGCCTTATTTACCCGCTAATGCTGGTGATAATTTTGCTTATGTAATGTTTATGAAGAATGGTGAAATCATTACTGAGCCTTATATTCCTATTCATGAGGGAGACGATACTACTATTGATAATGAGGCTATGCCTGAGGTTGTAACTGATTTAGATGGTAAAACTTATTATCGTGTAGCTGTTATGGATCATAAGATGTATGTTGGTTTAGCCTCTTATGAAGATAAATAGAATAAGAATCATACTTATGAAAGTGAAAGTGGCGATCCTGCTTATGACGTAGTTCAACTACCTGATCGTTTGAATTTCGATGCTGTTTTAGTAGATTATTACACTGAGCGTAAATCCGGTGCTACTCAGATGGAAATTACTGCTGATAAGTTTGGTGGTAACTATTACCTTGAGGCTTCTACTTTATTCCGTGATACTAACGGTGTAGATATGCCTGCTGAATTTATTATTCCTAACTGCAAGATTCAGTCTAACTTTACCTTTACTATGGCTTCTTCTGGTGATCCAAGTACATTTACTTTCACCTTAGACGCATTCCCTGATTATACTCGTTTTGATCATAGTAAGAAAGTTTTGGCAGCAATTCAAGTAATTGAGTATTTAGACAATGAGGATTTACATCGTCATAGTACAGCTCACCAAAAGAGCCATGACCAATTGAATTGGTAATTTAATTAAAAATTTTATGGGGAGAGGATTTATTCCTCTCTCCATTTTTTTTATTTAGGAGATTTATTTATGTATATATATGATTCTAATTCTAGAAAATATTAGCATGTAAGTGAATTTTTAACAGGGGTTCATAATGATATATGTTTAAAATATTTCGCAAAACAAATAGAGGACTCAAAAGAAGCGCATCAAGCTGAAGAATTATAGTTATTTTTTTAGCAATTAAAAGATTAGGCTCGTGGCGTAAAAGCAGTAAATAATATTATTTCTGAATATGCAGCAGATTATATTTTAGAATAGGTATAGAAAAAAACTAATTGGCAAAATCCAATATTTCAACAGTCTGGAGGTTGGAATTTAGAAAAATAGTTGACAGAAATAATTGAATCAGTATATGATATGATGAATGTTAATCAATTAACATAGAATATATATACAGGAACAGAACATGGAACTATATTTTTAGAAAAAAATGTGTTAAATACTGTTGTAGAGGATACTTTAAAAGATTTAACAGGTAAAACTACTAAATTTTTAAAAAATAAATGTTAGCAAAATAATAATAAATATCCTTGGATGATGGCTAGCGTATAGCGTAAAACTGATATCCAAGGAGGGAAGGCTTAGATTAATATTAATTGGGAAGAAACTGGAGGATTAGAACGTATTTTTGCGCTTTTAAATTAGGCAACATTTTCTGCTAAAAATTATAATAAAAATGATATATATAAGATTGAAAAAACTACAGGACTAAAATTAGGACGTTCAAATCCTTATCGAGCAGTATATGCTACTTTAAGTTTTTTAGGATATAATGAAAAAACTATTAATTCTGCCTTTTTTGCAGCTTTTAATTCTATAAGTCATAGTTTACCCAATAATAAAAGTGTAAGTACTCATATTTATCATTTACGTTTTATTTATGAATTAACTGGTATTGGTATGAATTTACTTAAACAAATTTAGACAGGTGAGCGAGCTAAATTTATTATTTATAATGAACCAGATACTGATTTTATTTATGTATTAAGTACATCTCAAATCATTATAGATATGTTAGAAAATTTCAATGAAGAAACTTCAAGAAATTTTTCTGGATTGTCTGCTTTTACTGAAGGAATTTATTTAACTCGGTCTATATTCAAGTAAAAATTGACAATAAACTAAATTTTTAGTATTATATAAATAAGTGTAAAAGGAGGTTTTGAAATGGCAAAAGTATCATTTTCAAAGTTAAATTTAAATAAAAATACAGAAGTATCAACTTTTGAATGGGGAGATTAGATTATTGAAGTTAAGGATTATCTTCCTATTGGGGATAAGTTAAATCTTATTTCAGAAATTATTAATGATTCTATCGATAGTAATGGTTATTATAATCCTGCTCGTGTATATCTTCATACTATTTTAAAAATGATTATGGCTTATACTAATATAAATTTTACTGATAAACAAAAAGAAGATCCTAAGAAATTATATGATTTAGTAGTAGGTTCCGGTTTTTCTGCTAAGGTATTTGGAGAAATTAATCCAGGAGAATATGCACAAATTAAGAGTTGGGTTGCAGAAATTATTCATTCAATTTATGAGTATAAAAATTCTGCGGCGGGTATTTTAGATATTATTTCTGCTGATTATAAAGGATTAGAATTTGATGCTCAAGCAATCAAGAATGAATTGGGAGATAAAGAAGATTTATAGTTTCTTAAAGATGTTTTGACCAAAATGGGTTAATTATTTTATTTAATTTTTTAATTTAAATAGAATAATTAAATAAATTCTAATAAAATAATTAAAGCGTAAGAATATAATTATTCTTACGCTTTTTCTTATATCTGTTTATTGGAGAGAAAGGAGAGACATTATGGCAAAACAATTAAATGTTAATTTAGCATTTAATGCTGATGTAAGTAAAGCCAAAACTGCGATACAATCATTACAACAAGCTATGGATGCTATTAATACTTCAATTGTTGATCCTACTTTACCTCTTACTAAAGGAGTTTAGGAAGCAACTCAAGCTGCATCCGTTTTGTAGTCAGCTTTAAATAATGCTTTAAATGTTGACAGTGGTAAATTTGATTTTAGTAAATTTAATACAACATTAAAATCTGCTGGAATGTCTTTAGAAACTATTCATAATCAATTGTTACAGTTGGGCCCAGATGGACAACGAGCGTTTATTTAGATGGCTGATGCTATCGTTCAGATGGAATCTCCAGTAGCTAGAGTAAATGCTAAATTAACAGAGATGGGGACTGTTCTAAAGAATACATTAAAATGGCAGGTTTCATCCAGTTTACTTCATGGTTTTATGGGCGCTGTTTCTGGAGCATTAAGATATACTAAAGATTTAAATAAATCATTAAATGATATTCGTATAGTATCTAAAGCTTCAGCAGATGATATGGAAGTATTTGCTACTAAAGCAAGTAAAACAGCTAAAATATTAAATACAACTACAAATGAGTATGCTAAAGCAGCATTAATCTATTATCAATAGGGTTTATCTTCAGCTGAAGTTGAAGACCGTACTGCGATTACTATTAAAATGGCTAATGCAGCAGGTGAAAGCGCTGATAAAGTTTCTCAACAATTAACTGCTGTTTGGAATAATTTTTATAATGGTTCAAAATCATTAGAATATTATGCTGATGTTATGACAGCATTAGGTGCTGCAACTGCATCAAGTACTGATGAAATTTCAGAGGGTTTGGAAAAATTTGCTTCTGTTGCTGAAACTGTAGGATTAAGTTATGAATATGCTACTTCTGCTTTAGCTACAGTTACTGCTACAACTCGTTAGTCAGCTGATGTTGTTGGTACTGCATTTAAAACATTATTTGCTCGTATTCAAGACCTAGAGCAAGGAGACACGTTAGATGATGGTACAACTTTAGGAAAATATTCCAATGCATTAATGACTATTGGTGTTAATATTAAAGATACCACTGGTGATTTAAAAAATATGGATAGTATTTTAGATGAAGTTGGTACTAAGTGGGGAACTTTAAGTAGTGATGCTAAAATGGCATTAGCTCAAACTCTTGCTGGTATTCGTCAATATACTCAATTTATTGCATTAATGGATAATTGGGACTTTTTTGAAGAAAATGTTGCACTAGCAAAAAGCTCTACAGGAGAACTTGAAAGATAGAATGCTATTTATGCTCAAAGCTGGGAAGCGGCGCGAGATAGAATTAGAGCGGCTATTGAATCTGTTTATAATAAATTATTAGATGATGATTTTTTTATTACAATATTAAATGCTGGCGAAAAAATTATTACAGGAATTGATTATGTAATTGATAGGCTTGGTGGACTTCCAGGAGTATTAACTTTAATTAGTTCAATAATAATGAAAATTTTTAGCAAGTAGATTACTACTGGATTATAGAATTTTGGTTATGGTATCAAATCATTCTTAGGATTTAATAGAGGCGAAGAAGAAGCCACAAAATAGATGGCGGTAGCTTTAGCTTAGGATGAAAGTCAAGCAGATGCTTCATTAACACAATAGGATATTATTTAGGTTAAAAATGTATAGGACCGTCTAAATTTAACTAATCTATTAAAATCTCGTGAATCTGAATTAACTGAAATTTAGAAAGAATAGTTAAAACAATAGATTTAGTTAAATGAAACTCGTGGAGAAGCTGTGCTTGCGGCTTAGCGAGAAAAAGAATTGGCAGAATAGACAGTTCAAAATTTAAAACGGTAGGCTGAATTAAGAATTGGCAGTATCTAGGATACAAATGAACGAACTGCATCTAAATCATTATTTAGTAATGCAACTCAAGAATATGAAAAATAGCGAAAAGAAGCTTATGCAATATTAAACAATTCTTAGTCTACTGGGACTCAACGAGGCGGAGCGACAACTAAATTAAAAAATGCTGAACAAGCTTATTATAATTCTTTGGTAAGTATTCGAGGTATAACTCCAAAATTAGCTAGCGAAATAATTGAAGCTCGAAAAAAAGAAACAGATGCTACCAATAAAGCTAGAACAGCTACAAATAATTATAATAAAAATTTAAAAAATCTTAAAAAAAATATTACAGAAATGCCAGTATTACCAAAAAGTTATTCAGAAATTTTTGTTAATACAGCTTAGGGTATGGCTCAAGCAACGGCTGGAGTGGAAGGATTAGCTTCTTCTGTAGCTTCATTAGTATCTGGAAAAAAGAGTTTAGAAAATTTTTTCGAAGTATTTACTTCAGCACTGTACTCAATTCCAATGTTGGCTTCTGGAATTAATGCTTTAAAAATTGGATATGGAAATTTAATAGAAAAATTATCTTTTGGTAATGGCATTTTATCTTAGACTGTAAATTAGAGAAAAAAATTATCTAATATTTTAAAAAGCTTTCTTTTAGATACAAATAATGAAACTGCTATTTTAACTTTAAAAAATAAATTATCTAAAGCGCATTTAGGTTTATCTAAAGAAGAAATTGATTCTATAATGACTCAAATTGTTGCAAAAAAGGCAAAAAATAAAGTCGATGGAGAAGAAAGCGCGAAACAAATTGTTAATACGACATTGACAAATGCTAATACTATAGCTCGAATTAAAAATGCTGCTGCCGCGATTTTGCAAAGCAAAGCGGGAAAAATTGTATTAGCAGGATTATTGGTATTAGCTGCTGGTTATATGATAGTTAAAAAAGCGATTGAAGCTCATGAAAAAGCACAACGAGAATCTGCTTAGGCTGATCTCAAAGAGAGTAATGAACGCGCTACTTAGATAAAAAATAATTAGGATTTAACTAAAAGTATATGGGATATTGTTTTTGCTTATACACAATTAGTAAAAACTGGCAAAAGCGCTTATGAAGAATTAGAAAATCTTAAAGAATAGGGCCCTGAATTAATTAAAAGTTATCGTGAATTAGCAAAATTATTTTCTGGAGAATAGTTATCTACATTTATTCATTATTTAAATTAGATGGAAGATTTCCTTGAGGCTGGATTAATAACTGAATTTGCGACAGCTTTAGCTAATGCTGAAGCTATGGTTAGTTCTGTATCTATTGGTAACGCAAAATCAGGAGCGATTTCTGGTGGAGAAACATTAGCTTTATCTGATGAAGCTTAGGGTAAAGTTTCAGGAACAAGATATAAATTAAATATTGGAGAAGTAGAGCAAAATAAAGTAAATAATGGTTTTATGTCTGATGATAATTCTTAGTATGATGCTTAGCAAAAGACTTTAAGAATTATCGGAGAAGAAATGGGAGATTTTGGTCAACGTCGGGATGTTCTTAATAAAGTTGGATTTGGTTTTGATGTTGATTTAAATGATCCTAGTTAGATGATTCAATTCTATGAATCAATGCAAAAAGCAAAAACTCGATTAGTAAATGAACTAACATCAGAAGAATTAGATAATTCAGATATTTATCGTGAAATTAATGAAGAATTATAGGCAATGGCTAGTAATTACGATTCAGCCAAAGAAGCTTATGATAATTATTACAATGAAGTAAAAACAACATTAAATGATTCAACTCTTTATGATTAGGGTGGTAAATTTGAGCAATTCGGTGGAATAATTTCATTAGAAGATTATGAAAGTAAAAGAGATGCGCTTATTGAAAAAATTAAATCAGAATATGGTGAAAATATTGATATTGAATCTCTTTTACGTAATATTGATCAATTTTCTGATTATGAAAAAGCATTATCTTAGATTGATATAGGGTCTAATGTTTTATCAAATATAACATCTGATAAATCAATTGATAAAGAATAGATAGTATCAGAATTACGCAATTTTTATGATGAATTATCCCCCGAAGATAAAACTTTGTTTTTGAATGTAGATTTTAATAGTATAGATGAGACTACTTGGGAGAATCAAAAATCACAAATCTAGGAATAGATGCAAGAAATTTTTGAAGCTCAGCAAGAAGCTTTTGATTAGGCTTTAGTTGAAAAGTTAGATTTAGATTGGGAAGAAGTTACTTATCAAGCAAAAAATATTTAGAATGAATTAGCAAGTACTGGTGAGGAATATGAATTAACAGCCCATGAAGCTCGACAATTAGCTATTCAAAATCAAATGATGAATGAAGGTATACAAGACTTACAAAAAAACTGGGATGATTGGGAAACTGAACTAAAAAAGGGAGATAAAACAACTTCAGATTATGTTAAAACTATAAAAGATTTAACAGATGATATTGCTAAATTAATAGGACATACTGGAGATTTATCATTACCTTAGGAATTTTTTGATGACGCTGAAAATTTAGAATTAATTGAAAAAGCAGTTGAAGGCGATATTGATGCTATTAATACCTTAGGAATTGTTGTATCGAAAGAATTGGTTAAAGCTGGATAGATTACTGAAGACGCATTATAGGATATTAATGGAAGTACAACAACATTATTAGATGGTTTAGATGGAACTGATATTGAAAGCAAATTTGATACATTAAAAGGCCAAATTTTATCTGGTTTTGATATTTTACAAGACGCTATAGATTCTAAAGAGCTTAAACCTGGACAGTCACTTGTAGATGCATTTGGAGATGAAGGAACATTAAATGATTGGGTTACTTAGTTAAATAAATATATTCAATTAACTGGTATGACTAAAGATCAAGTTAATGATTTACTCAGTGATATGGGTGTTAGTGCTAATGTAACTGTTGACTAGGTTGTGACTACTCGTGAAATTCCTTTAATTAAAACACGTACTTATAGTAAGTCAGGATTCGAAAAGGGAACATTCTATACTGAGACTTGGGAAAAACAAGTACCAACAGATGAAAAAATAGTTAGTGCTAGTGTAATGGAAGTTCCGTCTATTTCTATGGGAGATAATGAACCAGAATAGCCTACAATTAAATTTATTGGCAATGGTAAAGCTTCTGCCACAACAACTGGAGGCGGCGGTGGCGGGAGTAAAGATAGCTATTAGGCTCCTGATAAAAAAGAATATAAAGATGAAATTGAACGCTATCATGTAATTAAATAGAAAATTGAAGATTTACAAGAAGTAATGGATCATTTAGCTAAAGCTAAAGACCGAGCGTTCGGCACTTCTAAATTAGAATTAATGGATCAAGAAATTGAAAAATATGATGAAATGATTGATTTATAGAATCAATATCTTGATGAAATTAATAAATATTGGAATGAAGATAGATCTTTAATTGCGTCTTATGGTGCTGAGTTTGATGAAACTGGTACTATTACTAATTATGATGAAATTATGAAGCGCCAGATTGATAAATATAATTCATCTATTGGTAAAAATGAAGATGCTGATGAAGCGGCAGAAGACGCTTATGATGATTTTATTGAAGCTTTAAAGCAATATGAAGAGACTAATAATCTGCGCCAAGAGCAGTTAGAAAAATTATATGATTTAAAGACTGAATTAGCTGATGTAATTTTTGAAAAAACTCAATATAAGATTGAAATTAAAATTGCTGTTAAAGATGATGAGTTAGAATATCTTGATTATTTATTAAGTAAAATTGAAGATGATGCTTATTCAGCAGCTGAAGCTATTACTTTAATTGGAGATAAAACTCAAAATACCTTAGATAAGATTACTACTTATCAAAAGGGGCTAATGGAATTATTGAGTAATCATGGCATTAAATCAATAGAAGAGTTAGAAGGGATGTCTGAAGCTGATTTAAAAGCTAAGGGATTCACTGCTAAAGAAATTGAACAATTAAGAGATTGGCGTTCAGAATTATTATCTAGTAATCAAGAATTGCTTGAAATGCGTAATACAATTCAAGAAAAAGTATTAGATAGTTTCAATCAATTTAGTGAAGATATTGAGCATCAAATTGAATTATTTGATCATTATCAAAATATTTTAGAAGGTGTTAAAGATATTACATCATTACTAGGAATGTAGTTGGGAGAGCAGTCTAAAATAGTAATTCGCAATTTAAATCGTTCATTAATGAATAATAGTATTAATAACTTAGCTGGAACTAAAAAAGAATTAGAAGCATTGAAATAGATGCGTGCAGATGCTTAGGCTGAGCGTGATAAAGTGGCAGCTAATGGGGATGAACAAGCTATTAAGAAATGGGATAAAACCTTACAAGAAATTGATGATAAAATTAATGGCGCAGAAGAAAGTTTCTTAGATAGTTGGCAAGAAGCGCTATAGAGAGCAAAAGATATTTTTGATGAAGAAATGGATAATATTATCCAAGAATTTGAAAAAGGTATTGCTCCTATTCAAGGCACCATTGATGCATTACAAGAAGCTATTGAATAGGCTAATGAAATTGATGAACAATATTTAAGTGATACTGATAAAACTTATGAATTAAATAAATTAAGACGTTAGATTGAAGGTTCTATAGAAGATACTGATATTATCGCGCATAAACAAGCATTGAATAAATTATAGGATGAGTTAAATAAAAAATTAAAAGATGGTTCTCAAATTAGTGAATATGATTTGAAAATTTTGCAATCTAAATATGAACTAGAATTAGCTCGTCAAAAATTAGAAGATACTCAAAATAATAATGAAGTTGTACGCTTGACTCGTGATAATAATGGTAATTGGGGTTATGTGTATAGTGCTGATGAAGATAAAATCGCTGAAGCTGAATAGGAATATGAAGATAAATTAAATGCTTATCAAAAAGCAAATGAAGAATACCTAAAAACCCTTGAAAGTAATATTCTTCAAGTATAGGTTGATTATAAAGAAAAACTTAAAGAAATAGAATTAGGTTTAGCTGATGGCGAATTAACAAAAGAAGAGGCCGAAGCGCAAATTGCTAGTTTAAATGATTGGTATTTAAACAAGATGCAATATCTTGAAGGGGAGTATAAAAAGTTATTTGAAAATAGCCAAGATGCAACAGCGAAATTTACTTCATATTATTAGGTTAATACCGATAATATTAAAGACACGTTTGAAAAAACTAATTTAGCAATTAAGGGTGGATATGAATCATTAGATGAAATGTTTAAACGTTTCTGGGATAATCATGATACTGTATTAAACGATTCAATGAAATTATTAGATGATTTAAGTAAAAAATAGGATGAAATAAATCAAACCGCTGGTATTAAAGGCGATTTTGCTAGCGAAGCTTCTGGTTGGTCTATTAAGATTACTGGTGATTCTAATAAAGCATTAGCTGATATGGATGGCATAGTTAAAAATGCTACTAATTCCTTTAAAGATGTTATTGAAGCTGCTGGTAGATGGGAAGATATTTATACTAAAAAAATTAATAGTGCTATTGATAGAAATGAAGCTCTTGTAGTGAGTCTTAATAAAATGGTTGCTTTATTATCTGGTATAGATAGTATTGATTATAATAAATATAATCAAAAGACAGAGTCTCAGTCAACCGCGACAGATAATAATATTATTAGTACTCAACACAATTCTAGAAGTTTTAACAACACTGGCTATATTGCAGAACAATCATTCCCTGATTATAGTACATTATTTAATAGACTAGATATGAGCAGACAAATAGACGAATGGATGCAGAATAATGAATTAACAATTGATACTACATTAATTGATAGCTTAGATGTTTCAAGTATTTTACAAAGTATAGGATTAAATGTTTAGACTATTGTAAATTATTTATCTAATTTAACTCCTTCTTCTCTTGGTATTGATAGAATTGCACAAGAATTTATGCAACAAATTTCTATTAATGCTGATTTCCCGAATGTGACTGATAGTAATGAAATTATGGAAGCATTTGAAATGATGGAGAACGAAGCAAGTCAATATGCTAGTCGAAAGACTATTTAATTTAAATGGCGAGGTTTAATTACCTCGCCATTTTTTTATTGGCCAAATATAAATAATAAAATAAGATTTTTTCTTAAAAATTATTAGAATATGAGAAAAAGGAGAGCGAATTATGTCTAATGAATTAAATGAAAAAATATTCCGATCAGTAGACACAATTGTATCTGCTCGATTATAGAATTTACCATTTGACTAGACAATAGTTGGTGTAATAAAAGAAGTTTTATTAGAAAATGGTATTCATAAATATATTGTTGATTATAAAGGAGCGTTACTAGCTGTTTTTTCTAATAATGAAGAAAAAGTTTATAATATTAATGATGAAGTTTATGTATTAATACCTCAAGGAGACTTTACAGCAAAAAAACTTATTACTGGTATAGTTATAAATAATTATAAAACAGAAGGAAAAGATGATTCAAAAACTTTTTTTGCATCATAGGCTTATATTGATTCACCCAATGAATTTATTTTACACCCTACTTCTACTCAAACTACAACTTTGAAAAACATTCTTCCAAATCAAAGTTTTGTTGATGTAAATTCAAATGGTATTATAGGTTATACTGTATTACGATTTTCTTATCATATCGCAGCAGATTTATATGTTGCCAATTAGAATCTTAATTCTGGGAAATATGGATTAAAAATTAGTATAATTTATAAAGATTAGACTACAGAAAAATTAGAAACACGAATAATTTCTTAGCTAATTTCAAATAATGAAATGTTATTAATGAATCCATATAAAACTGGTGGATATGTATCTCAATATTTTGATATAGATATTAAAAATAAAATTATTACTGATATAAAAGTAGATATTTGGCAAGATGGAAAATTTAAAAAAGATGATAATAATAAAATAGATAATCCAGATGATTTTGAAATTAAATTTAGAAATTTAAAAATCATTGCGGGATATTATAAAGAAAATTTATCTTCTTATGATACTGGTAATTTAGGAGCTTATTTATATCCTATTGGAAGTTTAAAATATTATGGGTCTAATTCTGAAAATGAGCGAATTAAAACATTAGGTATTCGTATAATTAATCGTCAAACAGAACGAGTTGTTACTTATACTAACCCTACTATTTATTTATTTATTTATTTAAAAAATTATATGGATAATCATGGTATTTATGGTAGAGGATGGAAAGCAACTGGGACAATAAAAAATGGAATTTATCAGCCAATGGAATTGTTAAAAAATAAAAATGATGAATTTTCTTATGCTTTGCCCACAGGAGATCAAATTAAAGAATGTCCATTAAGAGTTCAAATATAGGTAAAAGATCCTTTAACTGGGAAAATTTTAACAACACATTCAGAACCTTGTATTTTTGATAATGGGTCTTATATTGATAATGTAGGTTTATTAGATACTTTAAATATGATTCCATAGAATAATGATAATACATTTTATATTTATGGACAAGATAATTAGTTATTAGCTCGTTCAAATGGAGAAAAAATACATAATATTGCTGTTGAATTTAATAGTCGAGATTCGAGCAAAGAATACACAACTTTAGCAAAAGGAATAAAATTAACTTATTCAATTCCAGCTACTAATAGTATGATTTTACCAGTCGAACCAGGAATAGCAAAAGATTCATGGTATACTTTTGAGCATATCCTTGAAGAAGGGGATAATGCTTCTATTTATAATAAAATAGAATCTGGTTTATATTATATTCCATTTAAGATAGCTTCTCTATATAATCCATTATATAAAAATAATACTATTAAATGTTCTGTTGAAATTAATAATCAAACGTATTCAAATAGTATTGATTTATTATTTGGTAATAGTGGATCTACTGGCGCCGATTGTGTATTATAGTT
>ERZ1026856.440-NODE-440-length-26580-cov-25.384128_pt1 | contig 26580 bp, 28 predicted proteins | sample MGYA00380158_ERZ1026856 | MGnify/ENA primary metagenome ERZ1026856 (study PRJEB33269, sample SAMEA4719794) | human gut metagenome | biome: human-associated habitat; feature: organic feature; material: feces | place: Cameroon | collected 2013-10 ...
ACTCCAACAGGAGCTAAACCGCCATCCACCAAATTCACTTTGACAACTGTAAAGCCATAATCCGTAATAAACTCACAAAAATTTTCCTTGTTCCATTCGTTGTATGCTTTAAATCCTGTAATAGACATCAATCGCTTTCGTAAACCACTTGATTTTTTCTCTGCCCATAAGAAGGTTGGTGCGTACAAAATACCGTCTTTTTTTAATACTCTACGAATTTCCTGCATTGCTTTTTCAGGCTCTGGCATAATGTGCAGTGCATTTGAAATTACTACACAATCAAAATTTTCATTCTCATATGAAAGTGCCGTTGCATCGGCTACGCAAAAACTAAGTTTTTCTGTTGTACCTCTCCTTTTCGCTTGCTTAATCATATTTTCCGAAAAATCGGTTGCCGTCCAGCTATTAGTACAATCAGACAATGGGAAAGATAGCTGCCCTGTTCCACAAGCTAATTCTAATACATTCATATCAGATTTGAGATAATCTCTAATATATCCGCAGATTGCATTATAAAATTTCTTATCTGACTCCATCAAAGGTGCATATATTTTTGCAAGTCGTTGCCAATAACCCTTGTTCGCCTTGTCTTTCATATCAAAACCTCCATTTTATTCAATAATACAACTCCCGATTTAACGGCCTGTCAGCATCCCGCCCGACATACATTACACGCATTCTAAACTGAGATTCTTTCTTCAATAAACTTCCGTGTGCTTTCCACATATGTGCCAACCTTGTACAATGTAGCTGTATGGCCGCCTGTTACCATTGTGACCATAGCGTTCGGCAGATGACTGATAAGCTCATTCTTCGCCGCTTCTGAAAAAGCCTTATCGTCCGTGGGCAGGACGAGCAGCACATTTTTATCAGCCTTTTTATAGTCCTGCTCCGTTATCGGTTTTATTTTCGCTATGCTTACCATCAGCGTGGTCATATGAATGTCAAATTCCTTTGTGTAGTTTTGGTAAACCCACTCGAAGAAATCCTCCATATATTTTCGGTCTTGCTCCGCCTCGTTTTCAACACCGACCATTTTCTTGGAGACATTAATCAGAATTTTGCGAATCCAGCTATAGGGTACAATCTTCATAAGTGCAAGCATGACTCCGTAGGATTTGTATTGCTTTATTAAGTCCTTGACAGCGGACGCGGACAAGGCGGATGTGGAATAGAGTCCGTAAGCCTCATCGTCATTCGGATATTTTCGCATAATAAGCTGTGCAAGAAATCCGCCCAGAGAAGCACCTATAAATAGCGGATTTTTGATTCTCATCTGTTCCACAAACCGAATCACAAAATCAGCGAGCTGCTCCATGTCGTTAATCTGCACCGGGTAATCAAAGGTCAGAATCCGATAATCTTTCTCCATCTGCTTGAGATGATTGAACCAAACAACAGAAAAGCCCGTTCCGCCCACAAGATACACCAAAGTGATCTTGCTGCTTTCATTGCCGCACAGCAGATAATTTACTTCTATGCCGTCCACGCTTGCTGTGGAAAACGGATGTGTATCCTGAAATGCCTTTAGTTCTTCTGAAAAAGCCATAATACTTTACCTCGCATATCGCCGCTTTGAGTGGCGCTTTTTTAATAAATTATAATACCACAAAAAGCCGCATTTTCAATTCGCAGAATTGATAAACTTTTTCAACATTTCTCATTTGATTTTCTTTTCTGCTATTAGCCACGATTGGAAAAGTTTGCGCAAGCAAATTGCAAAACAACGAAGGCGAAAGCCGGAGCTTTGGAAAGCGTGTCGCAAGAAGAAAAATACGCTCCTGAAAAAAAGATTGACAAATGCGAACGGGGGGGGTACAATTGTATACATATTTTGATTGAGAAGTTTATCTATCAATCAGGGAGATTTTTTATGAAAAAATATTTTAAATGGCTTACAGCTGCGGCCCTTGTTCTGCTGGCTGTATCGTGTTCAACCGTAAATGATGAAAATGGGAACCAAGAAAAAGAAACAATTTCTTCTATTATTAACGGTTCAACTACGGATTTGTCGAATGTTACAATCAATGAAAGTGTGACGCTGACAAAATCAAAAACTTTGAAAAACGGAAATTTCAACGGAAATACTTTGACAGTTGACTGCTCGAATGTAACTCTTGAAAATTTGTCGAATGTCAACATCGTTATTTCGGAAAATGCGGCATCAGGAAAAATCAGTATCAAAAACTGTGCTTCTTCTGCGTCATCTTCAAGAGCTGCGGCTTCTGGCGGAAGTATTAAAATCACTGTAAAAGGAAGCGCACGCATTCAAATCAGTGACTGTGCAATCGATGAGATTTGTGTGAAAAAGGAAAATGCCGTTCTTAAATTTACAGGAACTTCAAATTCTGTAAGTGCAGTTTCAATTGAAAGTCCAAATGTTAATATCGCAAGTGAAACAAAAGAAGAAATGACTATTTCAAATATTGAAATTGCAGAAACTGTTCCTAATATTTCTATCAGCGGTGCTAAAATCATAGAATTAAAAACTGAAAATTCAAGTCTGGTTGTAACGGTTCAGGCAGGAACTTCTATTACAAAAACAAGTCCTGTAAAAGTTTCAAAAGTCGATGATTCAGTTGAACTTCCTTCAGAAAATGTTACACAAATTACAATTTCAAAAATTGAATTAATTATTGGTGAAACAGCAAAAAAGGAATATGAAATTGGAGATATTTTTGATTTTACGGGAATTACTGCAAAAATTACTTACAGCGACAGTTCGACAACAAACGTTGCGTTGAATGCAGACAATACAAAAGTTTCTGGTTTTAACAGTTCAGTTGAAGGAAGCTGTACAGTAAAATTTGAGTATTCAGGAAAAGAATTAACAGCAACACTTGGTGTAACAATCAAACAATCAACAAAAGAATACAAAAAACTGATTGACGAAGGTTTTACTTCACTTGCAAATGGTGATTTCGATGCCGGGGTTCAAAAATTCAGTAAAGCTTACAAATCAGAAGCAAATGATGAAACTGCTCTTTATTATGCTTTGGCAGAACTTGCAACAATAAGTACAGAAGAAAGTGTAAAAGACATAATCAAGAACAATTTTGGAATTACAAGCTACCCTTCTACTTTGAATGCACTTTTCAGCGATGAATGGGTAAAAAAATACCAAAATACTAATAGAGTTTCGACTTATTCAATGACAGAAACTACTACTCCAACTCGCGGATATGTCCGCGTCAGTGGAACACCTACTTCTGGTTATTCATCAAATAGTAAATATTTTGAGTATTGTATAGATGATGATGGCGATGTAATTGAGGCATGGGAAAAATACAACTACCCGCACATCATGAATTGTACATTGGATGAAAATGGAGAATATTTTGTATCTTCGGGCTGGTTTAAAAATGAGGAACTTAAAGGTGTAAAAGTATACGATATAAATTATGCTGGAAGAAAGAAAATTCTGGTGGATCGTTTAACAATAGCTCCGGAGTTTGCAGTACCGGAATGGCTTTCCAAAACAGAAATGTATCAGTCAACAATACTCAAGTCAACACAAACTGTACAAACTCTTTCAGTGTTAATGTTAGGAAATATAATTGACTTGAATCCATACGGAGCAAACGAACTTATAGACAAAGTTCTTGCCGTTTTTGACGGAAAATTCAGCAATGCAAAAAGTCTTGCAGCTTCTATGTCAAACGGTACAGTTGCAGTTCCATATAACATTATTTCTACTCTTGGATTGCAGGAAATTCTGGGTGACTCAACAGTTTATATTGGAAAAGCTGAACTTAATGTTTTGATTTCTGCATTGCAGATTTTAAAAGCTACTTTCCAATACCTTTCTTCTTATGATTTGTCAGCTAATATTATAGCAATCAAAAATGCAATTGTTGACACTCCAACAAATATGTATCAGTTCCTTAAAGAAGTAGATACAGGAAAATTCCTTACTGTAAGAAATTCAAAAGCAATTGAAGAATCAAAAAATACTTTTGTAGAATCAATTCAAACTGTTCAGGATTCTTATAACTTTATTGTAAGTTCAGAAAGTTCTTATCCAACAGTCGTTAAAGAACAACTTTCTTATTACGGACAGGTTTTCTATACAGGTGCAGAAGATTTGAGAAACTGTATAAAAGAAGGAAAAGTTTTCTACATTCCAAACGATCCGTTTGAACAGGAAAATCCAGAATGGAGTGCAGATGATTCAAACGCAGGTTTTGCTGTTGATTTAGGAAAATTCTTTACAGCAGGATATTTCACAAACATTGTTGAAAGAGAAGCTGATTCAAAATTCAAAATCAGCGGTCGTACAGTATTAAAACGATATTCAAGCGATGTTTCAGAAATTATTGAGTTTGAAATAACTGATGACTTTACAGAAGAAAAATTTGAAGAAATACATACAGCGGCAATTACAGCCGCAAAGGAGAAATATCCTGACGATGATTTCTGGGTAAAAACTACTGTAGGATACGAACTCAATTACAGCTTGATTACAGATATGTTCCCCAAAATGCCTGTACCGGAAAAAGGAGATGATTGGATTATTGTTCCAATACATTGGAAACAGGAAAGATATTATTAATCGGTATAATAATTTTATAAATTAATGTTTCTAATTTTTTCTCTGTCGGAAAACACTTACTCACTTTTTCCGGCAGAGATTTTCTTTTCTATGGCAAAAAAACTTTTTATATCAGCAATTTTCTTTTTTACATTCAATTTTTTCTCATTCTGCTTCAGTTACGAAAATAATCTTTTTCATCTGTGGTCATCTGGCAACAATAATTCTCTTTTGTTCAATTCAAAGCTGGATTTTAAAATAAAACAGAAAAATGCAGATTTTATTTTTGGTGCTGATGTGAATTTTCTTCCTTCCTCTTTGGAAATTGCAAATACAAATCTTACGAATGCTTCTTTTTTTATTGAAGGAAAAACAAAATTTTTTGATGCAAAATGTTTTTTTTCCACTACAAATTCATCTGTTTTTAATTCAAATATAGAATTTCCTGTAATAATAAAGGATTTTTTCTGCAATTCAGCAGGAATTTCTTTTTGTATGTTTATCAAAGATTTTTCAGTCAGGCCTTTTTATTCTTTTTCGTATTTAAAGTCAAAAGAAAGCGATTTTTATTATTTTTACGGAAAACTTAAAATGCCTTACACAAATTTTGCAGGAATTGAATTTTCTTACAAAAATTATAATTCTTCATTTTTCTATTCGGGTTCACTTTTTGACATTGACAATTATGAAAATGAAAACTTAATCAAACTTGCAAACAACCTTTTTTATGTTGATTTTCGATGCAAATTCAAAACAAAAAACTTTATTTTTTCGCCTTTTACAGGAATTTTATTTTTGAAAGGGGATTTTGACGCTTCACTTGATTCAGAAAACCAGCCTTATTTTGCTTTTCCTTTTGAATATGTTGACGCTTTCGGAAATTTCGACGGATTTTCGATGTCGGCAGGATTTCAAAGTTCAATTAAAAGAAAAAACTGGACTTTTTCGGTTGATTTAATTTCACTTTATTTTATAAACCAGGACGGAAAATATATTTATGATTACAAATACAAAAAAAATATCTTATTCGACGGCTCAAAAAAATCAAAAACTGAAAAAATTAATTATCTGGATCAAAAAGGAATTATTTCAATCAATTTAAAAGCCGATTACGAAATAAAAAAAGAAAATTCTACAGCTTCATTTTTCATTTCAAAAGATTTTTTGATTCCGCTTGATTTTTCATCAGCAAACAATATAGCAGAAATTACTTCTTCATCATCAAAAACCGACAATGAAAAAATAATTTCTTATTTGCTTTCGTTTATTAAAATCGGTTTTAAAGTAAAAAATTAATTTTCGCTGACTTGGACAAAAGTAACAAGAAGATTTGGCAAATCAATTTTTTGCGGCTTTACAGTAATTTCCTGATTCAATGTGGAACCTGTTCCTGAAATCGGAACTTCAAGTCCCAATTCGCTTACGAAAAATATATCCTGTTTTGCTTCTTTGCCAAAATCGCAGGTGTAATAAACTGCAACTTAATATCTTCTTCAGTCATCTGCTTTTTTGATAAAACCATACCGACTCCTGTTTTCTTCTATATAATAAGCGGAATTCAGTATACCACAAATTTTGACAAAATTCTATCAGTTATGAGATTTAAGGAATTCTTATAGAAAGCGGAATTGTTACTTGTCCTTTTGAAGTTACTTTTGCAGGAATCTGAAAACCTTACTTTATCAAAGAATAACAATAAATCAATATCATTTTGTGATAGCATTGAAACGTGTTTCATTATTATCATATTTAATTCTGAATTAGTTCCGCATATTGAGCAGGTTTAAAAATTAAAGGTTTTTTGATTTTTACATCGTCAAAATCCTTATCACCCGTGATTAAAACATCTGCATCTGATAATATTGCTGATACTAAAACAGGCAAATCTTTTATATCACGAATCTTTGGATATTTTCTTTCATCAATTTTATCTGGTGTTTTGAAATTTTCGTATTCCAAATTATCAAAAAAAGAATTCAATATTTCCATTTTGTCCGGGAACTTCTTTTCAAATACTTCCTTACATTCAGAAATTGTATAATCCGAAATGATTGCGGTATGTTTTTTAATTACATGTTCAAAAACAAGTGCCGCCTTCCCTTTGGGAAAAAGCATTGCCGAGATTACTACATTTGTATCAAGATAAATTCTCATGAGCTAAGAATTACTCCTTAATTCTTTTATGTAGTCCATGACATCTTCTTCTGTTTTGAATCCGGCTTTTTTTGCTTCACCTTTCATGCTTTTCTGAGCAGTTGCAAGAGCGACCTGTGAAGCATTTTGAACAAAAACCTTCCCTTTTTCTTCGAAGAAAAACAGTTTGTCGCCAGTCCTGAGATTTAAGAAATTCCTTATAGAAAGCGGAATTGTTACTTGTCCCTTTGAAGTTACTTTTGCAAGTTCCATATAAACCTCCTTACATTCCTTACTTATTGTAATACAAACAAGAAATATTGGCAACCTCTAAAAATTATATAAAAGTTGCCTTCAAATTTTACGGTAATAAAAATCTACCTGCCGCAAATATTATAATTGAACTGGATTCGAACTTCCGCGACTGCGGAAGTTTTTTAATAATTTCCTTACAGAACTAGCCAACGCTAGTTGGCGTTACGAACCACACGCAAGCCGCAACTGCTGCCGCGGTCATACGGGTCGATGCTGAAACGGTAAGAAACAGCGCAGAAGCTGTCGAGGCTACCCCAGGAACCACCGCGCCGCACGCGGTAAGAGCCGGAAGCCGAACCCGCAGAGTCGGTCGTGCTGTTTATTGAACCTCTCCAGTCCCAGCACCATTCCCATACGTTACCGCTCATGTCGTAAAGTCCGTAAGCATTTGCCTGCTTTGTTTTTACTTCACGGGTTCCTGTGTCTTTTATATTTGATGTATACCATGCAACATCATCTACTGTATCACTTCCTGCATATGTGTAATTTTCTCCACCGCGGGCAAGGTATTCCCATTCTGCTTCTGTCGGAAGTCTGTAACCGTCTGCTGTAAAGTCGCAGGTTGCTGCATCCCATGCTGAATTACGAGATGTCGGTATACCTGAGTATTCAAGAGCAGAAAAGTTTACATCTTTTACTGTGTAGCAGGGTGTAAGTCCTTCTTTAATGGAAAGCTTGTTACAGTAAGCAATGGCATCATACCAGCTTACGTAATTTACAGGATTGTTAAAAACTGCATCTCCTGTAAGTTTAGTTCCGTTTGCGTCATAAGCGCTTGCTTTACTTGGGTCTGTTCCCATTACATCTTTGAATTCTCCGCGAGTTACTTCGTGGTCACTTACTAAAAGAGTTGGAATTGTGATTGCCCTTCCGCTTACAAATACTTCTGATTTTGGTGTCCAGGTTTCTTTTCCGGTGATTTCTGTACCTGCTATTTTTACAAAGACTGCTTGGGTAGAAGGTAAAACAGGAATTGCTTCTGTTTTTTTGTATTCACATACTGAACATGTATAAATTTTAACGCCTGCTTCTGTTTCTGTCGCTTCTTTTGTGACAACGCCTTCATTAAATGAATGGGCAGCTTCATCAGATTTTACATCGTGACCACAAGTTGCTGCGTGCCAGTGGCTTGTTGCGTCGCTTGTCCAGTCAGCTGAATATTTGTGTGTATGTGGTAAAACTGCAATACTTTCTGTTTTTTCATATTTACAAACAGTACAAGTATAAGTTTTGATTCCAGTTTCCGTTTCTGTCGCTTCTTTTGTTACAACGCCTTCACCGAATGTATGGGCAGCTTTGTCACTTACTTCTGAGGTATGTTCACAGGTTGCTGCATGCCAGTGACTTGTAGCATCTTTAGACCATTATGTTGAATAAGTGTGCTCGTGTGTGTCAGTATCATTCTGACAACCAATCATTGCAAGTGCCAATATTGTTACAGCACCTGCCAAAAGCTTTGTAAAAGTTTTCATTTTCTTCCTCCAAAATTATTTATATTTAAACAAAAAAAGGCACACTCTTTATGCGGCTACATAAAGAATATGCCTTGAAATTTCTATATTATAATTTAAAAAAGAGACAGTTATCTTGAACAGAACAGAACAGAACAGAACAGAACAGAACAGAACAGAACAGAACATGTCGCACTGCATAACTTAACTCTCCTTTTTAGATTATTGCTTTTGTTATATCACATAACAGAAAATTTAACAACTTAAATTCAATTTTCTACAATCTTCCATTCGCCTAATGTACGAGTTTTTTCATCAAAGTTTACGCCGATTTTAACGAGCTTTTTGTCGTTGCCGTTTTTATCTTTTGTAACAGAATACGGAATTAAATATCCTTTTGAGTCAATCTGAGAAAGTGCTTCTTCTACTGTTCCGTCGAGTTTAAATTCAAAAACATAAACAGCGCTTTCTGTTTCTACAACCATATCACTTCGGCCGGCAGCACTTGTCTCTTCTGTTTTTACAACGTACGGCGTACACAAGCGCGCTATTAAATAGAACAAAGTTTTGTAGTGATTTTCGTTCTGCTTTTCTGCATTATACGGAATTGAAGACAAAAATGCTTTCATTTCTTTTAAGGCATCTTCAAGGCGGGCTTCGCGAAAGGCTCGTCCTAATTTCATAATAAATATATCATTTTGACTTACAAGTTCTGTTGCGTAATAAGGAAGCAAAGCTTTACAAAATCCATCCCGAACTTCATCATTTGGAAAACCTAAAACATATTCAGGTGAATCATATTTTTTTATTGTAAGGTATCCGCTCTGGTACAGCATTGGAACAGGGTCTGTCGCCGTTTCTGTCGGAGCGTCAAACATTTCAAGTGTTGCAGGAAATCCTTTGTCAAAACTTTCAGGATCCATATTATACTTTTTTATCAACCGAGTAAGAATTGTCGGTGTTCCTGTTGCAAACCAGAAGTTTTTTAATTCTTTTTTACTGAGCGCATTTATCAAACTGAACGGATTGTAAATGTCAGGTGACTTTTCTGTAAAATGATAACCGTCATATTTTTTTGTAAGACCTGCACAAGCTTGGTCGTAAGTCATATTGTTGTTATCTGCCAGCGCCTGGATTTCAGGCTTCATCTGTTCAAAAAGTTCTTCTTTTGTAATTCCGCAGATTGCAGCATATTCGTTATCCATTGTAATTACGTTTAGATTATTCAATTCACTAAAAATACTTAGCTGACTGAACTTGCTAATGCCTGTCAAAAATACAAAACGCAGAATTCCGCCAATATCTTTTAACGGACTGAACAACTTTCGCATTTCCTGTTTTAAAACGAGCTGAAGCTCTGAATTATCCATTGTATCTAAAAGAGGTGCATCGTATTCATCAACTAAAACTACAGGTTCTGTGCCTGTCTGTTCGTAAGCGGTCATAAGAATTTTTTCAAAACGAGGACCCCATTCATATTCATTTGTATTCGTAACTTTATATGTTTTTTCTAATTCAGAAAGTTTAAAATTCATATAAATCTGAAGAGATTTTAAATCTGTAAATTTATTTCCTGCAAAACTCAAATGAAAAACAGGATATTCCTTCCACTCTTTTTCAAGTTTTTCTATTGCAAGGCCTTCAAAAAGTTCTTTCTTTCCTAAAAAATAATCACGCAATGTTGAAATTAAAAGTGATTTTCCAAAACGGCGCGGACGGCTCAAAAAATAAACACGGTCTGTATGTGTCATTTTGTAAACGATGTCAGTCTTGTCTACGTAATAATAACCGTTTCTTCGTATCTGAGAAAAATCCTGCAACCCTATTGGAAAAAGTTTTAATTCTGCCATAATTTTATTATATTACTTTACCGCTAGCAGTTCAATATAATCACGCTCGCCACTGGGGCTTGAGTTGAATCTTTGGATTTTTATTACCCACTTACAGCCGATAACTGAAATGTCATTTTTTTATTTGTAAATGTATCAAATCGTACAGGTTCAGTTTCAATTCCTTTTGCATTCAGTTCTTAACTGTTTCATCCACGCTTGTAACTCTGAATGCAAGATGACGCAGGCCGCACGCTTCAGGACGGCTTAATCTTTTTGGTGCATTCTTTACCGGCTTGGCGATGATATTCACTCCAAAGTGCTCGCTTTTGCATTCAGTTTAAGTGCAGAAATTGAAAGAAATTTAATCAGTCAGCGCACCCGTGAAGCTTTGGCGCGTAAAAAAGCAGAAGAAATCAAACTTGGCCGCCCTAAAGGAAGAAAAAATAATTTTCATTCTCTGGACGGTCTTGAAAAAAGAATAAATACACTTTACGAAATGGGGCTTTCAACAAACAAAATTGCAAAATTATTCGGAATCAGCAGAAATTCCCTTAATTCATTTTTAAAGAAAAAAAACTCTTAATTCATTTAAATTAAAATTTGCACGCAACGCCCGCTGTAATTAAAGTTGCTTTTTGAGGATTAACAAGGTTCGCCATTCCCTGAAAATTAAAACTAAAATTCGTGTTCATTTTCCATTCTGAAGAAATTCCAAGATAATGAACTCTTTCGTCTTCTGAAGTTTTTGAATTGATGTAAGAAAAGGCAAAAGATGTCGTTTCGGTCGGTGAATAAGATAAAAAGCCGAAAATTCCAAAATCATTTTCAAGAGGTTTAATTAAACTTTCTGCGCGAATCATCAAAGTCTGCTCTTGAGTATCGCCCCTAATTGTAAAATTTTTGCATAAAGAAGTTGAAATCTGCCATTCATCTTTTACAAACTCATCTTCAAATTTTACGGATGAACAAATATTGTAATCAAAGAAAATTGTTCCGTCCAAGGCTAAATACAATTCATTTGTATTCATTTTGTCTGATGAAATAAAACCGCCTTCCATATTTTCAATTACGACTGAATCAATTTTAAATTGCGCGCGGCTCCCGAATCTTCCGAAACTTCCGTTCAAAGCTGAATCTATCGGAGGAAGAACAATCGCTTCTATTGTAATAATTTTTGAAATCGGAACTGCAAAACAAAAAGCCCAGTCACTTGCAATTCTTAAATCAGAAAGTGAAGATGATGAAAATGAAAACGAACTCATGTTTTGGTTTGAAAAATTCAATGAACTGTTTAAATTTTCAAGAAGTGACTTTTTGATTTCATCCGAAAGATTACTTTTGATTTTTACTGATGTAAATGAAAATGATGTGTCGGCTCTTTGCTTTTGATTTACCGGGTCACTTCCAAAAATCAAATCTCCGGCATTGTAAAAAAGTCCGTATCCCCAGGAAACAGGCTGTTTTCCGGCATTCATTCTTGCAGAAAAACCGTTAAACCACGGAAGTCGCGCTTTTACATAAGCTTTGCTCAAAGTTACAGTACCTGCAAAACCCGCTGTAGTATAATCGGTTTCGGGAACAGACAAAATACTGCATGTCGATTCCAGATATGCTTTTACAGAACTTGAAACATTTGCGTCCAGTTTTGCAAGAGTCTCGGCAGATGAATACCAGAATTTATTTTCTTCAAGAGATGCATAACCGCTTGAAAATGAAATTTTTCCGCCTGGGCGAACCTGTGCAAAAGATAAAGAAATTGCCACAACAAAAACTGCAACAATCGAAACAATTTTCTTTATTACCATGAAAGTTCATCCCTTGAAAAACGGCTTTCTGGAATCGGCTCATCAAGTTTTATTTCTGTTATTTTCATTTTTGTAACGCTTGATTTTTTCAGAAGATTCTGCATTGTTCCTTCCATAAAAATATTGTATTTTCCGATTTTGTTTATTTTTGACATTGTACTTTCGCTCATTGCTTTTCCACTTGCACTGTAAACAATGCATTTTTTTTCGGCAAAAGTTTTTTTATCTATAAATTTTTCCTGCTTCTGGTAAAGCTGCTTTTTTGTTTTTGCAGTCAGCATAACGCGGTAACATTCAGCGCCGTCCACAGTTTCTGTTCCCAAAAGTTCACCGTTGTAAGAATCAAGAATTCCTTCATCACCTGTCAAATCTTCGTAAGTAAAATCAGAACCCATAACAGAATCTTTAAGTGCACTTCCCTGCAGGCGGATAATTTCTTCTGCGTCAGGATAATAAAGATAAACTGAATTTTCCAGGCGAAGAATTTTTTGCCCGCTGTCAGCCCCAGAAGTAATGATGATTAAAGTGTCACCGTTTTTTCTTCTGTAAGATTCAAACTCATTTTCGTTTGTTCCGAATTTATCTTTAACAGAAAGTGTTGCTTTCATATATGCAGTATTGTAAGCAGCGTTTGCATCATAGCGGCTCATTATTTCTTCTACTGAAAGTGAAAGTTCCTGACAAAAAACAGAAAACACTCCGATAAAAAAAATAGACATTCCCAAAATAATTTTTTTCATTTTAAAATCCTTATTTTTGAACACTTTTTTTGAATTTACAAAAAGCGTTATAATAACTTTAATTTTATATCACTAAAATTAAATCAACAATCTTTTTACAATCTTCTTAATTTTCTGCCCGCAAAGCTTCTGCCGGCTGGACTTTCAATGCCATTCTTGACGGAATCAAGCACGCAATGAATGCTGTTAAAAATCCTGTCAAAAAGAATTCAACATAGCGGCCGAACGAAAGCGACGGATAAAGCATAAGTTTTATATTAAAACCGCCCATCATTTCATAACCGGAACCTGCCAAATTAATTCCTGTTTTATTAAAAATGCTTACAATTATTCCGCCTAAAAGACAGCCTGCAAAAGCAGAAATTCCTGAAATAAATGCCGTTTCGAGCAAAAACATTCCGCGTACGCTTTTTGGTGTCATTCCAAGAGAAAGAAGCGAGCCGATTTCTTTTTTGCGCTCCATTACGCTCATCATCGTACTGTTGAAAATTACTGTCGATGCAAGAATAAAAAATATAAGTGCATAAATAAAATACATAAAATCACTCATTTCTATCATTGCATACCAGGTTGTGCCTTTTGTCCACGGAACAATTTCAAGTCCGGAGAGTTCAGGAATTCCAGAAATTTTTTGCGCAAGATTTTCTACATAATTTTTGTCATCCCAGTTGTCAGAAAAAAGAAGAATTTCTGTTGCGTTTCCTTTCATACGAAGAAGTTTTGAAGCGGCATCAAGATTCATAAAAACGAATTTTCCGTTTAAGTCACCGTCAGAAAAACGCATAATTGCAGCGACGGTTACTGTGCAGCCGTTTGTTCCACCGTTTGCCGTGCGTGCAATAAATGTAAATTTGTCGTTTGCGTGAAGATTAAAACTTTGTGCAAATTTGTCTGTAACAAGAACTTTGCGTTTGTTTTCTTCTGCGCTTTCATTCATAAAATTAAGCGAGCCTTCGAGTAAAACATTGTCTTTGTCAGAAAAATAATATTTGTCAGGAAAGTTTACTGCAATAAGATTTGCGGCTTCTGTTTCTTCATTTTTGTAAACTGCAATCGGTGTGCGTATTCTTGCACGCGCTGCTGTCACTCCTTCGGCAAGGAGAGTTTTCTGCAAAACAGAATTTGTTTCAGGAATAAAAAAGTTCAGCGGTGTAATGCGTTCGTTTTCTGTGTAACGCGGATTTCGTATTCTTACAGCACCCGTTTCGTGGTGAACAATATTGTATTTCATGTCGTCCATTGAACCATATTCAAGCGACATCATAAAACAGATAAAAACTGAAACAAGAAAAATTGCTCCGCCAGAAAGAATTGTTCTTCGCTTGTTTCTTTGTATGTTTCGCCACGCCATTGATATGATTAAAGGCATTTGTTTTTTCATAAAATTATTTCTCCTGCATAAGTCACGAGATGCTAAAACAAGTTCAGCATGACACAGCCCTTTTAATTCTTTCTGAAAATTTCGGCAATTTCTTTTTTTGAAATTGAACGGGATGGAAAGTACGAAGCAAAAGCCGCAATCAAAAGTGCACCAAAAATTATTTTTGCAAAGCCTGTAAAATTCCAGTCTGAACGGATAAGCCCTGAAATTCTGTAACCGATGTCAATGTTGCTCAGCATCTGCGTAAAATCAATTCCCACATTCACAAGCGGAATATTGATAAGGCAGCCTGCAACCATTCCGATTATACAACCTGTACATCCGATTAAAATGCCTTCTGTCATAAAAAGACTTTTTATATAAAACGGAGTGTAACCCATCGCTTTGAGCATTGCAATTTCGTTTTTGCGTTCCAGAACAGACATAAGCATTGTGTTGCTTATTCCGACGGCTGCAACGATAAAAAGAAAAAGCATAATCAGACTTGAAATACCTTCATACATTTTTTGCACTGAAACAATATCTTCTGCAATTTCGTTCCAGGAGTAAAGTTTAACTTTTGAATCATTTTGAATTTCTGAAAAATCTTTTTTAAGTTTTTTTACATTGAAATTTACAGTGCTCATTCCACCTAGATTTGTGTCGATTGCAGTAACTGCCCCTTCCATCTCAAGCATTTCGTTGATGTAAGCAATGTCCATAAAAATATATCCCGCGTTTACAGGCACATCAGGACAGTGAACAATTCCCGTAATAGGAACATCGATTGTCTGCATAAAGCCGCCGCGTCCTTTGCACTGAATTGTAACATACCAGCCGGGCTGGGCTTTCATATCATCTGCAATCCAGCTACCGATTACCGCTCCGGTACAGTATTCTTCGCCTTCTTCTTTTTGAAGCCACGATCCGCTTTCGATTTGTGAAGCTGTTTTAAAAACTTTTTCTGACTTTTTTGGATCAAGTGCGCACAGAACACCTGTTATACTTCCAGAAGTTTCAAAATATTCTTCGCTAAAATAAACTTCGCAAGGAAGTAAAATTTCGGGCGTGTAGGAAATATTTTTTGAATCAAGAAAAGTTCCGATTTCTTTTGCAGAATTTTCTTCTATTAAATAGTCAAGCGGAAGAGTGTCGCGTTCTTTAAAATATCCGTCTGCAAAAAATTTTGCGCCCGAAGTTTCGTAGTCGATTAAGTTACGGATACTTTCGTTATTCATTCCTGTCAGAAATCCGTTGAACACAATGCTGAACATGACTCCGAACGCAACTGCACATGACGTAACAAGTGTACGTCGTTTGTAACGCAGCATATTTTTAAAAGCTATAGAAACAAGCATTAATTTTCTCCTGCAACGATTTTTCCGTCGCGGATGCGGATTATGCGGCGTACGTTTTCCATAACCATTTTGTCGTGTGTAGAAAAAATACATGTAATTCCGTGGTCGGCGTTCAGTTTTTTCATAAGCTCAATAATCATCTGGCTGTTTTTTGAGTCAAGATTTGCAGTCGGTTCATCGGCAAGAATTACTGCAGGTTCTTTTACGAGTGCGCGTGCAATAGAAATACGCTGCTGCTGACCGCCCGAAAGCTGCATTGGTTTTCTGTCCTGCATTCCGCAAAGTCCGACTTCTTCTAGAATTTTGAATGAGCGCTCCTGTACTTCTTCTTTGGAAAATTTATTCAAAAGCTGCAGAGCCATTTCTACATTTTCCTGCGCGGTAAGAACCGGAATAAGATTATAACTTTGAAAAATAAATCCTATTTTTTCGCGGCGCACAAGCGTTTTCTGCATTGCGTTCATTACAGAAATATCTTCTCCGTCTACAAAAATTTTTCCCGATGTAATTGTGTCAAGACAGCCGATTAAGTTTAAAAGTGTAGTTTTTCCCGAACCAGAAGGTCCTGCGATTGCAGTAAATTCTCCGCGTTCAATATCTGCTGTAACGCCGTCAAGTGCAATTACATCCGGTGCAGCCTCACTTTTTGAAGAGCGTTTTGATTTTTGATTTGCAGAATAAATTTTATGAACATCGTGAATCTGTACGATTTTTGTAGACATGAAGTAACTCCGAAATTATTTATTGTTTTTAATTATAACTTAAAAAAAAAGATTGTGCCAAGAATTGTTCGCAATTTCTTAGAGCCATTTGGATTAAAAAACTCCTACTCGGCTTTTGCCAAATCTTCATTTTGCTGCTTGAGGAAATCGGCTTTGACGTAACAGCTTCCTTCAAGCCAATTTTCTGTATATTCCAATCAGGTAAGCTGTAACCAGCCTGATGTATGATTTATCAGTTGGAATTTCAAGATTTATTGTTCCAAGTCTTGTGTCAAAACGTCTTTCGCGTGTTCCAGAAAGATAGCCTTTGCGTTCTTCTGCAGCCTGCGCACCATATAGCAATTTCTCGTAATCTGTTGTATCTTTATTTTGAGCCATTTAATTCTCCTGTTTTAGTTTTGTGGTAAAACCTATTTTGGAGTATTATATGGCTCTTTTCAATTACCTTCCGCAACCAAATTGCGAACTTTATTTTACACTATCTTTAATTTATAAAGAATAACTCCAGTACACAGGAAAGCAAACACTTTCAAAACCTGAATCATTAAAACCAATATCAACTTCGGCTTTAAACTCTCCTAAGTTTTCAACTGTATAACTTACTGCAGGTTTAAAAACATATTTTATATTTGAATTATCTTTATAAGATGAATTTAATGTTACTCCAAGTTCTGCTGCAATATTATCGGTTGCGTTCATTCCAAACAAAATGCCTGAATAAAAATCACTATCTGTTGTTATATAATCAACGCCTACTGCAAAGTTATCATTTTCGTAAACAATACTTGCATTAAAAAGATTTTTTCCTGCTACATCACAAAGTCCTTCTTCTTCATTGCTTGAATAACCTGCAAAAATCTGTAAACCATCCAACGGAGTTACTGACGCATAAAATCCAAATCCAAGTGAATCAGAATTCAATGGATTTTTTAATGTTGCAGCAATAGTTGCTTTATCAAAAAGATTATACTCAGCACCTATACCAAAATTGAATAAAGTTTTTTCATCTGTTTCTGAATCTGTTTTAGAGAAAAAATTTGCTTCTGTTTCTGAAAAAGGAACAGTAACTGCGAGAGTCAGATTTTCAACTCCGTCGAATGAAAAAGTAACTCCATCGCTGCCAAGATTTCCTGAAGCAATATTGTCATCTTCTACAAATAGATAAGAACCTGTAGCAAATGTGTCTGCACTAAAACCAATTGAAAATCCGTTTATTGGTCTGAATACTGTGTACCAGTCAAAATCTTCTGAAGAAAACAACAATGACTGTGGTAAACCATCTTCATCAGTTGCAAGAACTATTTTGGCATCAATTCCGGCATCTACTTTTTCCGAAGAAAATTCTGCTTTTACTTCATTGTATGCGCCTGCAAATGTTGAAGAATCTTTAGAAACGTTTACGATATCACTTCCAATTTCATTTGAAAATGTAAGTGAAGGAGTATTTTCATTTGTAAAAGCAGAAAATACACAAGCTGAAGTTACTGCAACTACAGTAACGATTTTTTTTGAAAGATTCATTTTATACCTTCCTATTAGTTTTTTATAATTATAGTTAGCATACGCTAACTTTATTTAACAATTTATTCTTTTTTTCAAAATTTTTTTAACTTAATGCTACATCAAGGATTAACATAACAGTAAAACCAAGCGCAAAAAATATTGTTCCTAAATTAGAATGTTTTCCCGCTGACATTTCCGGAATAAGTTCTTCAACAACTACGTAAATCATCGCACCTGCCGCAAAACTTAATAAATATGGAAGAATCGGTATAAAAAACTGAGCTGCTAAAATTGTAATAATAGCAGCAATTGGTTCTACAATACCCGACAAAGTTCCAAATATAAATGCTTTTCCCTTTTTCATTCCTTCAGAATGAAGTGGCATTGAAATAATAGCACCTTCAGGAAAATTCTGTATGGCCATTCCAATAGAAAGTGCAAATGCACTTGCCAAAGTAATAGAGCTAACTCCTGATAATCTGCCGGCAAACAAAATTCCAACTGCCATTCCTTCGGGTATATTATGAAGTGTTACAGCTAAAACTAACATAGTTGTTTTTTTTAACTTCGTTCTAACGCCTTCAGGTTCATCACTTCCCAAATGCAAATGAGGAATAGTTTTATCAAGAACGAGCAGAAATAAAATTCCGCTCCAAAATCCGATTATTGCAGGAATAAACGACCATACTCCCATAGATTCCGACTGCTCTATTGCAGGAATCAAAAGACTCCAGATAGATGCTGCAACCATAACACCAGCCGCAAAACCTGTTAATGCTCTCTGAACTGATAAACTCAAATTGCGCTTCATAAAAAGTACACAAGCAGAACCGAGAGTTGTTCCTACAAATGGGAGCAATATACCTTGTAACACTTCGACAGACATAATACCTCCCTTAAGTAAGCGTAATTATTGTTTTATTTTCATTACATTTTTGAGGAACACTTGCTTTTTTCACTGCATCCCGAACAACCGCAGCAGCATGCAGGCGTTCCATTTTTCTTGGCGCTAATTTTTCTTCTCACAAAAAGAGTAACAGAAAGTGAAAGCCAAATTGTCAAAATCAAAATACAAATTATTGTCGCAATCATTTTTATTCCTCCATTATCTTTTTATACTCACTTCCAAACTCTCGCCTTTTTATTTTTGACTTTTTTAACTGTATCTGGATTTTTATAAGTGTTTAGTTTATCAAAATTCCAGAAAAGAGATTCTGGGCAACATCAGGGTGACAGTAGTTGTCCAGAATCTCTTGTTTATTTAAACATTCATTTCCTTATACGGATTTTTTCTGAAAACGGCATACAAAATTACCGCCAGGAAAATAAATGCAAATACCGTTCCGACTCCGAATGCGCCGTGTACAAAAAGCATTCCGAGCTGGTACACAATCAGTGTTACAACATACGCAAAAATATTCTGGAACAAAATTGCAAACCAGAACCACTTGCGGCTGTTGAGTTCGCTTTTCATTGTTGCGATTGCGGCAAGACACGGACTGTCCAAAAGATTGAAGAGCAAAAAGCTGAATGCTGCGATTGCTGTCGGGAACCATTCAGAAACTGCAAGTCCAACCGCATTTCCGTCTTCTACAAGTTCTTCTGAAACATTTGCAAGAACGCCCATTGTCGTAACAATTGCTTCTTTTGCGCTGAATCCCGAAAGTGAAGCTGCAGCTGCCTGCCAACCGCCTTCTGCTCCGCCGAATCCAAGCGGAATAAATATGTAACGAAGAACGCCGCCGATTTTTGCAAGAATTGAATCGCCTGCGTCCACTAGTCCAAAGTGACCGTCAGAAATTCCGTAGCTCGAAAGGAACCACATTACAAGACATGCAACAAACAAAATTGTTCCGGCTTTAACAAGGAATCCTCTGAGGCGTTCCCAAGTGTGAAGCAAAACAGTTTTTGGTTCTGGAAAGTGATACTGCGGAAGTTCCATAACAAAAGGAGCTGCCGGACCGTGAAAGGCCTTTGTCTTTTTGAGCATAACAGCCGCAAGCAAAACTGCAGCAACTCCGGTAATGTACATAACGGGAGCCAGCCATGAAGCACTTGTGTTTGTAAGACGGCTTCCGATTACAGCAGCCATAAGTGCAATTACAGGAAGTTTTGCTCCGCACGGAATCCACGTTGTTGTCATAATTGTCATGCGGCGGTCGTTTTCATTTTCGATAGTGCGGCTCGCCATAATACCAGGAATTCCACAGCCCGAAGAAATCAAAAGCGGAATAAATGATTTTCCTGACAAACCAAAACGGCGGAAAATTCTATCCATTACGAATGCAATGCGAACCATGTATCCGCAGTCTTCAAGAATTGAAAGCAGCAGAAACAAAACAGCCATCTGCGGCAAAAATCCAAGCACTGCACCAAGTCCGCCCAGAACTCCGTTAACAAGACAATCAATCAAAACAGGATTTGCTCCGGCATTTTCAAGCGCAGTCTGAGTTCCGCCCAAAATCCATTCACCGAACAAAACATCATTTACCCAGTCTGTTCCCATTGTTCCAAAACCGGCACCGGTTGAACACCAGTAAACGAGCCACATTACAGCAAGGAAAATCGGAAGACCTAAGATTCTGTTTGTAACAACGCGGTCAATTTTATCAGAAAGTGTTAATTTTTCTTTGTTCTTTTTTACAACTGTTTTTGCAACAAGCTTTTGAATATATTCATAACGCTGGTTTGTGATAATTGATTCTGAATCATCATCAAGTTCTTTTTCGCAGTCTTTTATATGTTCTTCGATATGCGATTTTTCTTCTGCAGAAAGATTCAGTTTTTCAAGAACTTTTTCATCGCGTTCAAATACCTTTACTGCAAACCATCTTATCTGATTTTTGTCGACCTTACCCTGAATTGATTCTTCGATATGGGCAAGTGCGTGTTCAACAGAACCTTTGAATACGTGAGGCTGTTCAACTTGATTTTTTTCACTTGCAGCAAGAACAGAAAGTCTTGCAGCATCTACAGTTGAGTTTCCTTTAAGAGCGCTGATTGGAATTACTTTGCAGCCGAGAGCTTTTGAAAGTTCAGCAAAATTTATTTTGTCCCCGTTTTTGTTGACGACATCAATCATGTTGACTGCCATAACAAGAGGAATTCCTGTTTCCAAAAGCTGCGTTGTAAGATAAAGATTGCGCTCGATATTTGTTCCGTCTACAATATTTAAAATTGCATCGGGTTTGTCTTCTACAAGATAATTTCGCGTAACAATTTCTTCTGGTGTGTACGGAGAAAGAGAATAGATTCCAGGTAAATCCTGAATAATTACATTTTTGTCTTCCTTGAATTTTCCTTCTTTTTTTTCTACAGTAACGCCGGGCCAGTTACCAACATACTGATTTGATCCTGTAAGCGAATTGAAAAGTGTAGTTTTTCCGCAGTTTGGATTTCCTGCAAGAGCAATTTTTATTTCTTTCATTTTTTCCTCACTTAATTTATCCAACAATTTCTACGTCAAGAATGTTTGCGTCATCTTTACGAAGCGAGAGTTCAAATCCGCGGACTGTGACTTCAACCGGGTCACCAAGAGGAGCAACTTTCCTGATGTAAAGTTCACAACCTTTTGTAATTCCCATGTCCATAATACGTCTTTTCAACGCACCTTCACCACCGATTGCCGTTACACGAACGGTGCTCTTAACTTTGCAGTCTTTTAATTTCATATACACTCCTAATAAATCCCGTTTTAATTAACCAGATTTACAATAATCTTTTGAGCCAAATCTTTTGTGATTGCAAGATGACTTTCTTTGAGATTTACAATTACATCGCCAGAATGCTGTGAAATTACAGAAAGAACTGTTCCGGGAACAAAACCAATATCGCCCAAATGTTTTTTAACTTCGGAATTCCCGCCGGTTTTAAAAATCATTACTTTTTCGTTCGAATTTGCCATAGATAAAGGCATCATTTTGTATCTCCAATATTTGTTATATAAAGCATTCCTTAGTTAGTTTTTCCTAACCTTATACAGTTATATATAACTAACTGAGTAAAAAATGTCAAGATGTAATAAAAAAAAACACGGGTTTCAGGTCATTTATTCAACGAACCAAAACCCGTAATGAAAACTTATTATATTTTTTATCCTGCTTTATTAATTATTGAATTTGAAAGCATTTTGGTTCCTGAAATTTATTTCTCCAAATCTTTCATTACATCGCTTAGTTTCATAGTTTTTAATTTGTCTTCCAGAGTTTGCGTCAATAATTCAAGGCGGAAATCCAAAGCATTGTGAATGTGTCCGCCGACAGGACATTTTGAATTGGGATTTTCGTGAAAATTGAAAAGTTGTTTTTCGTCGCAACCGGCAGCTTTATAAATATCGTATAAAGAAATTTTTTCTGGCGGAATTAAAAGTGACGCGCCTCCGGTTCCGGCTTTTACTTCAACAAGATTGGCGTTTTTTAACCGTAAAAGCATTCGTCTTATGATTACAGGATTTACACCGACACTTCCTGCAATAAAATCTGATGTTACTTTGTAATCGTTTTTAAAATATTCAATACACAAAAGTGTGTGAACGGCAATTGTAAAATCTCTTGAAATCTGCATTCTTCCATTATACATTATTTTTGTTGTAACTTCAATAATTACAATTTTTTTATTAATTTTTTAGTTGTAACTATTGACATTACAGCAAAGCAGTATTATATTTTAGTTGTAATCACAAAGATTACAACAACTGTGCGGCCGGCGGTAAACTTAATTTCAATTATAACGAGGTAAATTATGACAAAGACAAATGTAAAACTCAACAAAGGTGAAATCAAAGTATTTGATTTTGGCGGAACAAAACTCCATGCTTACAAAACAAATGATGCGCTTTGCGATGAATCTTTTTTGATTGAAGATACAAACAGCATCGTTGCGCTTGAACTTCCGGCTTTTCACGAAAATCTATCTGAATTCAAAAACTATATTCGCACCCTTTCAAAACCGCTTACAGATGTAATTATTTCATGCCATCCGAGTGGAGCAGATTATTTTGAAGATGCAAAAATTCATATGGCAGGAAATACAGTCCGTGCGCTTGGAGAAAACGGCGGAATTATGGCTTAATCAAAAACTTTACAGTTACGTTCGGAAAATCGTTTGATAAAAAGCTTCCAAAACCAGTTGCAAATCTTAACATCGGCGAAAACACAATCGGCGGAATAAAATTCATTGTAACAGAAAACGGCGACGGAACTGACATTGAAATTCCTTCAATCAATTGCGTTTACACACATATGCTCGGCGCAGACGTTCATTCAATTCTTGCAGGAAGAACCCACATGGATGCAGTTATTTCTCAGCTCGAAGGTTATAAGGCAAAAAATTACGCTCTTGTTCTTTCAAGCCATTACGAACCAGAAGAATTAAGCGCCTGTGACACAAAAATTGCTTATGTAAAAAAAGCAAAAGAACTTTGTTCAACATGCAGCGATTCAAAAACATTTATTGAAGAAATGAAGAAAAACTTCCCGTCATATTCAGGAGTAAACTATATTGAAATGACAGCCGGAATGTGTTTTGCTTAAACTCTGAAAGTCCAAGTCCGGTTTTGGTTTTTGCAATCATTGCCGGATTTTTGGAATTATATTCCGGAGGTTTTATGACACAAAGCGAAAGACAATTTTTTTTGATAAAAGAATTGATTTCAGAAAAAAATGAATACAAAAATATTCAAATTCCTTCAGATGATGCTCAGCAGAAAATTCTTTTGCGTTCACTGATGAATATACGGGAAGCAAAAAATGCAGATAAAAAGTTTTTGGAAATTCAGGATGAATATTTGCAAAACGAATTAATGCAAAAAGGAATTACCGACATCAATACACTTTTGCCGGTTAAAAAAAATATTTATCTTTGGAAAGGCGACATTACAACATTAAAATGCGATGCAATCGTAAATGCTGCAAACAGTGCAATGACAGGCTGCTATGAACCCTGCCATTCCTGCATCGATAACTGCATTCACACATTTTCAGGAATTCAGCTGAGAGCAGAATGTGATTCTCTTATGAAAAAACAGGGGTTTTTGGAACCTACAGGAAATGCAAAAATAACAGGTGCTTATAATCTTCCATGCAAATTTGTAATTCATACAGTCGGCCCGATAATAAAAAATTCTGTAACAAAAAAAGACTGTGAACTTTTACAAAGCTGTTATCGTTCCTGTTTGAATCTTGCAAAAAAAAATAATTTACAAAGCATTGCATTCTGCTGTATTTCTACAGGAGTTTTTTGTTTTCCAAATGAAAAAGCAGCTCAAATTGCAGTAACAACAGTCAAAGAATTTTTAGCAAAAGAAAAATCACAAATGAAGGTGGTATTCAATGTGTTCAAAGATGAAGATTACGAAATCTACAAAAAATTATTCAGCTTGTCCGCAGATTAAAGAATTATTGAATGAATGTGATTCTGTCCTGATTGGAGCAGGAGCCGGACTTTCTGTTTCTGAAGGATTTTCTTACAGCGGAAAACGGTTTGAAAAATATTTTTCTGATTTTAAAAACAAATACGGTTTTTCTGATATGTATTCCGGCGGCTTTTATCCTTATAAAACTTTGGAAGAATATTGGGCATACTGGAGCCGTTATATTTTTGTGAATCGGTTTAACGAAAGTGAAAAAGGGAACGGTGTTTATAAAAAAATTTTTGAACTTGTAAATAAAAAAGATTATTTTGTTATAACGACAAATGTTGATCATCAGTTTCAAAAAGCAGGATTTGATAAATCAAGACTTTTTTACACTCAGGGAGATTTTGGTTTGTTCCAGTGTTCTATTCCATGTCATAAAAAAACTTACGACAACGAAAAACAAATTCTACAAATGGTTGAACAGCAAAAAGATTTAAAAATTCCTTCTGAGCTGATTCCAAAATGCCCGGTATGTGGAAAACCTATGACAATGAATTTAAGAGCCGACAACTCTTTTGTAGAAGATTCTTTTTGGGAAAAAGCCGCCGCACGATATTCTGCTTTTATTGAAAACCATCAGAACAAAAAAATTCTTTTTCTGGAACTGGGCGTTGGTTTTAATACACCCGGAATAATAAAATATCCGTTCTGGCAGATGACTTTACAAAATCCCGTGTCGCATTATGTGAGCATCAATAAAGGTGAATCTTATTGTCCACAAGAAATTCAAAACCGCAGTTTTTGCATTGATGAAGATATCGGTAAAGTTTTGGAAAGATTGTAGAAGATTGCTCCTTGTAGAAACAGGTTGCTATAATCTTAGAAAGCATCGATCCATGTCAGTTCAGTTTCACGAATTCTGGTGGAAGTTTATCGCAGAGCCATACTTTTTCATTTCCGATGTAAAACTTTTATATCGCCTAATGAACCACTGATTTTTCGTACTGTTTGATATGTATATGCAACACTATTACCTGCTGTAAAGGTTTCCTCTTTCACCCATCAGAGTATCTCCTTTTGTGAATTAACATAACTGATAAAGTTTTCAAAAGGCAGAAAAGGCTGTTCAATATTTGTAAAAATATATCGTCCAAGATTTTCTGTAATGTTTTTATCAGACTGAACTTTTGTTGTTCTTGAATAGGGGATAGAAACTATGTTTGCACCCATTTCTTTGTAAGGTTTTCTAAGACTTAGAATTGCAGTCGGCTCAAGCTTTTTAAGTAATTCATCATATCCTTATATAGCAATACCTTCAAGCAAAAAAAATTCATTTTATCCGCGTGCACTTCTTTTAAAGGCAAAGTCTTTTTATCTTAAACAAAAGTTTTCTGACTGTATTGAAATATTGCAGAACCTGGTAAATAATCCTGAATTTTCGGCAGAAGCATGGAACAACATTGCAATTTGCAACGAAGCTTTTGGTAACAATGAACGAGCTGAAAAAATTCCAGAAAAACTATTCAATCTCTTTATTTCTAATATCGGATGCGACCCGTTCAGCACAGCAACATACGGACTTTATCTTTTTCGCGTAAAAAATGATGCAACCAGAGGAGCTGATTATTATACAAAAGCCATGAAACTTGCAAAAAATAATGATCTTTATCAGGAACTTTTTTCAAATGCCGGACGGAACTTGCCCTTTATTATAGTCGAAATAAAATGCAAAAAAGAAGCAAAAGACGAAGCACAACAAATTATAAAAAAATGTCCCGCAACACTTCCCTGGTATAAGAATACTGCCAAAAAAATTCTCGCCGAGTTTTAGTCAAAAACACGCCGAGAATTCACAAAAAACGCGCCGTAAAACCATAAAAATACGCCGAGGATTTTACATAAACGCGGCGTGTTTTTGCACTGTGCAAAATTATCGTTTTTTATCATGTAAAACGACAGCTTAATGCTTTATTTTATACCGCGTGCATGATAGGTATTGACTGGTATAAAAAATCAAAGAGTGACAAAAAGTATTTCAGTATATTGAACAACTGAAAAATATTGATATGAACTAAGTAGATTTACAGGATATCATAAAAGTAGAGGCTTCTTTCAATAATGAGTGAGGCTTCTTTTAGTTTTGCTTATGGGTTTGAAGTGTTGGAAATTTATGTAAATTCATATATATTTTCTTATCGTAGAGCTATAATATTAAAAACATATAGAACAGATAGGCATTGATTTTAGAGAGTAATACAAATGAAAAAGCTAAAAAAGAGATTCATTATTCCGGCAGTGGTATTTATATTGGGTATGTGTGCGTTAATCGGCGAAATATATGTAGTCGGCGAGAGTCAGGAGCAACATAACCGGACAAAAGCGAAGGTCAATGCGATGACATATGCGGAGCGTATAAAGGACGAGCTTATGGAGGGAATAGGAGTTACCGATACCTTAAAGCAGGTTGTCATAAGT
>ERZ1026856.441-NODE-441-length-26575-cov-11.298605_pt1 | contig 26575 bp, 19 predicted proteins | sample MGYA00380158_ERZ1026856 | MGnify/ENA primary metagenome ERZ1026856 (study PRJEB33269, sample SAMEA4719794) | human gut metagenome | biome: human-associated habitat; feature: organic feature; material: feces | place: Cameroon | collected 2013-10 ...
GTAACCCATCGGTTCCGTTGGAAAAACATGTTCTCGCCTCTCAAGCTCACTCTGCAACAGTGGGTGCAATGGGGACGTTCGGAAAGCGACAACCACAGCGAAACTGCGCAATGGCAGAATAAAGACACGCTCAACCATACGCAAAGCAACCACACCGCACATCAGCCCTACACATGGAAGATGGGGGTTTCAAACACCCTTAACTACCGCATGCCATGGGGCGACGACTTGGAGTTGAACCTCAATGGCATCTACACTCGTGAATGCGGCGGAGACGAACAGAGAAGCACCCTTTACGACTATCCTCGCTGGCAGCGCAAGGTGTTTGTAGGGCGAACGGTGCGAGCCATCCCGTCAAACCAGTATATGCTGGATGCGCAAGCCTCCTACACTATTCATGCCCTAAACGATTGGAACTATCAGCTCAGCGCCTATGCTGACCAGATATTCAACAAAACGGATCATCAACACTCGCTTGCCGACAGCTTGGGATTGATGCACGACGACCCTGACAACACAGAACGCTACAACATGCTCAAACGCAATGGCATCCTGACCCTGCGAACCTATTACAGCAAGCAAGAGGGCGACCGCTACACGTGGTTCAACATGAGCGTGAGCGGCATGGTGAAAAGCGACCGCATCGATTACCACCACGCTCGCCTCGACACCATAGCCCGCTACACCGACCGCTTTGTGACTTACAATGCCAACTTTGTGCGCAACACCGCGCGGCATGGCTACGAGTTGAGGCTCATTTCGAGTGTGAGCAGCGTCAATCATGTGCGCGAACGCATTCCCATCTATTCCACCGTCGACCCGCTGCTCATCACCCTGCACAATCCACATCTCGGCCATAGTCGTAGCCACCATCTCTTGTGGACGCTGCGCACCACCGTGCCCGAGCGCCAGCAGAACCTCACACTCAACGGCCGTGCCTCCATCACCCTTAATAAGATAGGCCTGCGCCAGAGCTACAACACCACGACGGGAGCCTTCACACAGATGCCCGACAACGTGAGTAGGCCGTCGTGGTACCTCAACCAGGAGGCCCACTTCAACCGCCCGCTCGACACGAAGAAGCGACTCACCCTCGATGCCCATTCGCGTATCAGCTATGAGGAAAACAACGATTTCGATGTGGTGCAATATTCCGCGTTGAACGGCCAGTCGGCGGAGGCCTTGCAGAAAAGTGCTCCCCGCTCCACAGTACACACCATCTACAATACAGAGAATCTTCGCTTCATCTATCGCATCAATCGCTTCGACCTATCAGCCACAGGCGATTTCGCCTATCGTCATAGCACAAGCGACCGTGCGAACTTCACCACACTCAACATCTTTGAGTACAACTACGGCTTTGCCCTCAACTGCCGCTTGCCGTGGAAGCTACAACTGGCAGCCGACGCCAAAATGTATAGTCGCCGTGGCTACTACAGCTCTACGATGAATACCGACGATTTTGTCTGCAATGCCTCTCTCTCACGTTCTTTCCTAAAAGAATCGCTCACAGTCCGCCTCGAAGCCTTCGATATATTCCATCAGCTTAGTAGCACGGAGTACACGCTCAATGACCAGGGCCGTGTGGAGAGTTGGCGCAAGAGCATCCCTTCCTATCTGATGCTCCATCTCAGTTGGCGTTGGAGCCATATGCCTAAAAAGAAAGCATAGAGAATATGAAAAGTAAAAGGCGGTAGCTTTTTACTTTCATATCTCAGCTGTTTGTACTATCTTTGCACTATCACATTAGAAATAATAGATATTTCACCAAATATAGTACATATAAACATGAACATCATCAAAACTACGCTATTTGCATTAGCTACGCTTGCATCAATAGGAGCCTCAGCACAGAAAAACAATTGGCAACTCGTTTGGCACGAAGAATTTAATGAAGACGGCAAACTAAACGAGAAAATATGGAACTACGAGAATGGTTTTGTTCGCAACCATGAAGACCAATGGTATCAGGCAGATAATGCGTGGTGTGAACGCGGATTGCTGATAATAGAGGGTAGAACGGAGAAGCGCCCTAACCCACTCTATAGCAAAGATGGCAACGATTGGCGTACTTCGCGCGACTCCATAAAGTACACGTCGTCGTGTATAACCACACAGGGTAAATTCAATTTCCTATACGGTCGACTTGAGGTTAGAGCACGCATACCTGTAACAGGAGGTGCATGGCCTGCTATTTGGACATTAGGCGAAGGCGTAGAATGGCCATCGTGTGGCGAGATTGACATCATGGAATATTATCGCATCAACGACAAGCCACATATTCTTGCCAATGCCGCTTGGGGCAACGATATTCACTATAATGCCGTTTGGAATAGCACACGCACACCATTCACCCATTTCTTAGAGAAAGACCCACTTTGGGCAAGCAAATTCCATATTTGGCGCATGGATTGGGACAAAGAGGCTATACGCCTGTATCTCGACGACGAACTGCTCAACGAGATAAAGATGAAGGACGTGAAGAATGGTAGTATCGGCAACTACAATAACCCGTTCAACAAACCTCAATACATACTCCTCAATTTAGCTATGGGTGGCGACAACGGTGGAACCATCGACGATGCCTCGCTACCTATGCGATACGAGATTGACTATGTGAGATGCTATAAAAAAATAAATACCCCATCAAAAAAAGTATCCTATAATACTTTGCAAAGTAATACGTATTACTTGGGCAAGTAATACGTATTACTTTTTTAGGGGCATTTTTATGCCCCTTCTTCTGTGATGTCGCAGGTTTGAGCATTTACCATAGTAGCAGAACAAACTACGACAGTAATGAATAATGATTTTAAGTACATAAGTAAAGTTTTGAATAAGTTATTTAGGTTTTATATTTTTTGCAAATATAGTATAAATATGACAAAAAACAAGCGTTTTAGATTTCCAACATACTTTTTATCATATTGTGAACCATTAATAAACGATTTGTATACCATCTATTATAAAAGAGCACTTACCTTTGCATATAGAATCGAATAACTTAAAACCAACATGAAAAGACCTAATCATTATTCAAAGATTGCAGCTATAGCCATAGCAGCCTTTATAGTTTCACATGCTCATTGCTTTGGCAGCAACGACACGGTGGAAGCATACCAGCTGACGGCTGTAACAACAAAAGGCACAAAACAGAGTGTAGTACTTACAAAAGCAGACGTAGCCACAGGACCTAAGTATTATAACCGAAGTAAGACTTTTTCCATTAACGGAAAGCTGTATGACACTTCCGACATTCAATATTTCAGAATAGAGAAGACTACAGTAAGCGCTATTACCGAAATCAATACCAACCAAACAACACCAAGGAACACTAACGTGTATAGCATAAACGGACAGATTGTGAAGAGCAATTCCCCATCGCTTTCTGACCTACCAAAGGGCATATATATCGTTAATGGAAAGAAATATATTGTGAAATAACCTACAATCTATCCTACATATGAAAATAGCTATCATTTCAGCCATTCTCGCCATATTATCATTCTTGTCGACAAGGGCACAAGACACATTATGGGTGAGATACGACAACAGATTTACAGAAAATAAAGCATTCCAACTAAATGCTAAAGTTGACTCCGTAGAATTCTGCATTAGCAGCTCTAAATATTCACAAGACCCTATACTAAAGATATACAACTCAAGTATATCAAAGGGATATTATGAATATCGCATTAGCACATTGCTTGGTAACAATCAGACAGGCGACATAATGTTTGAGAATCCTGGACGAATACTCTGCAAACCTTCTACTTATGGTTCTGTAGACTTCAACAACGAGAATTCGCAATGGTGCTTCAAGCGCTCTATGGAAAGCGAACATTTCGTGGTGTTCTGGGAAAAGGAATTCGGCAACGACCCTACAAAGGCCGCATCGGGATACGCATTCAATCCTAAGACAATGCTTGCCGATGGCGAAAAGTATTGGAACAAATATGTGGAATTAGGATTTATAAATCCTGGTAAGTCGACAACTGACAAATACAAGATAGAGATGTTTGTGAAATACACCAAAGACTGGGTAGCAAACGGCTCTGGTGTAGACCAGAAGGTTGGTATGTTGCATGTAAACCCATGGGCTATTAGTTCAAGAAACGGTTCTACTGTGGCCCACGAGATTGGTCATACCTTCCAGTATCTTGTATCGTGCGACCTTGGCACATCCCACGGCTTCAACTACGGCTATGGCGACAATGCCTCTGGTGGCAACGGATGGTGGGAGAGCTGCGCAAACTGGCAGGCTTATAAATGCTATCCAAACATGCAGTTTACCGATGGCGAAAACTTCGAGGGACACTTGAAATTCCATCATCTTAACCTTCTGCATGAAGATTGGAGATATCAGAACTGCTTTATCCAGGACTACTGGTGTATGAAGCATGGTAGCGACTTTATTGGTCGCCTTTGGAGAGAGTCTAAGAAACCTGAAGACCCTGTAGAGGCTTACAAGCGACTAAACAAACTCGACCAAGCAGCCTTCTGCGATGAGCAGATGGAAGGATATATGCGAATGGCAACATGGGATATCGACGGCGTTAGAGACCAAGCTAAACATCGCATCGGTCAGCATGTATCTCATCTACATCTTGCAGCAAGCAACGAGGGTACATGGGAGGTAGACTCAGCATATTGTCCACAAAACTACGGATACTCTATCATCAACCTTAACACAACAGCTCCAGGCACCATTGTAAAGGCATATTTCAAGGGCATAGCAGGAGCTAAAGGCTATAGAGCTATCAACATAGACAAGGCAGGTTGGAGATACGGCTTCGTGGCATATTCTGCCAATGGCACCAGAACATACGGCAAGATAGAAAGCGACAAGGAAGGCACAGCTTCGCTCACAATTCCAGAAGATTGCAAAAAACTATTCTTCGTTGTGATGGGAGCTCCTACAGAACATTGGCGCCACCCTTGGGACGACAAAGCTGATAACGATGAGCAATGGCCATATCAGGTGAAGTTTGAGAATACTGACGTTTATGGTAATTTCAGCGAATATCCTGCCGACTACGAACGTCGTGACACCACTATATATATAGACGCAGAGCTTGCTGTAAGCAATAGTTATTCAAGCACACGTGTGCAATACGATATGGCAGCTGTATCACAGGCTTTAGGATTGAGCACCAAGGAAATGCAGAGCGTAGGTCGTTTGGCATCATCAAATCCTCGCTTCGTAGGTATCAATGCCAGCGGAAGTGTGTATACTGGCACTACCACCAGCACCTCATCAAATACATGCTACGGTCATTGGTTTACATCTACAGGCAACGTATGCGGATATGATAGCAATGCATGCGTCTTTGCCGAATTCTATCCAGACCAGTATGGCTGCTATGTAGGGCAGTATCCTTCACGTCTACAAAAGGGTAAAACCTATACCATCCGTCAGGCTATACAATATCAGAAAGATGGTAAATGGTATACAGCCACAATGGTGGTAAGACTAAAGGCTGTTTAATTAAACAAGTAACTACTCAGCACCTCTATGGGTGCTGAGTAGTTACCACCAATACGGATGTATGCTGAAAGTCTCAGAGATTAAGATGAGCGTAGACAAGGTGCTGGCATTGGCTAAGACCATCACAACCATACAAATTAAGCTACCTCTGAACAAGGAAGTTTACACACAAACAATGCTGATGGCAAGACATCAGAAAATAGCTAAACTCTTTGACGAAGATTTTTGGGTGACACGATGACGAAGTCAGGAAAAAAATAGTTTTTTACATGAGAATAGAGAAAAAACTCTCAACAAATAGGGATATATTCAATTATTAGTTGTAACTTTGGTGCGATAATAACACTAAAAACTAACACACAAACTTATATCATGAAACACATAAAACTAATAGGTCTTTTAGCTTTATCTATGGCTTTGGCTTCATGCGAAAAAGTATCGCTCGACGAACTACTAAGCAAAGAACCACCAACATCTCAACCTTCTTCTACAGGCAATGAAAGCCTTTCTATACACATAGGCGGAATAGCAGATGCAAACTATCAGGATGCTACCGCTAAGGGCACACGAGCCATAGAGCCAATAGGCAATGTATGTACAAAACTTACTATATCTCTTTACAACGAAGAAGGTCAAAGAGTATACTCGGTAAATAAGAAATCTACAGATGCCGATTTTGCTGATGTAACAATAAAATTGGCTGAAGGTAAATACTATCTGGTTGTCGTTGCCCATTCAAACGAAAAGAATGCCACAACAACAGATATTAACAAGATTACGTTTGATGGCAAACTATCGGATACTTTCCATTATTATAAAGAGATTGAGTTGCAGGCTGGCGGCAACAATATAGATGTGGTAATGGAAAGAGTTACTGCCATGTTCCGCCTCGAAATAACCGACGAGATACCTGAAAATGTTAAGCAACTGAAGTTCTATTATACAGGCGGTTCGTCTACCCTTAGCGGTTTTACTGGAGCTGGAGCCGTGAACAGCAGACAGACGGAAATAAGGAATATACAGGCTGGTGTAAACACATACGAGGTATATACATTTCCACAGTCGGAAGATAAGAAGCTAAAGATGACAGTAACAGCTCTCGATGCTTCGGGCGAGACTATATGTATGAGGTCATTTGAAGACGTTGCTGTGAGCAAAAATATGATTACACGCTATAAAGGTAGCTTCTTTACCAATATAACTCCACCAACAGCAGCCGACAATTATAAATTCAGTATCTCTGCCAATACCGATTGGAAAGGAGAGAATATTATAGAGTTTTAGTAGAATGCCTATATTATATAAACAAATAAGTGGTAGTTCGAATGATTCGAACTACCACTTATTTGTTTATTATAAAAGCTATTATTATCTACTTGCCCAAAGCATGCTCTTGCCTGCAGCTGAAGCTACCTCGTAAATGCCTGATTCGTCGAGAGCAACATCCATAGACTTGCCGTTTACATTAACCTTGATAGTACCATCATGATTGAAACGGAACATCTCTACAGTCTTGCCATCAACAACCTGCGACCAAGAATCAGTATTCTTGTCGTAAAGGAAGTTTGTTATTTCGCCTGTAGGAGCTTTTACTTCATAACCGTTCTTAAGATATGTCACAGCATAATACTTGCCGTCCTGACCCATCACGTCGATTGTCTTGCCTACATTATGTGCCATAGGATTGCTACCAGTCCAGAACTCGATACTGTTGAAAACAACAACATCAGCAAGTGAACAAACTGCATAAGCTGGAGATATGATGATGAAGATGATTTCGTTGAGGAATTTAGAACTTGTAGCTGACTTATTCCACTGAGCTAGTTTGTTGAAAAGTCCGAAAGAACCAACGCAAGAACTTGCAAAGAAAGATGTAGCAAGAATCAATGCTGCTACCGAAAAATGTCTAGTTTTCATACCGATATAGTTTTAGTTAATAAATATCGGCTGTAAAGTTATATAATTTATTTTAATATAAGCAAGTTTTTGCCAAATATTTATCAAAATGTATAAAATTAAGGTATTTATCCTATCATTCAGCTATAAGAACAACACAGATTCGTTTCCTTCGTTAAAAAGAAGGTCGAGGATAGAAAGGTTTGGCAAGAAGCCATGCTTCTGGCTAAACACCTGATAATAAGGCTTTGGAGAGAACTCAAGGTCTTCTAACGGACGCTTAGGACGGATAGCATCACGAAAGTCGCTAACGACATCGCCGTTAGCCGATGATTGCGTAAAAGCATCAGCCGACAAATATTCCTCTGACAGCACGATATTAGGCTCTATATCCAATAGTTCACACATTTTTGCTGTGGTCTCCATATTGAAATCGAGTAAAAACGTGTATTGCTTCTCAAAGAACGGACGAATATCATCCTCGTAATATTCAAAGAAAGGGCTCTCGCCATAAGCTGACAACAAAGCATTCCAATGTAAATGGCGCCAGTTGCCATGGTCGCTGATGCGAACATCCTTCATAGCCACCTTTCCATTTACAGAAGTCTGCGGAGCAGGTTCAACAGGTATCGACAAAGCCTGCACGCCTTGTGTTGCCGAGATAACACAACGGTTGCGATAAGTCTGCTTAATAAAGTTGTCGTGCTGTTCAACTATACAACGCTGGTATCTAAAAAGCTTCTGATACCATTGTATAGGACCGAAATATGTAGATGAAAGAAGAGCTGTCTGCATGAGTTGCAAATGAATAACAATAGTTATTTTAAGGGAAATAAATCAATAAATATAATGACCAAGCATCAATAAAGTCGCCATGCCTTGCCAAGCATGTCGTGTTTCTGAACGAGCATCTCTGTTGTGCCTACATTAAGTAAGTAGGTATGGCAGTCGGTACTCTTGCAACGATGGCAACATTGGTGAGGAATGAGATACTTTTCACCATTCACAACAACCGAGTCGCCAGGCACCGCCTTTATCTTTCCTATCTGCTTAATAGAGTCGCCAAACACCACAACATCGCCTCGTTCTATGTCAGAACAGAGCCAATGAAGCACCCCTACGCGGTCGCCCCTATGAATATGGTTGTCCACATTCACGGGTACCGTATAGATGGTAAATACATAGGCGCGAATGGCGAGCATCACTATAGCTGCCACCAATAGCGCCAAAAGTGTTTTGAGCGCTTGGTTCAAAATATTTATTTTATATTGTCTACAAAGTTAAACAATCGGCTCCAGCGAATACCACCAAAGCCATTTCTATCAGGGTCGCTTGACCACCAAATGAATATTGGTTTACCAACCACATGGTCTTCTGGCACAAATCCCCAATAACGAGAGTCGGCAGAATTATGACGGTTGTCGCCCATCATCCAATAGTAATCGAGCTTAAAGGTATAGCTATTAGCAAGCTTACCATTAATATAAATCTGACCGTTCTTAACGTCGAGGCTATTGCCTTCGTATACATTGATAGGACGCTCGTAGATAGCGATATTGCTCATAGAGAGATGAACAGTCTCGCCCTTCTTAGGAATCCAGATAGGACCATAGTTGTCGCGAGTCCAACCAGTTACGGCATTCTGAGGATATAGCGAACCTGAATAGATATCCTTGTCTGTGACCTGACGAATAGCAGAAACAATCTTTTGCTTCTTCAATTCGTTGGCAGCACGCTTTGTCAAAGGCATATAGCCATCAAACTGCTGCAAGATAGCGCCATTGAGCAGATAGCGACTATCTACATCTGAACCATGAAGGCGTGACAACGAGCTTATGTCTTCGTTGGTGATACCAAGATCTTTGCGTAGCTCATCATATTTTTCTGCCATGAAATCAACCATCGACATATTGTTGAGCTTGATAAGATATGTATATTGCACATTCTCCGGTTCCTTATTGGCCTTGCCATCAAGATAAACAATCTTGTTCTTTATCTGCAGGGTCTGACCAGGCAAACCTACACAACGCTTAACATAGTTCTCTCGACGGTCGGTAGGACGAGAGTCGATGCTACCATATTGCACAGGGTTGTTGGCAATATAGTTGCGTCCCATAGCATATACGGTCTTAAAGTATTCGTATTGCTGAGCAGGGTTAAGGTCTACTGGCGATGGAGCGTCAGGATAAATCTGACGATACAAATCTTCACCAAAGCCATAACACATGTTATAATAGTCGTTGGCATAAGCAGGCTCTGTAAGGATAGAGTCGCCTGCAGGATAGTTGAACACCACGATATCGTTGAGTTTCACATTGCCCAAACCTTTCACTCTGCGATAGTCCCAATGAGGATATTCGATATAGCTCTTGCAGTTGAAGATAGGCAAGGTATGCTGTGTCATAGGCATAGTGAGTGGAGTCTGCGGAATGCGAGGTCCGTAGCTAACCTTAGAAACAAACAGATAGTCGCCTGTGAGAAGGCTCTTCTCCAAAGAAGAAGATGGGATTACGAAGTTCTGGAAGAAGAACAGATGGATGAAATATACTGCCACAAGAGCAAACACAAGAGCGTCTACCCACGACATGATGAACCTTACAGGTCCTTCTGAGTCTTTCCACCATTGCCAACGTATCTTCTTAGTGATATAAACATCGAAGATGAAAGGAACTACGAGAAGTCCCCACCAGCTTTTCACCCACAACAAGAAGAGTAGATACAAGGCTAACACAATAGACAACTTGGTCCATTGCGCCTTCATATTCAGTTGTTTCTTTTGCTTATCAATCATTTCTGTTTTATAATGTGCTATAGAGCAATATATTATTGTTATGAAGCCAATCCACTATCGTTTATCGTTATTGATGAGTGGAAGGCTTAATGGTATTAAAACTTAAACAAATCGCTTGTTGTAAGCAATCCGTTGTGATCCTTGGTATATTCTGCTGCCAATACAGCACCAAGAGCAAAACCCTTACGAGAGTGTGCGTTGTGGCAGATAGTGATGGCATCGGCATCAGAGTCGTAGGTTATCTCGTGAATGCCAGGTACCTCGTCGCGACGAACAGCATCGATAACAAGGTCTGTAGGCTTAGCCTCAGGAGCTGCCTCATTCCTCTCTGGAGAGTCAGGCCAGTTGACAGCACCTTTCACCCAGTCGGTCTTTCTATCGAGATTCTCAACAATCTCTTCAGCAAGAGTGATGGCAGTACCACTTGGAGCATCAAGCTTATGGATATGGTGTGTTTCCTCCATCTTCACATCATACTGCTCGAAGCCATTCATAATCTTTGCCAAATATCTGTTTACGGCAGAGAAGACGGCTACACCAATAGAGAAATTAGAAGCCCAGAAGAGAGTCTGACCCTCATCGGTACACATACGACGAACATCGTCGCCATGTTCTTTCATCCATCCTGTAGAACCAGAAACCACCTTCACATTATGTGCAAAAGCGCGAAGATAGTTGCCATAAGCAGCCTGTGGAGCTGTAAACTCTATGGCAACATCAGCCGAAGCAAATTCTGGAGAATCGAAATCCTCTTGGTTGTCTACATCTATAATGCTTACTATCTCGTGTCCACGGTCTTTGGCAATCTGCTCAATCATCTTGCCCATCTTGCCGTAGCCTATCAATGCAATTTTCATGTTTTTTGTGTTTTATGTTCAATATTGTTTGCAGACATATCTGCCTAACATGCGATATGTCAGTATTTTGCATGCAAAGATAAGCTAATTAGGCGAAATAGCAAAAGAAAAACATACAATAAGTCTTTACTTAAGGATTATTTTTTGTATTTTTGCAACATTATTAACATCTATCGGTTTATGGAACAACTACTGCACTACTGCTGGAAACATAAACTTTTCCAACCTTACGACCTCACCACTACCGAAGGCAAAGAGGTAGAAATAATTGATACAGGACTGCATAACACCAATGCAGGTCCCGACTTCTTTAATGCCAAAGTGAAGATTGACGGCACCATGTGGGTGGGAAATATTGAGATACACGACAAGTCGACAGACTGGTATCTGCACAATCACGACAAAGATCCAAGATACGACAACGTGATACTACACGTGGTGGAAGTTGCCAACTCGGCTGTAGAGACTTCCAACGGCAGACTACTGCCTCAACTTGAGATAAAGGTACCAAAGAGCGTGGCAGACAACTACAAAGACTTGCTTTCTACCGACAGTTATCCGCCATGCTATAAAATTGTGCCGGAACTAAGTTCGCTAACTGTCCACTCGTGGATGAGTGCCTTGGTGACAGAACGATTGGAGCAGAAGACTGACGCCATAACGGAAAGATTGAAGAAGTGTAATGGTTCGTGGGAGGATGCCTACTTCATTACCCTTGCCCGATATTTTGGCTTCGGCATAAATAGCGATGCCTTTGAGACATGGGCTGAAAATGTTCCACTATCGAGTGTGGCTCACCATCGCGACGACATAATGCAGATAGAAGCTATATTCTTAGGTCAAGCAGGACTATTAGACCCAAGAGCCATACCCGAAAGGTATAGAGAAGAGGCTGCTGCAGATGCTCACTACATAGAATTGTGCAGAGAATATAAATATCTGTCGCACAAATTCTCTATGAAACCTATAGACTACAAGCTATGGCGATTTCTAAGGCTTCATCCGCAGAACTTTCCGCAGATAAGAATATCGCAATTGGCAAATCTCTATTTCGCTCGTAAGGCTAATCTTAGTCAGCTGTTGGAATGCAAGGATATCAAGGCTCTGCAATCGCTATTTGCAACCACGCCAACCGACTATTGGCAGACGCATTACAACTTCGGACAAGAAAGCACGAAGAACACCAAGCAAATGTCGAAGCAATCGATAAATGTGCTAATAATAAATGTTGTGGTTCCAATATTGTTTGCTTTCGGCAGATACAAAGGCAAAGAGGAGCTATGCGACAGGGCTTTCGAATTGCTCGACCAATTGAAGGTGGAGAACAATATGGTGGTTAGGATGTGGCAAGAGGTGGGACTGCATGCCGATACCGCTTCCGACTCACAAGCATTAATACAACTAAAAAAGGTATATTGCGACCGCAAAGACTGCCTACGCTGCCGAATAGGATATGAATATCTGAAAGGTAGAAAGGTAAAAGAGTAAAAAGGTAAAAAAGTAAAAAGGTAGAAAAGTAAAAAAGATATGAGTAAATATATATTTGAAACAAAGATTGAGGTTCGCGACTATGAGTGCGACATCGAAGGTATAGTAAACAACGCCAACTATCTACACTATATGGAGCATACACGCCACTTGTTTCTACGCGAAGCTGGACTAAGCTTTGCCAAGATGCACGAGAAGGGTGTAGATGCTGTTGTGGCTCGTATGAACTTACAATATAAGGTGCCTCTACGTTGCGACGACATTATGATATCGAAGCTCTGGATAGAGAAACAAGGGGTGAGATACATCTTCCACCAAGATATCATCCGTGAGGCTGATAATAAGCTATCTTGTCGCGCCACGGTAGAATTGGTATGCCTCATAAATGGCAAATTAGGTAATAGCGAGGAATACGATAAGGCTTTTGCGCCTTATTTCGCATCTTCTATGGAATGAAGCTCCACCACTATCATCATGGATATAGATATCAAAGAAACGCTAAATGCGATGATCTTGTCGCGCATCGGCTACTATAACCTCACGGGGCTACACGAGCTGTATGCGCAAGTTGGCTCGGCAACGCAGATTATCGAGGCAAGTGGCGACATCAAACAGCTGATACCTGAAGCTACGCCACGCCTGGTGAAAGCTTTCAAGAATGCTGAGAGCCACAGGAAATGGGCTGAGAGCGAACTGCAATGGGATTTGGATAATGGCATCAAACCGCTTGCCATAAGTTCCCCACTCTATCCTCAGCGCTTGGCTGAATGTCCTGATGCTCCTGTGATGCTTTATTATATGGGCAATGCCGACCTCAACGCCAAACGAATAATCTGTATCATAGGCACTCGCCATGCTACTGCCTACGGCCAGGATATTATTCAAAAGTTTACCAAAGAGCTGCAGATAGCATGCCCCGACACGTTGGTAGTTAGCGGACTTGCCTATGGCGTAGACATCTGTGCACATCGCAACGCTTTGGCTGCAGGCATGGAGACTATAGGCGTATTGGCTCATGGTCTCGACACCATCTATCCTTCTGGTCATCGTGATACGGCAGCCAAGATGGTGAAACAAGGAGGACTGCTAACAGAATTTCCTATCAACACCAATGCCGACAAGGTGAACTTCGTTAGGCGAAACCGTATTGTGGCAGGAATGAGCGATGCTTGTATCATAGTAGAGAGCGCAGAAAAGGGCGGCGGACTTATCACCACGGGCATAGCAAACAGCTATGGCAGGGATGTGTTTGCATTTCCAGGCAACATAGGATTGCCTTATAGCATAGGTTGCAACAACCTTATCAGAGACAACAAGGCACAACTGATAACTTCGGCACAAGACTTTGTCAACGCCATGGGCTGGGAGAATGATGCTAAGCTCAGAGAAGCCAAGAAGCAGGGTATAGAAAGACAGCTGTTCCCCGACCTTTCTGCCGACGAGCAACATATAGTAGACATCCTCACCACAACCAACGACCTACAGATAAATCTTTTGTCTGCAAAGTCGGGCTTCGCTATAGGCAAAGTTTCGTCACTAATGTTTACTCTCGAAATGAAGGGCATGGTGAAGAGCATGGCTGGTGGTGTGTGCCATCTGATAATGGCATAAAGACAGTCGGATTTAAGGAAGTGAAATGACTGCTCATTTGGTGAAATGAAATAAAAGCCTTACTTTTGCAGTTGCATAATACACATAGACAATTAAATGACAGAAGATTTCGACATACACGAAGAAAGGCTCAGCAAGGGCGAAAAAGAATTTGAAAATGCCTTGCGACCTCTGAGATTTGACGATTTCAACGGACAGCCCAAGGTGGTAGAAAACCTTGAGATATTCGTTGAAGCTGCCAAATATCGTGGCGAGCCTCTCGACCACACCTTATTATATGGTCCTCCAGGACTCGGCAAGACAACTCTTAGCAATATCATAGCCAACGAACTTGGCGTAGGATTTAAGATAACAAGCGGACCTGTATTAGACAAGCCGGGCGACTTGGCAGGTATACTAACATCGCTTGAACCTAACGATGTGCTATTTATCGACGAGATTCATCGCTTGTCGCCTATAGTGGAAGAATACCTGTATTCTGCTATGGAAGACTATCGTATAGACATCATGATAGACAAAGGTCCATCGGCACGAAGCATACAGATAGACCTAAACCCTTTCACCCTCGTTGGTGCAACCACTCGTAGCGGTATGCTCACAGCACCTCTGAGAGCTCGTTTCGGCATCAATATGCACTTGGAATACTACGATCCCGAAACGCTACAGCGAATCATCAAGCGTAGCGCCATGCTTATGCGTGTGCCTATCGAAGATGATGCAGCATTAGAGATAGCTCGTCGCTCACGTGGTACGCCTCGTATTGCCAATTCCCTACTCCGCCGTGTGCGCGACTTTGCTCAAGTAAAGGGTAATGGCACCATAACTTGCGATATTGCCAACCTATCCTTAAGGGCATTAAACATCGACCAATATGGTCTTGACGAGATCGACAACAAGATTCTCCTCACCATCATAGATAAGTTCAAGGGTGGTCCTGTTGGATTGTCTACCATCGGTACTGCCATTGGCGAAGATGCAGGAACTATAGAAGAGGTATATGAGCCTTACCTCATCATGGAAGGCTTCATAAAGCGAACTCCTCGCGGACGTATGGCTACACCACTTGCCTACGAGCACATGGGACGCAACACATATTCAGGAGGATTGTTTGAATAAAACATCTATATACTACTTATGGTATACCAAGATTATAATCAAGCAAGCTCCACATTGCCTAAATAAATATGTAGGCAATGTGGGGCTTATTTATTTGTACTTGTTAGCTTGTATTCGGTTATGCCACAACATTTATATTTCTCCATAATACAAATTCTTTAAGTTGATTCCCAAATTCTTTGAGATATGGCATACCATAAGGATAATAATCAGTGGATTGAAGCGTTTTGCCTTGTTCGTCTACAACTGCTCTATTATTGCCTATAATGTATATCGCACATATAAGAGTCAGCAGCATAATCTAAACGTATAATGCGTTTGTCAATAGTCGTAATCTTAGATAGTCGCCAACATGTTGCCATGATATCGCCTTTCACTTAATAGCAGACTTCTTAACTTCACAGATTGCGACAACAACGATAATATCATATGTCACTTAGTTTGGTAATTATAATCATAAGTATTAAGTATTTCCATTTTTCCATTATGCATTCTATATACTTCTGTAAGCCTACCTAAAGGATCATATCTATACCAATTCCGCATTCCTTTAGGATCTGTCTTATACATAAGATTTAGCATATAGTCATACTCATAAGTGTAGACGAATGCGTTAGGGAGTTTTTCTCTTAGAATGTCTATCGAAATTGTTGGTCGCGACATTGAAGAAAAATCTTCTATTGAGCAATCTAAGACTTTTGCAACATCATCATACGAAGCATTTTGAATCGATGCTACCACCTTTTGCCCGTAATGCGACCATATCATGATGGTAGTGATGCCATTTTCAACATAGACTATGGGATTGCCGTATTTGTCTGTTTTTTCCACCCTATAGTCCTCATGAGTATCTGTGGCATCATTGACCGATAGTATGGTTTCCTTTTTGGAAACATAAGGCACATTATCTACAGTCCAAGCGTAAGTGAGCACTTCATTTTGCCCACTCTTGTTTTTTCTTTTTACGTTAGTCAACGGCATTAAGATATTCTTAGCTACGAAGCGAGCACTATCATGACCTTCGAAAGTGTATTTATAAGACGTGGTCTCTGTTTCGCCATTGGCAGTGGTTACCTTTTCTTCACTCAACAAGCCAAGGGCATTATACTTATATTGACATGTTCGTTCAAAAGTTCCATTCGTCAGCATCTCTTGCTCACGTTTTGTGGACACCAGATACCTATTGGCGAAAGTCTTATACATATAGGAATATCCAAACAAGTTAAGGTTGGCATCAAGATGATATTCTTGAGCTACTGTGGAATAAGGTTCGCCTGTGGAGCGCACATATTCGTAAGAGGCTCGCTCCATGAGCTTACCCCTTGCATCCATTACCTCTTTCTCTACTAATTTTCCTCTTTCAAATGCCATACTCGTAAAGCTTGCGCTGGCATAAGAGCCATAGACGTTGGCGGTATAGTCGGCTGACTTGGCGAAATGGGTTTGGTTGTTTGTGTCGGCGTCATAATTGGTGTATTGATATTTCGTGCGCGACATCAAGTTGCCGTCGCCATCCCTCAATTCCTCAAACACAGTTGAGTAACCGACATCTGGTGTGTTAAAATTCAAAGGATAGGCAAGCATATTGTCGAATGAGTAGAAATCTAAATATTTACTCTGCTTTTCATTAAAATATATTCTATCGTAGAAGCATGGTCTACCCTTAGAGATACCACTGCTTTTGCCACCTATAGTATTATTGTAAATATAATCTTTTGTATAAAGTAGCGCACCTGATATATCATAGTTAGATATTGTCTTTATGCGCAATCCTCCCGAACTAGCAGATTTATCACGTATGCTATATGTCTGAATATCAAACTCCTTAGAATAATCGTTAAGTTCATATTCAAAATTCGTTCTTCCGCCTGTAGGATATATTATAGTCTTGAGTGTAAACTCTTTGGTACTCGGCAGCAATGGTGTTCGAATTATAAAATCATTGTTAGTATAAATCATTGACATTTGCCATTCGCCCAAGTTTTCAGGGTTAAAACCACTACGAGAATAATAGCCCCACGAATCGGTGAACGTAAGTGGATTTCTATTAGGCCATTGTTTTGTAACATCCGAATTCAAGTAATATTCAAACTTATATTCGAATTCCTTGATTTCTTTAGGGGTGTTTATGCTACCTCCTATCACTGATTTATCGCTATCGTAAGGTTTAACCAACACGTTCTCAGGTGATGTATTAGTTGCCATTTTATTGATATTATTTGCACTCGAAAAATGTATATATTGCTTATCATCTTTCATAAATTTGATGCTTGACAATAATTGTCGTTTTTGCACCAACTGATAGTCAAAATTGAGCGAAAGCACTTTTATCTTCGACTTTCTTATAGTTATATTTCTTAGATAGTCGTGTGTTATCTTCTTAGCAATAGCCTCTCGTGTTACTTGTTCTGATTCTAAAGGTTCTACCCCAGTAAAGAGAGAAAACTTATGTTTATCGAAAACGTCTTCTTTTGAAGCATACATATATCTAACATTTTCGTCATAATATCCACTCTTCTTCTGCCAATATAGGCAACCTGTATTGGCAAGAAATAAGTCTCCATACGCATTATCCCTTTCATACGAAAAGGTAATAGTTTCATCTTCGCTTGATATTTTCATTAAGCGTGAAGGCATTGTCAAAAAACCCGTATATGCAGTACGTCCAAAATTATATTGTCCCACAGAATCATTTTTGCTCTTGAAGAATTTCATCATTTGAGGAGCATAATGTATATCGCACATATAAGAGTCGGCAGCATAATCTAAACGTATAATGCGTTTGTCAATAGTCGTAATCTTAGATAGTCGCCAACATGTTGCCATGATATCGCCTTTCACTTGATTGTAATATGGTACACTATATTCTGTAGCATTATCGCCACCAAATTCATAACGAGTTCCATCTGGTGTTACAAGCGTAAACTTATCAAAGAAGCGTTTGTTTGAATTCTTGTTATAGTATTGGAGAGAGAACCTTTTTCCCAAATCCGTTATGGACTTGAAACCCGTGACCTCGTCAAACTCCACCCTTATATTGTCGTCTGATACGACTCGCCAATAGCCATCCTTGTCCATGAAGAAGCTGCCACTATAGCCATTGAAGCTAAAGGTAAACTCGTCTGCCGACAGCTCAAACCAACCATTTCCTGACAGCTTCGTCTGTTGCTTCAACATTGCTGCCTTGTCTGAACTGTTTTCTATAGTGCCTATCTTGCCATGGTTGAAATAATAGCCAGGCATGCCATAAGCTGCTTCTTTCTCGTCTTGCACTCCTTTCACATTTCGGGCTATATATCCGCCTGACGAAAGCACCCATCCAATGCCGAGGCTTGAGGGTGGTGTATGCGGTTTCACATTGGACGTGTGGTAGATAGCCTCAATCGGTATCGACAGGTTTCCTACCGACATAGTATACAATGGAACTGAGATATTTGGTGTACCTGTATAAAGGCCTACAGGAATGCTTCCGAAAGTGCCTAAATTAGCAACCTCGGGCGATGGTGCATTGCGGATTTCCCTTACCTGACAGAAAACACTAAGTGCTGGCAGAAAATTGATTGCTAATAGCAGACTTCTCAACTTCACAGATTGCGACAACAACGATAATATCATATGTTTATAATTTTAGATTACATTTAAATTGAACTATTTCAATACCTTTTAAGATAATTTTGATATTCCTTATATGTTTTGAAGTGCATTACATTGTTTATCATTTTTTTTGTTTCAACATCAACAAGCGATTTCCTATAATCTACGCCTCTATCTTTCAAGAACTTTATAACCTTAAGTTTGTCTTTATATTCTTGCGAATCTAAAGGATAAATACATTGTCTTAACCTATACAAAATATCTACGTCCCTACTTCCTCCACCAGAAGATGGGGCACAGCTTCTAAACTTATAGTTGTAATCAGCCCCATGCTCTAACAGATATAATGCAATATTCATACGATCCAATAGAAGAGCATCCATTAAAGGCGCATCTTGAAAATCCCCATCATAGTTATTAACATTAGCACCTGCTTCAACAAGGATTTTAACCTTTTCTATTTCCCCCGAAATAGATACAGCACAGCTCAAAGCAGAACTACGAGCAGGAATCCAATCACCATCCATATCATAATTTCTACCACACTCTGTAGAATTAGGATTACCACCATATTTCAAAAGTAATTTAAGTATTTCTATAGAAATATCGGAATATCTACTAGCAATAATTACAGAATTATCACCTTTATCAGATATACTATCCGTAGGAATATTTGGGTCTGCGCCCAATTCTAACAACACTTTTACTGATTGAATATTATTATTAAATACGGCATACATTAATGGAGTAAATAGTTTTTTTCTATCCTTTGTATCTATAGGAACTTTCAATACAACAACTTGACGGCGTATTTCTCGTATGTTTTGGTCATCAATTGCCTTAGCCAAATTCCAAGCTTTTGTGCCTTGAAACCTGCAAACATCCCAGCCACGATAAGAATCTTTTTCAACTGGAATATTTCTATTTTCAAAAAAATATAATAACGCCAACAAAAATGCTAACATTTTAAGCCATTTCTTATGCATAACATTTTAGATTAAAAAGTGAAAGGAGAAAAGGAACTATTTTGTATATACAGAGATTGAATACTCTTATAATACTGATTAAACACTTTAGAATCAGAAGAATAAAAATTTTTTATACTATGACCTAATAGCGAACGTCTACCATAACGCCAATGAAAATTACCATTGGCTCTAACTTTGAAATTTCTCATTTGAATGTAATAAAGTTCATCCCCAATATTTACATAGGCATCAATGTTTGCATTTTTCATAATAGAATTTGGCACTGTACTTGAACTCACCCACGCTGCATTAAATGTCATTGCCAATCTTTTTCTATTAGAAGTATTAGCAGCATTTGCTGCTGCCAAACCGCCACCTAAGGAATGTCCAACAAAAGTTAATTCCCTATCATATAACGCATCGGATATTTTTTCTGCATTATACTTAGAGATTTTATATTGCTGTGATTTTCCCTCAAATTGTTGAACATTATTTTTCCAATCTTTCCAACTTAGTCCATCCGTTCCTGCAGTGGCGTATACATACTCCGTCTTTCCATCAATTGTTCGTTCGTAAAGCTTAGATTTAAAACCAGATCCGTCGTCTATATAATTAACATTTTCGAACTTTCGTTTAGACACTCTCCATCCACCAATGAGCATTACATCGCCATTCCCATACACATGGTCTGCTATCCTCGCCGCCTCTTCTTACGTAGGTTTATACCCATCCAAGTCTATCAGCATCGTTGGTCTGCCAAGACAATAGGCATAGGGACTTGAATGGTAATCGTCCTCGCACAATGGGTCTACCCTATCCCACATTGGTATGGCTGAATAGTATTGACGACCGCCATAGTCGTAGGTATTCAAGCCTGACATTAGGTCGAGTTCCTTGCCATTGTACTTGTATGGCTGAAGGATCGCCTGCAGTGGCGAGTGCCTGTCGAGGAAAGGCATGCCATAGGGATAGTAGTCGGTGGACTGGTAGGTATTGCCGCTCTCGTCCACCACCTCGCGGTTGTTGCCCAAGTGGTCCTTGTAGTAGAAGTACAGGCGCAGGATTGTCTCCATCTGGTCGTCGGATGATGACGATGGCGTGCCTATCTGAAGGCTTTTGCCGTTGCCAAGCTCTCTGCCCGAGCCTGGCTGCAGATAAACCGTCGGCACATATCTTGCCAACAGGATGCCGCCATCGAACAGCAGGTGGGACAGCCTGCCGTTGGTACAGACCACATTTCCGTCGAGCATATAGTCGGTGGAGTCCACATACAGGTAGTCAGAAGCGCCATATCCGCCTGCAAGGCTTGGGCTTGGGCTGTCGCCCTTGAAAGACTTGTAGTGGATGGTGCGCAGCTTCTGTCCTGCGGCTGAGTACACGTATCTCGTCATGTCACCGTTGTCGAACACTATCTGCTTGGGGTTGTTGCCTGCGTCGTATTCGATGCTCACGATGCCACGGCTTAGGTCTTTTATCAGCGAGCCGTTGGCGTTGTACTCGATACCGTCGGAGCTTCGGCTTACATCCGTGGAGCCTGCGTAGAGCACGGGCTGAGCCAACTCCAAAACGGACTTCAGCTGGTTTCCGTTGTATGACAGGCGAAGGCTGTCTATGGCCCCGTACGTGCCGTCTTGGCGCAAGCCGTTCCTCACTATCCTGGTGATGTTGCCGTTGGCATCATAGTACAACCCCTCGTCGTAGCGCCCGAGGTTGTTAGAGAACTCCTGCTCGCCATACTCCGAGCTTGCGAGCCTGCCTTGCCCGTCATACGAATAGCGGTAGCCTTTCTGGATGGAAGAGGAGGCACGGCTCCATGCCACGCCACTGATGTTGCCGCTGTACGCAGGCATGCCCTGCCCGTCTTCGTAAAAGACGCGCTCGCTGAAGCGCTTGCCCGTGATGCTACGTGTCCATCCGTGTATGTCGTAGCCATAGTCCACCTTGTACTTGCTGTCGCCACGGAGATCCAGGAGGTTTTTCGGACGATAGGTCGTAGACAGTCTGCCATGCTTGTCATATAGATAACGCAATGTCCAGTCCTTTATTGCCGACGTGTCTGCCTTTACTCGGTAAGAGACACCCATCAGCGCATCTGTCGTTGTGCTATATTCGTTTCGTATGATATAAGTCAAGGTCTTGCCAGACATTGGTCGCAGGGTATATTCCAAGGTGGCAGGCTTGTTGGTATAAGTATAGGTATTGGTCTGTGTCTCCATGACGCTGCCGAGCGCTCGGCTTTGAGTCTGCGTCTTGTTGCCAAGCAAGTCGTAGGCATACACCTCTGCCGTCGTCTCTCCGTTTGACGCAAGCCGCAATGTACCTGTGAGCTGTCCCTTCGACACAGACGAGTCGGGACGGCTGATGCCTTGAAACTGAACTTTGTTTGTTCCGTCCAAAAAACTGTAGTCATCGTAGTAGTTTACGATTTCCATCACGTCTATCTTTGAGTTCCTAAATAGTGGTCCTATCGCTCCTCTATAGTCCGTTCCGCATATTCCCATGTGGATGTTGCAGGCATGGTCAACTACACTTAAGCTGCCACTTACGAGGTTGCCGTTCGCCAATCCTTGCAGGGCAAGTCTGCCCATCTTGTCGTAAAGCATAAACCTGCACTTGCCCTTCTTTCTCAGTTCACCATCCTGTATGGACACACAGCGGTCGTACTTGTCGTAAACGTACTCTATCGCATCGCAGCCTGGCAACTTCTTCTTTATTAAATTTCCACGTAGGTCGTATTCATACAGATAGGCATATTTGTCGGCATTAGCTTCTTGCTGATACATGGGCTGGAGTACAAAAGTGAGCCGTCCTAAGTCATCATATACATAATAGGTGTCGCAAACATTGCCACGACGTTCCAACACTTTTCTATCGAATGCATCGGTATACGTGCTGATGCTTACACCATCCTCATCTGTATAGCATATACCATGCAAAGTGCCTTTAGGGTAATAGCCATTGAATACCACATTTTTAGTATTTGATGCCGAGATGAGGTATCTTTTCACGTCATTAGCTGCATTTGTAATATACGTCGTTGTCGCAGGCTTTGACTTCCATGCTTGCCCTGCCTTGTGATGCCGTATAGGTCTGTTCAAGGCATCATATTCGCTATCGTCATAGGCATAGCTGTCGGAATAATCCGAAGAGGCTGCTCGTTGTATATCGTCGATGGTTTTAGTTTCTATCGTCTTATTACCTAACACTGGCAGCCATTGTTCTACAACATTACCTTCGCCACTATGTTTCTTCAATGTATAGGAGAATTTGCCACTGCCATCAATGCCATTATTAGCTGTAATGGTCGAACGACCTAAACCATCGAAAAACTCATACTGCTGTATCTTTGAAGATTTTGATAGGTAAGTCTCTGAAAGTATATAGTTTGTGCTATCTTGGGCTTTGCAATCATCAACGCCAAGAAATACAAAACCAAAGATACATAGAACAAGACTTACGTTCTTTGTCTTATTAAAAACATCATTCAACTTACTCATTTGCTTTATGGACGATATCTATTATTCTACACCTTTATCTTCTCGCTATAAACAACACCGTCAACATTTATGTAGACGACATATACACCAGATTTCAACCCATTGATGTCAAAAGCGAATTTATATCCTGTACCCTTCGCCAAGTGCGACCTCTTACTATCATATATCATACCCATATTGTTTGCCAACAGCATAGAAACATAAGCATCTGAATCAAGATTAAAATTCACAATTAATTTGCTTATTGTCTTTTCAATATCATAATGTATTATATCTTTCACATTAACATTCTCCAGACTATCCAAACTATCTTTGCTTTGGATATATTCTTGCATATTACTAAAACCTTTAGGCATACAACAATAGGAGCGATAAGATGTAGATATTGGCATGAGATTTACATATTTTGTGGTAGTAATAGTAGAGTATAATGGAAGAGGAACATCTTTCACATACCATTCATAACGTTCTTCTATCACCTGCTTCAAGTGCATAGAGTCAATAACGGGGGAGTCTAAATCCATAGCCACTGCATAAGCTTTCTGCTTATACACACGAAATAGATTTCGAAGGGTATCAAGCATCAGAGAAAACAATATCGCCTATACCATCCACCACCACCTTGTAAGAACCTTTCTCCTTGAGATAATGATCGCCACAATAAACACCATTACCTTCAAACTCATGGGATATAGAATCACAAAACTCAATCGGAACTTTTAAGCAACAAATTGGCGAGGTATATTCAAGTATTTCCAAAGGCGACTCCTTACCCATCTGCCAAACAGTGTCGCCATTAATGGCATAATATGATATTTGTTTGTCATCTGAGATTTCAATCTGTCCCGCAGAGTCTACTTTGCACAATAATGTTTGCGTAGATTTTGAATATTTCAAATCTGAAAAATCCCAAACACAGTCTTTGCCACTTTCGCCTACAACAAGACCTTTTATAGGCATTAACAAGTATTTTCCCGTCGTCAAGGAAGACATTTCTTGACTACATTGTGATTTCATATTAAGACTAATGCCTAAAAGCAATAGACATAAACACATTCGAATTATATTTTTTGTCATATAAAGTAAAATTTAGTAGACTTTACAATTTGCAAATATACCTTAATGCTATGTATTAAAGTCTAACAAAGCGAATTATTATAATTCATATAGAACAATTCTACACACCATTAACAATAAAATTATAAAGAAATATTTGATACATATAGTTTTTCGCCATTATATAGTCTTAGTTCAAATTCACCATTCAATTCATTTGGAAGTTCCACAATACCATTCTCATCTATTGTCGCAGAGAATATTCCTACATTATTTATATATAGGATAATTATAGAACCGCATAAATAACTTTCAAATTCGAGTCTATTCCCACATAAAAAAGCACATAATGGTGCAACAGGCATTCTTGAAACCTTATGCTGTTCCATTTTTGTATTAACATATTTAAACTTCACACTATATTTAGTGCCAGTTGCAGGCTGAGGAGTAACGCCAATACTCGTAAAGGGTAATAAGATGCATAATGCCAAAATAAGTTTTCTCATATTTCTAGGTTTTTTGTTGGTGCAAAGATAATAGGTCATATTATCTTTACAAAACATTTTGCCATCTTTTTTACACATTTTTTCACCAAGAGACATAGAAGAAAGCTATATTTACCTAATATACAACAATATAAGAAATCTATTCATAAACTTTACACTATCACATTTTTGTCGTTAAAACTATATAATAATAGTATTAAACTGGAGCTAAGTTCAATTAATATATCAGCCAACCAATATTAAAAATATAAGCTCATAGCAGAATATGATATAGTTTATGGCTCACCCGATAAATATGGGGTGACAGCTAAAACAGGTCTTTTGTATAGCACACTTCGCTTTCCGATGATATTTCTTTCGCATTGGCATTAGCCTTGGGTTGTGTTGTTATACATATTGTATTTGTTGTCTTAAAAAACAAAACCCACTTTGTTTTGCTTGAAATAAAGAAAACAACAAATACAATATATACAACTTCAGATAGTCTTTAGGCTATTGATTTTAGAAAATATAGTTGAATTCTGCAAGCTATATAATTGAATAAAACAAGTCTTCCAGTACCACTTTTAGTACCACTTAGGTGGTACTGGAGTTTACCTTAGGTGGTACTGGAGTTTCACTTAGGTGGTACTGGCAATGAAACTAAATGTCTTTTTTAAGGAGGTTAAGAGCTATTTTTATCTATTGCTGTCCGCTGAGCCCACTAATCCCCTATGTTTGTTGGATGATCATAGTTTATTTTGTTAAAAAGTAGCATTTTTATATCTTTGCGGCAAAATATAAAAGAATTAAAAGTAAGATAGTTGTCTTAGATTAGACGAAAAAGGAGACCCTGTCTTCGCGACAAAGTCTCCTTACGGAATGATCGTCATGTTTGTCTGCATTATAGCATCAAATTTATTAATCCTTTTTTTTAAATTACGATACTATATGTTTTGAATATCAGTTTGAAAGAGTATTAGTGTTTCGTTTTAAAGTCTTATCATTCACTATTATCTATCAGAAATCTATTAATCTGAAAACGAGAGAATATTAATATGATGCAAAGATAGAGAATTGTTGATTAGCCAAGGTGTCAATACGTAAAAAACAGCGTAAAACGTTGTAACGGATAAATTGTTACACGTTGAAATGGGGCAAAATAAAGATATTGGGCTATAAAAATATAGATAATAAGCTATAAAAATGAAAATAATAAAGGATAAAAAAGATGCCTGCAATAGCTTATTGCTACGCAGGCATCTTAAAGGATATGTTAACCTATTGTTGATTAATCGATATCAGAATTGCGATCGAGGCTGTCGTTAAAATCCTTTGGCTCACGATTTGCCATTGGATCATGATAGTCCTCACGGTTGTTGTGCTCGAAGCGACGTGGCTGACGACGCTCCTGACGCTCACCGTTGTTGTGGTCTGGACGAGGACGACGCTCACCACGCTCTGGACGTGGACGACGCTCACGCTCTACATATCCCTCTGGCTTTGGAATAAGAACCTTGTGAGAGAGCTTATACTTACCAGTCTTAGGATCGATTTCGAGGAGCTTAACTGTGATCTTGTCACCCTCCTTGATACCAGCCTCTTCAACTGTCTCAAGACGCTTCCAGTCGATTTCTGAGATATGGAGCAAACCATCCTTACCAGGAAGGATTTCTACGAAGCAACCGTAAGGCATGATAGAACGAACAGTACCCTCGTAAACCTCAC
>ERZ1026856.444-NODE-444-length-26471-cov-8.503748_pt1 | contig 26471 bp, 31 predicted proteins | sample MGYA00380158_ERZ1026856 | MGnify/ENA primary metagenome ERZ1026856 (study PRJEB33269, sample SAMEA4719794) | human gut metagenome | biome: human-associated habitat; feature: organic feature; material: feces | place: Cameroon | collected 2013-10 ...
AATATCAGGATCAATCAACTGCCGGAGTACATACCGTACTCCGGCAGCACGTGCTACAATTATCTATCCGGCAAGATCGCAATGTCGCAGGACTTTGTCAACGCAGTCCAGCGGGTCATTGATATGTGGGATAATAAGCGAAGCGCCCGGCCTTAACTGGCTGGGCGCTTTTGTTATGCGTGCTTCAGTTCTTTGATCTCTTTGCTGTGCTTCTTGACAACGGACTGCAGCATGACAACGTCTTCTTCCAGTTCGTCAACGCGTTCGCTGGTGGCGAAGCCCTTTGACTGCTCCTGTTGCGATCGCAATGCCTCAAGAATCAGATTCAGTTTCTTGTCAACGGAGCTTTCCAGAATGACGCGCATATTCTGCGCGGACTGCTGCAGGATCCGTTCTTCCATCTCGGCTAGATATTTGAGATCTTCACTATCAAACATTTGTCTTCCGCCTTTATTCCCCGCGCATGATGGCTTTGATGGCCTTTGTAGGGCTGTCGTAGCCGTTTACCATGTATTTATCGATCAGGTCGATCAGATCCGAGTCTGTGTCGTAGCGCAGCATCAGATTGTAACGCCGGTATGTCTTCTTGCGATACCGGTCGTAGACCTCGTTTGTGGTGTAGTTCTTCCGCTTCGGCTTCTCGTCAGGCATGGGCGGGCCTCCGTTCGTTTCTTTCCATGCCGATTGTACCACGCCCACGCCCGGGCCGTCAATCCTGAAAATACTCTGCACAGAACCCGGCATAGCAGATGGAGAAGATCACGTCGTCAAGGATGTAATCGGGCTTTCCGGTTTTCTGCATCAGCATCTCGACGAGATCACCGATACAATAGTCTTCACAGCCGGTAAACTGCCAGACGAGATCGGCACCGTCCACGACGGTCACAACGTCCGTATCATAGTCCAGATCCACAACGAGGCCCGTACGCGTGTAGTAGTTGTCAACGGCCGCTGCGGCCAGTCTGGCGGTTTCTGCGGCCTGTGCCTCGGCTTCATAGGTGAGCGCGGTATTATCGGCCCTGACGGCCTCCAGCTCGGCAGACAAGCGGGCATTCTCGGCACGGAGCGCGTCAAGCTCCGCGGCGGTATCAGCTGCGCGGACAGAAGCGCATGCAGCGCAAGAGATGAGGGCGAGAATGAGCATTCCAACACTAGCGGCGAGGACGGCAATGATGATCTTTTTCATGATAAAACTCCTTCTGCCCTCGTAACCTCCGGGGCGGGCCGGGTGTTGTTTAGATGTCGTAAACTTCATTAAGGCGCGATGGTCCCGAATTTTGCGTATTTGTACATGGCGACGCACAACTCGCTTAAAAGCGAAAAGCCGCCAATCTGCAACCAGCAGCTCCCCACGCCGTTCTGCTGGTGAATCTCTGTGTGCCCATTGCGATTGCAGAGATACAGCCCATCAAAAATGCGGATGCACTCGCCGGTCTCCCGGAGAATACCTTCCGCCGTTGCGGCCATTTCCTGCGCCGGTGCGTCAAAGATCCCGCGCTCGTAGTCTATGGAAAGGTAGCAGTTGCCGCCCGCCAGAATCTCACCGGTCGCATAGTCGCGGTCGATGCTCTCAAATTTGGACAGCAACCGCTCCACGCTTGTGCAGCGGATTTCCGGATTCTTGATCGTCACATGTGCACTCGTACTGTAGCCGCAGTCTCGGATACGCACAGAAAAATCGCGCGGCGCGTAGCCTTCCTTTTTCAACGTTGCGCGGATCGCGTTCCCAAGCTCTTTGTTAGTCATTTTGTTTTCCTCCGTTCGGCCTGTCGGCCTGTCGTGTGGTGGTTTGTTTCTGTGGTTTCACTGTAGCACATAGGTCTACCTAGTGTCAAGAACTTTTTTCACAGAGACGGAAAGATTTTTGTCAAGCCCTTTTCTTACTAACTTTGGAATGCCTGTTTACCTTAGAGCCGCAAGGGTTTGCGGGTTTTCGGCTGTATGTAAATTCTTACAAGCCCATCGATTTCGCTGTTATGCTTGCGCTAGCAGCGCAGCGCTGCAAGCCAGCTTGCAAGCGTGCGCAGGCGACGCGCAAGTGCAGATTTCACGCCTCGGGAGGTGGCAGCATGGCGAAGGGCGAGCGGGGAAAGCGGATCAATATTGAGCAGAAAGCCGCCGTCATTGCCGAGTATGCCAACAGCGGAACGATCACAGATGCTGCAAAAGCCGGTGGCGTAAACTGGGAAACGGCGCGGAAGATTATAAACAATAATATGGACGTCGCGGAAGCGGTAAAAAAGACGGCAGAGGAGCGCATGAAAGAGTTCGCCGACAGCCGCCTGGACAAGGTACAGACCGCGTTGGATACCATATTGGATGATCTCCCGGATAAGCTGCAAAAGAGCAACGCGCTACAAGCTGCGACGGTTCTTGGTATTCTGATGGATAAGTTCGGAGGCCAGAAGGATTTCAACGGCAACGCCGTGCAGGTCAATGTCACCTTCGGCAATAAGGCCGGAGACATGGACGCATTCAAGTGAACGCCACCAAATACTCATTTTGTGGCGTTCGTTTTCTGCGAGAAGTTCAGATAACTACTTGAATTACGTGTATATCAGAACTATATGCAGATATACATGTATACCGCGTATATTATGCAGTGCATAAGCAGGGCAGAGGCATGCATAAAGCTATGAGCTGCGCGCCTGGGCTGCGCGTGTGTACATCAGTAAGCCCAGGCTGCAGGCCATTAAGGCCCCGCGCTGCGCGTGTGTACAGCCGTGTGTGCGCACCCCTCCACCAAATCAAGAGGGGCATAGGGGAGGGGAGCGGAAAAACCCCCGGGTGGTTTCATCTTAGTATATATATTACATTCCATCCACGTGTAACCACCATCCCAAAGGGGGTATCGGAAAACAGGGGGTACCCTCTTGAAGCTCCGATCCTGAAAATTTCAAAAATCCGACAAAAAGACCGTGCTGTGTTGGTCTTGCCTGTCTTCGGCAGGCAGGTGAATCCTCCTTGTTTCATCTTTCTTCCCTTCATCTTGTTCTGTCGGGTGCCAGGAACACCCGGCAGGCAAGACGAGCACAGCACAGAGGTACTGCATGGGCAAGCAATCGTACAAGCGAACAGCGCCGGGCGAGACGGTAAAGATCGACCTCGGCAAGCCGAACAGCGAGCCGCAGCGGCAGTTCTTTGCCTCGACGGTGAAGTACACCTGCTACGGCGGTGCGCGAGGCGGCGGCAAGAGCTGGTGCACGCAGAGAAAGCCGGTCGGTGCCTGTCTGTATTATCCGGGATTGAAGATCCTGATCCTCAGGCGAAGGTACGAGGATCTGGAGAACAGCGTCATCGATCCGATCGTCAAGCTGGTCCCGGAGACTATTGCCGTGTACAACGTGCAGAAGCACCTTCTGTCGTTCAAGAACGGCTCGACCATCAAGTTCGGCAACATGGACGGCTTCGGCTCCGCTGTTGCTGGTAAGTATCAGGGTCAGGAATACGACTGGATTTTCATCGAAGAGGCGACGCAGTTCACCGAACAGGAATTCCGCGGGATCGCGGCCTGCTGCCGAGGCGCGACGCCGTTTCCGAAGCGGATGTACCTGACGTGCAACCCGGGCGGCATCGGGCACCAGTGGGTCAAGCGTCTGTTTGTCAAGCGCGACTTCCTGCCGAACGAGAACCCGGACGACTACCTGTTCATCAAAGCGACGGTCGAAGACAACGTCGACCTGTTGGAAGGGTCTCCTGACTATGTCAATGCACTGGACCTTCTGCCGGAGGACGTGCGCAGGGCGCACCGGTACGGCGACTGGGACGCGCTGTCCGGCGGCTTCTTTCCGGAGTTTAGGCGTGGGGTGCATACCTTCCCGGAAGATTTCCCAATCGACCCGCGCTGGGCGAAATACCGGGCGTTTGACTACGGCCTCGATATGTTTGCCTGCCTGTGGATCGCGGTCGACTTTTCCGGGCGCTGCTATGTGTACAGGCAGTACAACGAATCCAAGCTCATCGTCTCCGAGGCGGCAAGCGCGGCAATCTCGCTGACGCCTGCACGGGAGCGCATCGAATACACCATCGCCCCGCCGGATATGTGGTCGACACAGAAGGACACCGGCAAGACGATGGCGCAGATCTTCAGCGAATGCGGGCTGCCGGTCCTGAAAGCGGCAAACAACCGCGTGCAGGGCTTTATGTCCGTCAAGGAAATGCTGAAGCCGCTGCCGGACGGGAAGCCGGGGCTGATGATCTGCGAGAGCTGTAAGAGCCTGATCGACGATATTCAGGCCATCCAGCACGACGAGAAGAACCCGAACGACTGCGCCAAGCAGCCGCACGAGCTGACACACGACGTCGACGCCTTGCGCTACTTCTGCGTCATGCGGACACTCAAACCGGAGAAGCCGGTCGAGGTGGACGACTACGAGGAAGACCAGCTGGACGATTACGACGAATATATGACGGGAGGCGCGCCGAGCGCTTCTTATATCGGCTATTAGATACCAGAAGGAGTATAGGTATGAACACGACGACTGCCGCATGGGTGTTTGCCCGCGCGATCCATCTGATGGACGAGCAGAACGAGACGACCGGCGAGACCTCCACCACGGACACCGCCGAGTACAAGCTTCGGACGCTGTCCATTCTCAACATCCTGCGGCACGAGCTGTTCCCATATTCCGACACCTACGAGGCGCAGGACGACGGCAAGCGGGACATCTGCAGGGAGATCACGAACTTCACGGACGTCATCGACCTGGACGACGTGCTTGCGCAGGGCATCATGCCCTACGGCCTCGCGGCACACCTGCTGCTGGGGGAAAACGACTCGATGGCTGCATTCTTCAACGCCAAGTATTCCGAGCTGATCCAGACGCTGGCCGCGAAGAAAGCCTCGAAGTGGGAGGACATCACGCCGTACTACGGCGGATTGTGCTGCTGATTATGTAAACAAACGGCCTACCATAGCCGTTGAATTGGCCTACCATAGCCAAATACAGGAGGACATTGCATGAACGAGAACGAAACCGAAGTTGTTGTGGATGACGACAACTACGACGTGGATCTGAGCGAATACGAAAGTCTGACGGAAGACGACGGCGACGGCAACCAGACCGAGCCGACCGAAACGGAAGAAGCTTCGCAGGAGCAGGAATCCACGCAGGGCGAGGACGAGCAGGAACACGAGGACGCGGCCGCTGACGAGCAGCCCGGCACTGAGGAACCGATGTTCGACCTCAAGTACAACAAGGAGACCAAGCAGTACACCCGGCAGCAGGTCACGGAGCTTGCCCAGAAGGGGCTGAACTATGACCACGTTACGGAGCAGCGCGACCGTCTGCAGCAGGAGAATGCAGACCTTGCCAAGTTCCGTGATGAGAATTCTGCCATTCTCGACACGCTGCGCGCGGCGGCGGAAGCATCCGGAAAGAGCGTTCCGGAGTATTTGACTTCCATCCGCACAAATCTTCTCGTCGCGCAGGGTATCAGCCCGGAGACGGCGCGGGAGCGCATTCTGCGCGAGGACGCCGAACAGCGGCTCCATTCGCAGCAGAAGGCCGAGGAAGCTGCGGCCAGCAGCAAGCGCGACACCGAACAGCGCCAGAAGGACGATATCGCCCGCTTCCAGAAGAAGTACAAGGACGTCGACCCCAAGTCCATCCCGCAGGAAGTGTGGGAAGCGGTACGCGGCGGCGAGCTTCTGACGGACGCCTACGGCGACTATCAGCGCCGGGAGCTGGAACGGCAGCTCAAGGAGGCCAACGAGAAGTTGGCGATCCGGGCCAAAAACGAAAGCAACAAACAAAAATCGCTGGGAAGCCTGCAGTCTACGAAGCAGGAGACCGGCAAAGACCCGTTCCTGGAGGGCTTCCTTAGCGACGACTAAGATAGGAGGCCATAATGGCAAAGACCATCAATCTCGCAGAAAAATATTCCAAGCAGGTACAGGAAAGATTCTACGAAGACAGCTATACCCAGTCTTCGTTTGCGACCGATCTTGATGCTGAGTTTGTAGGCGTCAAGACTGTCCGCGTGTACGAAGTCGACGTTGCGCCGATGAACGACTATACGCGCAGCGGCACTTCCCGCTACGGCACGCCGAAGGAACTCAACGACAACATGTACGAGTTCCAGATGAAGAAGGACCGCTCCTTTACTTACACCATCGACAAGGGCAACCAGGCCGAGCAGATGAACATCAAGGAGGCCGGTAAGACCCTGCGCCGCCAGATGCGCGAGGTCGTGACGCCAGAGATCGACGCATACCGCATGAAGGTCTGGGCAGAACAGGCCGGTCAGCATATCGCGCTGACTGCCGCGCCGTCCAAGACCACCATCGTGGAAGCGCTCATGGACGCGAACGTCGCGCTCGACAAGAAGCACGTGCCGAAGAAGAACCGCACGTTCTACATCGACATCAGCTACTACAAGTACCTGAAGCTCGCGTCCGAGTGGCTGGGCATTGACGCCCTCGGACAGAAATCCCTTGCGCAAGGCGTCATCGGTACGTTCGACGGCGTGCCCGTCAAGGCGCTGGCGACCATGCCCTCGAACGTCTATTTCATGCTGATCTATAAGAACTCGGCCATCTCCCCGATGAAGCTAAAGGACTATAAGATCCACAGCAACGTCCCCGGCATCAGCGGCAACCTTGTCGAGGGCCGCGTCATGTACGACGCTTTCGTCAAGCCGACAATGGCAAACGGCATTTATGTCGCGGCTGCGTCCGGCAAGGTCGCGACCACGCCGACCATTGCGATCGCGTCTAATACGCTCACGCTGACCGGCGGTGACAATGAGACGCTGATCTACACGACTGACGGTTCCGACCCGCGTTTCTCCGAAACTGCGGCGACTTACAGCTCCTCTGCGAAGCCGACGCTTGAGGCGGGCGACACTGTCCGCGCAGCGGCTACCAAGACCGGCTTGTTCTGGTCTGACCTCGCGGAAGCGAAAAACTGATATACCACGGAATAAGGGGTGCAGCAATGCACCCCTTTTCTTGGAGGATACCCTATGGCGACAATTTCCACCAAAGATGACAGCAAAGTCTTTACCATCAAGAAATTTCTCGGGCTGAACGAGTCCAACGACGGCGATACGCAGCTGAAATTGGGCGAGGCGTCGGTCCTCAAGAACTTTGAGATCACAAACGAATATCATCTGCGCGTCAGGCCGGGTTATAACACCCTGCACGCCTTTACCGGCGCTGTCCGCGGCATGTGGCATGGCTACGTTGCAGGCGGCGAGGTGACGGTCTGTGCGGCTGACGGCGCAGTTTGGAATATGACGGAAGACGGGGCGGAGAATATCGGAGATATCCTTGACGCCCCGACAACGTTTTTCGGCTTCGGCGATAAACTCTACATTCTGAACGGCTCCGAGTATCTGGTCTGGGACGGCATCGGGTATGTCGAGACCGTCGGCGGCTATGTGCCCGTCATCGTGACGGCGTCTGCGCCGGGCGGAGGCGGTACGACGCTGGAACCGGTCAATATGCTGACCGGCAAGCGCCGCGTGCGGTTCTCCGCCGACGGCACGGCGAAGGTCTACCAGCTGCCGGAGAAGAACGTCACGAGCATTGATTTTGTGTTCGTGGAGAAAGCCGAGGTGACGACGGGCTTCACGGTCGACAAAGCGGCCGGGACCGTCACCTTCACCGAAGCCCCGGCACAGGGCAGCAACAACGTCGAGGTCTTCTACAACGTGGCGAACACGCTGCGCGCGAAGATCGAGAAGATGCGCTTCAGCGAGTTCTTCAACGGCGCATCGGACACGCGCGTGTTTCTGTACGGCGACGGCAGCAACAAGGCGTATTACTGCGGCGTGACAGAGACGGGCGAGGCCAGCGCCGAGTATTTCCCGGATCTGTACGAGGTGCAGATCGGCACGGCCAACACGCCCATCACCGCCATGTCCAGGCACTACTCGAAGCTGCTGGTCTTCAAGCCGGAGGCGGTCTATGCGACGAGCTATTCCGCCATCACGCTCGAGGATGGCAGCACGACGGCGGGCTTTTACACCGTGCCCATCCACCGGGAGATCGGCAACGAAGCGCCCGGGCAGGTGCAGCTCGTCAACAACTACCCGCGCTCGATCTGCGCGGGCAACGTGTTTGAATGGCGGCTGGCGACGACGCTGTACGCCGACGAGCGCAACGCGAAAAACATCTCCGCCCGCGTGCAGCAGACCATGAACAGCGCGAACGTGTCGAAGATCTTCACCTTCGACAACAACATGACGCACGAATACTTCGTGTTCCTGAACGACGCGGAGGGGACCGTGCTGGTCAACAACTACGAGACGAACGTCTGGTACATGTTCACGGGCCTCCCGGCGACCTGCGCGTGCGCGGACGGGATGGCAATGTATCTGGGCTTCTCCGACGGGCGGCTGGTCGACTTCGACCATATGCACACGTCGGACGACGGCGTGGCGATCGAGTCCCGGTACGAGTCCGGGAACATGTCGTTCAACGCCGACTACAAGCGCAAGACAAGTTCTATCATCTGGGTCTCGATGAAGCCTGCGACGAATGCGCGGATCCTGATCTCTGCCCGGTCGGACAAAAAGAGCGACTACGCGGAGAAGGAAGTGGCCTCGAGCCTGTCCGGCTTCGATCACGTGAATTTCATTCACTGGTCTTTCCTGACGAACCGCGCGCCGCAGATCGAGCGGATCAAGCTGAAAGTGAAGAAGTTCGTCTACTACAAGATCATCATCACAAGCGGCTCGACCTTCGGCGACGTGACCGTGCTCGGCATCGACCAGAAGGTCCGCTACACCGGAAATGTGAAATAGGAGGGTGCAATGGAAACGATTCTTGGACTGATTTTGCAGCTTCTGATTTTGGGCTGCCAGATCGCGGTCTGTATTCTCGGCTATGTGCTCGTCACGCGCGGCGCCGCGCCGCAGCAGAAGGAACGGGAGCCGGAAGCGACGGAGTCCGCGCTTGGGGCGACGGACTCGGCGCTGGCCGAGGAAGAACGCCGGATGCAGGAGCAGATGAAGCGCATGATGGACGGCATGAACAATATTCTGGGTTATGACGGCCATCCGCAGGGTGACAGAGAATGAAAGAGAAAATGACGCCGGACAAGGCGTACCGCAGATACGACCGCGGCGTACAGGTCAACACGCAGCTGAATTTGTACGACACGGTCCAGAAAAACGAAAATTTCTTTATCGGCAAGCAGTGGGAGGGCGTGGAGTCCAACGGCCTGCCGACGCCGGTTTTTAACTTCCTCAAGCGCGTGGCGCTTTTCCAGATCGCGACGATCTCGAGCGACAACCTCTCCATGCAGGCTTCGCCGCTGGGCTCTACCAGCATGTATTCGCTCGGAGACCTTGAGAAGGTGGCGGACGTCATGAACAAGCAGTTCGCCGCCATCTTCGAGCGCAACAAGATCGTCACGCTGACGCGCCAGTTCATGCGCAACGCGGCGGTCGACGGCGACGGCGCGACCTACACCTATTTTGACCCGGACATCGAGACCGGTCAGGAGGCAAAGGGCGATATCGTCACCGAGATCATCGAGAACACGCGCGTGATCTTCGGCAACCCGAACGACCGGCGCGTGCAGACGCAGCCCTATATCATCATCCCCCGCCGCCTCATGGTGGACGAGGTCAAGCGCCTTGCCAAGCGCAACGGCGTGAAGAAAGACGACATCGACCGCATCCGCCCGGATACGGAAGACTACAACAACCAGATGGACACCCTGCAGGATAAGCTCTGCACCCTCATTGTCTACCTCTGGAAGGACGACGAGACCGCCACCATCCACAGCTACCAATGCACAAAGGACGTCGAGATCGAGAAGGAGAAGGATACGGAGCTGAAGCTCTATCCGATCACCTGGATGCCCTGGGACTACGTGCAGGACTGCTACCACGGGCAGGCGCTCATTGCCGAGCTGATCCCGAACCAGATCTTCGTCAATAAGCTGTTCGCCATGTCGATGCTCTCGCTCATGACCACAGCGTTCCCGAAGATCGTCTACGACAAGACGCGCGTGCCGCGCTGGGACAGCCGCGTCGGCGCGGCCATCGGCATCAACGGCGGCGACGTCAATAACGTCGCGAAGATCCTTGACCCGGCGACGATCTCGCCGCAGGTCTCGCAGTTCATCGACTCGGCCATCAACTACACGCAGAACTTCATGGGCGCGTCTGACGCGGCCCTCGGCGATACCCGGCCGGACAACACGTCCGCCATCGTGGCCCTGCAGCGGGCCTCGAACGCGCCTTTGGAGCTGGTGAAGCTCAACATGTACGAATCCATTGAGGACTTGGGGCGCATCTACCTCGACCATATGCGCGTGTACTACGGCACGCGGTATGTGCAGGTGAAAATGCTGACGAAGGACCAGCTCAATTCGCAGCCGCTCGGCATGACGCTGCCGGAGCAGGACTTCAATACGCCCTTCGACTTCGATATCCTCAACCGCATCCCGCTTTCTTTGAAGCTCGACGTCGGCGCGTCGGCCTACTGGTCGGAGATCACGACGGTACAGACGCTCGACAATCTGCTCATGCAGGGCAAGATCGAGCTGGTCGACTATCTCGAGCGCATCCCGGAGGGCTATGTCTCCAAGCGGCAGGAGCTGATCGACAAGCTGAAAGGCAATCAGGCCATGTCGCAGATGAATCAGGGCGCGACGACCGGCAATCTCGTGCCCGAGACGCCGCAGGCCGGGCAGATCCCGGTCAACGGCGGCAGCGGCTACGGCGAGCTGCAAAGGGCGCTCAACGAAACGGGGGTGGCATAAATGAGCATTCCGACACTCAATACCGATCTCAGCATCATCCAGAAGCTGGACGACTATCCGAACGACATCGGCGGGCTTTCCGCCGCGCAGCTGAAAGCGAAGTTTGACGAGGGCGTGCTTGCCCTGCAGACGTACATCAATACCGTCCTCATCCCGGCACTGATCGCTTCGAACGTTTCGTTCACGCCGACGGCAGCAGTCAATGCCGAGACCGTTCAGGCCGCGATTGAAAACGTGCAGGCGCAGCTTGCGGGCATTTCCGCCGGTACCATCCCGAACAATACCGTCGGCATGGAGAAGCTGACCAAGACCGTTCAGAACGCCATCGCCTCCGGCGGCGGCGCGGCTGCGGACGTTGCGGCCCTGTCCAAGATCGTCGCGCAGAACGTAGCTGCAACGAGCGAAAACACGGCTGCGATCTCTTCCATCAACGCCGCGAACGTGAACCGCGACGCCGAGATCGCCAAGATCGGCAACAAGGCGGAAAAATCGAAGGGCGCGACGTTCGTTCTGACGGCGGCTGGCTGGGCGGAGGGCAAGCAGACCGTGACCATCAGCATCGGCAGCGGGCGCAACGACGCCGTCGGCCTCGACACGTCGGCGACGCTGGCGCAGTGGCAGGAGGCGGCGAAGTGCGGCGTTAAGGTCTACAGCGCGAACGAGGAGGGCATCACCTTCTCCTGCGAGACCGTGCCGACGCTCGACCTGCCGTGCGCGTATATCTTGATGTAAGGAGGGCGAACCATGCTCGATTTATTCCCGAAGCTGATCAGCCCGGACGAGACGGCCATCAACACCAAGCTCGGCCGCACCACCGCCGTCACCGAGGACGACACGAACTACACCTCGTACATGGCGCGCGGCCAATCTCTGAACTCTGCCGAGACCACGCCCACGAAGAACGGCCAGATCGCCTGGCAGTACGAATGAGGTGAAAACATGGCGCACAAGACATTGATCTCCGGCACGGGGTACGACGTATCCGGCGGGCGGGAGCTGATCGGGGGCACGGGCTACGCGAAGAAGAAAGGCCGGGTGCTGGTGAACGGCACCGGGTACGATATCCCGTTTGCCAAAGGATCGTACACGATTGATATGTCGTGGAAATACGAGCTTAGTCGATACGACAGCGTTAAAGACATTCAAATGCCTACGCTCACTTACCCGAGCACGGAGGGGAGCGTATCATTTGGCTCGGTAGCGCAATACGTGTATCTAAATAGAAACTCGATGATAATCCAGATGACACCTGGCATTTTGCAATTACAGGTCACAGGAAACTGCAATACCATTACTGGCGATGGTGTCACTGATTATCATGAGGCGAGTGACAACAAATCAATGATTTTTACTATACAAGCGACAAAAGAAGGAACCTATATACCTAATTTCAACATGATAAATCCGTGCTCGAACCAGTCAAGGGCATATGTGAAGGTTTTATCTTTCGAGCCAGCATAAAGGAGGAATCAGCATGGCACACATTGCACTTTTAAATGGTACGAATTACCAAGTGGGGGGGGGCAAAGCCCTCATTGATGGTACGGTTTACTCAATCATGACAACCCGCGAGGTGAACGACACGGTTGTTGTTGAGATGAGCCCGACGTCGATCAGCAAGGAAGTGATGACGCTCGAAAATGCTGCGTTTGACTGGACGAAATACGATCTTGCTGAATACTTTGTTTTCGGAGAACGATCTTTAGCTTTCATAGCCGTAAAAACGTCCATAGAAAATTCGATTAGGTTTAACAAAATGTACGTCACTAGTAATCAGGGATATGAACTTCGCACTTTTAAAATAACAGAAAACGCGACTGTAAACGGGAAGCTGACGATAAACGCCAAATATTCAACGGGAGCAAGCTACATGGGGTGGCCAATGGCAGCGTCTTATATAGTTTGCACAGTCATACTGAAAAGAAAGGGATGACAACATGATTTATTTTAAGACAAACAACACCGAATACCCGGCCAGCATCGCCGGGAAAGTCACCGACCGGGACTGGGGCGGGCGCGAGAGCAAGGCCGTCACGCTGACCATGACCCACGCTGCCGCCGCGCAGCTGTTTGTGGACGGACTGAGCTGGTCCATCGTCCAGCGCGATACCGTCCCGGTATATGGCGAGGACGGCAACCCCACCGGCGCGACCGAGGAGCAGGTGCAGGAATGGGACAACGCCGACTACGCTGTCGCAGGCCCCATCACCGACAACCGCGACGGCACCATCACGGCGAAGATGGGCAAAAAAACAGCCAGCGACGTGCTGGCGGAACTGGAGGCGGCATATGACAGAGGCTAAACTGGCACAGGTAAAGAAAGCAATTACGGACGGCAAGCTCGTGCAGGCCGCAGGCGGCATCACCTCGACCGTAACCCAGTCGGACAAGCTGGGCTTCGACTGGAAGAACTTCTTCGTCAACGACATCCCCGTACGGCGGGAGTACATTGAGCAGACCGTGAAAGCAGGCACGGCGGACAACCCCATCGTGTGGAAGGCCGGCATGTCGCTGATCCAGAATGCTTATTACACCAACAACGGCGAAACCAAGGTATGGATGGGCGAGGCGGGCGCGACGGCCGATTGGTCGAGCAGCGATTTTGTTTCCATCTGAGTTTGTGAGGTGAGCACATGCCGACAACCGAAGAGCTGCTGAAGCAAGTCTACAAGCAGCAGACGCAGAGCCAGCAGGGGCAGAACGGCAATGTCGCCGCAAACCCGCCCGCCAGCACCGAGGCCCCCGCCGCCGGAGCCGATACGGAAAACACGCCGCAGGCCCCGGCCAACGGCGAATCCACCGCCCCCGCGGCGGGCGCCACCGGCACTGGCGGCACCGGCCTGACGGGCGAGGCCAGCGGGAAATCCCTCTGGGACCGATACCGCGAGTCTCTGAGCAGTCTGGGCGACTACAAGACCCCGACGGCAAACAGTCAGGAAGAGCTGATCCGGAAGATGTACGAATCCAACCTGGCTTCGAACAAATCCCAGCTCGAGAGCGACTACAACCAGAATCTTTCCGATCTCGGCGCGGAGGAAAGCAAGCTCGGGCAGATCTATTATGAGCAGCAGCGGCAGGCGCAGGCGGAGTCCGACCGCAACCGGCAGGCGTTCCAGGAGTACGCGAACGCGCGCGGCCTGAACTCCGGCACGGGCGGGCAGGCGGAGCTTGCGCAGAGCAATCAGCTGTCGGCGAACCTCAACACCCTTCGTCAGTCTGAGGCGGAGAAGCGCGCGGAGGTCGAGCGGCAAAGGCAGCTGCTCGGCCAGCAGTACCAGCAGGCCATCCAGAAAGCGCAGGCCGACAACGACCTGAATCTGGCGAAAGCCCTGTACGAGGAGGCCGTCCGCGTCGACGAGTCCATCAACTCCGCCGCGCAGGCTGACGCCGACCGGGCGCTGCAGATCTTCAACATGCTCAACAATACCGCCCTCTCCGCTGCGGGCGCGTATGCCTCCAAATCCGGTGACATGTCCCTCTACGAAAAGCTTCTCGCTGGTGACAGCACGTCCGAGCTCGAAGACCTCTACAACAAAGCCCAGCAGATCGTATCCTCCGGCGGCTACTACTCCGGCGGCGGTGGCGGGGGAAGCTCCGGCACGTACAAGAAGGCCACGAGTGATGAAATGGAGTGGGCGCAGTATTACATCGACATCATCCGCGCCGCTGGCAGTATCGATAACGTGGAAGACTATCTGAATACGAATTACAAGAAATATGGGATCCCGTATCAGACCGTCAAGAAAACTGCAGGGAGTATGGCGACCCGTGCAAAGGGATATTCGACGAACGAATATCAGATCGGCTCTGAGAAGGGCCGGGATATCGCAAACAGCCTCGGCGTTGGCAATACGTACCGGGCTTCGGACAATTCTGTGTGGCGCAAATCCTCGAACGGCAATATCTACGTCACAAAGGATGGCGTGACCATGAAAGCAAACATTGTATAACGGAGGCACTTGCCAATGGCAGATTATTATATCAATTCCGACTACGGCAAACAGCTTGCGGGCAGCCTGAAAGCGGGCGATATGGCGGAAGCCTCCGACGGCTCGACGTGGCGGAAGGAAGCCGACGGCAGCGTCACGGTATGGAAGAACGGCCAGACCATGACCGGCAGGGTGGGCGTGTCCGCGCCCGCCGTGTCGGAAGCGCCGTCGTTCAGCGCCTCCCCGACGGTCGAGACGCCGACGCTCGATGCCGCGACTGGCGGCAGCTCGCAGCAGACCACCGCCGCAGATTATACCGGCAGCGCGCAGGAGCAGCGAGACCAGGAGCAGGCGCAGACCCGCCTTGCCTCTGAAAAGGCAAAGGCCGCGGCCGAGAAGGTCACGGCCGGTCTCGGCCAGTCTTCCAGCGACGAGCTTTTGAATCAGGCCATCCAGCAGGCGTCCACCCCGGAGTACAAGATCAGTTCCGCGCAGGGCGTATTGCTCGCTGATGAGCTGCGCATGGCGGGCGATATGGCGGAAGCCTCTGACGGCTCCACATGGCGGCGCGAGGCCGACGGCAGTATCTCCGTCCGCAAAGGTGACAGGACCTACAAGGCCAATATCGACCGCGCGGCCGCAAAGCAGGATCCGCAATGGGCCGTTCTGACCGCCCCGGCTCCTGCCGCGGCGGAGACCGGCAGCGGGAAGAAATCTTCCGGGAAATCCTCTTCCGGCAGCGCTTCTTCCGGCGGATCCGGTACATACACATTCCCGGCTGCCTCCACAGGCACGCAGAAGACGCCGACGACCACGGCCACCGGCGCCGGCCGCGCGTCCCTGCGCAAGCAGGCCGCGACGGCGCAGAAGGAAATGGGCGACCTCGCCCGCCAGATCTCCGTCGCGAAGATCCGCGGCAAGGACACGTCCGCCCTGCAGGCAAAGTACAACGAGGCGAAAGCCCGGTACGATGCGGCAAACACGCAGATCCAAGCCCCGCAGCAGCTTTCGACCTCCGGCGCGCGGCAGGAGCAGTTCAGCCAGCGGCAGACGCTGATGGAGCTGGCGACGCAGCAGGCGGCGGAGCGGAAGGACGCGTGGCAGAGCCTGCCGACCGTGCGGGACTCGGAGCGCTTTTCCAATATCGACAATGTGACCACCGGCCGGACCCGCAGCGCAGAACAGCAGCAGATCGCCGGAGCCGTCAAGGCGCTGCAGAAGGACGCATGGCGGAGCCTGCCCACAGTCCGGGACTCTGAGCGCTTCAACGTCCCGACGCAGACCGACGCCCTCGTGCAGCAGGTGATCTCGCAGGCCCCGAGGACGCTTTCCGGTAAGCCCTATCTGCCGGAGAACGACGGCGGTTTCTCGCACAGCAGCGGCACGAGCAAGAGCAAGGTCGACCGGCTCGCCGCGCAGCAGATGAATATCGCAATGGCGAACGACGACTATGACACGATCCGCCGCATCCGGGAGCAGAACAACTACCTGGACGACAACGAGTCGTTCAAGTATCTGGCCGGACGTGCGAAGACCGGTCTGCTCGGGGCCATTCAGGGCGTGGGCAACGCGCTTTCGTATCTGTTCCAGGCGAAGGAGCCGGAAGGGTACGATTGGGACAACCCGGTCATGACCGGCGACCAGTTCGCCGAGTCCGTCAGCGGGTTGAAGCAGACGTTTTCTTTCGCCGATACCGACGCGCAGAAATTCGCGCAGCGGTACGCCGGGCGCAATATCCCGGCGGCGCAGCAGACGGCGGGCAGCGTCGCCGAGGGCGTCGCGGGCATGCTCCCGACGATCGCGTCCAACATTGCGGTCCCCGGCTCGTCTCTTTACGTCCTGTTTACGCAGGCGGCAGGCTCGGCCACGAGTGACGCCCTGCAGCGCGGCGCGACCGGGCAGCAGGCCGTGACCTACGGCGTGGCGAACGGCGCGCTCGAGGTGCTGACGGAGAAGATGTTCGACGGCGTGGCTGGCGTGTTCGGCAAGGGCGCGGCAGACGACGCGCTGCAGAGCCTCGTCCGGCGCGTCACGCAGAACGAGGGCGTGCAGAATGCGCTTCTGGCAGTCGCCGACTCCCTCGGCGAAGGTTTTGAGGAATTCGTCTCCGAGTTCGGCGACAAGGTGCTCGCCGATCTGCTTCTGAAGGACGACGACCGGAACTTCCGGCAGGTGCTTTCCGACGCGGGCGAAAGCTTCCTCGTCGGTGCGCTGACCTCCGCTGTCATGCAGGCGGCGGGCAGCATCACGAAGAACACGACGCCGAAGCAGGCCGCGGAGAAGGTCAACGACATCCTGCAGGAGGATATCCGGCAGGAGGGTATCAACGCGAACGTCCGCGAGGCAGCGAAGCAGAGCGACTTCGACCGGAGCACGCTGGAGACCATGCGCCCCGAGGCGTTCCAGACGCCCGCGTGGGCCGAGTTTCTGGATACCCAGCAAACGACGCAGGGCACGGCGGAACGGGGCACAGAGGGCGTTATAACAAGAGGAGAAGTAAATAAAAATTCCGCCGCACCAGAACAAACAACAGCGTCGCCGATAAACGGGCCTGTAAGGTCTGATGCAGCGGAAGCCGGCATCATCAATATAGAAGAAATGGACAACGCCGAAAGCGCAAGGAAAACGCCGTTTGGAAGAGCAAGCAGAAATAATACAGGAGCCGCAACGCAGCTCCCGGATGCAAGCGCCTCCTGGTTTACGGCCAATACCGATTCTGCGAATATGGCTCCCAATGCCAATCTAGCACAGTCTTTCGGTCCTGTCAACCAGAATGTTTCGGCAAACGATATGGGCGCAATGCGCAGCCAGTTTGAATCTGTGCCGAAGCAGGCGCAGACGCAGAGCAATACCATCAATAGCATGGAAACCGGCTGGGACGTGCCGGAGGCGCAGCGCACGCCCATCATGTATGACACGATCTCCGAGGCAAAGAGCCTCGATAACGCCCGGCTGCGGCTGGCGCAGGACTACGCCGGGGAAATGGCGGAGCTGCGCGGGAAGCACAACTGGAGCGGCGAGGAAGTCGACATGGGTATGACGATCCTCGACAACTACCGCAGAGCAGCGGAGCAGACCGGCGACTGGACGGAATATTCCAACTGGCGCAAAGAGGTCTCCGCGCACGGCACGGCAGCCGGTCAGGCGCTGCAGGCGTATGCCAAATACTCCCGGCAGACGGGCGGCGGTATCGTTGCGGACGCTTCGGCGGCGCTGGAACGCGCGGCGAAGAAGACCAACAAGGCCGAGGTCATGAACCGCGTCAGCGCGCTTGCACAGCAGTACGACGCGGCGGTCGGCACCGGGCAGGAGAACGCGAAGGTCAATGTCAACGATCTGGTCGACATCATCAAGAGCGCCAGCACGGCCCGCCAGACCGGTACGCTCATCGGCAACAAGACCCCGCCCATTGTCAATTGGGCTATGAACCGCATTGCGGACTACGCCCGGGCGGAAGCGCAGGCGGGCGGCGGGAAGAACCTTGACTTCCTCCGGACGTTCGCGGCAGACAGCATCTACAATATCGCTGCAGACACGCGGGCAGTATCCGCCGGGGAACAGGTCAAGACGGTCCGACGCATGGGTATGCTGTCCAAAGTGTCGACGGTCATGCGGAACCTTGTTTCGAACAACGTTTTCGACCCCATCGACAGTATCGCACGAAACGTCTCTGTCCCGCTCGACATGCTGGTATCCACGATCACCGGCACGCGCAGTGTCGCGGGTGACGCCTCGTGGTTCTCGGCGGCGAAGCGCAAGGGATCTATGGACGGCCTCGCACGGGCTTGTATGGAGGTCGGCCTTGATGTCGACGCTTCTGGCACGGCCGGAAAGTACGAAAATACGTCCAACCGGACCTTCAAAATGTCCGGCGGCGTCTTCTCCAAGCTTATGTCCGTATGGGAAGCGTATGAGGGCTACACCCTGAACGCGACCGACGAATTCCAGAAGGGCGGTATCGAGGCAAGCGTTCAGAAGGGCATTGACCGACTCTACGAGAAGGGCAAGATCACCGACGACTCGCTCCGCAACGCGGGCGAGCAGGAAGCGCTTTACCGCACGTTCCAGGACAAGACGGTGCTGTCCGACGCCGCGATCGGCGTTCGGAATGCGCTCAACAAGGCGCATATCGGCGACATTGGCGCAGGCGACATCATGCTCCCGTTTGCGCAGGTCCCGTCGAACCTAGGCGCGCGGGCGATCGAGTATTCCCCGGCGGGCCTCGGCGTGGCAGCTGCGGACTTTATCAATATGATCGACTCGGCCAGGAAGGGCGAGTTTACAGCGGCGCAGCAGGCAAAAGCCGTGCAGGGCGTAGGCCGCGCGCTGACCGGCTCCGGCATGATCGCCATTGCGGCGGCGGGTGCACTGCGCGGCTGGCTGAAAGTCACCGGCGACGATGACGACAAGAACAAGGACGCGCTCGGCAAGACGCACGGCCTTGACGGTACGCAGCTCAATATCAGCGCGGCTCTGCGGGATCTGCGCGGGGAAAGCGTGGAATGGCAGGCGGGCGATCAGCTGCTTTCCATTGGCTTCCTCGACCCGCTCAACGCGCAGCTCACGACCGGCGCGCTCATTGCAGACGATATCCGCAGCGAGGCTGGCGTGACGGCCGGGCGTGTGCTCGGAAACTCGCTTTCCGGCGCGCTGCAGTCCGTTTTGGACACGCCCGTTATGTCCACATTCCAGGACGTGGCGACGAACTATGAGTACAGCGGAGCCAGCACGCCGGGTGGGAAGATGATGGACGCAGCGCAGAAGTACGCAGCGAACCAGCTTTCCAGCGTCATTCCGAATTCGCTGCGCGGTATTGCGCAGAGCCTCGATGACGCGGAGCGGAACGCCTATTCCTCGGATAACGTCTGGCAACAGGCGATCGACAATGCAAAGGCGTCCATTCCCGGCCTGCGGGAGACGCTTCCGGCCAAGACGGACGTCTGGGGAAATCCGGTCAAGAACGAGGGCGGCATCCGCAACTTCATGAACCGAAATATCAACCCCGGCAACGTCACAACGTACAAGCCGGACGCGGTATCCTCCGAGATCGAGAAAATCAGCGAGGCGACGAACACCTCCCTGTATCCTGACCGCACTGCTCCGCGCTCTTTGAAGGTCGACGGCGAGGCTGTCAGCCTGACGTTCGAGCAGCGCAGCATGTATCAGAAAGCCTACGGCGACGCGTATTCCGCCGCCGTGACCTCGCTCATGAACGACAAGAACTACAAGGCCATGCCGGACAGCATGAAAGCCGAGATCCTGCAGCAGGCGAAGGACACCGCTACAGAGCGAGCGCGGGACAGCCTCGGCATCGGGTATGAAGTGAAATCCTCTGCACAGAAGATCTTGGAGAAGTCCGGCACGGAGCGCAACAATGCGCTGATCTCCGCCGCCGTCAAAGCGCAGCACTATTTGTCTCCGGAGACGCAGAAACAGCTTTCTGACGTCGACCGGCAGTTTGGCGGCGCTGACTATGTCGGCCTGTCTGACGAGCTTTTCAACGCTGCGAAGGAAAAGGCGAATACCTACTTCTCGGCGGTCGAGGCGGCCAAGTATGGCGGCGAGCTGAACGAGACGCAGAAGGAGCTTGCGGACAAGGACAGCAAGGAGCTGGCGCGATACTTCATGGACAAGGCTATCGAATCCCGCTATACCGACACGAACAGGAGCGGGACGAAAGCCGACGAGTATCTGAAAGCATACCGGCATGGCGAGCTCAACGATGCAATGGCGCTGGCTGTTCTGAGCGACAAGGAGGTCATGGCATACGATCGCTTCGGCCGGAGCGCGAAGGTAACGCCGGAAATGGTGCTGCAGGCGGCAAACGCTCATGCCGGGATGAAGGATGTCAAGGACGAGGACGGCAAGGTCACAAGCAGCGCGCAGGACCAGTTCGACGCATGGCTCGACAAACAGAGCTGGACGGACGATCAGAAATCTGCTGTCCGCATGGGCTTCTACTCTGACAGTGTCAAGACCTACAGCTATCTGGCAGACCAGCTTCGCAAGGGCAACATCAAAACAGCCGACGCCAAGAGCGAGCTTACAACTTCGTATCAGGCAGGCTGGTCGAAAAACGTTCGGGACACTGGCACGAAGATGGCGGATTACATTGACGCGATTGTCGAGTATGAAGACCGGCCAAGCGAAGAAGAACGCAAGGCTGCTGGCTACAAAAACACGTGGACATGGTTCTGCGACTATCTGAACACTACAGACCTGACGCAGGAGCAGAAGTTCGGTATCGCTATCAGCATGAGCGACTATTCCGACAAGACCAAGCAGAAGATCTGGAACAGGCTCAGATAAGGGGGGGTATCTATGGTACAGAAGATAAAAAACGTCCTGTATATCACGATGCGAGGCGTAGACCTGACGCAATGCACAAATCTGAGCTTCAAAATTGTGCAGGGTGACAGCTTTTCAAAGACCTACACGCCGACGGTCGCCAGCGCTTCCCGGTTCACGGTCGAGGTCCCGAAAGCTGACGCGGACAGCCTGACTGTCCGACCGGCCCGCTGCCAGCTGACGTTCACCGACGAGGCGGGCAATTCCCGGGCAACGGAGATCGCCGTCGTTGACGTGGAAGAACTGCTGTAGGAGGTGGGTGCATGTCTGATGCAGTATTTGAACAGCGGCTGAATATGGCCGTGGAGCCGGACACGGCGACGCTTGTTGTCCGCGACGCCATCAAAGGGGACAAGGGAGACAAAGGCGATAAGGGAGATAAGGGGGACAAAGGCGACAAAGGCGACGTCGGCGACACTGGCCCGACCGGCGCGACCGGTCCTACTGGCCCGCAGGGGCCGCAGGGCAAACCCGGTTCCAGCGTCACGGGAATCACGCTTGTTGGGACCGTCGACGACACGACGACCTATCAAGTCTCGATGTCGGACGGGCAGTCGTTCTTGTTCTCGGTGAAAGCCGTCCCCGGCACTGCCGGTGCGGCCGGTTCCCCCGGAACGCCGGGCACGAACGGAACGACCTTCACGCCGTTCGTCTCCGAGGACGGCACGCTCAGCTGGTCGAACGCAGACGGCAAGGAAAACCCGGCGAGCGTCAATATCAAAGGCCCGCAGGGCCGCCCCGGAGCAAAGGGCAACAAGGGTGATACCGGCCCGCAAGGGCAGACTGGCCCGCAGGGTGAGCAGGGGCCACAGGGAGAGCCCGGCCCCACCGGCCCGCAGGGCCCCACTGGCCCACAGGGCCCGACCGGCCCGAACGCTGTCTCGACCACCACGACGAGCAACATCACCGGCCTGCTCAAAGGCAGCGGCGGGGAGGTGGCGCAGGCCGTGGCGAACACCGACTATATCAGCCCGGCCAATATGAAGACCTTCTTGAACCGGCAGACAGCGGTCAACGCTGCCGATACCAATTATACAACGTTGATGGCACGCGGCATGTCTCTGAATTCTGCTGAGACTACCCCCGCCGTGAACGGGGCCATTGCATGGCAATACGAATAAAGGAGAATCGTATGGATTTGCAGGATCTGAATATCGCAGTCGCGGAGATCCGCGGCAACGTCGACCGGAACACCGGCCGGATCAAGGATCTCGAGAAGAAGAACGACGCTGTGACCAAGCTGGCCGAGGCCGTCGCCGTCATGGCCGAGCACATGAAAACGCTCGACGACAAGATCGACGACATGCAGACGAGCGTCAACAACCTCACCGCCCGCCCGGGCAAGAACTGGGACGCGCTGGCCAAGATCGCCATGACCGCGCTCGTCACCGGCGTCATCGGCTGGGTGCTGGGTAAAATCTTATAATCTTCGCCGGGAGGCGTAAAACCTGAAAGGAGAATACATATGAACGCAAAATGGTGGAAAGCCGCGGGCATCCGCGCGATCAAGACCGTCGCCCAGACGGCGGTAGCAACCATCGGCACGTCGGCAGTTATCTCGGAAGTGAATTGGCTCGTCGTCGCCTCGGCCTCGGCGCTGGCGGGCATTTTGTCCCTGCTGACGAGCATTGCGGGCCTGCCGGAGGTCAAGGAAGAATGATGGAGATCGACAGCTCCATCCGAGCGAAATGGCATGGCGGAAAGCGTAAGCTCTCCGCCATCACCGCCATCGTCATGCACTACACGGCAAACACGGGCCAGATGGCGACGGCCAAAGGAAACGCCCGCTATTTTGAGGGCGGCAGCGAGGGACGCAAGGCCTCGGCCCACTACGTCGTCGACGAGGGCAATGTGGCCTACGAGTGCGTGCCGCTCGATACCGTCGCCTGGTCCGTCGGAGACGGCAATAAGGGGCCGTATGGCAAGCTCGTCAACAACTACAACTCGGTATCGATCGAGATGGTCAGTCACACGGACGCCGCCGGGCGGTATTACATCCCCATCGAGACGCAGCGGCACGCGGCGGAGCTGTACGCGCAGCTGAAAAAACAGCTGCCGAACGTCAGGCACGTCGTGCGCCACTACGATGTGAGCCTCAAAAAATGCCCTGCGCCGATGATCGACGAGGGCACATGGGCAAAATTCAAAACGCTTTTAGAGGAGGCGTGCGAAGTGAGATACGAAAGACTGCGGGACGTTGACAACAAGACGTACCGCGCAACGCTGGACAAACTGGTAGAAAAGGGGCTGCTCAAGGGCAAGGGCGGCGAGGGTGAAGATCTGCTACTCGACCTTGCCGAGGACAACGTCCGCATGCTGGTCATTCTCGACCGCACGGGTGTATTCGGGGATTAAGGTATGCAGCGCGGTCTTCCGACGAAGCCGCGCAGCGAGTGGGAGCACTTGATTTCCGAATGGATCCTGAATGCCCAATACCGGGAGATCATGCGCCGGAACATCTGTGACGGCGCGACGGCGGAGCAGCTGGCCGAACGGTACGGCTTTTCCGTGAACGGCATGAAGGGCATCATCAAACGTTGTACAACGATCTTATTAGAGGCAGGCGCGGAGTGATCCGCGCTTGCCTCTTTTTGTGCTTTATATGGCCGAGGGCTTGGTTTTTTGTGAGCGTGCTTTCCCTCAGAATGATGGTAGGAGCTGGCCAGCTTACTACATCTTCGGAGGTATTTCTTATGGAATACGCAAGCAATGGCAAGGGCAATCTGGGCGTGACGCTCGGTGCGATTGGTACGGGCCTCGGCGTTCTGAACGGCGGTCTCGGCGGCATCCTCGGCGGATTCGGCACGAATCCTGCTGCAGCTGCGGCTATGGCTGCCAGTGACAGCGATAACCACTATGTCAGCCGGTATGAAGCCGGTCAGTCCGCGCGGATCGCGGAGCTGGAGACGGAAGTCAAGCTGCGCGACGCGAACGCTTACACCGACAAGAAAATGCTCGAGCTGTACCAGTACACGGACGGCAGAATGCGCTCGATCGAGGAACAGCTCTGCCAGCAGCGCGTTATCAACGCGCAGACCACGGCGAACCTGTCCTGCATGCAGAATGAGATCGCGACTCTGTCCGGCATGACCAAGACGGTGATCCCCATTGCCAACATCTGCCCAGAACCGATGCAGCGGTATAACAGCTGGACGGCTCCGACCGGCACAGCGACGGCCAGCGAGGGCTAAATGCAAGGGGCGGCAATAGCCGCCCCTATCTTCAACGGAGGTTGTCTGTATGACAGTTACAATAGATCAAGCCATGCGCGGCGCGGTACGGTTCGCCGACAATGAGGTCATTCCCCACCTGCCGGGCGGCAAGGGCATCGGCGCGGGTGTCGCGCTGGCGCTCATCATGGACGGAGGCCGGGACTATATTCTGAGCCTGCGCGACAATCCGGCGGTCAAGCTCATGCGCATCATGGACGAGCAGGGGAACATTGACATCGACCGCCTGTACAGCGCAGCAAGGCCGAAATTCGAAAACAAGCTGTCCGTGTCTGTGCCGCTCATCGGCGATTTGAAGTTCGACCAGAACGACGTGGACAAGCTCTACAAATACATCCAGGAGGCGTAATATGCGGAATACATTGAAAAACTCCATAAAGAGCTGCACGAGATCGCGGAGCGCCCGGTCTGCCGCGGAACGGTGGAAGAAGCGACAGAGATCGTCACACTGCTGTGCATGCTGAAGAAGATCGAGCATAAGCACGATTTCACCGAGGCCGACGCGCACGAGTGGACGGCGCGCATGGAAAACACCGACGACACAGAGGGCCAGCATTGGCCGATGGAGCAGACCACGGCGGTCATGCGGGCACACGGGCTGCACTACGACCCCGCCATTTGGTACGCGGCTATGAATATGATCTACAGCGATTATTTCAAGACCGCAAAGAAGCACGGGGTCAATACCGTGGAATTTTTCGCAGACATGACCGACGCATTCCTCGACGACAAGGATGCAGGCGCTCCGGAAGAGAAGATCAGCGCGTATTACCATTGCGTGGTTTTGCCACAAAATTTGCCACAGGAATAAAATGCTTAGTATTTTCAACGGATTTATCGTTCGATTCGATATTTCAAATCTCTCCTTCCGCGCCAGAAAGAAAACCCTGCAATCTCATGGATTGCAGGGTTTTTCTTTGCACATCAAGGACTTCTGGCGTTTCTACCGTTACATTTTTCTGTTATGCGTATCATTATTTTGATACGAATAACAGAATTTTGGTACGCGTTTTTGCCACGATTTTTGCCACAGGATCAAGAAGCTAGGCAAAGAAGTTTTTGATCTGCTGAACAGAATCGGAGATATCCGCCTGCGCAATGTGTGTATATATTTTCCGCATGGTTCCATAGTCAGACCAGCCGCCAAGCTGCATTGTGACTTTCTCGGATATTCCTAATTTATAGGCGAGGGAGCAGAAAGAATGCCTTAGTCCGTGTGTCCCGACCTCCGGCAAGTTCGCTTTTCTGCATATTTTATTTGCGGAGGCTCGAATACTGTTTGGGTTTGCGATCACGACAAATTCACTGGTTCTTTCTGCGTCAGAAAGCAGCTGCAATAGTCTTGGTATCATGATCGGGATCGTCCGCCGGGAAGAACGGTTTTTGTTCGTTGGCTTGTTTACCAGCTTGTTGTTTTCGTCAAATAAGGTTGCCCCACGAACCGTTATGGACTGCTTTTTCAAATCAACGTTTTCCCAACGTAAGCCTAAAATCTCGGATACGCGCAAAGAGTGCAGAGCAAGCAGAAATGCGATTTCGTATTTGCTTCCTTCTGCCTCTTTGAGGAATACCGGAATTTCATCCGCAGACAAAAATGCATGCTCGTCGGACTGAACAACGGGAAGCGATACGTCATAAGATACGCCGTATCGCTTGAGAGCCGGACGGATCAATGCCCAAGTTTCACGGATGGTCTTTGGACTGCATTTCTCGGAGTTGATCGCCTGCTGAATTGCTGCAGCAGACAGCTTTGACAGCGGAGTGTCCATAATGCCTTGAAGATAACACCGCTGCTTGATCCTGTGTCCACGCACAGAAGCCGGGGACAGCACCCCGCTTTTCAGGGCCAGATACTCGTCAATTGCTTTTCGTATTGTGATTTCCGGCTTTTCGTTTTCTTCGGCAAGAAGTCCTATTTTGTACTCCAAAGCGGCCTGTTCCGCTTCTCGTTTTGTAGGAGCTGTGAAAGACTTCTTTTGCCCGTTTACCATCACCCGGCAGCGGTAGGAGCCGGAGGGGAGTTTTTCAGCTTCGGGGACTTTGACTTGCTTCATGTTGGTTCTCCTTGCGGATGACGCGTAGGATGGTGATACCGGCGGCGACGACGGAGGCGACGATCAGGCCGATGAAGACCCAGGCGGCGCCAGACAGTCTGCCGCCGCGGATGATACCGGCGTCTGTGACCTGGGAGTCGATCATGAGATAGACGACGAGCGACAGCGCCAGAAGGATGCAGAAGAAGA
>ERZ1026856.445-NODE-445-length-26452-cov-11.696443_pt1 | contig 26452 bp, 23 predicted proteins | sample MGYA00380158_ERZ1026856 | MGnify/ENA primary metagenome ERZ1026856 (study PRJEB33269, sample SAMEA4719794) | human gut metagenome | biome: human-associated habitat; feature: organic feature; material: feces | place: Cameroon | collected 2013-10 ...
CGTCAGATGTGTATAAGAGACAGTGATTATCTTGTAAAATTCTTTTTACAACAAAACGACTTAAAGCGTATTTTTCAGTTAAAAGTTTTATAGTCCAATTTTCTTCAGAATATTTTTTGCAAATATCTTTTTTCTTTTCTTCGCTTACAAAAACTTTTTCTTTCATAAAGCTCTCCTTTCTTTAAAAAATTAGCAAAATACGAGGTGCGGCACTTCGGATTTCTCCTACATCAATTGATTAGTCGTTGAGCCTTCTTACTGGTTAGGTAAGCTTGGTTGCTGATTAGCATGAGAAATTTTCTTTTAGCGTTCCAGCAGTTCACCGCATTATTCAATATATATTTCTATATAAGGGGGCCTGTTATTTTAACCCACGATTCATAGCAATTAGTACATCCCACACATAATGGCACAATTTAGGAGAAAGATTCTTCTCCTTAATATTTTTATAAAAATCTTGTTGTAGTTCCATATAAGCTTTAGGATTCTTTTTAGCAATACTTTTTCTAAGCTTATCCGCCCACAACAAATCAAATCCACCAATTTCAGGGTCTTGAACAGCGACCATGAAATCTTCCTGATTAGGTAACAAACCATAACTCTTTTCTGCATATTTGCGTACAACTTCTTGTTCATGTTGAGTTAAACCGTAATCAGACATCTCTTTATACCAAAGAGTAATATCTTTCTTATATCTACCAAATCTTTCCAAAGGAGTTTCTGCTCCCGGACTTGGAGCCATCAGTCTCATTACCGAGTTCAAAGCTGAAAGGTCAACCAAACTCTCAGGTTTACCAATAGCTACAGCTTGATAACCCGTTTGCTTTTCCATCTGAAAGAAAGACATAACTTTGTGTTCATTCAACATTTGCCAAATTTTGGGATTGTTACGTTCAATCTTATAAACGCCCAAATATTTTTCATATGTTGATTTTAAATCTCCCTGCCACTCTAATCGACCATCTTCAAGAAGAAGGTTCATACAAACGTGTTCTTTTTGCAAAGCATCAATTGATAACAAATCCCACTTAATCAATGAAACTTTTTCATCTGCATGAAGGTCAAATTGAGTGATAATATCACCACTGGCTGTTTTCATCAAAGCAGCGTGGTCAACCACATCTGTAGCAGAAAGAATAACGCCACCAGCATGAGAACCAACACCACTAATTAAACCCTCAATCTTTTGAGCAACTTCCCAAACATCTTTATATTGTCCAGTCATTAAATTAACAAATTCTTTATTAGGGCGAAGGCCATTTTCTTCATCCCCATAAAAAGTTTGTTTTAATGTAAACTGAATACCACGTTCCTGACCGATAAAAGAACCAAGGAACTGTCCTTCTTCTGTGGTGTAACCAAGACCTCGACAAGCAGTTTGAATAGCACTTTTTGCTTTCATAGTAGAAAGCGTTTGTACCTTCATAACTCTACGATTTCCGGCTCGTTGGTCATCTCCACAATATTTATGTTGAAGATACGCAATTACATCATTTCGATATGCGTTCTCAAAGTCAACATCAATATCAAGAGGACTAACACGTTTAGGATTAAGGAATCTCCAGTGAAAAGTGGGAACTTCTTCTCTCAGAGGATTAACCTGAGTAATTCCCAAAATATACAAAAGAATAAAACCAAGTCCACTACCACGACTGGGGCCAACAAGAGAACCGCAAGCCCAACAAGCGTTTACCAAGTCACGAGTCTGCAAAAGATATGCTGACCAATGAGACTTATTAGCTTCTGAACTTGCCTTAATAGATTCCAAACACGTTTGAATTGCGTCATAAGTTTCTTTGTTTGCAAGTTCATCAGAATCTTTCTCAATTCTTTTTACAATCTCACGAACAAGATGTCTATCACCATTATAGTCAGAATTGTAGAACCATTCCAGCATAGGAATATCTTTAAAATATTTTGAGGACAATTTGTAATCTGGTTCAGTTAAATCATCAGGTTCATAAGGAATTTCCAAGTTTGCAAAAAGGGTATATTCTTCAACCATATTATAAACCAACATGGTATTATCAAGACCTTTTTGGACTGTTTCCTCCCCTAAAAATTCATCCATATAAGAATGAATTTCTTGTTCTGACATAACATAAGTGGTGGCATAAAACTCGCCCACTTCTCGCTCTTTACCACTATCTTCGTTAGACTTCAAAAAAGCTTCGTGAATTGGTCTATCTTCTTTTTTAAGATAATGTGCATCAGTTGTAATAATGTATGGAATGTCAAGTTCTTCTGAAAATTCTACCAAAGCCTTGTTAACAATAATCTGTTCTTGACTTTTAGATGGTTGAAGTTCCAAAAAGAAATTACCATGACCAAAACATTTATCCATTCGATTCAACCATTTCTTAATACCTGTATAATTAGGTTGAAGGGGATTTTGATTGTATGCTTCCATAATCAATTTTGCCGCACGACCGCCAAGGCAAGCGGTAGAACCGATTAAATGTCCTCGGTCAGATTCAACAATCTCAAACAAATCTTCATAATAAGTAGGAGTACGAATATTAACCCAAGTAAACGAATTGTCAATCCAAGCTCTTGTACTTAATTCTCTAATTTGTTTATGACCAATCGCATCCTTTGCGAGAAGAATAAAATGGTAAAAATTATATTCTTTATCTTCTTCGATAGATTTTCGATTACAAAGGTAAATCTCATTACCAAGAATAAGTTTATAATCTTTCCATTTTTCTGGGTCTTTTTGTCGAAGTTCGTCCATTTGAGTTAAAGCGTCAACATGAGCCGCAATACTATCGTGGTCAGTAATCGCAACTCCCATATGGCCCAATTCTTTAGTATAAGTAATCAACCCCTTAACAGTATTAATACTATCAAGAAAACCTCGGATATTAGAGCCATTATCATCATGGTTATGTAATCCTACAAACATAGGCATTACTCTCCTTTTTAATGTTCTGTCTAAATTATATCAAGTCAAATATAATTTGTCAATAGTTTTTAAAATTTATATGAGAACAAATCCGACAATTATCGGAACAAATATTCGCCAACTGTCGGATTTGTGTATTTATTTCTAATTCAAACTCTTCATTAACAAATATTTTTGATATTTTCTTTCTAAATAAACTTGAGCATTATCATATATTATATCTAATAATTGAGGAACTTGCTGTCTTCCAGACAAATGGATAGAAAAATTATTAATACCTTTTTCTTTTTGATTCTAATATCTTTGAGTTAGCTTTATATCTTCTCTATGCCAAAATTTTAATACTCCCTGACACATACTTTCAGTCCGAGTAAAAGTTAAATCGAATCTTTTATATTTATTCGGATTATTTAAATTACTAATGCTTATACACCCGTCTCCATCAATTAAGCCTCTAATAAAATGTCTTTCCAACGAATGAGGTAAAATTTTTTCATCGGGGTATTTAACAGTATAAGTTTTCTTTGGAAATACCCCAAGTTTAATTAAAGATTCAGCCAAAGCGTCCGAAAAAATATGAATTCCACAATTATTTTGTGCGTTAGGTGGGCTGGCAGGAGAAGGTTTTAATGTATAAATAGGCCCAGTAAAACCCAAAGTCTTTTTAAATAATTCAACATGAGCTTTATCTTCTTCAGATAAAACCAAATTAACAGTTTTCTATTTTTTCTAAGACATTTCTACTATATAACCATCGCTATACATTATACCAAGCCAATACGCTTGAATCTCGTTTTCAATATTATCAAAAAAGTGTTCGTTACAAGTATAAATCGTTTGCCGTTTCTTTCTCATTTCGACCCCTTAAAAAACAAAATCTGAATCGTCAATAATAACTTTTTTCTTTTTAGGTTTATCAATTTCGTCCCAGTTGACTTCTTCTTCCAAATCTACTTTTGCTAATTTAGATTTGATATTCTTATCAACTTCAGAATTGGTAACTTTAGATTCTGTTGTTTTAGACATTTTAGGAGTTTCAGCGAACTCAAAATTATCATCGTTATCTTCAACGACATCATAATTAAGAATTTTAACTTCTGGATAAGTTTTATTTTCCCAAACCTCAAGCTGGAACTGACAAATCAAATTCAGTTTAAGGTTCTTTTTATTTACACCAAAAGTTTTTCTGTCACGCAATGTCATATTATCATAATCAGAAGCCGGACAATATTTCTTAATATACGTTACGCCATTATGTTGAAAACGAATAAAACTCTTGGTATCTCCATAAGCTGTAATCTGACTTGCGTTAATACGAAGATTTGAAATTGCAAAGGTAGGAGTAGGAACAGTATTACCCCAAATTCGATAGTTTTCTGCAACTTCTCGAACGTAATTGTTTTGCATTTCATTGGCGGGTATCTCCCAGTCAACAGGGAAAACTGTGGTACAATCTTCAAGAGGTAACATTTGGTTACACTTTTCGATAGCTTCTTCCAACTTATCCTTTTTAACTGTTACACCAGCGGCATTGCTATGTCCATGGGCTGAAATACCAGCTTCGGATAAGAACTCCATCAAGTTTTTGACAGGGCCTTTATCATATCCACGACAAGAACCTCCGAACTCATTTTTTGATGTCTCTCGTAGGAGGACAACAGGTTTACAAAACTTCGAAGTTAACTTGTTTGCGACCAATCCGGTGACTGACTTTTTGTCCACGAGTGACGTACAGTCGACAAATAAAATACTGTTTTTATTTAGTCCTTCTTCATCAATTTTCTTAACTATCTGCTCCATGAACTTCCTTACCTGAGTGTCTTGCCTTGATTTTACATTATTAGCAACTCTTGCCATTTCCCACTGTAAGGTATGTTCTTCGGGCTCAGGCTTCGGGTCAGAAGCTTTTTTTCTCCTTGGTTGATAAACAACTGTTTCTTGTTCACCAATCATTGCTCTAAACAAATCCTCTTGCTCTTTTTCAGTGCCATAGCGAACAACACCATTAATACGAGGAGCCAACACCCAACCTACATTGGTAATCGTTCTACCAAAATGGATTTCATCAGCCATCTTATCTTGAAGCTCATTTAAGAATTCATTTTTAAAACTCTCTTCTTTAAGACCAGCTAAAACATACCATCTTGTTTCTGGATTTCTAACATCCATACTATCTGCAATAATACCTAAAGAAATCAAATCCAGATATTCGTCAAGCCAAGAATCATCAATTCCATATTGCTCACAATACGCTTCGCCAAACTTTCTTACAACACCTACGCCAGAAAGCGTTGGATTAGGATATTGACCATCACAATCATTTACCCAAGTACAATAATTAGTATAACAATCCATTTTAACTCGATTTGGGTCTTTTTTTACAAGTTCATCAGCTTCTTGTGCTGTTACCCAAATACCTGTCTCTTTATCTAAATAATCAGTCTCAAGCTCATGATGGTCGATTACTAAAATTGGAGCATCAGGATAATTTCGCTTAATTTGAATTGCATCTGAACACTTCATAGAAGCATCAGGAATAATAATTAAACCAACTTCATCTTTTGAATAAACACTTAAATCTTTATAGGTTAAACCATGTTCTTTATTATAACTAAAAATATATTTAATATTTGCATCTGGATTTAAATGTTTAATAATTCCTGTTAAAACACTTGAAGAGGTGTAGCCATCGCAATCGCAATCAACCTTAATAATAATAGGCTTATCAAGATTATCATGGAAAATTTCTACAGCTTCCTTCATATTCTTAAACAGGAATGGGTCATTAAGAACTTTCCTCTAAGGGTTCAGAAAAGTCTTAATATCTTCAATGCCATAGCTCTTAAGAATTGTTTCAAGGAAATCAAATTCATCATCAAACTTTGTATTAAATTTGGTTTCCCATAAAAGTTTTTCCATATATAATTACCTTAGCATCCGACATATCTTTGTGCTATCACAAGTATATACAGGCAATGCTTCCTTTAATAAAATTTTACATTTTTCTTTTCCCTCGTCAAAAGGAGAATCCTTAATCTTAAGTAATTCCTTGGTGTCTTTAATGAGAAACACACTAAATGAAGAAGCCAATCTTTGAGATAACATTCTCAGTCGCTCTAAGTATCTTTTATAATTTTCATAAAGTAGTTTGTCTTGTTTATAAGTATCTTCATATTTTTCATCGAAATCTTTATCAAAACCAAGATAAACTTTCTCAACACCAAGTTTTTCAAGAGCTCTAATCTGCCAATCGGAAATATTAAAACCGCACGTTGCAACCGCACAACTCTTATTTCCAAAATAAGTGTCAGACTTTAAAACACTCTTTTCTCCCTCTACGATGATTGCCTTTTTTAATCTTTTAATGGTTTCTTTGTTTTCATACAAACCGTAAAGATTCAAGCCAAGAGAATGACCAAAATCTTCTCCCGCAATAAACAAAGGCATATATTTATTATTTACATCCTCTGGCTTTAAACTTCTACGTCTAATTCCAACCAAGTTGCCATCTATATCATAATGGGGAATAATAATATACTTTTGATAATCATACCATTCTATTCCAAATTTTTGCATGGTTTCGATAGAAATTCCTTCATCTATCCAACCTTTATAAAAAGTATTATTATCAAAATATCTCAAAATACTTTTCTTGTCATTGTAATTTGTTTTGATTCGAGCTTCCCCAAAAAGTGCTCTTCGTTTAATGTCTTCAGATTGTCTATCCATTTCTGAAACCTCTTCTCGAATGGCTCCAGAAACTTCACTGGTAAAACCATGCCTATTACGAGAAATGGTTTTGCCAACTTTTTGAGCGACATAACAAATTACTTTAGTATAAAACTCTTCATTTTTGGCATCACGAATTCTTTTAATAAACTCAAAAAAATTCATTCTACCACAATTTGTATAACAATAAAAATCTTTAGATTCTGTAAAGAAACAAAGCTTGTGACTATCTCCTCCATGACAAATGGTTCTAAACCATAAACATCTTTGTTTAGTTTGTCCATCCACAGATGTATTGTATAGAGGAGAACCATTTTCTTGCATTATGTTGATAACAACATCTTCTGTTACCAATTTTAAGAGAACGTCTTTATCTATCATTAGAAATCAAACTCTTCACTTTCAGTTCTACTTGCTTTTTCTTCCTCGTCATCGTCTGGGTCAACAACAGCTTCTAACTTTTTATTATAAGGGTCTTCCCAAAATGGTTCGTTTTCATCTTTATTATCCTCTTTTTTGTTGTCTTTGTCAAGCTCTGCGGCAATCTTTTTTTCAATTTCCTCAGTATCTTCAAAGGCGTTAGAGGATTCTTCTGCCAAAGCTGTTTCTGTAATATCAACGGTATCTTCAATCATTTGACCAAACAGTTCTTCCTTAGAAGTTGAGAATACAACCTTTTGGTCTTCTCTTACTCTGGTAAATGTTTGAGGCATATCCAAAATCTGATAATCTTCATCAGTACAAAACAAATCGTGAACTCGCATTGTACTATATTCAATGTACACCCAAATCTTACATTTTGTATATTCACCACCACGGTTCTTATACACTGTAATACAACGATTTGGTTGCCATTTAAGAAAACGGCTTTTCATAATTTTTTCAAGTTTCTTAAGGTCTTGTAGACTAACCATAGATACAATATAGCCTGTGTCGATTTTGTCCGCCAGGGCTTTAGAACCTCTAATGATAGTCTGGTCTTGATTTGCCGAATTCTTAAAATCGCCTGAAACCTGAGTCCAAGAATCAATACTAATATCATACTTTCGTGTAAGCTCTTTTAACTTCAAACCAAGGTTTGCAAGAACTTGGTCTTCACGAATCTGCATTTTAGCTTTTGCATTAGCTTGAAACTCACCAATCAGGTCGGTTGTAATATGAATATAATCGAAGAAAACGTGTCGTACATTGTGTTGTAAAACGTGTTGCTCAATAACATTTTCCAAAGTAGCTAAATCATAATCAGGGATGTATTCCAAGTAAATATGTCCTTCATCATGCAAAATACGAATAGCTTCATCTACTCGTTCCTCTTCATCTCCGACATATTGGCCTGACGTGATATGACCTTGAGGTACATCTGCCATATAAGCCCACAAAATAGGTTCAATCTCCTGAACTAATTCCATCTCTGTTCCTATATATAAAGCCGCATTTTGTGTACCATTGGGATTATCAACAAATTCGCCAACGTTAGAATCCCAATATTTAGGGGCAAACGTATGACAAATATTTGCAACTGTAATACGAGTTTTACCAGTACCAGAAGCGGCAGAACCAAGTACAAATTTTCTCGGTTGAATACCTCTGGTAACAGTAGTTAAGTAATTACTGGCATATGAAAGGCCAAAAGCAGGAGTCTTTTTCCATTCTTCTTTTTGCTTTTTTCCCTCGTCACTACCAGCTTTGATACTATCTCTACCACTTTTTGTACTATATTCCTCTGTAATAGCTGACAGCTTTTTTCTAAAATAATTCAAAATGTCATCAATAGACATCTGACTAAATTGGTATCTCTGTTCATCAAGAACTTCGGGGTCTTCCTCTGTGGGGTCAAAAATTTCATCGACCTCAATTCCCGCTTTCAAATATCTTCGAAGCAAAGAAAACTTCTTTAATTCTTGATAATTTGCATTGAAGTTCTCAGGCGTAGCCAGTTCTTTTGCTTTTTCCACATATTCATCACCCTGATTCTTAGTATAAATTTTATACAAAGACTGGAAATTATTTTTTAAATAATCGTTAATGATATACTGGTCAAGCTTTACAGCCCCCTGAGAAAATAAGTTGTTAATTGCGACAAATACAGTTTGGTGAAAAGCTTCAACAAAATCCTGTTTAGTAATTTTATGTCCAACTAACAAAGTGGGATTCTGAATAAGACAACCAAGAACCTCTCTTGATGCAGATTTGCTCTAATATTCTCTAATATCAGCCACTTATTAATCCTCCCACTTTTTATAATTATTATAAAAATTCCAATTATGCTTATCTTCAAGATAGTCAAAATCAGAATTAATTATTCCATCATCAATTATATCGTCCCCATCAATTTCTTCCCTATGGTTTCGTTTCGCACGTTTCTTAGCGTCCTCTTCTTCTTTACGAATAATTTCAGAACGATTAACAACAATCTCAATTGGAGGCGCTGTTAATATTCGTTCTAAAGTATCAGGGCCGGGAACTTTTATCGCTTTATATTCTTGCCAAAATTGTTTAGCTTTTTGAAAATAACGAATTACCAAAAATACATCTGTTTCTTTTTCCATTGGGTCTGCTGGAGGGTCTTCATACTCATACATATACATAAGTGTAAAATATATTTGAGAGTTTGAAAGACCATAATTTTCTTTCAGCTTCTTTATATAGGTGTTAAGCAAAATCATATTTGCCCATTCTTTTGCGTTAAGATTTTCGTAAATATAATCATTTACCTTTTTAAAATCTTGAGCATCCTTTAAAACTGGTTTTCCACAGACCTGACAATAATTTTTAGAACCCACGGTAATTTTTTCCTCTTTAGGAACATACTTCCCGCAGATACAACATTTAACATGGCCTTTTGGAGCCCTCGTTCCTTTTACTTCCACACGTTTTCCACCTACTTTACTTAGATTTTAGAGCGGAAAATAAAAGGGGATAGTAAGATATTACTATCCCCTATAATTTATATTTTACAGGGCGATTTCATTCTCCGCACAGTAATCCTTGAGGTCATCAAGAATCAACAGAAGCATATCCGTCTGAGATTCATCGCAATCCTTGACATTCTTTCCCTTGCCAAGATACTCTGCAACAATCTTCTTATAGTCATTGGTCTTTTCAGCGGCATACAACGCCTTAGCGTGTTTGCCAATTTCTGCAACCAAATCGTCAAAATCAACCTTTTCAGACTTATCCTCGTTATCCTTAAACAAGTTAACTTCCTCGTTAACAACCGTTGCTCCATTCTCCTTCTGCATATCAATAGCATGAGCCATATCTTCACGCAAGGCATCATAGGTGAAAGGAATCTTTTCGGACATATAAGGGCTACGAGAACCAGCCTCTAAGTGCTTATTACCACGCAGAGTAAGCATAGAATGAACATTACCCTGTTCGTCAGTCTCATAAGACGCATAAGCACAAACGTCCACCAGACGAGACACTACAAGGAAGCCACGGTCAGGAAGAGTAGGAATAGTCTTATCGTACTTTTCACCATTTTCCTTAATCTGCTTCGTAGTAGCGTGAGAAATACAAACCAGAGTATAACCAGCCTTTACAATCTCTTGGAAGAACTTATCATACTCACGAGACAATGCACGATAACCACGCATCTTCTCGGTTTCGTCCAGATAATCAACGCCTTCCTTGTCAACAATATATTTCTCGCAACAATCGTAGGCGATGTCCGCAGTATCAACAATAACGGTTTTAAAAATCGTTTCACGATTTTCCTTTTCGGCGCTCTCAGCATCCTTAATTAATTGCTTCTTAACTTCAAGGGCTTCTTTCCAGCTATTAATAGGCTGGGCAATAATCCCATCCAAGAAACCATATCCTTTTTCGACACATTACTGTAGACTATATCACGATTTGTTAATTACAAATCCTCTCCCGCTTCCACGCAATTTATTTGCGAAGAGTTTCCTCTTGCGAAAGGAGTTTCACCTTTCGTGTACTCCCCAAAGGGGATAGTCGTTTCACATTTATATTGAAAACATTTTTCAATAATTTAGCACAGCGATTCTTCTAAAAGGTTGGATAAGTCCCCTTTAGACATTCCCTGTTAGCATTTATATTAACTGTCATTTCCTACAGCTACTAAATCGTTATAAACACACCCTGTATTTACAGGTTCGAGAGAGAAGCACCCATTTCATTTAAAAAGGTTAAATATTTTTTATATTTTCTATCAAGTCTACTATTTTCTGTTGAATTTTGATACAAATAGTCTAAAATTCTTTTTAATTGATACTTTCCCATTACTTGAAACATAAAATCTTTTGCTCCATTAGGGCCTTGAGAGATTTTAACCTCCACTTCTAATGCTTTTTGTATATCTTTTAACAGGTCATATGTTCCAGTAAATGAAATTCTCCATTGTTTCTTTTCTCCTGTTTGATGGATACTTCCATCTCCATCAAAGTATCCTCTAATAAAAGAAGATACATATTCTTTTTCTATGTCTGGAATACAAGATAAGGTTAAAGATTTTCTTGGAGTACAACCTAATGCGACCAAATCTTGATACATTTTCTTGCTCTTAACAGCACAATAATAAATTGTGCAAGGAGAAGAGAAACGAACATCTATGCTTTTTCCGACTTTGTTGTTAACTGCCCCTATAGCCGCTTTAAATTTTTCTATGTGTTCTTTATCAATTAAATTTAGACGAATTGAAAATCGAGTATCTTGAATTGCTCCGTCTGCATATAACATACCTAACCAATAAGCCTTGTCAAACGAATCAATTGCTTCAAAATAATCTTCTTTTAATGGATATTTGTATCTAAATCCCTTTATTTCAACTTGATTTTTTCTTAAAATATTACGAATAGTTTGTGGAGCTTTTATTCCTGTTATTTTACATAAGTCAACTAAAGATACTCCAGACGTATAAAGATTAACAATCTCCTAAATCTGTTCTTCAGTTAATTTTAAGCTCTTTCCATTTTCATGTTTAAGATTAAATTCAACCATTTTTTATGAATGTTTTTACTTTGATGCTAACAAAATTGGCTTGGGAAACTTACAAGCATTAGTGGTTTTACCACTTTTTCTTTCGCCATAAATCAAGAAACTCTTACCACTAAGGTCACGAGTAACAACATTAGGCTTAATGTTAAAAATATCAATAGCCATCTTCTAATAAAAATCTCCTTTTATATTATTAATTTATTAACTCTTAAAATTCTATTCTTATTAGAACGGAATATCGGAATCGTCATCAACAACAGGAGCCATCTTCTTAGAAGAAGAACCCTTGCTACCAAAACCACTACGAGAAGAGGAAGAAGAACCAGACTTTGCAGAATTGTTAGAACCACCCTGATAACCAGCTTCCTCAATTTCCTTAAGACGGTTAGAACGCTCAGTCATCATAGCCTTTGCCATCTGATTAGAAATGCACATCTTGTCATCATCTTCATCATAGGCCATGTCACCGCCAGTAAGAACCAGCTCAACAAAGCTACGACCCTCAGTAACTCTCTGCTGACCAAAGCCCTTCTTCTTAGGCTTAGGCTCTTCGTTACTATTAACCATCCAAGTCAGGAACATCTTTGCAGTACGACCCTGCTCATAACCATTGTCCTCAAGAGCGTCAACCAAATCCTTGGGAATGACAATACTCTTAAAATCAAGAGCGTTATGATAAAAATCCATACCAATCAAACGCATACGCATACGTCCAGTAGGCTTCTTATCATCGTCAGGGCCACGCTCCTCCTCAGTGACAGACTTGATGTAACCCTCAATATCGAGGTCACAAGCAAACTCGTCAAAATCATTGAAGAACTGCATAGTAGCGATATTAGACTCACGAAGAGAGCCGTCAGCAGCCACATAGTCACTTGCACTAAGAGAACCGACCATGCGAACCATAGTAGCATTCTCCTTATCCTTGGTCATAGGAACTGCTTCCTTAACCCACTTAGTTACCTTTGCGTAGTTCTCACTATCAGTACCATCCTTCTTCTGAGCCTTAATATAAGCCTTGAACTGACGGGTCAAAAGGCTATCTTCTCCGCACTGAATTGTACCACGGAAAGAAAGATAGTCGCATCCATTCTTATCAGTACCTGTCTTAACGTTCTCAAGGGTTGCCAGATAGCCACTATAAACTACCTGATTAGTCAGATTACGAATCTGGTCAGTATTAATTGCCATAAATTAATTTGTCTCCTTTAAATTGTCTTTAAAATAATTTGTTTAATGAAGTTCAACATCATCGTCTTCAGGGTCAACTTCTCCACCCGGAGCAGCATCAGCGGAAACCTGATAATCCTCACAGTCCTCAAAGGTCAGTTCAACACGCAAATCAACCTTTGCATCCTCAAGGAAGGGCTTCAGCTTTGCACGAGCGGTACACTTCTCCTCAAAACGACAAGTATCACACTTAAGATTATTAACCATTTGTCATATCTCCGATAACATATTAATTAAATTCAGTTAAGCAATCTCTCTCAACTGTAGCTTTAATATATCATTTTAGATTTCATTTGTCAAGAGTTTTTGTAAATTTTCTTTTTTCCTTTTTTATGTGGTTGGAGTTGTTGGCAAAGCTGTAGCAGTAATAACTTTCCAAGCGTTCCAGCCTCCAATTGCTTGATAAGCTCTATATAAAATAGTTGAGTCACTATATTTAAAAATACATTGAAACGCACTTGTGGAAGCACCACCCACAAAGAGCATACATCCGTCACAGCCATTTGGGACATTTGTATTTCCAGTCCCGATAAAATAATTACCAGAACCTAAAACAGTGTCAAGATTAGTGTCATTAATAATACCACTTTTTTTCATGTAAGTGTTGACGATATTATTTCCATCCTCGTCTTTAAAAGCTTTTTCAACAGTATCGTTACTATTAGGGGCATAAGCGGATTTCAACATATCTCCGCCACCAGCTGTTCCCCCGCCAGAAGAACCCCCTGAACTGGAACCTCCTCCTGTAACAGAAATAGAGCCAGAGTTTACAAGATTAACTCGTTTTGAACCGCCACCATGTTTAGCAATAACCCAGCAGTTACTAAAACTTCCTTCTTTAAGCATAATTTCCACAGAATCACCAACATCAAGTTCATAAACACTTTGATTTTGAATTCTGGAAAATCCATTTCCTTCATCGTCAGGTAAAGATACATTTACAGTGCCATCCTCATTAACTTTTGTAACAGTGGCAGATTTAATTTTTACGTTCTTTTTAGCTCTATCGTCAACACAAGAGTTAATACGTCCAAGCATTAAATCAGCTAAATCATCTAAACCTTTTTCAGTTGACTAATATCTTTTATCTCTCATATTTTCTACCTCGTATTACTTGGTAAATCTTCGGTATTGCAAAAAGAAATACTCATTTGTCCATTTTCGCTTGTGTATGAAATAGATGTAATAAGCAATTTATTCCTTTTTAGACCCAAAAACTAATCTTCCACTTCACAAATATTATTAACGGTTAAAACAGGATTAAAACTCACGTTGCATTGGAACTAAACCGCAACAAAGCTTGATTTTCTAAGATAATACATAGCCAAATCATGAGCTAAATCGTCACTCCACACATTAGCATTAGAATCAGGGAAATCCATACGTCTACCAATTTGCTGAATACAAATAGGAGAGGTGGGATTTTCATTTGATACTACTGCTGAATAAACATTAGAGTCAATATTATCTCCAATAACCTTAACGCAATTTACAATATTTTCATTTTGGAAATTCAAACTTAAATTATGCAAATCTCTACCCAACCACGGATAAGTCCAAATGATAGGTTTAACGCTATCATCAACCGTTTCATTTAAGGGGTAGAAACACAAATTACCAACACTATTATAATAATATTCTGCTGATAACTGAGTTGCTAAAGCATCTATAACAGTACCATAATTTTCTCCAGCTTCAGCACGAATAGTTTGTTGAGTTTTCATCCCTATAAAACTGGGGTCAAAAATTGGTTCTTTGTAATCAAGAATATATCCATTCCCAAGAGTAAAGTTTAACACACCTTTAACAGCGTCTATAATATCACTATCAAGCTGTACTTCATAAGCGACATCCAAAGTTCCAGTTTTCCCCTCAAATAAAGCATATTTATCTTGTAATTGTAAAGTAACTGTTTTTTCAGAATCGTTTCTTGTAAGGTCAACATCTCCCAAAATATAAATTCCCTTTGGGAACCAAATAACATTATCTTCATTATTGCCATATCCCAAGCCAACATCAAAACGAAACTTTGTATTAACCCAAATTCCATTAACATTAGGAGTATATTTTCCAGTTGCATTAACCAATTCAATAGAAATATTTCTACGTTGTCCATTTTGATAAGATTCTGTATAATTAATTCCTCCGATAATAATATCCTCTTCTGGAATCACATAATCAACTGCTTCGTAAGGAGTTAACACACTTAAACGAAAGCGAGGTTTTACAAAAGGTCTTTCAATGAGTTTCTTTAAGTTGGAGAAGCTCATATCACTTTGCTGTTCTAAAAGGACATCTCCAAAAATTTCCATGAGCTTCCTCCTTATTATAGAATTTCAACAATGGCAACTTTATTAACATCTTCAGCCTCTTGCCATTCAAAAGAAACCATTGTTTCCATAAGATTACTCATATAATCAACTTGATAGGTTGGATTGGCTTGAACCATAACTATCCAAGAATTACCTTTGTAATCTTTCAAAAGTTTTAATTTACCATTGGTAATAAATTCTTTCCAAGCTTTTTCTTTTTCAACACTGCGCCCATAAGGAGAATTTTTATTGATTTTTTCATTATAACCGCACAAGTTTTGACGAAACACTTTCATTTGTTCGTCAGATTCATAAAGTTTACCAGTCTTAGCATCAGTTTTAAATTTATTCTTAATATCGTATTCATTGTAATAATCAATATCACCAATTAAGCAAGAAATTGTACCGCTATCAAAATTCTTTTGTCCGATAGAATATTTTCCATAACGGCCCAAAGTTTCCCACATAGTAACACCAGTGTTCATCGTGTTGGTCATATCTTCAGACATATTATACTTTAAATGCCACATATCACCAGACTTGAAATAAATGCCATCTTCAGTAGAATCTTCAATATCGCAAATCGTCCAGTCTCCCCATTGGACATACAAATAATCCAACTCAGTTTGAGCTTCATCTGTATAATTCTGATACAATTTATATTCCAAACCAGAACTTGTAGGAACCTCAACAGCAGCTAAATAATGATAATAATTATCAGTTGTTATATTGTAATCAATAAATTGAGTTGCACCATTTTCAATTTTACAAATATAATCATAATATTTTTGATTAGGAGTCTTTCTGTAAATAGAAAATGTTGCATTAGCAACTTCTCCAACAGGGTCAAAATAACTACAATCAGTTGTTAAGGAGAAATCATTCCACAAAATAGTATTTGCAGTCATGGCCTTTTTACCATAGGCTTCTTTTTTAATTTCGGTAAGTTCATCTTTTCCTTCTGCGATAACAGGAATAGTTTTATCAATTTTTAAACAATTAACCTTAATGTTGCTATTAAAAAAGACATAACAATTATCAGCCATTATGATACTCTCCTTTCGTTTGTAATTCTAATTTCGCAAGAAGCCTGTTCAACTTCTCCCTCATTATCAATCTTCAAATACAAATCAAACCACTTGCTATTAAAAGCCGCTTCGTTTTTATCGCTAACCATTGAAGAACTATCAACCCAAGTTTCATTATCATCAGTGGTATTACCACCAAAGCCAATATTATTATTTCCAAGTTGGCTTTCTGAATCTACTCCAAAAGTATTGTAAGTATTTGCATCTTCGGGTAATTGAGTTAAGCTTTCAGCAAAGATAAATTGAACATCAGTATAATATTCCCAAGCTTGTTTGGTTTGATTATATTTATAAACATAATTTGGAACCCAATCAATACCGTACAAATTAATAGCAGTATCTCCTTGATAGCACCAAATTTTATCAAGGTCAGTATTATCAGGAATACTTGTTAAATCTCCCTGTTTAGCCAATTTAATTTTATCATTAGCAATCAAAGCATATTGCAATTTACTTGGAGTAGTAATATCTGCATACGGGTTTTCATCTTTTACATTAAATGCTGTTGGGTCATTTGTTTTAATCATCCAAGATTGTAAAACATTATTTTTATACCACTTAAGATTTAACAAATTAGTGTTTAATTTAATATTTCCGTCAGCATCTACATAATAAGAATTACCACTTCCCAAACGCAAAGACAACACATCAATAGAAGTACCATCTTTAGATTTGTGTCCAACTTCTAAAACGGTAGTTTCTCCACCATCAGGAATTGAACTCACAAAGTCATAGGTAATTTGGAATTGCGTATAAAAATTGAAAGTGTTGGTAATATTAATAGGAACTTTATTTGCACCTAACACATATTCATAATTCGCAATTCTGTTAGCGGGAATATTTAAAACACCGCCATTTAAATTAGAAGAATCAATAGAAGTTTGACCGTCCCTATCTGTACTTCCAACATAAACAGGAGCTTGAGCAATAACAGAAATACCTTGTTCTTTACAATCGTACTGAACATCCAAAGGAACTAAACCAGCTTCAACAGGATAATACACGTTAAATTGAGCTTGGTCAGTCATAAATTCCTTATCATATTCATCTACAATTTTTACAGCTACAAAATATGTTTTAGGAGCCGTTTCTACAATGCCACTTTCAAATCCTCTAAAACTCCATTCCAATTCAGAATTATAAAGTTCTTCACTTGAAGTTATTAAATCTCCATCTTCATCATACAAGAAATATTGATAATATTTTACTTCTGTAGTAGAATCCCATTTCGTTTTAAACTCAATATCTCTCCATCCAGTAACTTTTGTTATTGTTACATCTTCAAAATTCTCTGAAGCAGTTAAATCAGAAATACCTCTATACTAAATTGTCATAATGGGAGCTCGTCTTGCGTAGAAAACAGCATTTGGCATAGAGTCCATAAAATCTGTATATACAGTATATTTAGTTTTAGGAGAAATATTGATAGCAATATCATTGGCTTTTTCTCCATATTTAACTACCCATTGAGTATTATCCAATTTATCAAAAGTTATATCAGTCGTTTTATTTGGCACAACCGTAGTGCTTGTTTTCTTAACAAGAGCTAAACGAGCGCCATTTTCAAATAAAATTTCAGGAGGGTTAGTTTCATCTGTTTTAATGTTAATATTTGGTTGGATAAAATAAATTCCATTATCATTAGCAAAAATAGTTGTAGATACAACTGGTTTACCTCCAAGAACGTTGTCTTCAACCGTAACTTCCGTGTAAGTTTTATCAAGAGCATTATAAGTATATAATTTATAAGTATCTCCATCTTTAGGAAACTTGTTTGTTGTATCTGTAATCTTCAATGCTTCTTGGAAACGAATCTCACCCGTAGTTTCTCCCCAACCAATAATTTTAGTTTTATCGCAAATTTTTGTTCCGTTACGATAAAGCTCAATGAAATTACCACGTTCAATATCATCATTCGGGTCAACATAAATACTTGTTAAAGTATGTTGGTCAGAACATTGATAAATATCAATAGTAGTTCCATTTTTATAATTATATTCAAAAGGTTCTTCGAGAGTAATTTTAGTATAATCTTTATTCCAGCCCAACTCTCTATCAACCCAATAAATTCGATGTCGTTCTTTATAATTAGCATCTGTGGGTAAAACAACATTATCAGGGTTGCCATCAGGTAATGGCATAAAGTTAACACCCTTGATTTCAACCCACATATCATACAAAATAGCTTCGTTATTAGGAACCCATAAGACAGAGGTAGTAGAACCAACAAGGAATCCACTACAAATTAAAGTCTTAGGCTAATTATCGTTAAGTTTTGTTGTTCCATTATAACGAGGAAGTAACTCATAAGTTCTAACATTCCACTAATAATCTTGTCCATTAGTTAAAGCTGGGACATTAGTAGAATTTATATCATTAGAAGTTAAAATTGCCTTATTTATCAATGGTTTAGGCAATTCGGTAGGGGTCGTTGGAGCCAGTATTTCCTTGGTTCCATCACCAGATAAAATATTAATTTTATATGCCTTTACTGTCGTCCCAGATGTGTTTACTTGACATGAAAATACACTGTCTTTTTCATTCGTTACATCTATCTCTGCTAACGAAGGTTGAAGGTTAGAACTTTTGTAAATTGCCATATATTTATTAACTCCTTTCATAAAGTTTTTATAGGAGAGAGGGCGAGGCGAGTTTATTTTCCTCGCCCCATCCCCACTATATCACTCTACTTGTCATACGTCAAGTAGTTTTGTCAACTTAATTTGTCCCGAATATTATCTATTTTTCGTGACATTGTGCCTATTACTCATGGCTTTAGAAACTTCATCCCAGAACTGAGCGGGATTATTAGTGTTCTCAAGAACAATATCACCTTGAACAATATACTGAGTATTCTGTCCTTCAGCCCCAGCAACCTTCTTCGTTTCAGGCAACTTTGTAGTAGCCATGTTACGCAACAAAGTATACGCTTGGTCACTGTTCAACACAAACTCAGGATTGTTGGGAGTTCCATGAAGCATTGCAAGTCCAGTATATGTTACCGGGCCATTTTCAATACCATTAGAATATTTACCAATATCACTAACGTGAATCTTTCCATCTCCACGAGCATTACGGGCAGCTTCGGCATCACTACGCATTTTATCAACATTAAGTCTTGTAGAAGATTTAGATTTTCCTCCAGAAGAAGAGCCAGAAGAATTAAATCCTTCGTTCATTTCTGCTTCTGACCATCCACCAGAACCACCTTTACTTGCATCAATGCTAACGCCACCACCAAGGCTATAAGATTTGCCAGTAGCAAGAGATTGTTGATACAACTCCTGAGTTCTCTGAACAGATTCTGCAAGACTGGTGTAAACCTGATTTTGAGCATCAACCATTTGAGCACCAATGGTTTGAATTTCATTTACACTTAATTGCATACGTTGAGCAATTTGGTCGTAAACGTTACTCATTTGCTCTCTTAAATAATCAAGAGTGCCATTGTTTTCACTCATTGGGTCAAGCAAAGCTTGTTGATATTGATTATTATATTCAACCCATTCACCACACATCTTATTAACATAAGCATCAGTAGTTTTAACAGAATCATCTTTAAGATTACTGTCAGTTTGATTATAAGCTTTCCAGAAATTGTTGTCAGCATCTAAGGTCTTCTTATTCTGGTGAGAATAAGTAGCCAAATCTTTATGATTTGCCGCCCACAACTTATAGAATTCATCATTACTTCTATAACGAGAATCAGTACCAGTAGTGTCCAATCCTCTAAGAGCAGCTTTCGCATCTCTCTGTGCCGCAAGATTCCAGAACTCTTCCTCAGAAGAAGCATCGAGCATAGCCGCAGAATAGTCTTTAGTCCATTTCAAATTATTGAGATTTGCATTGGCTCCTTGATAACCATTCTTCCACTGATTATAGAAACTTTGATTGCTTCTATACTTAGGATTGTTACCGCTAATGTCAATGCCTTTTTCTAAAGCTTTCTAATCTCTCAAATTAGCAAGCTTCCAGAAAGTTTCTTCATCTTTTGCCGCCAGCATTTGAGCAGAATAGTCAATACTCAAATCCAACTTGTTATTAGCCGCAGAATCTGCTAATAACTGGTCATAAGTCAAATTGTTATTATTGTTTACCCATAAGCCATTAATTGCATTTACCAACTGAGAAGTTTGTTCATACAATTTTTGCAATTCAACCAAATTGTTCTTATAAGGTGTCAACAAATTATCTTGGAAGATTGTGTCATATTCTTTATAATTGGCAAGAGCATCTTTATTGAATTGCTTCATATCATCGGTAATGCGCTTACGCACTTCTTCCTCAGTTTCACAACCCATCAATTCTTCCAGAATACGTTCGTTATTTATACGTTCAAATTCATTGTAATCCCATTCTAATTCTTTGAGATACAAATCCCAAGCTTTAGAAAGGTCTTCGAGAGCTTTTACTTCAGCATCTTTGGTTTTCTCCAAATCGTCAAGCTTGTCCTGACGGTTGAAATCATCAAGGTCTTTTTCAGCCTAACGGCGTTTGTCAACAGGAGACTCGTATCATTCTGTTACTTTTATGACCAACTAAAAAAAGTTGGCGAACAGGTCTTTCAACCTATTTCTCACATTTCTTTTTTTAGATTATTGTGTGAGTTCAGACTGTATATTACTATCTTTCGATAGGATGGACTTCAATGTTAATGTTGCCATTAGCATCCCGCAGTCGTTACGCATACTTATAAAAGTCTTTGCTCGGTCTTAACCATCTCTGGCTTTTAACCGATATAGTCCATCATGGGCGTACATTTGTCACCCAACCTATGCCTTCACGGAAAACACGCTCTTTTTCTCTTTGTGCTGCTTTTTTAGCCGCTAACAAATCTTCAAGTTTTCCTTGTCTCTCAAGTTCATCGTTAATATCTTGAATTGGCTTAATTTCATCTTCGTAAGCCTTCTCAATGGCATCAATCGCATCCTGAATTTCATCTTTCCACAAATTGATTCTATATACTATAGCATCATATTGCTTAGATTGCAAATCAGTCTGGTCTTTCAAATTATCAATCTGCGCTTCTTTCAGATTTAATGTAGCTTCATTCAAGCTGTCTACAATGTTTTGAATTTGTTCATCAGTCATGTCACTTGTATCTTTCAACGCATCTTGATACAATTCAACTTGCTTTTGTAACAAATCCATTCTTTGAGTATAATAACTGTCAATATCACCAATCTTAAACCACTCTTGAGGTTTCTCTTTTTCAATCAAATCCAATCTACGGTTTAAATCATCAGCCTTATCTTCCATTTTCTTAATTGTATATTCGGTGCGTTTGTCAATTAAGTTATAATAATCTGTCATTGCGCTACGAAGTTCTTTAGAATAATCATTATTACCCGTATACGCTAATCTTAAAGCTTCAGCATGAGTATGCCCAGTTTGTTCGTAGGCATCAACAGCTTTAGCATAATACTTTTGAATAATTGATTGAGTATCAGCTATTTCATCGTTAATAGCATTAACCTGTTGATTAATAGCCCTATCATAAGCATCATTACCATAAGCATCTCCACTTAATCTATCAATCAATCTATCTGTATTATCTCTTTGCCATTCGGAAACTTCTTTGTGTAATTCAAGCTGTTGAATCTCAAGCTCCAGAATCTTCTTTTGACGTTCAATATGTTCTTGCAAAGTATCAGAAGTCTTTTCATATTCTTTGTTAGCTGCAATTAGCTTCTCAAGAGAAGCTCCTTGCAACTCAAGGATATTAATTCTATCTTCCCATTCTTCATCGTCAAGATTGTTAAGTTTAATTTGAACTTCCTGATATTTTTGCAAATAACCTAATTGGTCTTTAGAATACTCAGTAACTTTCTTTCCTTTCGGAAGCTTAGAAGCATAATATTGACTCTCAAGTTGATATACTTGCTTTAATCCAGCATAATATGTAGAGTTCATATATGCCGCTTCGGAACCAGCATTTATATTACCAAAATCTTTATAGGATTTTCTAAGATAATATTCTTTTTGATAAATGCCTTCAAGAGCACTTAGATAATCTTCTGCATTTTTAAGATTACTGGTTCCATCATCTAAAGTATCTAATTTAAAAGACCCTCCCGGAATTAAATTAGCAACTTTTTGCAAGCCCTCTGTTAATCCTTGAGCCCATTTATCCATGGTTCCATTCAAAGAATCAGTTGCCTAAGATTGAGCTTCTTCGAACGCCTTCTGATTTAAGAACGTACCTATATCAACACCATAATAATCACTACCACCCATGTCTTCATATACCTAAGTCCATCCCTATGTCCATTGAGAAGACTAAGTTTTTGACATACCTAACTGTTGAGTTAAAATTAACTTATTCATAGCTAATTTTTGTTGTGTTGCATTAGTAAATTTAGCTAAATCTTCTTGATAATAAGTTTCCATATCACTAACCCATGTTTCCCAATCGCTTGAAAGAACACTATTAGTATAAGAATCTATCCATTCTTTAGCAGCATTCAAAGTTTCAAATTTTGTTAAATCAATATTATAATCTTCATTAAATTGGTCATAAACATCTTTGTGGTCTTTTTGCATTTGCTCGTTAATATCTTCGTTATCCCAAAGAACTTGCTGATAAGCATTTTTATAAATATTTGGAGCATCTTTCAAAGTATCTTGCAAATATTTGGTAAGACCCTTTGTATCATTGTTTGCCAAATAAGGTTGAATTTCTTTATCACTTAACATTTCATTATAAGTATCAATATCCCATTTCCCCGTCTTAGAATATTCATCCCTCATAAATTTGTAATATTTGGCATACTTATCCATCCTTGTTTTAACTTCCTCTGGAGTTTCAGAAGTCATGCCACTCTTGTCAAGATTACCATAAATCTTAGCTTTTTTTATAATATCATCATAATATTTAGAAACATCTTTATAATTAGATTTTACGACACCAATTTCTTTTGCCCATTCATCTAATTGTCCCTCAAGAATTCGCTTTTTAATGACCTACGAAGGAGTTAAAACTTCGTCAGTATTAATATATTGCTTATACATATTAGCAATATCTTGCAAGCCCTTACCTTTAATTTGGTCGTACATTATAGCTTGCTGGAAACTTGATTCTGAATCAAATTCTCTTCCATTTCCTAATAAAGTATAACCCGTCTTAAGGTCTGCCATAGAATATTTACCCAAATTTATATTTTTTGGTAATTTATCCATGTAGCCTTGTTCTTTATACTTTTCTAAAATATTATCATCATCTGAAACGATATTATTATCATCAATTTTAAAACCTAAAGAAATAACAAATTTTTTAGTTGTATCGTCCCATGTGGAAACTTCTCCAAAAGATTTTATAAGAGCCTATAAAACTTTGTCTCTTGCCTCATTATATTCATCAGCAGAATTAGAATCTTCCATCTTAGTTTGTAATTCAACTAAAACTGGGTTCTCTTGATAAAAACTGGCTATATTTTCACTCAATTCATTAAGAGCTTCTTCATATTTATCCCAGTTTTCATATTGCGCTTTATCTAATTGATTAGCCGCCTTAGAAAAAGTTTGTTTAATTAAAATTTGAGTATCTTCATCTAAATTGTCTACTATTGCTTGAGCCTAACTATTTAAACGATATACTGCATCATTATAGTCGCTCATTGACGTATCATTACCCAATTGATTTTTAATTTGAGAAAGTTCTTTCTGTTTTTGTTCCAGTTCTAACCTAAACTCGTTAGTTTGTTTTTCGGAATCTGCATAAAAAATATCAGCTTTTCCCGGCTAACCAGATGCAGCAGAATATCCTCCTCTATTTATTCTATCTTGCAAATACGCAATTCGAGATTCAAGTTCTTTTTCTTTCTTTTGATTACTCTTCTATTCTTTTTTAGCATCTTTAAAAGCAACTCCGGCAACGTTTTCATCAATTAAAGCCATATCAGCTGCACGTTGAGAAGTTTTTATTTGTTCCTCTAAAGCTTCTGTAACACCTTTAACCTTTCCTTCGACACCAAGGAAAGAATTGCCATATTCATCTGTACGAACAACTAAATCTGGAAACTTTTCTGCTAATTCATTACTAATATCAAGAAAATCTTGATAATCTTCATCTGTTAAAGATACATTTCTGCCAAATTGGTCAACCCGTTTTGCTAATTCGTCATATTTGGAAACATTAGTCGAAGCAGAAAGTTTATCTTGATAATCATTAATAAATTCTGTGGCTTCTTTCTGAGCTTTTTCTTGTTGAGATTTTTTATACTTATTGATAGCCGTAAGAACCCCGGCAAGAGCCATTGCCCCTATAGCAACAATACCCACAGGAGTTGCTGCGGACAAAACACCCGCCATACCCGCTCCACCAACTTTGGCAGCTATTCCAGCAGTTAATGCTGTTCCAGCCTTTGAACCAACAGCCATACCGCCCATAGTTCCAAGAGCTGTAACTAATTGATTATTAATACCTAAACTATTAACAACCGAGCCCCCAACATAAGCTCCGGCCATAGACCCAACCATAGAAGCTGCTCCAGAATAAATAGCTTTTTTGGGATTGATTTTACCGTAATCATCTAACTGTCTACCTAAATACTGTCCTTGTTTACTATTTATTAGAGAAGCCAACTTATTTTGAGCTATAGCTAAATTTTTACTTGATTCATTAGCCTGTTCATCTGAAGTTAAACGTTGTTCAATTTGAGCTCGTTCTTGTTCAGTGGTCATGTTTAAAAGAGCTTGAATCATTACAGTATCATTTTCTGTTAAAACTGATTTGGCTTTTTCTAAAGCCTATGCCTCATTTAATCCTGTAAGAGTTAAAACAGAAGCTATTTGTTGTCTTTGAGCATCTGACAAGCCAAGCAATGTTTGTTGAAGAGGAAGAATCCCTGCTTTCATCATTGTTTTCCATTCAGTTGAAATAATTTCACCTGTTTCAGAAACACCACTCATTTTATCAATAAAGTTAGATATACCTTGTTGATAGCTTTGTCTTACAGAAGCCATATAAGTTTCTTGAGCATTATCCATGGCAAGGTTCCAACCATTTGCTATATAATTTCCAGACCCCTTTCCAAGTACGGAATTAGCAATCTACTGATTGTTGATATAACTTGCCATACGACCCATGGTTCCAACCAGCTTACCAGCCCCCGCAGACAAAGAAGTAACAAGGTTTCCTCTATTAATCCAAACTAAGGTTAAAGTAAGCACTGTAGACAAAGCACTAAAATTCTCTGCCAAACCAGCAATAATACCATAAAACTTCTTTAAACCATCAGAAGCGTTAAGAGAAATTACAAACTTTTCAACTGCCGCACTGATTCTTGTCTTTGCCGCTTCGACACTATCGCTGTAAGCTTCCATCTTCTTTGCGGCTGTGCCATAAGCGTTTTCAGAAATCTGTTCATATTTGGAAACCAAATCCCAGTTTTCAAACAGGGTAAGAAGGTTTTCCCTCTGACGTGTGCCAGCCAAGGATGTGGCTATACCAGATTTCTGTACGTCAGAAAAGGTGCTCCACTTGGAAGCAATTTCATCCATAACATCATCAAAGTTACGGAAAGTGTCTACTGAACTACGAATGTTTATACCAAGGGCTTTTAACGCTTTTTCAACGTCATTTAAACCCTGCCAGCTTGCTTCATCGTAGTTTTCACTGTCTATATCAGACTGTGCAGCTACAAACTTGCCAGCAGCAATGTTCTAATAACGTGAATAAACTGTCTTAAGACTCTCGCCCACCGAAGCAGCCGATTTTTGCGTAACATCCGTAATTGTAGTTAAGTATCCAATATATCTATCAAGTGTTGTTCCTGCCATTTGTGCAGAGTTGCTTGCACGAGACATAGCCTCTGCCAAATCCAATCTGTTACTTTTAAGACCTATAAAATAGGCGGAAAAGGTTCTTCTTTAAAGTGTCTTTACACTTGACCTTTTCTCTATATGTTTCCATATAGTTCAGACTATATTTTCACCCATAAAGGGGCAAACCCCAATAGTCGTTACAATGCCTTTTTCAAAGGTTATCTCGGTATTACCATATTAAAAAACTTAGGTTTCACCGATTTGGGTTTGTTCTTTATTATGTATAATTAAAAATTAATTTGAACAGGAGAATTGAAATCATAATCAATTGAATTTTCTTTCCATTTTATATAATTTTCATCTAAATTAAATTCTATCCAATTATGATTGTTATTTAAATACTTTTTAGCTTGAAAAACAAGAGAAAGAATGGAGGCGGAAAAGCATGAAGGAAATCGATA
>ERZ1026856.446-NODE-446-length-26387-cov-14.326941_pt1 | contig 26387 bp, 14 predicted proteins | sample MGYA00380158_ERZ1026856 | MGnify/ENA primary metagenome ERZ1026856 (study PRJEB33269, sample SAMEA4719794) | human gut metagenome | biome: human-associated habitat; feature: organic feature; material: feces | place: Cameroon | collected 2013-10 ...
GGCTAGTGTGGTCCAGCTTCGCTGGACACACAACGTAAATGAAAGAAAAACGGTATAAACATAATATTTCGTTTATACCGTTTTTCTTTTTCATTACATATAAAATCACGACTTGTGAAAGGACGCTTATAGCTGCCCTTCAGATCCTGAGAAAGCACCACAAAATCTGCAACACTGCGTCCTTTAAACTCTGGGTGTTATTTCACCAATAAAGATTTTCCAGTCATCTCAGCCGGCTGCTCCATACCCATTAATTCAATGAGTGTTGGAATGATATCAGCTAAGCATCCGTTCTCTCTCAATTTATAAGATGGATCAGCATTTACTAAAATGAACGGTACCGGATTAGTTGTATGAGCAGTAAATGGTGCTCCTGTCTCATAATCAACTAACTGCTCTGCATTACCGTGGTCAGCGCAGATGAATAACTGTCCGTTTACTTCTTTGATGGCATCGACTGCTTTTCCAACACAGGTATCTACCGTCTCAACTGCTTTGATGGCAGCTTCCAAGATTCCTGTATGGCCGACCATATCCGGGTTTGCAAAGTTAATGACGATCACATCATATTTTTCTGAACGGATTGCTGCACATAACTTGTCACAAACTTCCGGTGCGCTCATCTCTGGCTGTAAATCATAAGTAGCAACCTTTGGAGATTTTACTAAAATTCTGTCCTCTCCCTCGTTTGGTTCTTCTACACCACCGTTAAAGAAAAATGTTACATGAGCATATTTCTCTGTCTCTGCGATTCTTGCCTGTTTCATACCGTGTGCTGCAAGATATTCGCCAAATGTATTTTTCAGTTCTACTTTCTTGAATGCAACTTCTTTGTTTGGAATGGTTGCGTCATATTCTGTGAAGCAGATATAAGCAACATTCTTTCTTGCGCCTCTCTCAAAACCATCAAACTCATCCATACAGAATGCTCTTGTGAGTTCACGTGCACGGTCCGGACGGAAATTGAAGAAAATAACTGTGTCATTATCTTTGATCGTAGCAACCGGTTTTCCGTTCTCTGTGATAGCTGTTGGAACGAAGAACTCATCTGTCACATCTTTTGCATAAGAAGCGTCCATTGCTGCAACTGCACTCTCTGCCTGCTCGCCCTCTCCTTTTGTGAGAACATTGTATGCTTTTTCTACACGATCCCATCTGTTATCACGATCCATAGCATAGTAACGTCCAGAGATAGAAGCAATCTTACCAACACCAAGCTCTGCCATCTTTGCTTCCAGTGCCTCGATAAATCCTTTTCCGGAAGTAGGTGCTGTATCACGTCCGTCTAAGAAACAATGTACATAAACATTCTTGATTCCCTCTCTTTTCGCAAGTTCCAGCAAACCATAAACATGTGTGATATGGCTGTGAACACCACCGTCAGAAAGAAGTCCATATAAATGAAGGGCAGAATTATTTTTCTTTACGTTCTCCATTCCGTCTAATAAAGCCTGATTTTTGAAGAAATCACCATCGTTGATCTCTTTTGTGATTCTTGTGAGCTCCTGGTAAACAATTCTACCTGCACCCATGTTCATATGTCCAACTTCAGAGTTACCCATCTGTCCATCCGGAAGACCTACAGCAAGACCGCTGGCATTTCCTTTTACAAACGGATATTCTTTCATTAACTGATCCATGACAGGTGTTTTTGCCTGTGCAACAGCGTTTCCATCTGTTCTGTCATTTAAACCGTATCCATCTAAAATCATTAATACAGTAGGTTTTTTACTCATGTTCTTATCCTCTCTTCTTCTTAAACTTTGAGGTGCCTGTACGACACATTTTCTCATTTATCTATAGGAAACCACAGATTCTGATATCTGCAGTCACTATTCCAAAATTAATTTACCGGTCTTCTCTCAGGTTTCCGACAATGTCAATCGCGTCTCCCTCATTATCAGCCATACCGATAATATCTGTCTGGCTTGTATCAGAGTCATATAAAATCTCTCCTGCAGGATAATCATCTGCATTTTTATTATAAACCACTCCGTCCGCATCAATTCCAATATCCGTGGAAATAGAAGCCAGATATTCATAAAAATCTGATTGTTCTTCCAGTTCTGTAAGAATCCTTGTTGTAAGATTCTGCTGTATACAAGGAACAAAAGAAAGTTTTACTGTTCCATCTTCTGTAATGGTAACTTTCGCCAGTGTAGTATACAAGGTTCCGGTGGAAAACCAGAAATTTCCAAGACTATACGCAATCGGAACATCTCCCACAAAAGTAGTACCCTGAAGCCGGTGTGGATGTCCTCCTATGATCACATCAGCTCCTGCCTGTGCAATCTGTTCTGCCAGATGCCGCTGTGACTGATCCGGGTAAAGCATTCCCTCTGTTCCCCAGTGCACTTCTGCAATCACATAGTCGCTGTTTTGCGCTGCCTCTTTTACTATTTTCAAAAATTTTTCTGGATGCAATGCCTTCAAAACACCCGGTTCCGTTTCTGTTGCAGCTTTTGTATACTGTTTGGAACGCTCAATCTGTGTTGCCGATACAAAGGCAACCTTACGTCCATTCATCACATAATAAATAATTTTCGATGCATCTTTGAGATTTCTCCCGGCACCCGAATAAGGAATGCCCTCCTGATCCAATGCATCTAACGTGGAAAGTAATCCTCTTTTTCCATAATCATAGACATGATTATTCGCAAGAGTCACTGTGTCGGTTCCAAATATTTCCAACAATTCTGCCTTCTGCGGGTCGGCACGAAATGTATAAGCTTTGCCGTAAACTGATGTTGCTCCCTTTTTATTTGCGTAGGTAAATTCATTATTCATGATCATCACATCTACGCCCTGCATCTGCGCAAGCAAGTCTTCTGAAAAACAATCCCGCAACCCATCCGGCTGTTCTTTCATATACTCGGTTGTTAACCAGTCCTCTGCGAAATTAATATCACCAACGAATCCAAATACCATTTCCGAGGCATCCGCTGTCTGCAGCCAATATACGTTTTCCAGTTCATGCTGTCCAAATCCACTGTCCCTGCAATATAACAGCCACAGCACATGGATAGAATTTCCGGTTTCCTCATACCAGACATCCGGATCATTCCTGCCATCCAGCACATCAAATGCGATGTGTATCACTGCATCCCTGCCATACTGGGCATAAAACCACATCAAAAATGATTCATCCACCGTACAGCCTGCAAGCATATCTTTCGAAGCATACTGTAAAATCACAGTAAATGCATCTGTCAGATCCTCAATCTCTATTTTCGGTATATCACTCTGTTCCAGCGAAACTGTCTTTTCCCCAGAACTCATACTCTGTATTGTTGTCTCACCGATAGCTGTATCGGTCACTTCCCGGTCATTCTCACAGCAGATCATCCATAAAAAAGCAGCAAATACTGTCACTACAAGTGCATACATTATCTTTCTGCACTTTCCAGACATCTTGTTTCTCCGTCGTAAAATATTATTTTTCACTTACCGATAGAATTATAACTTATTTAAAACGGGTTTTCTACCACTTCTGATAAAAAACCCGTTCTCTTATAAACTTATTTTGTAAATTTTCAGACCTGCCAAACAGGTATCTATTTTCTTACAAACGAAGTTTTATTTGTAATTAACGATCTTACCGAAGTCAGCTTTTAAGGAAGCTCCACCTACTAAACCACCATCGATATCCGGCTGTGCAAATAATTCTGCTGCATTACCTGCATTTACAGATCCACCGTACTGGATACGAACTGCTTCAGCTGTGTCTGTTCCGTATACTTCTGCGATGCACTCACGGATTGCTTTACAAACTTCTTCAGCCTGCTCTGTTGTAGCTGTCTTACCTGTTCCGATTGCCCAGATTGGTTCGTAAGCGATTACCATGGAAGCAACCTGCTCTGCTGTTACGTCTTTCAGATCGGATTTGATCTGTAAACGGATCCAGTCAAGAGTGATTCCCATCTCTCTCTGTTCTAATGTCTCGCCACAGCAAAGGATTGGTGTAAGACCTTTTTCGAAAGCTTTCTTTACTTTCTTATTTAATAAAGCGTCATCCTCTTTGAAGTAATCACGTCTCTCAGAGTGTCCTAATACAACATATTTTACGCCTGCATCTACTAACATCTCTGCGGAGATTTCTCCTGTATATGCACCTTTTTCTTCGAAGTACATATTCTCAGCTCCAACTGCTACGTTGGTTCCTTTTACTGCCTCTACAACTGGAACAATGTCAATTGCAGGTACACAGTAAACAACTTCTACGTCATCACTTACTACAAGTGGTTTTAACTCTTCTACTAATTTTACAGCCTGGCTTGGAGTCATGTTCATTTTCCAGTTTCCGGCTACGATTTTCTTTCTTGCCATTTTAAAATTCCTTCTTTCCCGAATTTTTTTACATCCGCTTATCTCATCTATCGTTAGCAGCTAGCAACTAAGGCGTTGCAGCTGCATTTACGTTACGGCTGTTTTTATTTATCATTTGCAGCTGCAACGCCTGGTAATTCTTTACCCTCTAAGAATTCAAGAGAAGCTCCACCACCAGTAGAAATGTGTGTCATCTTGTCACCGAATCCTAACTGGTTCACTGCTGCTGCGGAATCACCACCACCGATGATTGTTGTAGCATCTGTGTCAGCTAAAGCTTTTGCTACAGCGATTGTTCCTGCTGCAAGTGTTGGGTTCTCGAATACACCCATAGGTCCGTTCCAAACAACTGTTTTAGCTGTCTTAACAGCATCTGCGAAAAGAGCCTGAGTCTTAGGTCCGATATCACATCCCTCACGGTCAGCCGGCATTTTGTCAGCGTCATAAACTTCTACTTCTACTGGAGCGTCGATTGGGTTAGGAAAATCTTTGATTGTTACAGCGTCAACCGGTAATAATAATTTTTTACCGAGTTTCTCAGCTTTCTCCATCATTTCTTTACAATAATCAAGCTTGCTGTCGTCTACTAAAGATAAACCGATCTCATATCCCTGCGCTTTTAAGAATGTGTAAGCCATACCACCACCGATGATCAGGGTATCACATTTCTCAAGTAAGTTGGAGATAACATTTAATTTATCAGCAACTTTTGCACCGCCAAGGATTGCAACGAAAGGTCTTACCGGATTCTCAACTGCATTTCCTAAGAAGTCGATCTCTTTCTGCATTAAGTAACCAACAACGGCTGTGTCAACTAACTGTGCAACACCAACGTTAGAGCAGTGTGCTCTGTGGGCTGTACCGAATGCATCGTTTACGAATACATCACAGATAGAAGCGAGGTCTTTGGAGAATGCTTCTCCGTTCTTTGTCTCTTCCGGTCTGAAACGTGTATTCTCAAGTAAAATAACTTCGCCGTCTTTCATAGCTTCTACTGCTGCTCTTGCGTTTGGTCCAACTACTTCCGGATCAGCTACGAATTTTACTTCCTGTCCTAATAATTCAGAAAGTCTTACTGCTACTGGAGCAAGTGTTTTTGTCTTTTTATCTTCTTCTGTTTTTACTTTTCCTAAATGAGAGCAGAGAATTACTTTTCCGCCGTCAGCGATTAATTTCTTAATGGTAGGAAGAGCTGCAACAAGACGGTTCTCGTCTGTGATCTTTCCATCTTTCAAAGGTACATTGAAGTCACATCTGCAAAGTACACGAAGTCCTTTTACATTGATATCATCTACGGATTTTTTATTTAATGACATATTAAGTAGTCTCCTTTATTTTTATTCACAATAAATAGTTCCGAAACTCCTCTATACCTCTTTGAAGTTGTTCAAAATTAACAAAATTTTCGAAAACACGCTTTCGCTACGTGTCGCTGGTAACGGTACTAAGAAGCCAGTTACAACGATTGTTGTACCTGCCTTCAAGTACCGACCGCTCCCCAGTGTTTTCTCAAGCTTTTGTTAATTTTTCACAATTCAATTTGCGTTTTTAAGAGTTTCATAATTATTTATTCTTCAATAGCAAAAAGGAGCCCGGTCCAAAAAGACCGGACCCCTTTGCTGAGTCTTATCTGCACTCTGGCAGCCTGTCGCTTAAAAAAGTAGTCTACCGTGCAGTGATTGTACGTTCTGATTATGCTAACTCAGAGAAGTATTTGATTGTACGAACCATCTGAGATGTGTAGCTGTTCTCGTTATCATACCAAGAAACAACCTGTACTTCGTACTGATCATCAGATACCTGGTTAACCATTGTCTGTGTAGCGTCGAATAAAGAACCAAATCTCATTCCAACGATATCAGAAGATACGATTTCGTCTTCGTTGTATCCGAAAGACTCGTTAGCTGCTGCTTTCATAGCTGCATTGATATCTTCTTTTGTAACACCAGCTTTTTTAACAACTGCTGTTAAAATTGTTGTAGAACCTGTTGGGGTTGGTACACGCTGTGCAGATCCGATTAATTTTCCGTTTAATTCTGGGATTACTAATCCGATAGCTTTTGCAGCACCTGTGCTGTTAGGAACGATGTTAACTGCTGCTGCACGGGATCTTCTTAAATCACCTTTTCTCTGTGGTCCGTCAAGAGTCATCTGATCACCTGTGTAAGCATGGATTGTTACCATGATACCAGACTGGATTGGTGCATATTTGTTTAATGCATCAGCCATAGGTGCTAAGCAGTTTGTTGTACAAGAAGCTGCAGAAATAATTGTATCTTCTGGTTTTAATGTTTTATGGTTTGTGTTGTAAACGATTGTTGGAAGATCGTTACCAGCTGGAGCGGAGATAACAACTTTTCTTGCACCTGCATTGATATGAGCCTGAGCTTTCTCTTTGCTTGTGTAGAATCCAGAACACTCTAATACAACGTCAACTTTTAATTCACCCCATGGGCAGTTGTTTGCATCTGGGAATGCGTAGATTTTGATTTCTTTTCCGCAAACGATGATAGAATCATCTGTGTAAGATACTTCATCAGCGTGCTCATATTTTCCCTGAGAAGAATCATATTTTAACAAGTGTGCTAACATTTTAGGGCTTGTTAAATCGTTGATTGCTACTACTTCATATCCTTCTGCTCCGAACATCTGTCTGAAAGCAAGACGACCGATACGGCCGAAACCATTAATTGCTACTCTTACTGCCATTTTTAATTCCTCCTAGAATTGTATAAAATATACTTTTTGGAAACTATTGTTCCCAAGCTTTCTCTATTTTAACCAATTTCTGTATAAAGTTCAAGTGTTTTTCATGAGTTTGTTAAATTTTTCACTATATTTATTTTTTGGCTCTATTTTTCATTCATTTTGTACAAAATCACGTACAATCTATTCCCTTCTCTTGTAAAATAAGTTATATTAGATATCAGATAAATGCATGATAACAACGTTTTATTATAACCTGTCAGATGTATTTTTATAAAATTTTTATTATTAATTTTGCTAATAAATTTTTTCATCGAAAGGAATATAGATTATGGAAACCAAATTTTCACATCACGGGCTCTGGGATACACACATGCACAGCCAGTTTTCCGGCGACAGTGAAGCCCCGCAGGAAGAAATGATCTCTTCTGCTATCGAAAAAGGACTTGCCGGAATCTGTTTTACAGATCATCTCGATATCGACTATCCTGAGGAGCCGAATATTTTTCTTCTCGACCTGCCAAATTATACTTCCTCTGTGCTCGCCTATCAGGAAAAGTATGCAGCAAAGCTTCCAATCCGCCTCGGCATTGAACTTGGATTACAGCCGCATCTTGCCGCACTACACACGGATATTTTATCGCAGTATCCATTTGATTTTGTTATCGGTTCCTCCCATGTTGTGCATGGACTTGACCCGTATTATGCAGCTTTTTATGAAAAACGGACAGAGAAAGCTGCCTACCGCGAATATTTTGAATCGATTCTTGAAAATATAGAGAGTTACCATGATTTCGACGTATACGGACACCTCGACTATGTTGTCCGCTACGGTCCGACTTCCAATGAAAATTATGACTGGATAGAATATCAGGATGTGATCGATGAGATTTTACGAAAACTTGTCTTCCTCGGAAAAGGGATTGAACTGAACACCGGTGGTTTCAAGTACGGTCTTGGGCACCCGAATCCAACCGAGGAGATCATCCGGCGTTACCGCGAGTTCGGCGGCGAGATCATCACGATTGGTGCCGACGCCCACAAGCCGGAACATGTTGCATTTGATTTTGCAAAAGTTCCTTCTATATTAAAGGACGCCGGCTTTGATTACTTTACGGTGTTCCGGGAAAGAAAGCCGGAGTTTGTAAAGATTGAATAGAAAAAGGGAGCAATGCTCCCTTTTCGATAATACCTTATACTCACTTCCTTTAATAAGACCATAATAATCTATATTGTGTCAATTCAATATTAACCCCAACTCATGATCACACCATTTCTACATCTTCTGCAACCGTATCAGTTTCCCCTTGTCCAAGTGTTCTGGAAAAAAACATGCACACAGTCACGATCAGTGCCAGCACACCGGAAGTAATAAATATTGCTGATGTATCCACATATGCAACAAAGATACTCACCAGAAACGATGCCACTGGCATAGACGCTGCACCTGCCGCGGTTGTAATGCCGGATATTCTGGCAAGGTAGTCTGTGCGGATTCTTTTTACTGCAAACACACTCAAATGCGAATTTACCAATGCCACCGTATATCCCAGAATAAAACTAAATACTGCGGTAAAAGTATAAACCAAAATCTGGCTTGTATAAAGCGGTCTGCACACCGGGAGCATAATATAAAACAAAGCAATCCCCAAACCACTCGCAATCCAAAGCCCCTTTCCCGGAATAATACGCTGTACCATTGGATAAGTGACGGAGCCAAGCAGCATACCTACGGTTATGGAGATTCCGAGAATTGATAATATCTCCGCTCCACCGCCCAATATATCACCGGCAAGGGGTGCCTGTAAACTATTCAATGGAACTAAAATTGCATTCAAAAAAACCGCCAAAAGTAAAAAAACGCAGATCATTGCATCTTTTTTCACATAAGAAAATCCATCTGCCAGATCTTTCACATATGCCTTACGGTCAAATTTCTGCTTGACAAGCCCCTGCTCTTTTGTATTTACAAATACAATGATCAGTGCGGACAGCAAAAAAGTTGTCATATCCACGTAAATTGCACCGGAAGTTCCAATTACAGCTATAATTGCCGCTGCAACAGCCGTTCCGATTAATTCTACCATACTTGACAAGGTTGTCGATAACGATATTCCATATTCATAGTATTCTTTTTCCAGCACCTTTGGCGTCAATGCAGCACTTGCCGGTCCCCGGAATGCCTCTACCGTAGAAATTGTCAAAGTTGTAACAAGCAGCATCCACGCCTGCAAAAAACCAAACAAATACCCGGTTGCCACAAATGCAACACAGACCGCACGTATCAAATCCGTGACAATCATGATTGTTTTCTTTTTCTGTCCCTCTACCCATGCTCCGGCTAACGGCGTAATGATAATAGATGGGATTCTATTCACACCATAAATGATAGCTGACCATGCGGCATTTCCTGTGATTTCATAGACAATCCATGTGGACGCAATCGCATCAATCGAATCCCCGAACCGGTTGATCAACGCTGCTATCATAATTTTCATATACTCGGTCTGCCGAAAAATATCACGGTAGCCGATTTTTTGTTCTTTTGTATTGCTCATGCTGTTTTCTCCCTGTAATTTCCAGATTTTTTTTCTTATTTTTCTGTTACTTTTCATTATATAAAATCCCCGTAAATATGCAATATAAGTAATCAGAAACTTAAAAGTTTCCATTTATGTATACTTTTTCTTTTTCCTGCTATATAATTTATCTTAAAATATATGTTGATTAGAGGTTATTACAAATGAGTATCAGGAATGCAGGAAAAACAATCCGCGAAGCGCGGATTAAGGCGGGGTTAACGCAGGAACAGTTATCCGAAGGGATATGTTCTGTTCTCTCGCTTTCAAGAATTGAAAATGGTTCCGCTGGTGTCAGTCCTGTTACTTTTCAGGCACTTATGGCTCATGCGGGTGTTCCCTGCGAAGTTTACCCGATCTTTGCAAGCAGAACGGACTTTGACTGCTTTTATACCCTTAATCGTGCACGTTTCTATCTGGGTTCCTGGCAGTTAAGTCAGGCATATGAGGAATTAAATAAGCTGGAAAAATGGCACTTTGCAGATAACAGACTCTATTATCAGGAATACCTTTATTTAAACGGTCGGATTCAGGTGCGCTCTGGGTGTGCAGACCATTACGCCATTTACGACCTTTTTTCCTCGGCGCTCCATATAACACGTCCTGAAATTGACTATTCGGATTTTCATCATCTTTTATTGTCGATTGTTGAAATTGAACTGCTTATTGGCATTGCGCAGGAATTACTTTATCTTGGAAAAGGTGATCTTTGCTATAGCATCTGTTCACAGATTGCTTCTTATCTTGCCAATACTGAAATTGATTATCTGAAAAAAGATTATTTGTACGCGGAATATGCGATTGTCTACACAAAGTATTTATTAGAAATGAAAGATTACAAAAAGGCTCTTGCCATAGCAGACCACCACCGCCATAAAATGGTACAAAATTCCGAGGATTCCCCTTTATTGGAATTAACATTTCTGACTTCACTTGGCTATTATCATACTGGCGAAACGGAAACTGCCTATATTTACTTTAAGAATATTTTTTACGCTGCACATTCCATCGAAAGTTGCTACGCTTCCATTTGCAGAAATTATGTTTTAAGTGAACATATGTTTGTATTGGATGATTATCTCTCACAAATGGACGATATTCCACAGATTACATTTCCAATCAAAAAAGCCATAAATACATCCGATCTAACAGACGGTACTTATGACTTTTTTTCCACGGATGTTTTGACGATTGGCAGATTAATCCATGAACTTCGCACAGAACAGGGACTTTCTCTGACTGCATTATGTCAGGGATTATGCTCAAAATCCAAGCTTTCAAAAATTGAAAATGAATCTCTGCAGCCGAATGTTTTTCTGACCGAAGCTTTATTACAGCGTCTTGGCATATCCGAACGCTTTTTTACCTTTTGGGGAAATGAACGTGAAAGTAAAATTTATGAATTACGTTTTAAACTCATCCACTTGCAATTAGACAACTACCCTAAGCAACATAGCTTACTTGATTCACTTGAAAATTTATTACAACAAACAGACATCATCTCCCGACAATTTTATTTATTTCATTGCGCTATATGGGAAAATGAACCTCAAAAACGTATTTCATTATTATACGAAGCATTGCATTGTACATTGCCAGACTTTGATTTTTTAAATATATACAATTATCGATTAACTTGGAATGAACTCACAATTTTAAATAATATTGCCTACCAATACCTTTTAACTAACACCCCTTATATTGGCAGTCAAATATTACAAAAAATATTAGAATATAAAAAAATCACCCATTTAGATATTTTATTTCAACAGACAATATTCCCAATTTCCATATATATGCTTAGTCGCAGTTTCTATAATCAAAAACGTTTTCAAGAGCTCTCTTCTCTTCTTACGACTGAAAACATATGTTTATTAAAAACAAAAATAAATGCTTACTCATCTTTTTTGTTTTATTATTGTCAGGGTATGGCAGAATGTGCTGATTTTGATGTTGCAAAACAATTTGCGACTTATAGTTGTTCTCTTAATGAACTTTTAGAATTATCCGCTAATTCTGCAGTTTTAAAAGAATCATTTCAAACCAATTTCTTGATTACCCTTTAGTTATCTGTCCTTCCACCATATCCACACACGGCGCAATCCCCTCACTGCTTACTCCACCAAACAATGTAAGCAGTGAACAGACAAGCATCATTCCTGCAACCATCTTTTTCATTTTGTTTTTCAGATTTTTCTTCATGTTTTTCTCTCCGTTTCATTTGTTTTTCATCTCCATTTTATCTGCCTCCACCAAAAAAGAACATTACATAAACGGAAACTTTTTTGATTCCATTTATGTAATGTTTCTTTTTGTTTTCTGCTTTAATTTACCTTGCATCTCATGTTCGCCATCATGAAAACATTATTTTCCTGCAACTGCTACCCCATGAAATTCGACCGCAAATGGACCGTCATAATCTTTATCTTTATAACGCTCGGTTGAAAATGTCATATCTTTCTGTAATTCCAGGAGATTACCGCTGACAGAACCTCCGGTTACCGGTGTCACTTTCTCACCGTCAAAAAGATATGCCAAACGGATCTCACCGCCAAAATATCCGCTGAAACTGTCCATAGAAAAATCAGAAAAACTTACCACATAAAGATAGGCATCCTGTTTCATCTCCTCAAACGTTTTTGTGCCGTTATCCAGTTTTACTGCGCTGTAATTTCCGGTCGGCTCCACTCCTAAGTAGTAGGCAAAACGTGCATTTCCCGGAATCGCTTTCAGCTCTCCCTCTTTTAAAAGTTCAAGGTCTTTCATCGGGATTCCCTCGCTGGAATATGGAGCGGAGGCATGAAGCGTAAGGTTTAATTTTTCCCCTTTCACTTCGTTGCCCTGCACATTCATTCCCATTTTATAATTGGAATAACCCGGATATATCATGCCTGAGGAAGAACGTCTCATGTAAAAATCCATCAACTGACGCAGTTCTTTTCCAGAAAGAAGCAGCTTGTAATTTCCTTTTTCCGGTGCCTCTGTTGCGTTCGCCCTGTCACGCACCCGCGCCAATGCCTCTTCTGCCTGTCTGGTCAGTGCCTCTGTGTCAAGATCATCATAGGCAAATTCCTGATACTGCTCTACATCCTGCGGTGTGATGCACTGTACCACGAACTCTCCTCTTACACTGTTTTTTTCATAGGAAACATCCACTCCCTCGGAATTGTAGATGGCTGTCCATGTTTTGTCCATGAAAAATTCAGCCGTATTGATAAATGCATCCTCGTGCACATCCACACAGTAAAGTGCTTTTACAAAGGCATCCCCGATCTCTTCGAGACTTTTTCCACAGAGTGTGCTTTCCACTTCCACTTTATCCTCTTTTTTCCCTTTCGGGATCTCAAAGTACGGATTCTTGACAAAGGAAGCTGCATAGAACGCACCACTGACCGCTTTGTCCACTTCCTCCTGTGTCATTTCCGGGAAAATATTGATATCGGCAGAACCACGCATTTTCTTTCCATCCATCTCAAAATCGCGGTAAATGGTAACTTCAGAATAAGCGTCTTTTTTCATTCTGCGCATATCAAGGTCTTTTTTTATAAAATAAAGTTCTGCACCTTCAGTTGTTTTTTCTGTGACAGAGTAGGTCTGAATCTCATTTTTTCTAATTGCCTGTAATATTTTTTCTCGCATTGTTTTTCCCCTTTCTAGCCCAGTCTGATTTTCGCTTTGATGTATGGGCCGCCGTCCGATACTTTTACCCATTCTTTGTGTCCTTTTCCACAGTAGCCGGTTCCTGCAAGTTCACATTTATCGGACATCATGGAAATGGATTTTAACAAGTCCGGTACATATCCGGTCAGAACGATCGGAGAAAATACTTTTCCGGTAAATTTGCCGTCTTTGATCTCTCTTGCAATGTCAACCAGACACTGGATTCCCCAGTTTTTCGGATCTTCCATGCCGCTGCTTGCATTTTCCAGATAAAAACCATAGGAAATGGAGGAGATCATATCTTCCACTTTATCGGTTCCAGGTTCAAAGAAAGTATTAGTCATTCGCGTGTACGCCTTGTGGCTGTTCTTCTCCCTTCTTCCGTTTCCGGTTGGTCTTGTGCCGAGCGCCATAGCCGCCTGCGCATCACAGATTCCGGTCTTTAAGATTCCCTTGTCAATGATCACGGTATCCTGTGCCAATGTTCCCTCATCATCAAAAAAGAAAGTTGCAGTCTCAGATGCTGCTGCCGCACCATCATGCATGGTAACTAACGGGGAAGCCACATATTCACCGATATATTTTTCAGCCAGAGCACGTTTTTTCACAAACATATCCATCTCAACGCCATGTCCAAACGCCTCGTGCACGATCATACCTGTGACATCCGGTGCACAGATACAGTCATACTCTCCCGGTGTGATCGGTTCACTTGCTGCAAGGTCATTTAATTTCTGTACAAGCTGTGGGATTTTTGTCTCCAGTCCGTCTGTCAGTTCCATTCCGCCACAGCCGGAGCAGCTATCAAATGCCATTTTCATCTCCTCACCCTTCGGGATGAGTCCCATCATCATGCCTGTTGTCCACATAACGTTCTGTGTCATATCTTTGTTCGGAGATAAAAATAATTTGTGATAAATCTGGTAAACACATCCGGTCTGGACTTCAACAATTTTTTCATCCTGCGCCAGTGCCTTTTCACGCACTGCACTGAGACGTTTTACAATCTCCTCATCTCCCAGTTCATCCGGTGAAATTTCATATTCCGTACTTTTTTCAAAGTTGTACTTTTCATCCGGGATTGCCGGATACTGCTTTACGTTCATTCCTTCCGGGAGTCTGTGTGCCCACGGCATCACATGATTTTTTACTTCCTCTACAATGTTGTCAATCTCATTTTCATCAATGTGGCTGAATGCATATTCTCCATAGCTCTCTCCATCGTATACTTTTACCACATATCCCAGTTCCACAAACATATTCTCGCTGATATAAATTCCCTGTTTTGAAATCGAATACTGTTTGCCTTTTGAATCTGTCATCAGAATGGATGCATACGAATATGTCTGCAGCAATCTATCTAATAATTGTTTCAGGATCGGTTTTTTCTGTTCGATCAGTCTGCTGGATGTAACCTTCATTCCTTTTCCCTTTACCTTTCACGTTTTCGTTGTCCTTATCGACTATCTCAGTATAGAAAATGGTGTTACATTTGTAAATAGCTTTCATGTAAGTGGTAAAGTTTGTACCGTAAGACGTAAAAAACCTCCGGGAATGAGGTATTTTCTTCCCGGAGGTTTGTCATCTGCTACTTTGTTTTCTTTCTTCTGATTACAATCATGCATCCACCTGCTCCCGCTAAAGCAACGACTCCAATCGCACCAAAAAGTACGAGATAATTTTGTTTCAGGCTCCATGCCGCCAGCGGAGCATTATCATCTGAAATATTAGAAATTTCATCCTCCTGACTTCCGGAGTTCTCATCACTGCCCGTTGACTGACGTGTCAGAGGTTCGCTTTCCTCCTCGTCAGATACCTCTTCCTCTGAGAGATCCGCTGCACTCTCTTCTGCACTCTCTTCTGCACTCTCTTCTGCACCCGCTGCTGCAATGTGCACCCGACCTGTGACCTGACCTGACTGCACATTTAATCCTGTCTGCATCTGTGGTTCAGGTACAGTCAGCACATTCTGATCTGCCTGTCTTTCTATATCTGTAGTTTGTCCTGTGCTATCCTGCTGTGCTATGTTTGCATTTTGTCCTGCGTTGCCTGACTGTCCAGGATTCTGTGACTGGTCGGAGTTGTTCGTCTTATCTGAATTGCCTGGCTGTTCTGGTGTACCCGGATTATCTGTGTTGTCCGGCTGTTCCGGATTTTTTGGCTGATCTGTGTTATCCGGCTGCTCTGGATTTTCCGGCTGCTCTGGATTCTCTGGCTGTTCCGGATTCTCCGTTTCTTCCGGCTTGATTGGCTGATATAACTCGCTGTCCGTTTTGGAAACCTCTGTGTCCTCCGGCAGCATGCTGATGGAATCCACATAGAAGTGGTGCGCCTCATAATCTGTAAATCCATCTGCTGCAAAGTATCCGTTTTCTGCATCCGGGTTTACGGTTCCCATAAAGAACTGCAGTTCGTAGGTTCCCGGTGCATTGACATTTAATGTAACCATATATTCCTCTGGTTTTGTGCCGATTTTTACTTTCTTAACTTCCCCACCGGCAAATCCAACCATGAAATAGCGTTCTACCTCTGAAAATGCCACGAAAGAGATATCATAGTTTCCTGCTTCTGCAACATTTACTTTCTGTGTGAGCTGAATGGACCATGGAACAGATGGATTTCCCCATTCGTCCCCTTCGGCATGAAGGTATTTTCCTGCCACATAGCCTCTACTGTATTTTAACTGTGCACTGTCTCCACCATGAATATACTGTCCCCACGCAGTCTGTCCGAATGCAAAATCTCCATTACAGATCAGGTCTCCATTTTTTGGATACATTTTAAAGGTCACTTTTGCGGTATCGGAATATCCATCCGCCGTCACATACATACTGTATTCTCTCGACTCTGTAAATAATCCTGCCTCAAGGATCAGTTTCTTTCCGTCAAAATGATACTGATTTTTGTTCAGTTTTTTATCATCTAAGAAAATCTCTGCCTGATCTTTCCAGTTTTCTGTACCGTTTACTGCAATCTCAACATCTTCCCCAAGTCTGTTATAAGAAGCTGCAAGAAGATCACCCGGTTTTTCCGGTGCACCTTTTATTTTTAATACGACATGATCGGTGTCTAACGTATACGCTTCTTTTGCAGCTCCGGTTAAGAATTTTAACGCAAGGTCTGCATCACTGCTTAATTTAAACGTATAGGAATAGTTTTTCCATGCAGTTCCAACTGCTACATTTGCCTGTTGGAAATACCGGCTGTAGGAAGCGTCTTCCATGGAAATATCAATGGTCGCATCTTTGTCCGCTTTCGCGTCAAAGGAAAGTTCATAAGTATATCCACCGGTCAGATGCATGGTGTCATGACTCAATAACGCATCCCAGCGGTTTGCACTGGTGGTTCCGTTCACACGTCCGGTCTGGGTTCCATTCTCGTTTGCAAGGGAAAGTGTTGTTCCATAGGTTGACCAGCCTTCTGTTCCAAGTTCAAAATCACCGTTGGTCAGCGGATAGCAATTCAATCCACTGTAATCTACGTTGTTGTATGTCTCTCTTGTGAGTACAAAATTGTCAACTTTTACGCCCGCTCCGGCGAATGCAACTGTGACCACACCATTTTTATCGGTCACGCCCTCCGGCATGGTAAAGGTGAACTCACAGGCCGTTTTTTCTGTACCTGCTGTCAGTGCCTTCTCTGCGTAAATGTTTCCATTTTTATCAGAAATTGTGACCTTTATCTGCTGCTCGGAAGGTGCTTTCGCGTCAAATGTCAGACGATAGGTGTCGGACTGTAATAATTCCACACCATTCTGTGATAAGTTTGACGCACCCGCACTCTGGAATACATACTCATTTCCCTCTTTTACCACTTTTCCTGCCGGATCTGAAGTATGCCAGTAAGCCATTCTGCTTACATCGCCGAGGTTAAACTGTCCATTGTAAAGATGATTTCCATTTTCCAGTGGTGTTTTCTTTACGTCATAGTTGATTTCTAACCCTTCTGCCTCCTCAAATGTGATATTTGAAAGATAGACAGAAGCCTTGCTTCCACCGCCCATATTCATTTCCAGCCGGCTGCTTGTATCGGTCTTGTTTAACATCTGGAACGTATATTCATAATGCTTTACATCTTTTCCAAGTTTTGCCGTTGTGCTGTGGTAAGCAGACCAGCTGTTGGTTCCGTCTCCACCGATTTTTGCAATGATCTCTCTTGCCGCATCCGCTTTGGCATCAAAGCCTAGCGTGTACCAGTGTCCTTCTGAAAGCGACAATTTCTGTGTCAGCTGCACGGAATATGTCTGACTTCCACTGTTTGTGATATTAATCTTCGCAAACGTATCTCCGTCTATTTTTGTGGTTGTAAAATCAGCTGCGCCGCCATATGCTGCCAGTGTCAGAAGATTCCATCCGTCCACATTTTTCCCATCGCTGTCTGTGACAACTTTTTTTACATCCTTAAATTCAGGATCAATCAGTTCTGTCTTTGCCCCTGCGGGGATCGGATCTGCTTTCACCTCCGGCTCCGGTGCAATGTAATCGTCTGAATTTTTATCTGCCGCCTCATAAACACGGACATAATCCACTTTCATCTCCGCTGGAAGTGCATCTGCGGAAGGATTGCGGTTTCCGTCATAAGTGCCGCCCACTGCCATGTTAAGCACGATATAAAACTCCTGGTCAAACGGTGCTGGGAATGCAAATTTCTGCGGGTTATTATCATCCTGGCTATACCAGTTTTCCGTGCGGTAGTACTCTACTCCATCCACCTGGAAACTCATATAAGTTGGTGTCCAGTCTACACTGTAAATGTGGTAATCTGTGATAGCAAGCGCATCGTCCTCCCACACATAACTGTCTCCGGCACTTCCATCGTTCGGCCACGGTCTGCCAAAATGAATGGTTCCATCTGCCTTATTTCCCTCACGGCCTCTCGCCTCCATAATATCGATCTCGCCAGAAAGCGGCCATGCGCCATAGTAGCTTTCTACCGGAAGAAGCCAGAATGCAGGCCATAAGCCCTGACAGCCCTCTCCTGCCGGAAGCTTCATTTTTGCTTCAAAACGTCCGTAAGTCTGTGAGAACTTCGCCGTTTTTTTGTCGTCATTCATCGTCCAGATTCTTGCAGAACTGTATGGTTTTCCGCTTCTCTGATCTCCTGTGGCTGTGATGACAAGCTCACCGTCTTCCAGTTTTAAATTGGCTCTCGTATAATACTGCTGCTCATTGTTACCCCAGCCGTCTAAGCCGTACTCTGCTCCGGTTCCCTCCTGATAAGACCATTTTGTCAGATCAAGGGAACTCTCATTAAACTCATCTTCCCAGGTCAGTTTCCACTGCTGTTTCTCGTATACAATCTGATTTACATGATTTGTATTATACCAGTGTGCATTGATCTCGATTGCAAAATTCTCTTTTCCTTTTTTCTCAGGTACAGTAAAAAGAGCCTGATTCAGCGTAATCTTTCCCTGCTCCACCTTATACTGATCTTTTGCAACCTCTGTACCATTTACTTTTACTCCATTAATCTCCTTCGTGTAAGCACCGTCTGCATCCACAAAGGTAAGTACAACATCTTTTCCTGCTACTGCCTGTGCATCCTCACTGATGACCGGAGCCACATTTTTCGTCAGGCTTGCAATCTCATGTTTTTGAATATTCATGCCTGCCGCATCCGCATATCCTTTTACATCCAGACGGATGGTATCTAGACAGATGGTGTCTGCTTTTCCACCAAGCAAAAATTCCAATGCTCCGCCGTTAATGTCCTGATCTGCTGTAAATTCTGCGGTATAAAGTGTGGCATCATCTGTCAATGAAAAGTCTCTGCTCTCTCCATTTGGCAGTTCTACTTTCATATTGCGTTTTCCGGAAACAGCACCTGCCACAAAACTTAACTGATAGGACACACCTTCCTCAAGTTTTAATCCTTTTCTTTCCAGTGTAACATCCTCAGCTTTTGTTTCTTCGGAAAGTTCCACCTGCAAGCTCTTATTCGCTATACTGTAAGTCACTCCATCACCTGCATGTACTGCGAATTTTCCCATCCCCTCTGAAAAATCTCCGTCCGGGATTTGCACTGCAAGCGCCTCATATCCATGGACTTCCATTTTCATATTGGAAAATGTCAAAGTATTATCCTGCACATCTCCGGTTACTTTTCCCATCTGGATGGAAAAAAGTTTGTTTAAAGCGTCCTCGCTCTGCACCGGAATGTTCAAAATGACATGTCTGGTCTCATCTTTCTGCAGTCCGATCGTCTTAACATACTCTCCGGTTCCAAGTTCCTGAAGCGTGACATTGATGGCTCTTGCCTTCTCGGTATGTACGTCAAAAGAGAGCGTGTACTGCAAATCTTTTTTCAGATCGACATGCTGGTTCAGCTGTACATCCCACGCATGATTGCCGTCACCACCACCTACATTTTTGATATAAACAGACATTCCATTTTCGACCGGAGCGTATTTCACCACATTCCACTGCTGCATCCAGTCAACTTCCCAGTGTTCCCACTGATTCAGTCCGTCTGTAAAATTACCGTCTTTTAACGCAATTGCGTCTGCTGCGTCCAATCCTTTTAAGCCTGTCAAAGCTTTCGGTGCTTTATCATTTTCGGTATCTGGAAGTTCTTCCGGTACTTCTACGATACTGACATTGCTGATCACAACTTTATGTGCACCGACATTTGTTCCAAGGTAAATCATAAATTTGTTGGAACCCTGTGCCGCTTTGGTTGTCCGGTAAGATAACGTCGTCTTTGTATTGGCAGGAATCATGTCCGAATGGAATTCGTCTCTTCCAGAATTATCAAATCCTGCTGCCACGGTACGGGAAACCGTCGATTCGACATCAAAGCTGACTTCATATGTCACGCCTGCTTCGAGCTCAACATTCTGCACCAGAGACTGTCCCCAGTCTGCTGCATTGTCTTTGATCTGAAATACCGTGCGGTATTGATTCCAGTAAATGTCTGCATTATCGGAATAAGATGTCCAGCCTTCCTGCTTCTTTTCAAAATTGCCATTAATCAGAAGATTTCCGGCAACTTTCTTAACAGTTTCACCATCTTCTTCGTCTGCTCCAGATCCCGGTTTTTCTGTTTCGGTCGATTCTGTCTCAGAAGACTCCGTTTCTGCTGTCTCTGTCTCCGTCGGTTCTGTCGTACCGCCGCCCTGTTGTCCTGATTCACCGGATGCTTTCACACTGAAATCTGAAATCTCAACCGTGTGTTCCTTCGTTGGATTTGTCTCATTGTCAATATTTCCAAGATAAAACATATATGGATTGCCATTGTAATCCTGATTTGCTGTATAAGTATAGCTTACTCTTGTCTCTTCTCCAGCCTTAACTGCTGTCTTTCGGATATCGAGTCTTCCTCCGTCAAAACCATACTGCACAATCCTGTCTACTGATGATTTAACGTTAAATGTTATGTCATAAGACTGTCCATTTTTCAGATCGATTCCTGGTGTATATTTGAGATAATTTGACCAGTCTGCCCCCATCGTCTGAATATCAAAGACTGCTTTCCCCTGTTCAAAGAATGCTTTTGTTGCGCCCTCGGTGCGTGCTTCCCAGTTTTCCGCACTGTTTCCACTCGCATCAACATCTGAAAAAGATCCATTTTTGATCAATTCGGTCTTTTCTTCTGTTGCAAATACAATATCTGCCGAAAGTAATGTTGTTGTAACTGGCTGTACAACCAATGCTGCCGCTAAAACCACTCCCGTGATTCCACGACATAATGCCCTTCTCCCTTTTCTTGACATCATGTTCCCTCCAATATCAATACATACTTATATTATGATACTAAAAAATCGTATCATAACAGAGAGGCGGGCTCAGTGTTTTAATTTTTATTTTGGTGCTGTTTTTTTAGTGGCAGAAAAAAGACCTCACAGAGAGTTTTTTCTCTCCGCAAGGTCTGTAAATTTTCTTAACAACCACTATATTATTTGAAGTAAGCCACACCTGATTCAAAGATCTTGATATCCTGCTCGCCATAGATGTTCATTGCAACACTTCTGTCACGTCTCTCGGAATGAGCCATCTTACCAAGCACACGTCCGTCCGGGCTTGTGATACCCTCAATTGCCATGTAGGAACCGTTGACATTCCACTCTTCATCCATCGTTGGAATACCTGCTTCGTTCACATACTGGGTAGCAACCTGTCCGTTTGCAAACAGCTTATCTAACCACTCCTGTGGTGCTACGAAACGACCTTCGCCGTGGGAAGCCGGATTGGTGTATACTTTTCCAAGTTCTGCGCCCTGTAACCATGGGGACTTGTTGGAAACAACCTTGGTGTAAACCATTTTGCTCACATGGCGTCCGATGGTATTGTATGTCAGAGTCGGTGACTCAGCTGACTGTGGACGGATTTCTCCGTAAGGAACTAATCCTAATTTGATCAGTGCCTGGAATCCGTTACAGATACCGAGTGCAAGTCCGTCTCTCTCATTTAACAGCTTCATGACTGCCTCTGTCATCTTTGCATTGCGGAATGCTGTTGCAAAGAATTTTGCAGATCCATCCGGTTCGTCACCGGCGGAGAATCCACCCGGGAACATGATGATCTGGGACTGTTCGATTGCTTTTACAAACTCATCTACGGATTCACGGATATCGTTTGCATTCATGTTTTTGAATACCTTTACGATCGTATTGGCACCTGCACGCTCAAATGCATCCGCACTGTCGTACTCGCAGTTTGTTCCCGGGAATACCGGGATGAATACAGTTGGTTTTGCCACTTTGTTTTTGCACACATAAATGCTGTCCGCTTTATACAATCCTGTTTTAACTTCATCCTTATTCTCTGTTGCACGGGTTGGGAAAACTTTTTCCAAAGTAGCTGTCCATGCGTGTAATGCTTCCTCCATGGAAATTCTCATGTCACCGTAAATAAAGCTTTCTTCTTCATTTACCCATCCAACAAGTGCTTCGCATCCTGCAAGTCCTGCTGCATCTAATGCTGCTTTTACCTCTGCAACCTTTTCAGCTGGAACTTCAGCAACAATGTTACCGAATCCCGGAGCGAATAATGTTTCTTTGGAAACATCCTCACTGATCGTAACGCCAAGCTTGTTACCGAATGCCATTTTGCTGACTGCTGCTGCAAGTCCTTTTCCGTCAAGTGCATAAGCGGATACGATCACGCCAGCCTGAATCAGTGCATGGATGGTATCGTATAATTTCATGACCTGTGCGTAATCCAGAAGGTCAAATTCATCTTTTTTAATTGTAAACAGTACTAACTGATCTCCCACTGCTTTTAATTCCGGTGTGATGATATCTTTTTCTTTTGCGATATCCACAGCGAAAGAAACAAGTGTTGGTGGAACATCAATATCATTGAAGGTTCCGGACATGGAATCTTTTCCACCGATGGATGGAAGTCCGAAGCCGATCTGTGCATTGTAAGCACCAAGTAATGCTGCAAATGGCTGGCTCCAGCGTTTTGGATCCTCGCTCATTCTGCGGAAGTACTCCTGGAAAGTGAAACGTACTTTCTTGTAATCACCGCCTGCAGTTACGATTCTGGATAAGGATTCTAATACTGCGTAAACAGATCCGTGGTATGGACTCCAGCTTGATAAGTATGGATCAAAACCATAAGACATCATGGTCACGGTGTCGCAGTCTCCCTTTGCAACCGGAAGCTTTGCAACCATGGACTGTGTCTCTGTGAGCTGGTATTTTCCACCGAATGGCATGTAAACACTGTTCACTCCGATGGAACCGTCGAACATCTCCACAAGACCTTTCTGGGAGCATACGTTTAAGTCCGCAAGCTCTGCCATCCATGCGGCTTTCATATCGTCTGCTGCAACTGCCTCTGCTACCTTTGGTGCTGCGATCTTTTTGAAATAATTTTCTTTTTCCTCAGGCATCTCAACTTCTACGTTGGTCTCCTGATGTGCACCGTTTGTATCTAAGAATGCTCTGGAAAGATTTACGATCTCTTTTCCTCTCCACTCTAATACAAGTCTTGGATCCTCTGTCACAACTGCAACTTCCACTGCCTCTAAGTTCTCTTCAGCTGCGTAGCCTAAGAAGGTCTGTACATCCTCCGGAGCTACAACAACTGCCATACGCTCCTGGGATTCAGAGATTGCAAGTTCTGTTCCGTCAAGTCCTGCGTATTTTTTCGGAACTTTATCTAAATTAATGCGAAGTCCATCTGCTAATTCACCGATTGCTACAGACACACCGCCTGCACCGAAATCGTTACATTTTTTAATGATGTGGGCAACTTCCTCACGGCGGAATAATCTCTGGATCTTACGCTCGGTCGGAGCATTACCTTTCTGGACTTCTGCACCGCAGACAGAAGTGGACTGTGTATTATGTGCCTTGGATGAACCAGTTGCACCACCGATACCGTCACGTCCGGTACGTCCTCCGAGTAAGATAATGATATCTCCCGGATCAGAAGTCAGTCTCTGAACTGCACGTCTTGGAGCAGCACCCATAACAGCACCGATCTCCATACGTTTTGCGACATAGTCTGGATGATATACTTCTTTTACATAACCGGTTGCAAGTCCGATCTGGTTACCATAGGAACTGTAACCGTGAGCTGCCTCGCGGACAATTTTCTTCTGTGGAAGTTTTCCCGGCAATGTATCTTTCACAGAAACGGTCGGATCAGCTGCTCCTGTCACACGCATTGCCTGATATACATAGGTACGTCCTGACAACGGATCACGGATCGCACCGCCGAGACAGGTAGCTGCACCACCGAATGGTTCGATCTCTGTCGGGTGGTTATGTGTCTCATTTTTAAAGTTTACAAGCCATTCTTCTGTCTGTCCGTCAACTTCTACAGGAACTACGATAGAGCATGCGTTGATCTCATCGGATTCTTCCTGATCCTGTAATTTTCCTTCTTTTTTCAGACGCTTCATGGCAAGTAATGCGATATCCATTAAGCAGACAAACTTGTCGGAACGTCCTTCGTAAAGATTTTTGAATGTATTCAGATAGTCATTGTAAGTCTCTTCGATCGGTTTTTTGTAAAATCCGTCATCAAACTTCACGTCCTTTAACTCTGTGGAGAATGTCGTATGACGGCAGTGATCTGACCAGTAGGTATCAAGAACACGGATCTCTGTTACGGATGGATCTCTGTGCTCCTCATTCTTGAAATACTTCTGGATATGTAAAAAATCTTTGAATGTCATAGCAAGGTTTAAAGAACTGTAAAGCTCTTTCAACTGTGCTTCCGGCATATCTGCAAATCCCACAAAAGAGATCACATCTGCAGGATCTTCAAAATTCTGTACCAAAGTCTCCGGCTTCTCAAGACCTGTCTCTCTGGAATCAACCGGGTTGATGCAGTGATGCTTGATCGCCTCTAACTGCTCCTCTGTGATATCACCTTCGATCACATAAGTAGTTGCGGTACGGATAACCGGTTCTTCCTCTTCGTTTAATAATTTCACACACTGTTCTGCTGAGTCTGCTCTCTGGTCAAACTGTCCCGGTAAGTATTCTACGGAAAAAGTTTTTGCATTGCCAAGTTCGAAGGTTTCCTCGAAAACCGTATCTACCGGCGGTTCTGAAAAAACAGTGACCAGTGCCTTCTTGTAGGTCTCCTCTGAAATATTTTCTATATCATAACGAATCAGTTCACGTACACCTGTCACGGAAGAAATTCCAAGATAGCTCTTAATCTCAGCCTGTAACTCTTTTGCCTTGACTGCAAAAGCCGGTTTCTTTTCTACATAAACTCTTCTTACCTTGCTCATAAATGTTCCCTTTTCCTTTCGCGATATGTTTTCTTTTATTCTGCTTCTGGCATGATTTTTTCTGCCACGCCAGATATTACGCTTCGCAATTATGACGTACTGAGTCATTGCGATTCAATCTTAGGATAGTATAACATATGGTATTAGATTAGCATAATTAATATATTTAATTTGTTTTATAAGTTTATTTAATATTTAATCTACTATTTATCACGCACACTTCACACTCATTTAATCATAAGAATCGATTGACACAATTATAAGTACGTCTTATAATTATATCTATTCAGGCACATCAGTCTGTATATACGCTCATTATAATCTGAGGTTTTCTCTAACATGGAAACCTTATTGGAAAGGTACACGCATTTTTTATGGATATCAACTACGAGTTATATAAAGTTTTTTATTATGTTGCAACCTCTTTGAGTTTTTCCGAGGCAAGTAAACAGTTATACATTTCACAGTCGGCTGTCAGCCAGTCGATCAAGACATTAGAGAAAAAATTAGAGCAGCCTCTTTTCATCCGGAGCACGAAAAAAGTACAGCTCACCCCTGCCGGGAAAGTACTCTTAAAGCACATTGAGCCTGCCATGAACTTAATCCAGCGCGGTGAGAGCCAGCTTCTCGATTCTGGCAGCCTTGGACTTGGACAGCTCCACATCGGTGCCAGCGATACGATCTGCCGTTACTTTTTAGTTCCTTATTTAAAGCAGTTCCACAAGAAGTTTCCAAATGTGCCAATCAAAGTAACCAATGCAACTTCTGTAAGCTGTGTGGATCTCTTAGAGCAGGGAAAAGTGGATCTGATCGTGACGAACTTCCCAAATGCACATTTGAATCATTCCTATATTCAGAAAACAGTCTGCAATTTTACCGATGTTTTCATTGCGAACCCTGCCTACTTCAATCTGAAACAGCAGGAGATTCCGTTTGAAGAACTGAAACAGTATCCGATCCTCATGCTTGACCGCAAGAGTACCACAAGTGAATTTCTGCACAACCTGTTTTTGCAGCATCAGTTAGAGTTAATCCCGGAAGTGGAATTAAGCAGTAATGACCTGTTAATTGACCTTGCCCGCATCGGGCTTGGAATTGCCTTTATCCCAGACTACTGCTTAAGCCGGGAATCCAAAGACCTGTATGTTGTGAAAACAAAAGAAAAACTACCATCCCGTCAGATGGTAGCTTCGATAAATCCAACTTTGCCAGTATCACAGTCTACGGAAGAATTTTTAAAACTCCTGCCGGAATTATAAACCGGAGTTTAACTTACCGTGGAGCAGCAGATTTTGTGGTGCTTTCCTAGAGTTTGAAGGGCAGATATAAGCGTCCTCTCGCAAGTCAGAATTTTATATGTAATAAAAAAGAAAAACGGTATAAACGAAATATTATGTTTCTGTTCGCTGGACATTCCGA
>ERZ1026856.452-NODE-452-length-26069-cov-6.801568_pt1 | contig 26069 bp, 18 predicted proteins | sample MGYA00380158_ERZ1026856 | MGnify/ENA primary metagenome ERZ1026856 (study PRJEB33269, sample SAMEA4719794) | human gut metagenome | biome: human-associated habitat; feature: organic feature; material: feces | place: Cameroon | collected 2013-10 ...
GGCATCCATATTATATTTAATATCCTTAGCCATAATTATTCTTTCAAAAAATGTTTAAATATCGCAAAAAGATTTTTACTTTTTACCTTTTTTATCTTTAAAACTACTCCTCCACCACAGCGAGTACGTCGCTCTGGCGCATCATTATATACTTAGTACCATCAAACTCAAGTTCAGTACCAGCATACTTACCGTAGAGAACGGTATCACCTTCCTTGAGAATCATCTCCTCATCCTTGGTACCCTTGCCGGTAGCAACCACCTTACCGCGCTGTGGTTTCTCCTTTGCTGTATCAGGGATAATGATTCCACCTACTTTTTCTTCAGCTGGTGCAGGAAGTACCAGCACTCTGTCTGCTAATGGTTTAATGTTCATGATTCTATATTTTTTAATTGTTATTACTTTATTGTTTTTATTTCAGATCTTCAGCAAGCCTTTCAGGACTCACCGGCAATCACGGCATGCCTATACGAAAAACGTGCCAAAGTAGCAATACTGACACTTTGGCACGTACACAGACTGACAGAATAACAGAAAAGAACCGGATCACCTGCAAAAGTGTGTGGCTACGCATAGCTAGTGCAATATCAACCTTAACACTACACGCACACTACACTAAAGCCATACGCTTCATGCAAATAGAAGCAGATACCCTAAATTATCTTACGATGGCAAAATATTGCCCTTCCTTGGGCAATATAGCGCCATCGCTATGCATAAGCCGCTACATCGCAATCCTTTTTCCGATTCATCAATCATCTGAACGAAATCGAACTGAGCCTCTTTTGAATTTGAAGTGAGGCTCAAACAAACTTCAATAGAGGCTCACGTAAACTTTATCTAAGCCTCAAACCAATTTGAAATAAAGCTTACTTCAAAGGCAAATGAAGCCAGTTTCAATCGCAAAAAAGCCTTTTTGCTTAACAGCATAAGCAAAATCGTGAGGGATGAAGCCCAAATCGTGAGGGATGCGTGAGGGATAAATTCCCGATTTTAAGTATCAGTCATGCATATAATTCCTTAATTATTAACACCTTATCAGATTTCTTCATGAAAATCGTGATGGGTGATAGATGATTTGCAAAAACTTTTTATTTTTTCTCAATAGCTTCAAAAATGATATTTGCCATCTTCTCAGCTCCCTTGGCATTCGGATGAATACCATCTTTCAACATCAAATCACCATAGGTATAGGAAGTATGGAGATCGATGAACTGGCATTTATTCTTCTTGGCAAGCTTCTTAATGATTGGCATTTCGCCATTTACGATAATGCTATCGCTGATGGTCCAGCTATCCTTAAAGGCAGGAATTGGAGAACAGAGATAGATTTTTGGCTTGCTTGGCAAAGCCTTCAGGGTATCTATCATCGCCTGCATGCTCTGGCGATATTCATCTACCCCGTGTGCCCAATTGTGAGTCTTGCTGTCATTGGTTCCCAGCTTGACTATCACAATGTCTGGATTGAAAGCCTGCGCATCTCTCCATGCCAACTCGTTCATATAAGGCAAATCGCCCTTATTCATCATCGTACGGGCAGAAACACCGAAGTTCTTCACCTCATATTTATCACCCAACTTCTTCTGCAACTGAGCAGGATAGCCCTTTGCAGGTGCCATTCCGATGCCAAAGCCATCAGTGATGGAATTACCGATGCAAGCCACACGGATGGCATCCTCCTTCGGTGCCTTGAAACTGTTGAGCCAGCAGGTAAGGTCGGTCAGCATCTGCTCATGATATGGAAAACCATGGGCTGCATCACGGAAGCCCCAGCCATGACCGCAGGTTGGATAAACGTGCATGGTACACTCGTTGCCCTCGTTTCTCATCGCAGAATAATAAGCCACACCATTGGTTACCGGTGGAACCACCTCATCATCGCTCGACATCAGGATGATGGCACGGGGAGTAAGATGGCGACGGACAGCCTTGTCGTTAGACCATTCCCTTACCAGACCGGCATTGGTCTTGCGTTCCTCACCCAGGAAGTTGACGCAGGAACCCTTGTGGGTGATGCGCTCGTCCATCGAGATAACAGGATAGAAGAGGATGGAGAAGTTAGGACGTGCATCATACTCTGCATGGGTACTCACCGACGAAGCCAGATGGCCGCCAGCCGAGAAGCCCATGATACCCACATCCTCCTTATTAATATGCCATACGGCTGCACTGTCTCTCACCGTACGCATCGCCTTATATGCATCACTCAAAGGGATGTTGCGGTCACCATTCGGCATACGATACTTCAAAACGAAAAAGGCAATGCCCTGCTTGTTGAAATACTCTACCCACTGATGTCCCTCATGATCCATGGCGAGATGAGAATATCCGCCTCCGGGACAATCTACCACGGCACGACCGCTAGGATTCTGTGGCAGATAACAGGTGAGTTCACTCTTACCATCCGCACTATTCTGTAGCACGAACTTGCGCGCTGTTGATTGCGCAAACATCGTCAAGGAGGCACAAGCCACCAACGACAAAGCTAGAAATCTTTTCATTCTGCATTTAATTTTTAAGTTACGAGTGCAAAGTTACGCATTTTTTCGTTAATACAATGTTATATTTTCGTCAATTTTCGGTTATTTTGTACAAAACCCTTTGCAGTTTGCTCCTTTTTTACTAAATTTGCAGAAAAATATAAAACTATTAGGATTATGAAGCAGTTTTTCAAAAACGTAGCAGCTACCATCATTGGTATTTTCGGTTTCGGAATCATCATGATGATTCTCGGATTCATCTGTCTGATGGGCATGGTGCTCAGTAGCAGCAGCAAGCCTTCACTGGCAGATAACTCGGTGATGGTACTGAAACTGCAAGGTCAAATCGACGACAGAGCAGAAGACGACTGGTTGGGACAACTTACGGGCAACAAGTTCAACAACCTAGGTATGAACAATATTCTCTCAGCCATCAAAAAGGCTAAGACTGAAGATAAGGTAAAGGGCATCTATCTGGAAACAGGTATCCTTGCCACCGATTACGCAACCCTGCAAGAGATACGTGATGCACTTGCCGACTTCAAGAAGAGCGGAAAGTGGATCATCGCATACGGCGACCACTACACACAGGGCGGATATTACCTCGCTTCCATCGCCAACAAGGTGTATGTGAACCCTGAGGGACATATCGACTGGCATGGTATCGCTTCACAGCCACAATTCATAAAAGATGTGGCAGCCAAGTTTGGCGTTCACTTCACCGTGGTGAAGGTGGGCAAATACAAGAGCTTCACCGAAACATATACCGAGGATAAGATGAGCGATGCCAACCGTGAGCAGGTGACCCGATACATCGGTGGACTCTGGAAGAAAGTGCTCGCTGATGTAAGTCAGAGCCGAGGCATCAACAAGGATTCCCTGAATCACTATGCCGACGGTCTGATGGTGTTTGATGATACCCAACTGCTGAAATCCCGCAAGATGGTGGATGGATTCTGCTATTATGACGAGATTAGAAATGTGGTGAAGAAACAACTGGGTCTGAAGGAAGACGAGAAGATTCACCAGGCATCTATGGATGATGTAAACGCAGCGATAGACGACAGCAGCCTGATGGGCGACCAGATTGCCGTATATTACTGTCAGGGTGGCATCGTGAGCACAGCTACTCCTAGCCTTTACGGCAACGAACAGCAGATTGTGAGCACCGATGTTATCAAGGACCTGGAGGAACTGGGCGATGACAAGAGCATCAAGGCTGTGGTTCTCCGCATCAATTCGGGTGGCGGAGACGCTTATGCCTCGGAACAGATCTGGCGTGCCGTGAGTCAGCTCAACAAGAAAAAGCCGGTTGTCGTTTCCATGGGCGGCATGGCTGCATCAGGTGCTTATTATATGAGCATGGGAGCCAGCTACATCATGGCACAGCCTACTACCCTGACGGGCAGCATTGGCATCTTCGGTGCCCTGCCAGACTTCAGCGAACTGATGACCAAGAAGTTGGGCTTCAAGTATGACGAAGTGAAGACCAACCGCAACAGTGCCTACACCGGAGCCGGAAGCACCCGTCCATGGAGTGCCGACGAAATTGCCAACATGCAAGCCTACGTGAACCGTGGCTATGCCCTCTTCCGCCAGCGTGTGGCTGACGGCAGAAAGATGAACGTGAACGATGTGGAGAAGATTGCACAGGGACGAGTTTGGCTCGGAATGGATGCCAAGAACATCAAGCTGATTGACGGCTTCGGCAGTTTGAACGATGCCGTAGCCAAGGCTGCCCAACTAGCCAAGGTTTCAGACTATGGCACGGCGGAATACCCTCTGGCTGCAGATTGGTTTACCCAACTGATGCAGGACGTATCGGGCAATGGCGGCAACTACCTCGACGAGCAGTTGCGCCTCACCCTGGGCAATCTTTACAAGCCATTCATGATGATTCGCAACATGAAGGAAAAGGAACCGGTACAGGCTGCCATGCCATTCGTACTGAACATACAATAAAAGTGTTTATATATAATTAAGGTATAAGAAACAAAGGAGAGAGTGAAATGAGAACAGAAGGTGATCTTATCAAGATCAACGATTGGCTGCTACCACTGAGTTGGATATATGGTGGCATCGTGAGATTCCGCAACTGGCTCTTCGATATCGGATTGAAGAAGAGTCGGGCTTTCTCTATACCCGTCATCTCGGTGGGCAACATCACCGTGGGCGGTTCAGGAAAGACTCCCCATGTGGAGTATCTCATCAGATTATTACACGACAAGGGAAAAATTGCCGTGCTGTCTCGTGGCTACAAACGCAAGAGCCACGGCTATGTACTTGCCGACGAAAATACGGAAATGCCGGAGATTGGCGACGAGCCATTCCAGATGCACCAGAAATTCCCCGACATCTATGTGGCAGTAGATGCAAAAAGAGTAAGAGGTATCAACAACCTGCAGTGTGATGAAGCTACCAAAGACGTGGATGTGGTACTGCTCGACGATGCTTTCCAGCATCGCTACGTAAAACCGGGCATCAACATCCTGCTGGTAGATTACCACCGACTCATCATCTACGACAAGATGCTCCCGGCTGGAAGACTGCGTGAGCCTCTGAGCGGAAAGAACCGAGCCGACATCGTGATCATCACGAAATGTCCAAAGGACTTGAAGCCGATGGAATTCCGTGTACTCACCAAGGCGATGAACCTCTACCCTTTCCAGAAACTCTACTTCACGTGCATCAACTACGATACACCCAAGGGAGTTTTTACGGGAGAACTGCTGCCAACCCAGCAAATCGAGACAACGGAAGAGGAAGAAATCATCGACCCCAACCTGGCGGGTCTGAAAGATTATCATGTACTCCTCCTGACGGGCATCGCATCGCCTAAGCAGATGGAGCACGACCTCAAGCCAATGGTCAAGGATATGCAGTCGCTCTCCTTCGGCGATCACCACCACTTCAAGAGCAAGGATATCGATTGCATCAACGAAACCTTCGAGGCTATGCCAGAACCTCGCATCATCATCACCACAGAAAAGGATGCCGTGAGACTGAGAGACTCAGAAGGACTCAACGAGAGTGTGAAAAAGAGCATGTACGAACTGCCTATCAAGGTAAGCTTCATGCTTGACCAACAAAATAACTTTAACGAAAAAATTATTAGCTATGTACGAAAAAATTCAAGAAACAGCATCCTGGCTAAAAGAAAGGATGACCACAAGTCCGAAGACTGCCATCATTCTGGGAACAGGCCTAGGACAATTAGCTTCAGAAATAACTGACAGTTACGAGTTTCCATATAGTGAGATACCAAACTTCCCTGTTTCTACAGTAGAAGGTCATGCCGGCAAGCTGATTTTCGGCAAGTTGGGTGGCAAGGATATCATGGCGATGGAAGGCCGCTTCCATTTCTATGAGGGATACAGCATGAAGGAGGTTACCTTCCCAGAGCGTGTGATGTACGAGCTGGGCATCGAGACCCTCTTCGTAAGCAACGCATCAGGCGGCATGAACCCTGATTTCGAGATTGGCGACCTGATGGTTATCGATGACCACATCAATTTCTTCCCAGAGCATCCACTGCAGGGCAAGAACTTCCCTACCGGTCCTCGCTTCCCTGATATGCACGAGGCATACGACAAGCAGCTCCGCGACCTTGCCGACGAGATTGCCAAGGAGAAGGGTATCAATGCCAAGCATGGTGTATATGTAGGTGTACAGGGTCCTACCTTCGAGACTCCTGCCGAGTACCGCATGTATCGCATCCTCGGTGGTGACGCCGTAGGCATGAGCACCGTGCCAGAGGTTATCGTGGCCCGCCATTGCGGCATCAAGGTATTCGGCATCAGCATCATCACCGACCTCGGCGGCTTCGACGTACCAGTTGAGGTGAGCCATGAGGAAGTGCAGATTGCTGCCAATGCTGCCCAGCCAAAGATGACAGAGATTATGCGAGAGATGATTCGCAGAAGCTAATCATCAAGTTCAAAGTTCAACATTCAAAGTTCAAAGTAAAAATTGGATATAGCTAAGTTAGGTGAATTCGGTCTCATCGACCATCTCACCAAGGGATATGAAAACAAGAATGCCTCTACCGTCTATGGTGTGGGCGACGACTGTGCGGTGATGCACTATCCTGACAAGGAAGTGCTCATGACCACCGACATGCTCATGGAAGGTGTACACTTCGACCTTACCTATATCGACATGCAGCACTTGGGCTACAAGAGTGCCATGGTCAATATCAGCGACATCTTCGCCATGAACGGTACACCCCGCCAGATGGTGGTAAGCATTGCACTGAGCAAACGCTTCAAAGTGGAAGACCTTGACGATTTCTATAAGGGATTGCGTATGGCATGCGATAAATGGGGAGTTGACATCGTAGGTGGCGACACCACCTCATCGCTCACCGGTCTTGCCATCAGCATCACCTGCATCGGCGAGGCTGCCAAGGAAGACATCGTGTATCGCAGCGGCGCCAAGGAAACCGACCTCATCTGCGTATCGGGCGACCTGGGTGGAGCCTATATGGGTCTGCAGCTCCTGGAACGCGAAAAGGCTGTGTATTACGGACAGGTGGAAGACATCCGCAAGAAGATGGCAGAGGCCAAGGCAAATGGTGACAACCAGAAACTGGCTGCCCTGAACAAGGACCTGCAGGAGATGCGCAACTTCCAGCCCGACTTTGCCGGAAAGGAATATCTGCTGCAGCGCCAGCTCCAGCCAGAAGCACGCGGCGACATCATGGCGCAACTGAGAGAAGCCGGTATCCGTCCTACAGCCATGATGGATATCAGCGACGGCCTCAGCAGCGAACTGATGCACATCTGCGAGCAGAGCCATTGCGGCTGCCGTGTATATGAGAAGAACATTCCTATCGACTACCAGACAGCCGTACAGGCAGAGGAATTCAACATGAACCTCACCACCTGTGCGATGAATGGCGGCGAAGATTACGAACTTCTCTTCACGGTTCCTATCGGCGACCACGAGAAAATCGAGGCGATGGAGGGTGTGAAGCAGATAGGTTACATCACCAAGGAAAGTCTCGGCAAGTTCCTCATCACCCGCGATGGCCAGGAATTCGAGCTCAAAGCGCAGGGTTGGAATCCCCTGAAAGACTAGTTTTAGTTAAAATACATTAAGCAAGAGAAAATATTTCATTTTCTCTTGCTCAATTAAAAAATTTGTTGTACCTTTGCAACCGCAAAAGAAAAAGGTGCCATAGCTCAGTTGGTAGAGCAAAGGACTGAAAATCCTTGTGTCCCTGGTTCGATTCCTGGTGGTACCACTCCTCCTTTCATTTAGGCGGTTTCTAACTTCGGTTAGAGCCGCCTTTTTGGTATCTATATGTCGAGGAAACAAGTATTACAATCTCTAAAAAGTATTATAACAAACAAACTAAACTTAAAAAGCTTATGAAGAAGTTTTTAATTTCGCTATTGGCATGCTTTACCGTGGCAACTGCTTTTGCCAACGATTACAGCAAGTATTATCAGAATTTACCTGTGGCCATGCCACAGCCTACTCTCCCAACCATTCCGAATAACCAGGTCAGCATCATCGACTTTGGCGGCAATGGCGACGGACAGTCCATGAACACCTTGGCTTTCAGCAAGGCTATCAGCAAGCTCAGCAAGATGGGCGGCGGTCACCTCAATGTTCCTGCCGGCATCTATCTCACCGGTCTGATTTCCCTGAAAGATAACATCGATCTTCATCTGGAAAAGAATGCCATCATCGTATTCTCTGAAGATAAGAACGACCTTATCAAGATAGACGAGGAAACAGGCAAGAAGGAAGACCGCGCTACTGCGGCAATCAATGCCAGCAAGAGAAAGAACATCTCTATCACGGGCGAAGGTACCATCGACGGCAATGGCGAATGGTGGCGACCAGTGAAGCGCAGCAAGGTGAGCGACGTGGAATGGAACCGCTTCAAGCAGATGGGTGGCACCCTGAACGAAAAGGGTGACATCTGGTATCCGCTGAATCTGAAGCATACACCTAATGTAGTAGATAACATCGATGCACAGGAGAAGGTGCGCAACCACATGATCCGATTCACCGATTGCGAGAACGTGCTCGTGCAGGGTGTTACCCTGCTCAACAGTCCCCGTTTCCACCTCATCCCTACCCGATGCAAGAACGTGGTCATTGACGGTATCACCGTAAAATGTCCATGGAATGCGCAGAATGGCGATGCCATCGACATTTCCAGCTGCAAGGACGTGCTTATCGTCAACAACATTGTTGATGCCGGTGATGACGGTATCTGCATGAAGGGTGGCGCTGGAGCTGCAGGCGTGAAGGCGGGTCCTTGCGAGAACATCAACATCCAGGACAACACCGTTTACCACGCTCATGGCGGTTTCGTTATCGGCAGCGAATTCAGCGGCGGCATGAAGAACATCCTGGTTCGCAACAACACCTTCCAGGGCACAGATGCAGGTCTGCGCTTCAAGAGTGCCGTTAAGCGAGGCGGAACATCAGAGAATATCTATATCGACCATATCTACATGACCGATATCACGGGTGATGCCATCACCTTCGAGACCACCTATTGGGACAACCACGTGGGAGCCAAGCAGCAGACCAAGCCTGTAAAACAGGAATATCTGCCTAACTTCCAGGACATCCACATCAGCGATGTTTATGTTCGTGGCTGCAAGAATGGTATCGTAGCCCATGGCGCAGAAGGTATGATTCACGATATTACCATCAAGAATACATACATCTTCTACGACAAGCAGGCACAAGACATTGATGCAACTTGCAAGATCAAGCTCGACAATGTTCACTTCGCTACCTTCAACAAGTAAGCCGGCGAAGACTACTATAGTAATTACTTCACCACGGTAAGCGTATGCTCGCTCACCGAAAAGTGAATATCCATACCCTCATAAGGCATTCCATATACCTTATGAGGGTCTTTTTGATAATGAGGACGTGGGTCCTGAGCCAGAACCTCCTTCAATATCTCAATCTTGGCATCCGTCAACCCTTGTTCTTTCAGATATCCCTTTATTTCTTCCGATATCTCCACATCCAGTTTCGCCCATTTTCTATCATCCACGAATCCGCTGCGGGCATCAGGATGACAATCGGCATATACCACATAAGGCTTGATATCATAGATAGGTGTGCCATCCATCAGGTCGGCTCCCTTTACATGAACCACCGGTCCCTTGCTGGTCTCCCACTCTATCCGGGAGATTCTCACGGAAGACAAGCCGATGTTGTTAGGGCGAAACGGACTGCGGGTAGCGAATACTCCCACCTTTTCATTGCCGCCCAAAACAGGAGGTCGGACCACCGGACTGTTTGCCTTGTGCCTGTTTGCCGAGAACTCCCATATCAGCCATAAGAAATCGAAGCCCTCCATTCCTCTCAGGAAATCAGGATTTCGATATTCCGGTTCAAAAACTATCTGTCCTTCCAGCTCAGCCACCAGTCCTGCCTGCTTGGGAATACCAAACTTGCTGCTGAACGGCGAGCGAAATCTTGCTATCGGTTTTATTTCCATTCTATATACCTTAATTTATATATTAACTTATATAAGTACGCAAAAACTAGTTAATTATTTTGCCGTCTCCCTAAAATAATGTACCTTTGCAACCAAATTAGCAAAACAATACAATGAAAATAGAAAGACCAGAATATGAGATTTGGCTCCAGAATCCTGGAGAACTCGGTGTCTATCAGCAGATAGAACGTGCCGGAAGAGTATGCTACAAGAGCGAGAATAACACCACAGAAGACTCTGCCAAGCCTTTTGTGGGCCGCATGATTCAGAGCGAGCACTTCGCCATGCTGGAGCATGGCACAGTCTATCTCGTCTGCAACCATAGCGAACTCCCTCTCTACATCCACAACAAGTTCTCCCGCTGCAACACCATTGATGGCAAGGATTACATCACCACCAATCTCCGTGTATTGGCAGAGAACAAGGCGATGGACGACCTGAAGTATCTCAGCGATTACGAAGAGGGAAAGCACGAGCTCCGCATCACCGTGCATTTCACCACCCAGATTGCCATCACCCGAGAGTACAACCGCCATCGTGCCAATTCGATGGCCGAACAGAGCACCCGCTACTGCAACTACTCGAAGAACAAGTTCGACAACGAGATTACCATCAATCTCCCTACCTGGGCAGAGGAAGCAGGTTTTGACGGTTCTCAGGATCCAGGCGATTACCGTCTGGAGGATATGTGTGCCGACATAGCAGAAGGCAGAGCACAGCAGTGGAGCAAGCTCGATACCTGGATCTTTGCCAACCAGGCAGCAGAATACGCTTACATGAAACTGATTGAGGCAGGCTGCAAGCCACAGGAGGCACGTGCCATCCTGCCATTGGATTGCAACACCGAATTGGTACATACCGCCTTTATCAGCGACTGGAAGCATTTCTTCGATCTCCGTGCCTTAGGCACTACTGGTGCTCCTCATCCAGATGCCAAGGTTCTCGCCTTGCCATTAATGGAGGAATTCAAGAAGAAAGGTTATCTGAAATCAGAAGGATAACATTTAAAAAAAGTAAAAAATCGCAGGAAATATGCATTTTTTCCATTTTCTATACAAGACGAATGGATAAATTTTGTATTTTTGCACTGTGTTTTTCATAGTATTAGATTTAAGGTTATCAAGGTTGGGGCTACGGCGGTAGCCCTTTTTTTATGTCTTTATCCGAGCATTTACTGCAATTTTCAGGCATTTTACTGAGCTTACTCCATGTATTTCATCAAAAATCAACTATTTTCTGAAAAAACTTCCCTAAAAATTTGGTGGATTCAAAAAATAGTTGTACCTTTGCACCCGCTTAAGAAAACCAAGCTATAATCATCCGGCAGAATTTGGAGAGATGGTAGAGTGGTCGATTACAACGGTCTTGAAAACCGTCGTACCGAGAGGTACCGGGGGTTCGAATCCCTCTCTCTCCGCAAGAGCCTTCTGAAAGAAATTTCAGAAGGCTTTTTTCATTTATACATTCTTCATCGTTACCAATCCATCCTTCTTGATTCATTTATCCATCCTTCTTAATTCATCTATCCATCCATCATGATTATTAATTCCTCTTCTATGCCTCCCCTATTTTTATTCCCTTATGCCCTTTCTATTCCCCAAACGGAAGGAAATAACAAAAAAAACGATTATTTTCCAAAAAAACTTCGAAAAATATTTGGTGGAATCAAAAAATAGTTGTACCTTTGCACCCGCTTAAGAAAACCAAGTTATAGTCATCCGACCGAATTTGGAGAGATGGTAGAGTGGTCGATTACAACGGTCTTGAAAACCGTCGTACCGAGAGGTACCGGGGGTTCGAATCCCTCTCTCTCCGCAAAAGCCTTCTGAAAGAAATTTCAGAAGGCTTTTTCCATTTATACATTCTTCATCATTACCAATCCATCCTTCTATAATAAAGAAGTACCCCTTCACCCGAAAGTGAGGTGTATGTAGAAGCGTTGTCACGAAAGCGGCTTATCAAAGAGAGCCCTTCTTTCTTTATCTCATTAACAAATGTAATTGTAGAGAAGTAAGCATCTGCAACTATGAGGGTTGAGAGTTTGAAAAGTTCCTTGCAATAACGCTTAATGACGCTGATATAGAAATCTACCATAGTCTTGTTAAAGGTATCCATAAATTGGTCAAGTCCTGAATTCATATAATTTTGCGTTTGTAGTGATTTGCAAAGTTACTGAAAATCAGCGACTTGACCAACTTTTTAAAGTTAAGTCTTCATAACTATTCCTTTATATAAATTATTGATTTACAGACTATTAAATATTAACTTAACACTGTTTTGAACTTACATCTGATGGCGAAATACCATATTCAGACTTGAAACAACGAGAAAAATAGTTTGGGCTATTGAAACCGCACATGATGGCAACTTCGGAGACGTTATTGCCTTCACGGAGAAGATGCATGGCTTTAGTGAGGCGGTGCTTGCGGATATATGCATTGGTGGCCATGCCTGTCATTGATTTGACTCTGCGATAGAGCGTACTATGACTCATGCACATCTCGGCAGCGAGGGTTGAAATATCCAAATCTGACTCGAGTATGTTAGCGAGAATAAAGCGGTCAAGTCTGTCCAAAAATTCCCTATCAACCTGATTTTTGGAGTCAGCGGATTGCGCCTCAACATCTGTAGCTCCTTCCTGTTCAGATTTGTCATTTATAGAGATATCTTCGTCCATATCACTCGTTATAGGGGCGGATGATGTCATATTTTCCGTAGCATATAGAACAGCCAGACGTTGGTCGAGTTGTCGGCGCAGGGAAAGACGTTGCTGATACTGATGCCATTCGTACCAAACAAAAAATATGATAAGGGCTACGTAGAATAAGCGCATCCACCATGTCCACCACCATGGTTGTGCAATGTGTATGTCAAGCACGGTCTCTTTGCCCCATTGTCCGCCTGCCATTTTTGAACGAACATGGAATCGGTAATGGCCAGGCGATAGGTTGTTATAGAGTGCTACCGGATTGGAAGTGGATGAGAGCCAATCGGCATCAAGCCCTTCAAGCCAGTAGCTATAGATTACAGATGACTGTCCTGCATATACAAAAGATGAGAAATCGATACAGATGTTATTCTGATTATGAGCTAAATGAACATCGTTGAAATCGCCATGATAAGTGGGGACGCCGTTGACAGTGACGCCAGTAATATGTGGAGATATTGTTCTGGCATTCTCTAATTTCCATTTTTCATCGTTGATTTCCAACTGTACCCATCCGTTCAAGTTGCCCAGCAGTATTTGCCCGTTGCGGGTCAGTATGGCGGCATTCTCGTTGTAGACATTTGAGAGGACATCAGATGAGCAATATAGGTTTCGGATGCTGCCATCGCTGTGATTGATGACGGAGATTCCTTCATCGGTTGTTGCTATTACAGTACCTTCTTTATCTACTAAAATAGCTTTTACGCTATTATTGGCAAGTCCGTCTTCTGTGGTGATGTACTCAGCTGTGCCGTTACCAGCGATGCACACCAGTCCCATTCCGATGGTTCCTGCCAGAATTTTTCCGTCCTTGCCACAGGCCAAACATTCTACACGTCCTTTATTGTAAATATGCAAAAAGTCTTTACCCTTCATCTTAAAGACTCCAGACTCAGTTGCCACCCACAGGCACCCACCACCGTCGAATATCGCCTGATGCACCTGCTCCTTTTCGAGGTGATACTTAAACGAAAACACTCCATCGCTCTTTTCGCGCATTTCCACAAGCCCAGCATCAAGTGTTGAGAGCCATGTCGTGCCATCCTCACCGAAAAGGATGTCGAAGATGATACCTGCCCGCAACCCGTCGGACTCATTGAGATGTCGGTTATCAATCCACAAGCCTCCACCACGTGTACCTACCCATAGGCGACCTTTACTATCTGTAGCGGTGGTATAGACACGATGTGTTTTTCGCAAAAGTAAATCGCTTTGGGTCGTGACGAGATTGTATCTATAGACATCGCCCTCCATATTCGAAATGGCGACTTCTGTGTCCGAGAGTTGTGAGAATGAACGGATACTGTTTGTTTGTGCTAATGTTGCGTTCTCCACCAACAATCGATTCTTCAGCGGTTGGGCATCGAATTGCAGAATACATACACCACCAAACGTGGTGGCGAGCCATACGTTGCCAGAGCGATCACGTAGCACATCATTCACGTAATCAGATGGAATAATGGGACTTTCATCCGTGGCACTGAGATGCTGCAGCTTACACTTCTGCGGATTGTAGATGAAGATGCCGTTATCATAGGTTGTATAAACCTCACGTCCGTCATTAAGTAAAGCATAATGTACACTGACGTGTTTTGATGTCATATTCTTTGTCTTCACGCCCAAGCCAAAGGCCTTTTGCTCGTGTAACCGCATCTCCCTTTCGTCATGAGCTGGAAGTGTAAGGCGGTCGCTTGGGGTAAAACGCATTTCCTGCAGGTCGAAGCGAAGTACCTTGTAGTCGTTGCCTGACATAAGGAGAGCCTTATGCACGGTATCCTCCACAATGCGTGTCACGTTCTGCATCAGCCGCATGCCCTTCTCCTCGACGAAAAAGTTCACAAACCGGTAACCATCGTAGCGCGTCAATCCCAAATTCGTACCGATCCAAATGTAGCCTTGTCGGTCTTGTATGACGGTGTTCACCACGTTACTAGCAAGCCCGTCGCGTGTAGTGAAACTACGTGTGCTGGGCAAAGACTGCCCCATGGACACATTGACCATACAGAGCAGCAAAAAGCCGATAAAAAATACTCTTCTATTCATTTTCAATCATTTTTGAGTGCAAAAATAGAAAAAAAAATCGACAAAGATGGCTATTTGCCGAAAAAATGCAGACGAATGCCGAGAATTTGAACTTTACCTAGTGAAAAAATATGTTACTTTGCAGCCGAAAATATAAACAACTAATGATACACAAATAAATAAAGAGAAGTATGAAAGCAAAATCTTCAAAGAGCGGTGGGTTGCGCATCGCTTTGTTCCTCATGATGCTGATAGTCGCAACCACGATGTCAGCACAACGCCACACCGACCGGCTCGACCGCAGCCTGGTGGCCATCCCTGCCAACTCAAACGGAGGTAGTGGTAGCGGAAACTTCATCTCCTGGCGCATCTTCGCTGAGGAGTACTACGATGTGACCTACAACCTCTACTGTAATGGCAAACTATTGAAGGAAGGACTGACGGTCTCGAACTTCTGCCACACAGCAGGCAATGCTACGAGCAAGTATCAAGTGGCAGCCGTGGTACGCGGTGTGGAACAGGAGCGCTGTGCTGAGGTGACACGTTGGAACAATGGTTATCTGGACATCCCCGCCAAGCCCGTTCTCGACCGTAACGGCAAGGATGTCACGACCTCTCAGGGTTACATCTTGAACGATGTCTCGCTCGGTGACGTAGATGGTGACGGCATTACAGAGTTCATCGTAAAGCGAAACAACAGCAAGGACCTGCGCTTGACTGCCAACAAGGTAGCCTACAACTTCTATGAGTGCTATAATATAAAAGGTGAAAGGTTGTGGACCATCGACCTTGGTCCGAACCTTATGGCTGGAGCCGACGAGCAATGGGACCTGGTACTCTACGACTGGGACGAAGATGGCAAGTGCGAACTGCTGATGCGCGGTGCCGACAATATGATCATCCACGCCGCCGACGGCAGCACCATCAACGTGGGCAACATGAAGGTTGATACCCGTTGGAACGATATAGCTTACACCAATCAGGGAGCCGAATACCTATTATATATGGAGGGCGCAACGGCAAAGCCCTACAACTTGAAAGACCGCTCCACATGGGATAAGGCGACAAATACTTACGCCTATCAACCCATCGACTACCCGCTTCCCCGCTATGACGTGGGCGAAACTGCCGACCTGCTAGGCGAATCTGCAGAGGGCACCATCTGGGGATCAGGTATCAAGGGCCATCGTCCCACAAAGCATTTCTTCGGTGCCCCGTTCCTCGACGGTCGCCATGCCAGCATTTTCCTCGGTCGCGGAATCTATACCCGCGAAAAGATGATAGCCCTCGACGTGAACCGCACCACCCATGAGTTGACCGAGCGTTGGCGCTGGCACTGCTACGACAGTAATAGCCCATGGTTCGGACAGGGTTATCATAACTATGCCATTGCCGATGTCGATTGGGACGGACGCGATGAGATTGTCTATGGTTCAATGGTCATCGATGACAACGGCAAGGGCCTTTCTACCACCGGTCTGGGTCACGGCGATGCACAGCACTGCGGTGACTTCGACCCCTATCGCCACGGTCAGGAGCAATTTGCCTGCCTGGAGCATCACCCCTGCATGAATTATCGCAACGCCACTACCGGTGAAATATACTATCGCTGGGTTGGTAGTGGCGATGACGGACGTGCACTTTGCGGAAATTTCTCTAACGCCTTCCCCGGTGCCACCGGTGCTACTATCGGGTCTAGCGGAATGGTAAGTTGTGTAGCCGACAAAGTGAATACAGAGATTGGCTTCGGCATCAGCCTGAACTCTCGCATATATTGGGACGGCGACCTACTTGACGAATTGCTTGACAGCCCCGGCACGGAAAAGGATGCTGCTGTAACGAAGCCCGGTGGCGGACGCATCTTCATGTCGGCCAATTGCAACATGAACAACTGGTCGAAGAACAACGCCTGTGCTACAGGTGACATCTTCGGCGACTGGCGCGAGGAGATTGTGCTGCGCACCAACGGCAGCACCGCCCTGCGCATCTACACCACGCCTCACCCCACTCGTCATCGTCTCTACACCCTGTGGCACGATCACCAATACCGTCAGGCCATGGTGTGGGAGTGCTTGGGTTACAACCAGCCACCGCATGTAAGCTACTTTGTAGGCGAGTTGGAAGGCATCACCATGGCTCCGCCACCACTCACCAACACGGGGCGCACAGAAATCAACAACGGAAGTGTCATCAATTCTTCGTTGAACGGTGAGCACGTGATGCTCTGCGACCAGACCGACGCCACCATCAGCGTCAGCGAAGGCGCACAGCCATATATCTTCACCGACAATGCTCCGTCATGGGTACAAGGTACGGATATCAATGGAACATCAACCCTCAACAACCGTTCTGAAATCATCTACAAATACTATACACATACAGTGACGGGAGCTGCTTTCTCGGGCGACATGCGATTAGTGAAACAGGGCGATGGCACACTCTTCCTGCCTAAGGTGGCACAGACATACACTGGTTCCACAGACATCTGGGCGGGAACACTGCAGTTCGACGGAACATTGCTCAACTCTCCTCTATGGCTCAACCGTTTTGCATGTCTTAATAGTGACGGCGGAGAGTTCAAGTGCATTAAGATGGACTACGATGCCAAGCTGCGCCCAGGTGGCGAAGGAAAAATTGGTAACGTGAAGACTAAAGCACTGGAGATGGGATTCGGCTCACGTATTGTATTCGACATTGATGGCGAGACGGCAGACCATGTCACCGCCACCACGCTTTCCATCGAAAAGAAAAACTGGGAGTACGGTCCTAAATACCTCACACCAGTGTTTGAATTCAAAAACGCCGAAAACATAGCAGACGGCCGTTATCTGCTGGCCACCGTCGATACCATAATAGGCTCTATTGACGACATAATCATTGAAGGCATCCCTGTCACGCAGAAAGCCACACTCTCTTACGAGGAAGGCAACGTCTATCTGACCGTTTTGTCCCTTCGCGAAGCAAAAGCCATTGTCTGGACAGGTAATAACGGCACAACGTGGGACTTTGCCAAGACAGAGAACTTCGCTGCAGAGAATGGACAGTCAGAAGTCTTTGTCGTAGGCGACAAGGTGTATTTCGATGAAACTGCCGCACAGACCACCGTTAATCTCATCGGCGACCTTCAGGCCGGCAGCATTTTTGTAGAAGGAACAAAGAACTTTACCGTGGATGGTAGAGGTTCCATCATGGGCAATGGTGCGCTTGTCAAGACCAACACCGGCACGCTGACCATCAACACCGACAACGGCTTCACAGGGGGTGTGCGTCTCTCAGGCGGCATCACCACCATCAAATCGTTAGCCAACAGCAACCAGGCACGTGGTGCCCTCGGTGCCATGACCACCAAACCTGAGGAGTTCATTATGGAGAATGGTGCCGAACTGCGCACCACGCATGTAGTGCGCCAGGAATCCCCAATGATGATGCAAAGCAGCGAGGGCGGTGTGCTCAACAAGCAGGCAGGCTTTTCAATGGCAGCCCCTTTCTCTGGTACGAAACTGACGGTGAAAGGCTCAGGATTCCTCCAAATCAGTGCGGCAAGTCCTAAACTCGACACGCTCTGCATCAAGGCCGGCAGCTACGAGCTTCTCGGTCATAATCTGCCCGCTAAGGCCGTTGTCCTAGAAGGAGGCACGCTTCGCCCAGGTGGTCTCTACATCACCTCCTCATATCCTATCATCGTGCCAAAGGGCAAGACGGGCACCTACAGTCTCGCCGAGCGATGCTCCTACACCCACACCGTGAAGGGCGAAGGTACGCTCAACGTGGAATGCCCTCCAACCAACGGCGGCGCGGCACGTACCGCCTTCGGTGCCAATCTTGCACAGTTTGAGGGTACGCTGAAGACCGTGGGCACTAACAACTGGGGATTCTTCATCTTCGACAACTCATCTGCCATGCAGAAGGGAACGCTCCAGATTGCCGACAACGTGGAGGTGAAGAACTCAGGCAAGACCATGACCTTTGGGTGTGTGAAGGGCGACAAGGGCAAGCTTGGCGGCTTTGAAGCTGCCGGAGCACGCATCAGCGAGGCACCAAACACATGGCGCATTGGCAACGAGACAAACTGAACGTGGAGTGGTACCGTTACAAGCAATTCCAACCTCGTCAAGGTCGGCACGGGCAAAGTCACTCTCAACGGAACCAGCGACCACACAGGTACCACCACTGTAAACGAGGGCGAGCTGCACTTTGGCAACAAAGCCACACTCGGCAAGGGAACCCTCACCGTGAAAAAGGGAGCCATCCTCTCAGGCGCCACAAACGCCAAAGGCAACCTCACCAATTCTGCCTACAATATTCAGAATGGAGGCACTCTGCAAGTCGGTTCTTACGCAACAGCCACAACTGGCGTCATCAACTTTGGCAACAAGAACGTCACCTTCGCCAAAGGCTCCGTCCTGCAACTCGGCATCGGACGAGCCGCAACAGCCATCAGCACTGGCGGCACAAGCCTTGGCAATATAAAGCGACTAACCATGAATGGTATCATCCAATTCCATTATTCCAAATCGTTCGCACCTGCTGAGGGCGATAGCGTAGTACTTTGGAAAGCTACCACCTTTGCTGGTACACCTGTACTGGAGAATGACACCATAGATGCAGAAAAATGCCTATTTTGGGACACCACCCATCTGAAAGGCGGTATTCTGCGTGTCATCAAAAAGACGCCAACAGCCATCCGAAATATCCAGATGGATGAAAGCAGCGATGCTGTCTATGACCTCATGGGACACAAGGTGGCCGATGCCCTGACCCCATCTCTAAGAAGAGGCATTTATATTCACAAAAATAAAAAGATTATCATCCGATGAAAAAGATTTTATTTATAGTTCTCACAAGTTGCCTTCTACTAATAGGCAAAGACGCCATGGCCACCCCTCCAAGTGAAAAGATGAGCGCCTACCTCATGGTCTATCACAAGGATGCGGACCATAGCCTCCACATGGCCATCAGTCACGATGGCTACCACTGGAAAGCCCTAAACGGCGACCGTCCCGTCATTGCGGGTGATACCATAGCCGAGCAACGCGGCATCCGCGACCCCCACATCTTTCGTGGCCCTGACGGTGCATTCTATCTCTCTATGACCGACCTGCACATCTTCGCACAACGCGATGGCTACCGTACAACGAAATGGGAACGCGATGACAAGCAATTCGGATGGGGCAACAACCGAGGACTGGTGCTAATGAAGAGTCATGACCTGCTCCACTGGACGCGCGCCAACATCAACTTCACCCAGCTCGCCAACATTCCCGGGCAAAGCTCACCAAACAGTAGCCTTCCGCTCGCTGACATAGGCTGTGTCTGGGCACCAGAGACGACATACGATGACGAGACGGGGCAGTTGATGATTCACTTCACTATGCGCCACGGCAAACAGAACAATGCCCTCTACTACTGTTACATCAACAACGATTACAACAAGTTGCTCACCATGCCCAAACTGCTGCTTGAAGCACCCGACCGAAAATACAGCGTCATCGACGGTGACATTGTCAAGCATGGCGGCAAGTACCATCTCTTCTACGTCTCACACGAGAGCGGTGCCTGCATCTGCCGTGCCACCGCCGACCATATCACGGGTCCATACACCGTCAATCCCCAGCGTGTCAGCACCGAGCGACGCGGTCACGAAGCCCCCAACGTATGGCAGCGCATCAGCGATGGAGCATACGTCCTCATGTACGACATCTACCGCAACAATCCCCACACCTTCGGCTTCGACGAGAGTACTGACTTGGAGCATTTCACCCCCCTGGGTCAGTTTTCCGATGACTGCATGAAGATGGAGGGCTGCGTCTCACCAAAACATGGTGCCGTGGTACAGATTACGGAAGAAGAAGCTCGGAGATTGGAATGTAAATGGAATAAATAAGTTTAAACAATAAATACTCATAAACTATGACAATAAGAAAATTTCTATTGGCTACTGTAATGTGCTCACTGACACTGAGCACATTACAGGCCCAGACCTCAGGTTCTTTCTCCGGCTACCTTTTCGCTTACTTTGAAGGACGTGGCGAGAACCAGGAGGCACTACGCTTTGCCATTAGCGACGATGCCATCAACTGGCATGCACTCAACAGCAACAAGCCTATCATTGCATCAGACAGCATCAGTGAGAGCGGTGGCATACGCGACCCGCACATCCTGCGCGGTGAACAGGGCGAATATCTTATAGTGGCAACAGACATGCACACCCGCGACCCGAAGCAGGGATGGAAGGAGAATCCAGGTGTAGTGCTACTGCGTTCCACCGACCTCATTCATTGGACGCATGCAAGAGTGAATCTTGCGAAGAAATTCTCTCGTCACTTCGCTGATGCCTACTGGGTGTGGGCACCACAGACCATCTACGACCGCAAAGTGAAAAAATACATGATTTATTTCACTCTGAAACGTCGCAACAGCGATGCTCTTGTCACCTACTACGCCTACGCCAACCGCGATTTCACTGCCTTCGAGAGCGAACCCAAGGTGCTGTTCCGTGCTAAATACGGCTGCATAGACAACGACATTGTGGAAGGTCCCGACGGCACATGGCACATGTTCTACAAAGGTAATACGAAGGATGCAGAGGGGAAGGAGATAAAGAACGGCATACAGCAGGCCACAGCGAAGAGGCTACGCGGTCCATGGAAAGAGGATTTCCAATACATCGATGCCTACGCTAACGTCAAGACAGGCGTAGAGGGTAGTAGTGTCTTCAAACTCAATGGACAGGAGAAGTGGGTGCTAATGTACGACCTCTACAGCAGTGGTCGCTATGAGTTTCAAACCTCAACAGATTTGAATCATTTCACCGAGCAACCTCAATCGTTCACTAAGGACTTTTTCCCCCGCCACGGATCGGTTATATCGCTCACTGAGACTGAGATGCAGCGTGTGCAGGAACAGTGGGGCTATGTTGCCACCTACCATTTCGAAAGTCACGGCAATCCTATTATCCGGCACATCTATACGGCCGATCCCGCCGCAATGGTAGAAAACGACACACTATGGCTTTTCACTGGTCACGATATGGAGGGCAGACAGAAAGGCTACGTAATGCGTGACTGGCAACTTTTCTCAACTACTGACATGACTCACTGGACGCAACATCCATGTCCTTTAACCGTATTCGACTTCAAGTGGGCCACCAGCAAACAGGCTTACGCCGGACATGTGGCAAAGCGCAACGACAAATACTATTTCTACGTATCCACCAACGGCAGCGGTATCGGCGTAGCTGTGAGCGACAAGATAACCGGGCCTTATAAGGATGCTATAGGAAAGCCGCTGCTTACCCGTCAGGATTGTTTCGACTCGAAGCACGGGTGGTGCTGCATCGACAGCGACATCCATCGCATCGCTATCAGTACCGAGCACCCTTTCGAGGAAGCTCCATGGCTCCATAAATACCAAGGTCGCTATTATCTTACTTACGCCTCTGGGTGGCCAGAGAAGATAGCATACGCCATAGCCGACAACGTCATGGGTCCATACAAGACGCAGGGCGTCATCAGCGAGATTGCCGGAAACTCGAATACAACGCATCCCGCCATTGTGCAGTACAAAGGTCAGTGGCTCTTCTTTTCCCATAATGGCGGCCTGCCTGAAGGAGGCAGTTTCAGCCGGTCGGTTGTCTGCGAACCACTCTACAATAATGCTGATGGCTCCATCCGTAATATTCCTCCGACAACAAAAGGAATCTGTGGTCTATTCAACAAATAAAGAACTACAGGCTTGATTTAAGATTTCAATGATTCTGCTGAGGCATTAGTAGCATCATCGACTTTGCTGCATTGAAACGTATCTCGCTGAGCCATGTTCTGAAAGTGGACTTCAGGCAAAGCTCAAAAGAGTGAAAAACAATCAAAACAATTACGGAAGCCGCATAAAAAACGGGATTTTTACCCAATAGCAACTACTCGGCATACAATTATTTGGAGTTTACAAAAAAACAACGTATCTTTGCCAACAGATTTTAAGGAAATCAAGGATAAAAAAGATATGAAATACTATACAGCATTGACTATTGCCGGATCCGACAGTTGCGGAGGAGCTGGCATTCAGGCAGACATCAAGACGATGTCGGCATTGGGCGTTTATGCCAGTTCGGCCATCACAGCCATCACCGTGCAGAACACCAAAGGAGTATATGGCATACAGAATGTAGAGCCGGAAATAGTAAAGGGACAGATTGAGGCAGTGATGGATGATATCCATCCCGATGCCATCAAGATAGGTATGGTGAACGATTGCGATACCATCCGTGCCATCACCGAAACCCTCAAGAAATACGAGGGCCAGTTCCAGCATCTCGTTATCGACCCCGTGATGGTATCTACCAGCGGCTGCCGACTGATGCAGGAAGATGCACTCGAGGTCTTCATCCACGACCTGCTGCCACTAGCCACCCTGCTCACCCCTAACATCCCGGAAGCAGAGATTCTTGCCGGCATCAAGATTCAGAATGTGGATGATATCAAGAGCGCAGCCTCAGCCATCAGTAAGCTGGGATGCAGATACGTGCTCATCAAGGGCGGACACTTCGAGGGCAACGAGAAGATAGATTATCTCTTCGAAGACGGAAAACTCATCACCAGCTATCGCGGCATGAACATTGAGACCCGTAATACCCACGGCACCGGCTGCACCCTATCCTCCGCCATCACCTCTTATCTGACCCGAGAAATGGATATGAATACCGCTATCGCCATGGCGAAGACCTATCTTTCGGGTGCCATTCTTGCCGGAAAAGACGTAAAAATCGGAGAAGGACATGGACCCGTGAACCATTTCTACGAACCGAAGGCCCTGTTCTGTAAATAATAAAGCCCTATTCTGTAAATAATCATGAAATGGATTGTCATTACCATGCCTGATTTCATTGAGAATGAGGCAAACTACATCAACCAGCTCTTCGAGGCAGGACTCGACTTGCTGCATCTGCGCAAGCCTGAGTCATGCATCGATGACTGCGAACGACTGCTGCAGGAAATCAACCCGAAATGGTATCCGAGAATCGTGGTTCACGACCACTTTTCACTCTGCCAGAAATACCATCTCCACGGCATCCATCTGAACAGCCGAAACCATCAAGTACCAGATGGCTTCCAGGGAAGCCTGTCACGCTCCTGCCACAGTTTCAAGGAAGTAACAGAAGCGCAGAAGGAAGGAGTTTTCAGCTACGTCTTCCTCAGTCCTATCTTCGATAGCATATCCAAGAAGGGCTACAAGCATAACTTTGCCAACAAGGATCTGGAAGATGCCGGCAACAACGGCATCATCAACGAAAAGGTGATAGCTCTGGGTGGCATCATTCCGCAATTCATCCCGCAACTGCGAGCCTGGAACTTCGGCGGTGCTGCCTTCCTGGGGGATATCTGGAACCGCCGACAGGATGCCGACTGGTCGAAATATCTTTCCGACGTAAGAAAATGCCTGTCGCATGCCACGCAAAAAAATACACATAATGGCACAAATGTTTGGTAGTTAGCCAAAATAGTTGTAATTTTGCACCCATGATTTATCCAGATAATTTTGAAAACAAGATAGGATTCAACGAAATCCGAAAAATGCTGCGCGAAAGATGCCTCTCGCCACTGGGCAAGGAACAGGTGGATAAGATGGCCTTCAGCAGCGATGCAGAACAGGTGAACGAGTGGCTCATGCAGGTGCGTGAGTTCCGACGACTGATGGAGGAAGTGGAAGACTTCCCCCTGCAATATTTCTATGATGTAAGAGAGAGCATCCTCCGTATCCGTGTGGAAAATACCCACCTGGAAGAGGACGAGCTGTTTGACCTCAGGCGGTCGCTCGCTACCATCGCCGGCATGGTGAAGATTCTGAACCACAGCGATGAAGATGATGCACACGCCGAACAGGAAGATGGCTGGCGCAGAGAAAAGAAGTATCCGTACCCAGCCCTCCACCGTCTTTCGAAAGACGTGATGACCTTCCCGCAACTGATTCAGCGTATCGACCAGATTCTCGACAAATTCGGTAAGATACGAGACAATGCCACCCCCGAACTTCTCCAGATTCGCAGAGAACTGGCAAAGACCGAGGGCAGCATCTCGCGTACCTTATATAGTATATTGAGAGCCGCCCAAAGCGAAGGCGTGGTAGAGAAAGATGTAACCCCTACCCTGCGCGACGGCCGACTGGTTATCCCGGTAATCCCTACCCTGAAACGAAGAATCAAGGGTATCGTGCACGACGAGAGTGCCACCGGTAAGACCGTATTCATCGAACCAACCGAAGTGGTAGAAGCCAACAACCGTGTGCGCGAGCTGGAAGGTGAGGAAAGAAAGGAGATTATCCGCATCCTCACCGATTTCACCAACAAGGTGCGCCCATTCTCCAAGGAAATCCTGGAGAGCTACCGTTTCCTCGCCATCATCGACCTGATTCAGGCGAAGCAGAAAATCGCCGATATGTTCAAGGCGATAGAGCCGGAAGTGGCCGATCATCCACACGTGGATTGGATTCGTGCCATCCACCCACTGCTCCAGTTGTCCCTGCAGAAGAAAAACGAGAAGGTGGTGCCGCTCGACATCACCCTGACGCAAGATAAGCGCATCCTCATCATCTCGGGTCCTAACGCCGGCGGTAAGTCGGTGTGTCTGAAGACGGTAGGTTTGCTTCAGTATATGCTGCAATGCGGACTAAGCATCCCGGTGAGCGAGCGTTCAAAAACGGGTGTCTTCCAGAACATCATGATTGATATTGGCGACGAACAGAGTCTGGAGAACGATTTGAGTACCTACTCTTCCCATCTTCTGAACATGAAGAACATGATGAAGGCAGCCAATGGCGATACCATCATACTGATAGATGAGTTTGGTACCGGTACCGAACCAGGCATTGGTGGAGCCATTGCCGAGGCTGTGCTCGACAAGTTCTGCAAGCAGCAGGCTTACGGTGTCATCACCACCCACTATCAGAACCTGAAGCATTTTGCAGATAGTCACGAGGGAGTGGTAAATGGTGCGATGCTTTACGACCGCCACGAGATGAAGGCCCTCTTCCAGCTTGCCATCGGTCGCCCTGGTTCCTCTTTCGCCATCGAAATTGCCAGAAAGATAGGTTTACCGGAAGAGGTAATCAAGGAGGCCTCGGATATCGTGGGTTCAGAATACATCCAGAGCGACAAGTATCTGCAAGACATCGTCCGCGACAAGCGATACTGGGAGAACAAGCGACAGAATATCCATCAGCGCGAGAAGGATATGGAAAAAACCATCTCCAAGTATGAGAGCGATATCGAGGATATCGAGCGAAGCAGAAAGGCTATCCTCAAGAAGGCGAAGGAAGAAGCAGCCGAACTGCTGAAGGAGAGCAACAAGAAGATTGAGAATGCCATCCGAGAGATTCGAGAGAGTC
>ERZ1026856.453-NODE-453-length-26056-cov-4.955002_pt1 | contig 26056 bp, 36 predicted proteins | sample MGYA00380158_ERZ1026856 | MGnify/ENA primary metagenome ERZ1026856 (study PRJEB33269, sample SAMEA4719794) | human gut metagenome | biome: human-associated habitat; feature: organic feature; material: feces | place: Cameroon | collected 2013-10 ...
CTATGTGGCAAACGATGATGTATTCATCGACACATATTTGCCTTACGCGGACGAGCAAACGAAAATCCTTTTCCGTTCTACCCTTGAGACGGTAAAGAGACTCAACGAGAAAGTCAAGGCTGATACGCCGAAGGTCAGTTACTTCGATGCGCTCATTGACCGCGGGAACGATCTTTCGTTCAGAGAGACCGCCAAAGAACTGCACATTGGGGAGCGCGAAATGATACGTTCACTAATTGCTGCGGGCTATCTTTACAGAGACAAGAAACAGCAGCTCAGACCATACGCCGAGACCAACAAAGGCTATTTCACCCTCAAGGAATACGTCAACGGCGATAAAACCGGCGCGCAGACGCTCGTGACGGTCGAGGGCAGAAAGAAAATCGCGGCCATGTTTGAAAAAAGCATATAGAGAACCACACAAAAACATGGAGGAACACATGAAAAAATATTACAGCACATTGCATTTTTACTTTGAGCAGCACTTGCAGCTTCGCGGCTACGACCGTGACTTTCTCGAGATGTGGCCGAACGGCAGACTGCATTGGGCGGTCTACACGAACCGCGGGAAAGTCGGAGAGATAAACCAGTACCGCGATAACTACAGCAGACGCGGTATATATTACGGTGTCAGTCTGGAAGGGAACGGCTACCTTGGGAAAGTGTCCACTCTCTTTGAGGCAAAACAGTTGATTGCCGAGAAATATAAAGAAGTCCCCGAAAGCGGTACAAACATTGTTTCGTACCTCGCCGATCCGAACGCCGAATTTTTCCCAACGCCCAGCACACTTGCAGGAAAGATGTTCGGCAATATAAAGGAGCCCGACGAAATCTGTACAGTCTTGGAGCCGTCAGCAGGCAAAGGTGATCTTGCTGAACTGTACATAAAGTTCCTAAAGAGCAACCGCCGCTACAATGGCAATTTCGATATCGAGTCTGTGGACATGATTGAGCACGACGCAAACCTCATTGCCTTGCTTCGCGGGAAGAACTACAGAGTCATCGGCGACGACTTCCTTACCTTTCATTCACATAAGCACTATGATCTCATCATAATGAACCCGCCGTTTTCCAACGGTGACGAGCATCTTTTAAAAGCCTTGGAGGTTCAGACAGACGGTGGCCAGATCGTGTGCCTCCTCAATGCAGAGACGATAAGGAACCCGTACACTAACCGGCGTAAAGTCCTCAAACAGAAACTGGCGGAGTATGGTGCAAAGATAGAGTTTGTCCGCGACGCATTCAAGCACGCGCAGCGCAGAACTGATGTCGAAGTAGCTATAGTCTATGTGAATATCCCTGTGCAGCGCAAGACCTCGACCATCTTTGAAAACCTCAAGAAAGCGCAGTCGGAAGAGCTGCACAATAACGAGGCAGAACCAAACGCCATGGTATACGGCTCGTGGGCGGAGCAGATGATACAGTCCTTTGACTTTGAGGCTCAGCTTGGCAAGAAACTCATTGAAGAATACAACGCCCTTATGCCCTATATAATGAACGACTTGGACGCATCTAAAAGCTACATAAAGCCGCTCATATCCATCAACATAAACGGCAGTGAGTTCCAGACTGTTGGCACGTCCGGTATAGAGCGGTACATGAAAGCCCTGCGCATGAAGTATTGGCGCGGTCTGCTCGATAAACCGGAGTTTACGTCCCGCATGACCTCGAAGATGCAGAAGGACTACACCGCAATGGTGGACAAGCTTTGCGGCTATGATTTCAACCTCTTCAACCTCCAGCAGGTCTACTATGACCTCAACGCGCAGCTCGTGGACGGTGTGAAGGAGAGTATAGACGCCCTCTTTGAAAAATTCTCCGCGCAGTATTCATGGTTCCCGGAGTGCCAGAAGAATATTCACTACTATAACGGCTGGGCTACAAACAAGGCTCACAAGGTCGGCATGAAAGTTATCCTCCCTATAAACGGCTTTCACAGTTACTATGGCTGGAAAAATCAAAAGGAACTGAGCGAGTATACGGTCTATGGAAAACTGAGTGACCTCGAACGCGCACTGAATTACCTTGACCGAGGCGAGACCACAGAGAAGCGCAATGTTTCCACATGGGTAAAGAACGCTATCGCAGCAGGTGAGACGGTCGTTGACCTGACATGGTTCACGGCGCAGTTCTACAAGAAAGGGACGTGCCACATCAAGTTCAAGCCAGAGGCCGCGCCGCTCATTGACAGGCTGAATATCTACGCCGCCAGAGAGCGCAGTTGGCTCCCTCCAAGCTACGGGCGCAAGCACTATGCAGATATGTCCGCCGAGGAAAAGACCGTAATAGACGAGTTTCAGGGCGCGGAGGAGTACGAAAAAGTGATGGTCAACCCGTCGAGATATATTCTTGAGGCCGCACAAATGACCCAGCCGCTTTTGAGCGCTGCGACATGAGGAAGGAGCTGACAACAGTGGGATTCTGTGAACGTGATATAAGGACGATGAAGGCTTTTGGCATAGAGGCACAGATGAAAAAACTTCATGCGGAGCTGATGGCATTACCGGATATCAAAGATGTTGAATATGATCTCTCTCCGTTTTGGAGCGATATACCGTATGTGATCTTCTTGCCAGAGTGGAATATCCCCACAGCGGCAAAAGATTACTTCGACCGGAAAGCGGCGCTGCTTCAAGCAATACTCGCGGTCGCGCACAATAATGGCCTTACGCGAACCGACGACCGCATAGAGGACTACGGCTCTTGCTGGTATATAGTTACGCGCTGTGATTGGTTGGTTAACAAGGAGGGAGCATCTAAATGATTGACCTATCTGTTGTGCAAAGACTGTTAAGGGCTTTCCCTAATTCCCTGATAAACGTCCAGTTGGAGTTTGTAGCTGACCGCAATCCGCGCGTAAACTCCTACTTCCGGCTTGATAACTGTGCGTCGGAGGAAGCTGTGAAAGCCAAGGTGTTAGAGTGGCTGTCACGAGACGCATACAAGAGCATGCACTATCACACCGAAAAAAGAAACAGAGGGGTACATGAATACCACCGACAGGGTATCAATTCGTTCCTCGGAACGGCGTTCACCTCGGAGGATATGACAATCATCTATCAACGGCTTGGTAACGCTATTCACCATCAGAAAACACTTGAGTTTATCCGAAGCGGATATGATATGGAGGTTTTGAAAAATGTCTGACTGCATCAAGCGAGAGGATGCAAAGCGCGGGTTGTGTGAGTGGGCAACAAATTTGATTGATCCGCGATTCTTAATAAAGGACGACGCAATGTGCGTGCTGGATAATATTCCCGCTGCCGACGTTGCACCTGTGGTGAGATGTGAGAACTGCAAGAGCGGCATTATGTCAGATGATAATAAATACATAATTTGCTGTAGACTTGGTGTTGGCATGGAGCTTGATAGTTTTTGTTCGCACGGAGAAAGGAAAATAACATGAGACTTACGTCAAATACTCCACAAGGCAATTTAGAACAGTCGCTGAATCTGTTCTATGCCAAAGACGGCGAAACGTGGGTGCGCGGATACGGAGAGAACGGCACAGACATTGCCCTGCTTGATTTAATGCGAAAGCTTATATGCCGATATATGGAACCAGACGAGATTCCGAAAACCATGTCTGATGAGGATGTTATGTTTGCAATGGTGGATTGGCTGTATGGCGGAACCGATAGCATGGAGGGCGTGTTAGCACTTCTCTATCTTGCGGGGTGGGTATGCGCAGAACTGCGCGAACGCCTCAAACGGTTCGAAGATAAGGAGAACGCCAATGTCTGACATATTGAAATCGCAGTGGAGAAAAGCCCGGAAGCGCCATGTGTGCTCATTCTGCAATCAGTACATAGAGCCGGGGGAAAGGTACAAATATGACACCCTCGTCTACGAAGGAAGCGTGTACGACTGGTTTTCACATGAAAAGTGCGACTTCCTCGCTAACGAACTTTGGGGATACGTTGATCCGGATGATAGCGGAATGACGGCTGACGATTTTCAGGAGGCATGCCAAGATTTCTGCTTTCACTTTGTCTGTCCTGGTTGTGAGCATTGGGACAGAGAAAATCGCGAGTGCACTGCAGATGACTGTTGCTGCACCGATAAAGCCTACGAGACGCTGAAAAAGTACGAACTTTATATGACTAGAGAAAGCGGTTTCATTGGTTGGAAACTCAGACCGAGAAAGGATGCCGAAGCTAATGGACAAACTTAGACCGTGCCCGTTTTGCGGTAAACCTGTGTTCTTGTGCTATACATCAAGTGAAGCTGCTTTCGGAGTCCGCCACACAACGCTTGAGGACAGTTGGAACTGTTACATAGCTGAGCCGATAATGCTTAAGACGGCATCGCTTGCAGATGCCACCGTGGACTGGAATAGGAGATTTGACAATGAATGAGTTGAAAGCGTGCCCGTTCTGCGGTGGCGATGGCTCTTTGACCATCGATACCGTGGAAAAGACCGTTTGCGGAAGCTGTTGGACTTGTGGCGCAAGAGGTTTAGGTGTCTGGTACAAAGAAGATTATCCTTCAGTCGAAGAAGTGAAAAAAGCAATTAGAGCATGGAACAGGAGGGTTGACCATGGGTCAACATAAAACAAATCCAGTTGCGATTGCGGCCAAAGAGGGAAAACTCCCGCCGAAAGAGAAAAACCGCATGTCCAAGCGCCAAGCAGAGCGGTTACTCATGCTGGAGATGGAGCGGAGATTGATTCCCGCACCACTTCGAGAACAGTTCCGAATCTATCGAGAAATTTGGGAGAGGGGACATTGAATGAAACTTTGTGATAGATGCCGTGTGTCTGGCTGCCTGCTGAACTACGGCGGGAAAGCTTGCCAAGACGCAAGAAAGCGGGAGTGCCCAGACGTGGTATTCACTCGCGCGGACAAGATCAGAAATATGACTGATGAAGAGCTGGCGGAATTCGCCATAATTTGTCCGGTTCTTAAAGGCGGTGCCTGCCTTAAACCGACGTGCGCCGAGTGTCGTCTGGAGTGGCTTAAAGAACCGGTGGAGGTGCTGTAATGGCAATAAGTAAAAAGACCCGTGAGGCCGTATATCACAAATACAACGGGCACTGCGCCTACTGCGGCAGGGCTATTGCCTACAAGGATATGCAGGTCGACCACTTCCAGCCCCTGAGAGCTTGGGGCATAGAGGACGCAGGAACGGACGATATATCAAACCTTATGCCGTCCTGCCGGATGTGTAACCACTACAAGCGCGCAAATACCTTAGAGACTTTCAGACGATACATACAGGAGATTCCGAAGAAACTCCGAGAAAACTACATCTACAAGGTCGGCCTCGTCTACGGAAACGTTGTAGAGGCAGAAAAGCCGATAGTGTTCTATTTTGAGAAGTGGAAGAACATTCCTTCGCTGATTCCTTGTGATACGTGCAAGTACTGCTTCAGCTTGGGTTACCATTGCCTCGACTGCGATCAAGGGAGTCATTGGGAGGAGAAAGGAGACGGCGATGAGTAATAAACCTGCTCCCCAAAGAATCCCAACTCCCGAAGGCGTGGTCATCCGCCGCTGCCCTTGGTGCAACGCCTATGCGCATCTAACTATGCTGACTTATCCGTTGAATCGCGACATCACCAATACGCTTTACGGCGTGGAGTGCGGTGCTCTAAGGAACCGTCACCACATCCCAGAAGCCTTTCTGACGATGCAGTCAGCCATTTCTTTCTGGAATGACTGTGCAAAACGAGCTGAAGGGCGAAAAAAGCAACCATTTTCGTGAGCTCACGAAAATGATAAACGCTTTAATCCGCTTTGCCGTTTCTTTAATCCGTAATTTCATTTGATTTAATTTAAGGAGTGATGCAGGTTTGGTCGGCACCAAGGTCAAGGCTTTGCTTGCGCTCACCGGCACGACGCACAGAGAGCTGGCCGAAGCCTTGAGTATTTCCCCGCAAGCCTTGAGCAATAAGTTTCAGAAGGACAGTTTCTCCGTGTCCGATCTCATCGGCGCGGCGGACTTCTTCGGATGCAGGCTCAATTTCGAGTTTCCCAATGGCAGCAAGATAACATTTACAACCGAGGACAGGAGGGAATAATGGCGAGAAAGAAATCTCCCCGCAGTATTCCGCGCACGCAGCAGGACGTTGACCGCGCGCTTGCTCTCGGCCATGCAGAGGGAGCAAACTTTATATCTACCATGATTCTGTTCATCCTCAAGGACAAGCACGGCTTCCCGGATGACGAGATCGAGCGCCTTGCAAAAGAGGTAGATTTCTACTGCGCCCAGCTCAATTCCGGAGACATTTCATTCGCGGACGTCAAGAACGCGCTCAAGCAGGAATACGACGTGACTGTAAAATTCAGATAGGAGGGAAGAAAAAGAATGTACCATAAGAAACTATTCGCCGGTCAGCGTGAGTACGGCGCCGATCACTACAAGATAGTGAAAATCTACACGCAGGAGCGGGATCCCGAAAAGGTTCTTGAATACTGCCGCGCAAATATCAATTCCGGCATTTACCCGGACTACGACACATGGTATAATAACATTGCACCCGGTGGTAAATACTTCGGCGATATGAGGTATTTCTACGACGGCTGGTGCAAGCTCGAAAAAGTACCGCACGGCTGGAAGTACACGCTGTGTAAACCGTATAGAGACAGAAGAGAAAGGGGAGCAGATAAGTAATGAAAATCGAAAAGATATCCGAACATCACATCCGTTTCAACAACGGTACGGCCATCAAGATTGCGCCGCAGTCCATGCGTATCGACACAACATCGCTTTCATTGGTGCCCGATATCAAGGACATCGATTTCAAAGAGACTATCGCCTTTACTGAGAGCGCACAGGGGCGCGGTTTTAGCTTCGGCAATATCGGGGGTAAGATGATACCGGTCAGACTCTTCGGCAACGGCATCGGCCGCGAGTGTGCCGTCTACTACGAAAACAAACTGAAACTGGTGGTGGAGGTATGCTGAACGATGGGCGCATAATGGGCTATCTCACCGGCGATCCTGTCCAGAAATACGGCACGGTGGACGGCAAGCCTTATGCGCAATTCACTCTTGCATGTGAGCGTGACTTTCGCCCACATGGGAAATCTACCTATGATTTCCCGTCATTCGTGGCCTACGGGCGCATGAGCGAGGTCGTCACGCAGTATCTAAAAAAGGGTCAGACCGTTATTGTGGAGTATCAGCTCAAGTCGGTTTCCTACAATTTTGACGGGCGGAAAGTTACCCAGACCCGCCCCACAGTCACGAGGGTGCGCTTTGACCGGCTCCGCGACCCGCTTGTCAAGGTGCCGAAGAAAGGCGAACCGGGCAGTGAGGAATTTTATTATGAAGGCTTTGATGAAGGAGGGCTTATCGAGCATGGAGAACTTGAAAACGCAGACAGTTAAGCGTGTGTACCTTGTTACGCTCACCACACCGAACACACTTGCTTGCTTGAGTAGTCGGAACACATGCTCAATATGTGCTGAGAGCGTTTCTGCGGCTCTCAGAGAGTTTTCAGCAGAATTTGAACATTGCGATGCCTGCGGCGCATATGACGTTGCTGTGAGCCTCGCAGACGCGCCGGAAAGAGAACTGTACGCAAACACGCTTGTCGCGCCCGACGCATATACATTCCTCCGCAAATGCGCGGAGGACGCGGCGATGCCCAGATGATCAAAAAGCTCCACGGTCGTCCGTGGAGCTTTTCTTGTTGAATTATCCTGCATAATATGATATTATCCTTACAAGCTAAGGACGGAGGCGAACTTCTGCAAGTTACATACTACGGAGGTATCGCCATGAGTATAACAGATACAATAGCACTATTCATGCTTGTACTCGCGGCTATTGGTTTGGGTGCAAACCTAAAGAAATAGCCGCCCCCTAACCCCAGCAAGAAGCGGCAATTTCAAGCTATAAACTTGTAGAGTTGGCCGTTTCCTGCTGTGACGTCAGCGGGAACCGTCCTTAGTGAAAATATATCATTTTCCACGGCGAAAGTCAATAACTAAAACAAGGGAAACGCAACAAAGGGAATAAAACAAAGGCGGGGCTATTTGCCCTGCTATTTTCTTTCACCCTTGAATTGCTCACACTGCTATGATACACTGTGAATATCCTAACCGAAAATAAATATGGGAGGCAGAAGAGGACAGGGCTAAAGCTCTGTCCTCTTCTTGTTCATTATTGCTTTTCGAGCATTTTAACAGATTCTCGGTATTGCTGTGCCGAAGCGGTATAATTAAATTCAACACTTCGATCGTGGTTTTTACGGACAACTGCTTCAATTTCTTCGAGGGGAACCCGGAAAAACTCTTTACGCGGATTCATCATATTGACGCGCCTGTCTGCAAAAGCGTTATGCAGTGCAGTTTCGAGTTTGGGAGCATCGCTTGAGAAAATCATTGCATGAACATCAAATCTGAATGGCACGGAAGCCCCACCCAGTTCATCAATTCGGTCGAGCGGTTCAAGTCTACGTGTCATGCCGATTTTGTATACGCCCTCTCCAAAAGCACCTATGTTTGAAATCACATAAACATACCCGGCTCGTTCATTGGCCTGCCTGTAATCCACATCTGCTATGGCTTTATCTATACTAACGAGCTCTTCCTCTGCCGCGCTGATCTTTTCAGAGATAAACTCTCTGCGAGCCTCATTCGCTTCAGATTCCAACTGCTCTTTCAGTCGAGCGAGCATATTGTTATAATGAGCTTGCTCTTTTTCGAGCTTTTTTCTCTGTTCCTCCAACTCTCTTTGGACTCTTGCGTTTTCTCGCTCAATGGCTCTTTGCTCTCTAATATACTCTTTTTCTTCCTGAACCTTTTGCGCGTACTCATGAGCTAAAGTGAGTTCTTGAAATTTGAGGTCTAAATATTCGGGGGATATTGTAATGGCGTTTTCTTCATTAAGCCTATTGAGTTTATCATAAGCTCTTTGAATACGGGATTTCATACTATCAAAATTGCTGAATTTGACGGCGGATATTGCGTTTTCGCACTCTGTGTTAAAAGTCATAACTGTTTGCTTGATGTTATTTTTCTCCATACGTTTACCCGCACGTCGGTCATTATTTACGACCCACTCAACAGAACAAGACGCTGCAGTTGACTTTCTTATCATGTCTTTTTGCTGAGAACGCACTTCAGCCAAATGTTCCTTATATTCAGCAGAGGTCGCCCAACTATATGTAGGTGTATAGAGCCCGAAGTCTTGTAGCAGCTTTGTATCTTCTAATTCGATTACAGAGCCTTTTAATTCCTCGATTTTGCTCTCAATATCCCGTTTCTCATCTCCCAGTTTTGTAATATCTGCGCCAAGATTAGCGCGCTTTTGCTCTTGCTCGGAAATATATTTGCTGATGTCTATGGCACATCTGATTTCATCTGTGTACTCGGCATTTATTCTATCGAGTTCAGCGGTTTTGGCATCTAATTCTTTCAGTAACTTGTCGACTTTGCCTTGGAGGTCGTTGTTTGCGGCTGCGAGTTCGACTTCTTTCTTTTGTAAATCGGCGATTGTCTTTTTGTATTCACCGGTTTTGAATATGTCTGATACGCTCATGGTTCACGGATCCTCCACATCGTCGTGTATTATCAGAAATTTTGTGTTTCTGTACCGTTCAACCAAAGCCTCCAGCTTTTTCTTACAGGTATAGTATTTTTCCACTTTTTTATCGGCTGTTTTTAATCCTTTTGCTTGCGCAAGCTGCGCTTCAATGGTAGCCGTTTTTAAGTCAATATCGGCACAATACAACTCTGTCCCGGCTGGTGAGAGGTTATCACTTCGATAAACAACTTCTTCGGGAGAGAACTTACGAAATAGAGCAGGGAAGAAAGGTTCATTGCAATACTGTTCGAGACTTTCCCTCACATAATTATTGATTTCATTTTCAATTTCTTCCGTATTTATGTTTATAATTATGCGCCCATCATTTACGTGATTTGGCTGTTCTGGCTTTAGCTGCTCTGGTTCTGACTCTGTCTGCTCCGGCGCTACTTGCTCTGGTGCAAAATCCTTTTTCGGATTTTTTTGTTCGCTTTGCTTTGTTTGTTGAACTGCTACTGCGATAATCGTAATGATGACAATAAGTACCACTAATACAACCATTTCATTACCTCCCATATTTTATTTATATCTCAGGTGTATATAGTGTGTCACAGCAACACGGAGAGTTAAGTTGCAAAATAAAAAGCAAAAAGGTGTTGACATCACAATAAAATGGTGATATTATCACACTCGAAAGGAGGCGCGATATGGCCAAACCTAAAGCCAATACAGAGAGGGTCAATGTGTTTTTCTCTGAAGATGTTCTGAATAGGATTAAAGAAGAAGCTGAGAAAAAAGGAATGACTGTTAGCGGTTACGTGAGATATGTCGTTCTCGAACACCTAAATCTTCTCGGGCAAAAGTGAAATAACGAAACCGCCCAGCTACCAACAGTGCAGTTCCGTTATCTCCAAGCATCCCATAGGATTACTGTAAATCCATTCTACTGTTCTCCTTGGGATTTGTCAACAAAAATTCTAAGGAGTATTTTTAATGAACGAACTCATAACCGTCAACAATGGGCAGCCAACCGCCAGTAGCCGTGACGTAGCGGAGCATTTCGGCAAAGGGCATAATCACATTTTGAGGGATATTGATGCCCTGAAAGAAGATCTGTCCAATTTTGGACAGATGTTTTTTGAGACAGAAAGCGCAGATAGCTATGGCCGTCCCCAGCGAACATATCTTATGAACCGGGACGGATTCTCTCTTCTCTGCATGGGCTTTACCGGCGCGAAGGCTCTTGAATGGAAGCTCAAGTACATAGATGCCTTTAATAAGATGGAAAAGACACTCACCGAACAGGCCACCAAGCCCATGACCACAGCAGAGATGTTCCAGCTTCAAGCACAGATCAATGTCGAGCAGGAGCGCAGACTGGCCGCGATCGAAGCCAATCAGCAGAAAGTCATTGAAGCCTGTTCCGTCCCCGCCGTAGGGCGCGACGAGTGGCAGGAGGATATGAAGAAGTACCTCTCCGGACTATGCGAAGAATACGGCATGAGCTATCCGGTCATGTACGATGACCTGTACAGCGCTTTAGAGCGCAAGGTGGGGTGTAACCTTACCACGCGGCAGAGCAATATGCGCAAGCGTCTCAAGGCCGCAGGAGCGACGTACAAGGAGCGCCAGAGCGTTTCCAAACTCACGGTCATAGCTAAAGACCCGGCGCTCACGGGCGTGTTTGAGGGCATCGTACAGCGTTATGCGGCGCATCTTGCGTCGCGCAAATGGGATGGGAGGAACTGAACAATGACAAATACAGTTGCAAAACACATGACAAATACACAGGGTCTGCTCGACGCCATACGCATGTATATCGAGCCGATAACATTATGCACCGCCACGGAAGCGGAAAAGAAAAAATTCCTGTACTGCGATTGCCATATTGTCGTTCAGTTGCTCAATATCCTTGACGAGAGGTTCGACGAAGAGAGCGGCATGGCATGGGAGGTCGAGGACAAATACTCAAGGCTTTCCTCCCAGAAAGCAAAACTGGACAGCCTTGTGAATGTCCTCAACACGTTCAAAATCGACCCTGTTGACCTCGACGATGATGATTACTGATTAAACAGGAAAGGAGAACCGCCCCATGTTTGAGAAATACGACGCCGCATGTGCGGCCTACATAGAAAATATGCGCAATAACGAGCTGTCGGCACAGACTATCACCGGTTATGCCCGGACGTTTCGACTCTTCCGCGAGAGCATGGCGCGCCACGGCTTTGCGGACGTGACCGCCGCTGCAGTGATGAAGTTCCGTTCGGACATTTCCGGTGACGCGATCACCACGGCCAATCTCTACATGGGGCAGCTCCGCCAGCTCTCCGAGTTTGCCGCCAGATACGGCTACACTGAGGCGTTTGTGTTCGACGATGCCATGCCGCCCAAGGGAAAGGTCACGAGAGCCAAGAAGAAGCCGTATGAGCACGTTTTGAGCGTTGAGCAGATACATTCCCTTATCTCCGCCGAACGCCCCGTATACGGCAAGAAAATGGCTACATGGGCGAGGGAACAGGCGGAGGTCACGCTTATGCTCCTCTCTGGCGCGCGTAATTCCGAATTGCGCTCTCTCACTCCGGCTGACCTCGATTGGGCGAACGGCTGCATAATGCTCCGCGTCACCAAGGGCGATAAGCCCCGCATGGTGCCGTTCTCCCCTGCCGCACAAAAGGCTGTGAAAAATTACCTCTCATCCGGTATACGTCCGGACACCGCCGATGACGACGCGCCGCTGTTCGGCTGCGTCAGCCGCAAAACCGGTGAGTGGAAGCCGTTGGAGCGCACCCAGTTCTCTGAGCTTATAAACGGCTATACCAAGTCTGTGATAGGCGAAGAAAGCGCCTGCCGCTCCCATGCCCTGCGTCACGGCTTTGCATCCGCCGCGCTCGAAGCCGGTGTTGCGGTCGATGATATAAGCGGCGTTCTCGGTCACGCCGATACAAAGGTCACGGCAATATACGCCCAGCGCCTCCATCCCGCCAAGCTTGCCTCCGGTATCGGCAACGTGCTTGAAAACGCAGTAGCAAGCCCTACAGCAGCCGTTTGATTGCGGCGATGAATTGATATGGCGAAGCCCTCAGAACGCCGCGTGGACGCTCTGGGGGCTTCCTGTATATGCTTACGCTTTGGCTATCTCGCTCCACGTTGCTTTTCCGCAGATCGCATCAGCGTCTAAGCCGTGGTCGGACTGAAAAGCTTTGAGCGCGGCTCCGGTCTGAGCTCCAAACTCTCCATCTACCCACTTGGGGTCATAACCTTTGCACTTCAAGGCGGCTTGCAACATCGCGACAGCAACATCTTTGTCACCGTTCTTCAACTCCGGAAGCGAAACGGTTATGCTCCTGTTGAGCATAGGGGATGCCGGGGCAATATCCGGTGAGTTTTTAGAACCGCCCTTATACCGAAGAACTGCGTTCCACGGATAATTGTAATAACCCCTGACGTAGAATTCTCTGCCGGTCTGATCTCCGGTCTGACCACCGGTCGTTTTGCCAAATTCGTTGATTGATGCTTGAACTATTTGCCCATTTCCGCAATACATAGCTGTATGATGGACATGATTGAGAAGCACGTCACCACGTTGTAATCCTGAGCCGTTAGATAAATTCACCGATGCAGTCACGTCCTCAAATCCACAAGACTTAAACACGGAATACATATTCCCGGTGTATGTAGCCCCCTTGGATTTCACAAGAACACCAGCATTCTGCCAAGCCTGTATGACCGCGGACGAGCAGTCGTAGTCAGGCCCCCAGCGGTTCGCCTGATCGTAGCCATGTGAATTATCCTGTGCCCATGTTTCCATCTGAGCGATGGCTTTTTCTATTATAGACATATTCTTAATCCTCTGTTAAAAGCCCGCTGTAAGCTTTATCATCGTCATCCATCGGTCGTTACCTCCGTGAAATAATGTCCGATAAGCTCATGCGGCAGATACTGTAAGGTTATTTTTACACCGGATTGCTCACCGACACGTTCACAAAGATAAAGCTTGCTGTCCTCCGGATCGCGATAATAGAGGCCATACTCGTATTCCATGCCACGAGCTGCGTCTATCGGATCGTCGATAGTGCCAGCCTGACCGTTTGATACGACCGCCCACAAATCAGGTGCTCTGTCAGGAGCCCAATTCTCTTGAGTTCTGTGGCCTTTGCCCGGACGCACTTTATAAAGCTTTTCGGTAGGGGCATGGTATCGCCGATCACCGGGTACAACATCCTCGTTGATCACCCAGGGTTTGGACAGCTGAGGTGCTTCAAGAGCAGTCGCGTCATCCGTGGTGGACATAGCCTTTTCAATTACGGGACGTATTTTCTTTGCACCGTTAAGATAACTCATGGCTCGTCCTCCTCGTCTTTTACCCCAAGCAATTCAAGCGCAGCTTTCATATCTTCGATTTCTGCGGAGCTGCCGCCCTGCTTGATCTCCGCGATTCGAGTCAGGCAACGTTCCGCTCTTTCCTCAATGGTCATGTCGTCACCTCCAGTGCGGTCTCAATGGCTGATAGAGCAGTTTCATACTGCTTATTTAGCTGTGCAGCGAAATCTGCCTGCGCCGCGTATGCCTCGCCTAAATCTTTCCACGGGGCCGTCATCCCGGTGAACACCTCGCCGTCATCGCGCGTCCACGTCTCGCCCGCCGGGACAAAGCGGAAGCTCTCTACCCACTCCTCGCACTTGCCGTCAAATTCGTTCGTCTCGATTGCTCTGCGTCCCTCAGCTGCGGAGACGTAGCACTTATAATCGTCGTCTATGTAGATCGTCATGCTGCTCTCCTCCTATACCAGCCAAACCTTTTTTATCTTTATCGTAAGAGTATTGCTGCAAAAGACTCCGAAGCCCAGAGAACAATTGCCTGATACATTTGAAATGTCGACGCTCAAAGCATTGCTTCCTGTGTATGTGCCCGCTGCGAGTGCTTTCCTCGCGACGAACTTGCTGTTCATGTCCATACCGCTGTCAACGATTGCTTGATTGGTAGATTTTGAAATGCCGAAAGAATTGGCGTATTCGAGGTATCCCGTAATGGTGCATTCACAATACAAGGTCTTATAGTCCGTCACGTCGATTTGCTTCTTGGTGAATATCCCGCCGTAGCTACTCTGTGAATAGACTATCTGGTTATTTGAGATCGTCGCGTCGGAAAATTCGCTCCCGCCGGAAGCCCACTCGCCGAATGTCCATCCGCCTGTTACGGCGGTGTTATCTGTGCCGTTAAACAGAATCAGCTCATATGTCAGAGTTGCACTTACATTCTGCCCATCTGTGGTAATGGAGACCGTAGTTGACTTGGTCTTGCCGCTGCCGTCCGTCGCTGTCGCTGTGACAGTGTAAGTCCCGCTCGCGTCGACCGTGGCCGTCCAAGTCTTGGCCGCAGTCCCGGTGTTTGTATCGCTGGCCACCCGTGTTCCGGAGCTGTTCTTTATGGCGCAGGTGCTCTTTGCTGGATATGTGACCTTGATCGTTGCGGAGAAATACGCCAGCGTCACGCTCTGAACTTGGTCTTTGGCAACGTATACCTGTTTGGATGTGGTTTTCCCGGCCGTGTTCGTTGCGGTCAGCGTATAGGATGCGTCGCCAATCGGCGCGAGGAATATGTATGCCTTGGCACTTGAGGTGGTGTTGGTGTCTTTCGCGAACTGCTTTCCGCTAGATGTGTCTGTGATCACAAGGGTGCTGTTTGCAGGATAGCTCACTCGGACAACACCGGCGGCTTTTGCTCCGCCTGACAAAACATGAATCATGATACAACCTCCACGTCACCGGTAATGAGCCAGACATCGCCATTGGTGGCATCTGTACTCATCTTTTGTAGGGCAATCATATTGCAGCGCTCAACCAAGCCGAGGACAGCACTCTGGCTCTTTCCTAAAAGTGTGCCTTCGCCACGGTGCAAAAGCCGTACCCCGCTTATGCTTAATCGGGTTTTGTCGGACGGCCAAAGCTCAGTGAAGGCCACGGCAAACCCGTTTGATATTGCAGCGCTCAATTCAGCGGTCAGCGTCCATGTTTTTACCGACCCTGCCGACGTCCACCCCGCGTAATATGTATTGCCTGCATCTGAGTTTTCAAGATTCTTTCCAGCGGACGCGGATATAACCAAGCCGCACCGTGCGCTCACCGACAAATTTGCCTGTGTGACGGAGCCGTCGGCAAGCACCTCATTATTATAGGTGTACGTGGCTGTCGCGCCATCAGTGAATGTTATTGTGATTTTAGTCTGGCCATCTGCAGGGCTGCTGCCAACAATGGTTTTGATGCCCCGTGTTATCATCATCCAGTAATTCTGCCACCCTGCGGTGACACCGGGCTGAACATTCTTACTTGCAGCAAGCGCCAGCCACGAGCCGCCAAGGTTCTGCACACTGTCAAGAAACTCGTAGTTGGTATTTGCGGCGTATGCGCCGCGCGGCCTGATTGATACTTTACCGAGGTTGTGTTGTGCCATTTCTTATCACGCTCCTATTCTTTCGTCGTCTGTGACAGCTGTAGCAATGGGGAAGTCGTTGACCGATACCGCGTTTATGGTCATGGTTCCCGTCTGCCCTATCGGCCTCGTGAAGCCCTGTACAAGATGTCTCTCTGTGGGCGCTCCGGGCTTGTCCTCTCGCCGTATGGTTATGATCTGGTTCTCCACAATGTGGAACATCTGCGTCGTGGTCAGGGTCACGGTCTTGCCCAGCACAGCATATCGCTTGAGCTGCCATTCGGCATATGCCTGACACATTTCATCAGAGTAGTAGTCCTTCATTGAAAGCCGCTTGGTTTTCAGCCCTATGCGGCTTATGCAGGTATCAGAGGAGATATCACGGTTCTGTGCTCTGCCACGTGCGGTAAGGCTTTCGTTGTTTGTTGCACCCACAACAATGACGTCGTTGTAAACCTCGGCAGGCTTCGGCGCGTACCGGATGCCAATCAGCTGCTTGCCCATCGAGAAGTCCCACAAAACAGGCTTGGACGTATCAAGAATGTCATCCTGTGACGGATCGACTGCCAGCCTTCCGGTCGGGTTATAGCCGACCCAAGCGGCGAGCATCTCTACAAGTCCGAGGATGACCTCACCGATATTTCCTGTCTCAGAACTGAGATAGTCGTAAGGCGCGGTTATCAAACTCACACTTGTGCCGTCTGTCAGCTTCTGCTTTTTGTCGTTGTAATAGCTGGTAAAGAGCGGTGCGACTGCATCTATAGGCGCGCCCGTCGTTCCGGACATATCAAAGCGGTTGAGCCTGAGCAGGGAAGCTATGGCGGCAAAGATGTTGGTTCCTGCATTTATGCCGTAAGCCCCCTCAAGGTTGCCGCCAAGCGTTCCGTCGATTGCTGCCCATTTGTCGGTCAGCTGATATGAAGCCTGACGAAGTCCCGGCTCGAAAGCCTCCTCCGGATTTTCCACAAGGAACACTCCCTGAGGAATATAGAAGTCTGTACCGTCCGGAAGTATCAGTCCCTCGGAGAGCCTGATCTGCTGCCCAAACCATATCTTGTTGAGCGCATAATCATAAGCTCCATCCAGGTTTGCAAGGGAAATGTTTACCTGCCTGCGGCTGCCGTTTTGCAGGTTCACAGTAATGTCACCTTCTTGAATAAAGGCTTTGGAGCGCTTGTTCGTCACCTGATTATCCAAGGCAAAAGCCACGCTGCCGTTCGGCTGCAGGAACTCAAGTTTCGCCAGTTTTGTGAAGTCGGTCTTTAACGTGGAAAGGTATTGCTGCCAGTTTTGGCTATACATTATGCGCTCACCCTCCCACGTTCAAAGTTGCCTGAAGGGTGTTGCCGTCGATGATTTCAAGTCCGGCAACGGTAAATCCGTCAGTCGTTGTCTGAATGAGTCTTCCGTTCTTGAGGCTAAGTACGGAGCCGAGCTCATAATCATCTTCGGTAGTCCATATAAGGCGACCCGTCGACGGGTCGACCTTTATGCTAGTGAATATGATGGCGTCACTCGGCCAGAACGTCGCTTCGGGCGAGTTGATTATCTTAAGCCCGGTCGCATCCCCGACTTCTACCCAACTTACCGTCACAGTCTGCGGCATGGCCACGCTCTTGTGGTCTACGCTTACCGTGACCGCCTGATTGGTGTGGATGTTGAGGAAGTGCCCCTTGGGATCACGCAGGAACAGAGTGTTTTCGGATGTTGAAAGATTCCTCAGCGCCCGCGCCTGAGCCAAGGTGTCTGAATATGTTGCATCTTTGCCTATCTTGCCTATATAGCCGCCGACGCTGCCGGTAAGGTAATTGGGTGTTTCTGGTTGCCGCGTTGGATATCGGGTAAAGTTCTTCTGCAGAGTAGGGGAGTTGTTATTGGAGAACTGGCCCTCAGTCACGCCGCCGCTGCCGAAGCGGAAGAAGTAGCTTGCCACAGCGGTATATGTGCCGTCTGCATTGGGAGTGGCTTCTATGATATTCCACATCCAGAACTGCACCTTGACGGCATTGGTGACGATTGCGGCGGTGAGGTACGCCAATGGGCCTGTTGGAAAAATATAATATGTATATTCCTGCCCGGAACACGCGCTCCAATCTCGTATCTCCCCGACTGCCCGCCCGACGGTCACGATCTTTTCAAGATTGCTCTGTCCGGTCGTTCTGCGATAGACGTCGTAGCCCTGAGTCGTTTCTATCTGCGCCCAAGTTACCAAAACGCTTCCGTCCGAGGTCTGACAGGCGCTTGCGCTGCCGCCCGAATCTTCGGATACTTCGTATTCAACATAGAAGTCTACCCAGCCGCTTGACGCATCAACGCCGTTTACCGTCTGAACATCAAGGATGACGCTGTAACTGGTGTCGTTGAGGAATCCGGAATAGTCTACCCTCAACTCACCGGTTCCATATATTTTGCCGGTGTCCACAAACGCGTCTCCACGGTTGCCTTCGCTGTCAACTTCGCATATGCGCCACCGCACCCATGCAAGAGCATCGCCCTGTGCCTGTGAATACGTTCCGGTGAATGTGGCAGAATACCCTGTCAGCGGATTGCTTATGGAGGATATTTTGACTGTGGGGGTGCTCCGGCCAAGAAGTAGCGATGCGGTCGATTGTGTTACCGAAGCAGTGCCGCTCCACCATTGGGTTATTACGAACTTGTACTCGTTGCCGTTGGTGATGCCGTTTGCGCTCAGTGTCGATTTGGGTATTGTTACGGTATAGAATTGAGTCTCGCCTGCGTAATTCACCCCCCAAAACGGCGTTGTCAGTAATACTTTGCCGGTGTCGTACTTCTTTGTAGATGCGGAATTGTTCGCGTAAAAAACGATTTGATATGCCAGCATGGGGGAGTCTCCATTGACCTGCCAACTTATGTCCAGCGGCTGCGTCAGGTCTACTGTCCCGCTGCTGTTTATTTCATCAGGGCTTATGTTTGATGGCTGAAAAAGCAAAGTTTCTCACCTCCCATCACTTCGGCCCGTCGCCGAAGCACCATGCTTTGCCGGTCGACAGGCTGCCCCACCAGATGACAAGCACAGTGTCTCCGGCTTGGGCGGTTGCAACCTCTTCGCAGTACGGGATAGATATCGTGCGTCCGTATGGCTGACGCACAGATATCTTCCCGTCACTTGGAGCGGCTACAACATCGAATCTGTCCACGCGCAGGCAGTTCCCAGTCTTTTCGTTTACTGCCTGATCTACCTTGGGTTTCAGCGCGTTCCAAAATTCTATGATTCCTTCGAGCATATTTACGCCTCCCGTTTAGGTGAGCTTCAGAGTCTTGAGCTTTTCGGCAAGCTCCTTGACGGTCATGTTTTTTGCCTCTGCTTCCGAAAGCTTCAGGTCACCGAACTGGTAATACACATCGTGACTGTCGGTGCTGCGGAAAATGCTTTCCCCTGTGGTATCGGTGGTGCTCTTCGCGCCGCCCGAAATGGCGTGGAGAATGTCGGCAATGCGCTTTTGCTCTTCGTCGCTTGCGTTCGCTATCAGCTCTCGCAAGGCCGGACTCATGGTCAGGTCGCCTATGTCGCCAATATTGCCGTTCTTGAGTGCCTCAAGTTCCTGCTCAATTTTGGTGTCCTGATAGTCTTTCTCGGCCTTTTCCAGATTTTCTTGAGCTTTGAGGATATCGTCAGCCTTGGCCGCCCATTCCCACTGTCCAGTGGCGGGGTTATAGATTCTGACCGTGCGCTGTTTTTTTGCGTTCTCAAGCTCCTGCCGTGCCTTATCAACGGCCTGCTGCTTCTCCGCAAGCTTGTTGGCCGCATTAGTCGAATCGGTGAGGGCTTCCAAGGAGTCGACCAACTCGCCCATAAGGTCATCAGAGTAGCCGTAACCGCGGTTCAGAAGATCAAGAACTTCGTTTGATGTGTTGCTGTATCCCTTGGTGAGGTACTGTTGCACGAAATCTCGAACCATCTTCGCGGCCTGCTCCTGCAAAGCCTGTTCTTTGGCTCGGTCATTCCGGTTTCGGGCAAGCTCAATCTGCTTGTCTATGTTGTCGAGCTTTTCACTGACTTCCTTTTTAAGCGGATCATCCTCTTCGGTGTTGCTGGCTGTGCTGCCGCCGACGCCAGTTCCGCCGCTGTGGTCGCCGCCGTAGACACCACCATTGCCGCCGGGTCTTACAAGCCCTGTGCCGCCTGCGTGCATCGGAATTTCTTCTTTCTCGCCGGTAAGCATATCTTGGGTTTGCTTTGCGGTGTAGACTTTGGCACCGGGGGACAGGTCGACAATGGCCATTTTGCCGCCGTTGGCAATATAGGCATCGCCGTTGTCCACGATAAGTTCTGCCGAACTGCCATTAACTGGCGCACCGTCGTTGACCACCGCGCGACCACCGGGAGAATTTTGAGTGCCGCCCGCATTAGTTGGGATGAGGGCACCGCTTGCTGTTTGCTTGTATTTTTTCTCTATTGTGGTGATCGTGACGGTTTTGCTCCGAATCGAGGCAATGCGTGAATAGATTGCATTGAGTATGCCGCTTGCGTTGTCTCTAACGGAAACGTGTATCTGCTTGGAATCGGGGATTTCGTTTGCGGCATCGCCAACGTCACGCAGTTCGCTCGCCGCTTCTGCTGCTCCTGACGCATCCACGCCAGACTCCACATCTCCGCTTGCGTCATCCTTCGCTTGCTTAACATCGCCAAGCTGTTGCTCGGCTTCTGCCGCGCCCGTCACGGTGGCCTGTACCTCGGCAGGTCCCTCGACCTGCTTTTTCTTGCTCTCCAGGTCATTCAGCCCCGCCATCGCTTCGTCCGCGTCGAAGTTTATTTTTACATCCGCGGGGTTTTCGGAGAGTTCGTCTACCCCCTTGTCTATGCTGTACAGATAGCTGTTTATTATCTGCATGGCCTCTTCCATGCTTCCTGCGCCCAGCATGGTTTTCCAGTCGAGTGCCCCCGCGCGCATAAGCCCCTCGAACACGCCGGAAAGCTCCGTGCTCGTGTTTGCTCCAGTTATCTCTGACAGCGCTTGTGTGAAGTCGCTCAGTGAAGCGGTTCCTTCGCTGAAACTCGTGGATAGGACTTTTTCGACATCGCCCACGATTTGCTGAGCCTCTTCCCCGGTGTAGAAAACACCGTTCATATAGTTGCTCAGTCCGTGACCAAGCGCTTCTGCCTGCGCTTCCGTCATTTGCAGCGCCTCTGCAAGTTCCTTGTATGATGTGATAGTCCGGATGACGCCTTGTTCGTCCATCGTCACGATGCCGTCCAGCGCCCCGGAGTCAACATTTTCCTTGATTACATCGTAAAACTCGCCGAACATGTTGTCGCTGTTCAGGATTCTCCCGACATTGCCGTTCAACACCCACTCCATCATGTCATCAATGTTGTATTTGAGCTCGCGCTTCACATCGTCGGGAATGTAAGTATCAATGAATTTGCCAAGCTCTATTGAGCCAAGCTTGCCGTCCTGAAAATCCTTAATCGCCTTATTAAATTTGCTCTGTATGTCATTCGCGGCTTCCTCGCGGTCACTCAGTCCGCTCAGTGCGTTGTTGTAACGCTCCACGGCCTGTGCCGCCGCATCCGCTGCGTCCGCTGCCTCCTCCAGCGAACTCGCCGTGTTCTCCGTCGAACCGGCAGCAGCGTTATTCTTCCCTTCAATGATGTCTAATATATCCTGCTGATCGGCTAAGGCGTCATTGTAAGCTTCTACCCGTGGCTTAAGGCTTTCGATTGCTTTTTCAATTTGGTCATACCGGAAAGTTTTGCCATTAATTTTGGTGGTCTTCTCGTCATCTTTCAGCATTTGAGACCGTATAGAGAGGAGCTTTTCGTAGGCTGCAGAATACTGTTCCGCCGTCTTCGCAATCTCGCCGGTCTCTTTTCCCAGCGCAGTCAGCAGCCCCGAAGGCAACTCCCCGAATATGCCACCCATATTAAGGGCTGGATCTGTAAGCTTATTTGCTGCAGCCTTTACAGATGCGGCTGCGTCTGCCGCAAGGGATTCCAGCTTGTCCTGAGTTAGGTTTTCGTAACTGTTGGCAAGACCGTCTACTTCTCCCTGCTCTGCCCCAAGCGCTTCGGCGAGGGCTTTAGATGCTCGCGTTAGGCGCTCGTCAGCTTCTGCAGTACCATCCACGGCATTTGCCGCCGCTGTGTATTCAGAATAAAGTCCAGAAATATTCTCGGCTTCGTTTTTTGCCTCTTTCCCACGGTCTATAATTTTGTCATAGGCGCGTTCTGTGGCATCAACGGCTAAGTTTATCCCTGCTATCAGCGTCGTAATAGCCGCCGTCACAACAGTGAATGGGTTTGCTCGTAACCCCTCTGTAAGTAGCGACCACCCCGCCTTGAAGTCCGCAGCGCTCTTCTTCATACCTTTCAATGTGGAGATGAGCGCTGAACCGTTTATGGCCGAAAAAGCTTTGCCCAACAGCGCTGCTGCTGTTGCCGCCGCTGTTGCAGTTATTACTAAATGCCCAAAGTCGCTGTCGAGAGCCTTGACGAGTCCGGTTATGACATCAAGTCCACCCTTTATAAGGCTGGTATCGGCCATGTTGGAGACGAATTCTGTCCATGTATTCTTGAGAATGTTTGCTTTGGCATCCCAAGTGTCGAGCATGACGCTGACTTCCTGATCGGCGCTGCCCGCAGCGACGCCCATATCAGCCAACATGCTTTTATACATGTCAAAGTTTTCAAGGAGCGCAAGGAGCTGGTTCGTGCGTAGTTTTCCGCCGAGCGCGGAGACCATCTGCATCAAGTCGGCTTCGGAGATTAGGCCATCCTTTGCCGCCTTTGACAGCGCCTCGATGGCTTCCATCGGGTTTATAAGCTTCCCTGTGGCCTCTGCCGCAGCGACAACATCGGGGGCGTACTTCTGGAGTATGCCACTAAGGGACTGTACAGATTCCTCGGTTGCTGTCACGCCATCCGAAATTTCGGTAGTAGTATCGCCCAGAATGTTGAGAATAAGCGCTCTGGCCGCAGTTGCCGCCTTTGTACCGCTTTCCTGCGTAGTGGCGGTGATAGTGCCGAGCATAGCCATGGTTTCTTCCATGGACATTCCCGCCATCGACGCCACGTTTGCAACGATGGGCAAGCCTTCGGCTATCTTCTGGATAGAGGTCGCATAGTTGTTGTCTATGGTATTGGCTTCGTCCAGAGCGAGGGAAAGCTTTTCGACGTTGCCGTGATATTTCCACGCGGCATCCGCCGAAAGCAGAAACTGTGCGGCGGTCTCCTGATCCGTGTCGCCGACGAGCTGGGTCTTTATGGCCAACTCGCCAAGACCCTGTGCGGCTTCTTTGTAACCTGCACGGGCGAAAGTAGAAACGTTCTGGAGGTACTCGTTTGCTGCAACGCCGTACTTAGATGCGGTGGAGTACGCCGATTCGCCAAGAGCATCCATCTCGTCCTTGGTCATGCCGGTGACCTTGCGCACGGTCGCAAGCTCACTGTCGACCTCTTTCATGGTGGAAAGAGCTTCAACGAAAGAGTTCTTCACGGCGGTTATGCCGTTGCCTATCAGCTGCCATGCCGCCTGCTTGGCAACGATACGACCAAGGCTGTCTCCCAGCAGGTCGGTCAGCGCCGAAGTTTTCTGCGCCTCGGTGCCCGCTTTTTGCGTTGCGGATGCGGCTTTGGTCTGTCCAGTGGCCAATCTGTTGGCCGACTGCGCGGTTTTCTCTTGCTGTGCGGCAAGTCTGTTAGAAGTTTGCTTCGTTTTTTCCTGCGCGACCTGAACCTTGGCTTCTGCCGCTACCTGTTTTGCGCTTGCAGTAGCCTGTTTGGTCTGCTCTTTTGCCAGCTGGATAACCGACTTTGAGACTTTGTCAACAGCCCCGGCGTTGACCTTGATCTCTATTGGTGTACTACTCAGCCGCTTACCGATGTTCTCTATGTTAGTCAGCGAGGCTATAGCCTTTGCGTCATTTACATTTACTTGTATCTGTACTATTGTGCTCATTCGGCGTTAACCTCCGCTTGCAACATAACGGCGCATAGTGTATAATTTATATATAGAAGGGAGTTGATATCATGAATTGGGATGAATCCCAAATGGCCTCTCAAGCTTTCGCGCAAGGTCAAGGAGGTATGTCTCTCGGCCAGCAGTGGGCGCTTGCCGCTATGCTGCGAACTGACAAGACCTCGAAAACCAAGAAGAAATCCTCTCCAAAGCCTGTAACCCCGGTCAAGAAACCGTAAAACCCATTGCCTTTAGCGCCTTGGCAATATCGCTGTCGGCCTTTCCATCGTCCACGTATTCGTCTCGCGCTTCATCCATAAAGGGACGGGCAAAGGGTTGATGCCAAGCGGGATCTCCATCCTCGACTATCGGAGTAAGATCAATGCCGTTGGCGTTCTGCGGCTCTGCCGCGTTTTCCAGTGTCAGCGTCAAGCCCTCGACGGTGGTCAGCATGGTCGTGTCGTCAATGAGACCGCCATTTTCTTCACGACGCTTATACATTGCGGAGGAAGACGCGGGGTAACTGTAGACATTTTCTTTTGCCTTTTTCTGTATGGCTTCTTTTAGCCCATCAGCAACGCTGTCTCTCAATGCGTTTTCAACCGCTGTGTCCAGTAATCCGCGAATCTGCAAATAATCTTGTAAAACGCTCATATTGCCCTCCAAAACACAGGAATAAGCCCTTGCTGAAAGAATCATTCATCTGTCTTGGATAAGCCCCCGACTTGCGCCGGGGGCTTTATTTTGACTTAGGTGACGGTTACGGGGATGGTGTCGGTGTAAGTCACCTTGGAAATGCTGTTGGTCACGGTGACAGTGGCCGTGGTAGTGCCAGCGGCTACGCCGGTCAGCACAGGAGAGTGCGGGTCGTTGAACTTCGCAGTCTCTTCCGCGCCGGTGGAGAAAGTGACCTCGCTCATGTCGGAGATATTGGTGAGATTACCGGCCACATCGTACTTGGCAACAAGTTCAGTGGTCTCGCCGTTTGCCACGGAAACACCTGCACCAGCGCCGACAAAGTAGACACCCTCGACGGAACCAGTGGAAGTACCGGAGACAAACTCGTCAACGATGTAGCAGTAGTTCGGCATGGCGTTGCTTGCGCAGACATCGGTGCCGACTTCATCAGCGGTCAGGCAGTTACCGGACAGGTCAACAGAACCCGGAGTGGTCTGGTTGATGGTGTCGGACAGCGCGCCGGTGAAGAAGTAATAGGGGATGTAGTAGTGGCGAATCTTGAAGAGGGAAGAGTTCTTCGCATCACCGCCGCCGTTCTTGGCGTAGATGTTGACCGCAAAGTGAACGCGGACGACCTTCGGCTGGAAAAGTGCGGGAACGGCGAGCTGCAGGGCAGAGCTGTTCTGCACGAAATACTTCACGCAGTAGGTGTTGCCGGAAACTGCGGTGAAGCCCTGAATAGTGCCATCGCTGCCGACCTTGTAAGCCTTGCCACTGTTTGCTGCCACGGTGTCCTTGTCATTGCCGGTAGAGCCGAGAATATAGGCCACAGGGCCGTTCTGGCCGCCGAGGGGAGCCACCGCACCAGTTATGGTCAGCGCCGCACCGTTTGCTACAACGGGCTTCGAGGTTTCCACGACGCCGTTGCCGGTCAGGCTCTGGCCGATGGTGAGTGCCATGTTGTTCAGCGCGGAGTCAGCAGTCTTGGCCGTAAAGGTCAGACGGGAAGTGTCGGGATTGTTGATGATAGGCATGTTGCCGGGGCCGCCTTCAACAGCGCCGTCATTCATGCTGCCCGCGGGAGAAAAGTCGGTTACGTACTTGGAGAAGCCGACAAGATCGTCGGTAGCGACATCGAACGCCTCAAAGTACACGATTCCTTTGGAAAACTCATACTGAGGGTTGAAAGAATACATTATGTATCACTCCTTGTTATTGTGACATCGGCTCAGGGAGCTGCCCCTTTGCCTTGGCTTCGAGCTGTGTCAGTGTCTTGAATCCGGCAGGCAGCTCCGAAATCCTGTCGAATTTCCACGTAGGATAGGGCGCGCCTTTCTCAAACTTTGTGAGCCCGACCGCTTGAGCCAACGTGTAGATTTGGTAACCGAGGGTTCTGTCGATTGCTCTGTCGAATCCTCTGAACTTGCGTATCGGCCAATCCCATAGCTCGTCTGCATCTTTTCCCACATTCGCGGCTACGGAGTAGACCCACGCCTCGATCTCAATATCGAGCTTTGGCATATTTTGGCTGTTAAGGTACTGCTCCGCTGCTA
>ERZ1026856.454-NODE-454-length-26025-cov-15.394917_pt1 | contig 26025 bp, 17 predicted proteins | sample MGYA00380158_ERZ1026856 | MGnify/ENA primary metagenome ERZ1026856 (study PRJEB33269, sample SAMEA4719794) | human gut metagenome | biome: human-associated habitat; feature: organic feature; material: feces | place: Cameroon | collected 2013-10 ...
CTCCTCACATTTTTATTGGAGTTTTATGCTTTATAATCACACTTTTATTATATGCAAAATCTATGAAAATCACAACCGAAATCACAAAATTATTAAGATTTAGCGCTTATCAATCACACTTTTATACGAGATAGTGAGAAATTTTTTCTACAAAAAGCAATAGAGGAACTAAGAGAAAAATACATTAAAAATCCACCTGAAGGAATGACTGCACAGCTTGTAAAAAACATGAGTGATTCAGAATACGGGCTTTTATATTAGTGTTTTCTCCGAAGGGAGAAATTTCCTAATATTAAAAATAGCCGCTAAGGAAGTTATCCCTAACGGCTGTAAATACTATCTGATTATAATTCCTTTTTCCATTTACTCTTCTTTCCAGAGTAAATATCATATCCTTACCCATAAGCCTTAATCCTCAATCTGCGGAATATTGACCAACTGCTGCAGCTTCTTCTCAAGAATAGTCTTATCCGGTAACTGTAACTGATACTGAGATACCAGCATCGGTGACATCGTTCTGCTCATAGCATATTCTACCACCTCATCATTCTTAGATGCACAAAGAAGCAAGCCAACACTCGGGTTTTCATTCTCTTTCTTTACCTGTCTATCCAATGCCTCAAGATAAAAATCCAACTTAGAAATATACTCTGGTTTAAACTTACCTATTTTGAGTTCTATTGCAACAAGGCACTGTAATCCCCGATGATAAAACAACAAATCAATACGAAAATCGTCTCCTCCAACCTGAACTTTGTACTCTTCATCAATAAATGTGAAATCTTTTCCTAATTCCAGAATAAAATCCTTCATGTTTCTAATTAACGCTTTTCGTAAGTCATTCTCATGAAACTCATTTGGCAAATCCAGAAATTCCATAACATATGAATCCAAAAATGGATTTTCTCCTAGCTTCTTAACCGACTCTGGTAATAAAGTTTCCTTTGATAACATATACCTTTCATAATATCCGCTATCTAACTGTCTCTCCAACTGACGTTTTGAATAGTTTTCTTTGATACATAGGCGTATATAAAATTCTCTTTCCTCATCAGTCTTACAGCCTGACATTATCAACAAGTGATTCGTCCAACTAATTTGTGTCACCAGTGGTGTCACAATTCCATTATCCTTATAGGTTTCATAAAATTTTTTCATTCTATAAAGACCTCTTCGATTGAATCCCTTTATTCCAGGAAATGTCTCCTGTATTTCCCTTGAAATTTCATCGATATATGCATCACCATACGAAGCCCGTTCCGTTTCCTTACTTAAAAACTCACCAACTTTCCAATACATTTTGATAAGCTCTTCATTCACTTTCTTCAATGCACTTTGTCGTGATTCTTCAATTATATAAATTAATCCAGCTGCTGATATCAAATCATTACCCATACAAATATTCCACCTTCCGAATTGTGACACCAGTGGTGTCACAATTCCATTTTTGCCATTTTAACAAGACTTTATAAATCTTTTTCAAAATTAATACATTTTAATTATATCAAGACATAGCAATCCTCTCAATGACTTTTTACTGATGTTTTTCCTTTTTCATCATCTCGATCTTCTCATGCAGGTTGGTGTTATACAGCTTGTAAAGGTCTGTATTTGCCTGCTTGCGGAATTTTACTCCATACGACATTTCTGGTATGATAATGATTTCTCATTGAATCTGTAATTGATATATTTTGATTTTCACCTCACAATCCCAAAGCTATCCATACTTATATCTAACATGAATAAAAGGTGATTTTTTGCTATACGCAAAAAGCTGTAAAACTCAATGCGAATTTTACAGCTTATAAATAAATGTGTGCTGATTACAGAGATAAAAGTGTGCAGGATTTTTGAATTACATTATGTAAGGATATGCGAAGCAACCGTTCTTCCATTACTCCGCATATCTCAAAAAAACTAGTTGATGTAGTTAGCTGCTGCTCCCATATAAGCGATTGCTTCATCAGCTGTCAAATACTGACCTTCCATAACAAGGGAAAAATCTGAATTTGCAATTGCAACGGAACCGTCGTCTGCTTCTACAAATACTGCTGAGAAATCATCACCTGTATAAACATCTGTTGTGCTGATCTCAGTCCAGTCAATGTTATCTTCATCTGTAACATTTGTTACATTAGAATCATCATATGCTCCACAAAGGACATCTCCCTGTCCATCCTGTGGAACGATCATTAATGAAACATAGCTATATCCATCCGGATCTCTAAAGAGTGTGATCACATACTCTGTATTATCATCATCCACTGCATATAATGCTGCATCAACAAGATCTGCTGTTACATCAAGAAGGGAAAATCCCTCTTCCTCTGTTGTGTCTGCTGCTTCTGCTGCATCTTCCACATCAACTGCATCCTCTTCTGTATCTGCTGCATCATCAGATGCTGTGTCTGTTGTAGTTGTCTGCTGGTCATTGTCAGCTGGTGCTGCTGCATCTGATGAACCACCACATGCTGTAATATTAAGAGCCATTGCTCCAACAAGTAATGCTGTTAATAACTTTTTCTTCATTTGAATCTCCTCTTTCTACTATTCATATTTTTGATAAAAATAGAATTTTTTTGTAAATTTCCTGCCCACTTTTATCTCTGTAATCAGCTTATTTTTCATTTTAAAAATTATTTGTGCAATGCCTTATCTGGCATGGTTTCTTTTTCTTTTCGCAAAGATTCCTGCAAGTCCTGCGCATGAAACCATCAAAAGTGCTGTACAAAGTGCCATGCTGAAATCTTCGCCTGTCTTTGGAGATTTTGCACTCTGGTCAGCGTTTTCGGCTACCGTAAAGTTTGTTGCCGCTGTTCCATCTGTCCAGACAAGTTCAAAGGAATGGTTTCCTGCTGACAAACTCTTAAGGTATTCCGGTTTGAAGGTAATGATGGTAGATCCTTCTGTGACCGTATAGTTGACCGGATCAACTGTAACTCCGTCCACCTTGACCTCACGGAATTTTGAAATCTCACCGCTTCCTCTGATTGCAAGGCTTCCATCTGTATTCTGTGTCCATGAACTGCCCGCTCCATCCAAAATATCATACGTTACCTGTGCCGGTGCCGAAGCTACAGAAGCTGCCGGTGCTGTTGTGGTTGATGCAGCCGGTGTTGATGTCGCCGGTGCCGGATCCGGTGTCGGGGTTGTTGCTTCCGGTGTCGGATTTGGAGTCGGGGTTGGGGTTGGCTCTGGGTTTGGCTCCGGTGTTGGGTTTGGATTCGGATTCGGTGTCGGTGTTGCATCTTCTGTCACCGTCAATGTAACACTATTTGATACAACATAACCAACCCCATTACTTACAACACACCGATAACTGGTTCCATTATCTTTTGTATTGGCTGTAAAAGCAAAACTTTTACTGTTTATCCCTGCAATATCAAAAAATGCCAAACTATCTTTTCTTAAAACCTGCCACCGATATTTTAAATCTGAACCTGTTGCCTCTACAGTAAAGGTTGCCTCTTCCCCAGCTTTCACGGATACAGACTGTGGCTGGGTCGTGATTACCGGTGCTTCAACAACTGGTGGTACAACATCCTTTGCTTTGAAGGAAACTACTATTGTGTGATTACTTGTTACATTGGGAAAAGTATAGGTATTGGAAGGATTTTCTACTTCTGTGCCGTCCACTTTTAAAGAAGCTATCACGTATCCTTCACTTGGTGTAATTGTGAATTCCTCATTATCACCCTCGTTGACACTTACTGAACCGCTTGGTGAAATTGTTCCGTTTCCTCCTGATACTGTAGCTTGAATTGTATAAGTTGCTGCTGCCTTTTTTTTCAATACAACTTTGCTATTTTCATCAATAGCTGTTTCGTAATCACTATTATCAGAAGAAAAACAGTTTACACTTACGGAATCACTTGTAATCGGAACCGCAGAAGTATTTGTTGGTGGAATCGCTGTAGTCACGCCTATCCTAGCTTCGCTTGTCAGTCCACTTGCGGACACCTGTTTGCCTTCCGAAAGATACAGATTATTATCTATTTCTTCAACTTTATTTTTAGTAATATTTACCATACCTTTCATATTAAAAGATCCTGTCGATGCAAAATATACTCCTCCACCATCCGATGTCGATTTATTATCGGTTATTTTACCTCCGAACATATTAAAACTGCCACCATTATGGCAAAAAACTCCACCACCACAATCTTCGGAATTGTTGCCAGAAATAACTCCACCATACATGTTGAATTCGCTACCATTATTATACACACCTCCGCCACCACAATTGTAGCTATAAGCTGCAGTGGATCCTATATTACCAGTAATTGTGCCACCGTACATGTTGAATTTACCCCAAGTACTATTAACACCTCCGCCGTATATACCAGTATTTCCAGAGATTGTTCCCTCATACATTTGAAAGGTTCCACGATAATTAAATATACCTCTGCCTGTTTTACTCACGCCATGAGTAATTTTTCCGGCAGTTTTCTGACAATCTGTAAGAGTAAACGTTTTGCCATAATCTATGACAATAACATCTTCACTGGCATTACAAGTAATGCTGTGTCCATTCAGGCATAATGCTACGTCATTTGAACACTTCCATGCACTATTGATCGTCACATCTTGCGTCAGATAGTAATATCCTTCTCCAGTTATATCATTAAGATTAGAAATTCCTTTCCATGTCTGTTCCTTATCATGCGTATGACCTTCAACCGAAAGCTCCTCTGTACCGCATACGCAATGCTTATGCTCAGTATTCGCCGCCGTTGTCACACCCGGTTCACTTATCTCCGAAGCCTTCGCATGCACTATTCCACCCGGTGCTGCCGGAACAAGTCCGGCAACCATTCCGAACACCAGTAAACCGGAAAGTATTTTTGCAATTCCTTTGCTCATTCTCTTTTTTCTTATCATGTGTACTCTCCTCTTGCTGTAGTTACAAAATCCAAGATTTCATGTATCATTCCATCCACAGGTCTAATATCCAATGCTTATCTTAAGCTGCTCTTTTTTCTTCTTACAAAAATTCCTGCAAGTCCTGCGCATGAAACCATCAGAAGTACTGTACAAAGTGCCATGCTGAAATCTTCGCCTGTCTTTGGAGATTTTGCACTCTGGTCAGCGTTTTCGGCTACCGTAAAGTTTGTTGCCGCTGTTCCATCTGTCCAGACAAGTTCAAAAGAATGATTTCCTGCGGACAGGCTCTTAAGGTATTCCGGTTTGAAGGTAATGATGGTAGATCCCTCTGTGACCGTATAGTTGACCGGATCAACTGTAACTCCGTCCACCTTAACCTCACGGAATTTTGAGATCTCACCGCTTCCTCTGATTGCAAGGCTTCCATCTGTATTCTGTGTCCATGAGCTGCCCGCTCCATCTAAAATATCATATGTTACCTGAGCCGGTGCTGCAGCTGCCGAAGATGCCGGTGCTGTTGTGGTCGATGCAGCCGGTGTTGATGTCGCTGGTGCCGGATCCGGTGTCGGGGTTGTTGCTTCCGGTGCCGGATTTGGAGCCGGGGTTGGGGTTGGCTCCGGATTCGGTGTTGGATTCGGACTCGGTGTTGGTGCTGCATCTTCTGTCACAGTCAATGTAACGCAATCTGAAATGGTATGACCGGTATGACCGCTTGGAATGCTTACCATACACTGATATCGATATCCATTATATTCTTTACTAATTGCATTTAACGTGTAACTTTCACTAGTTGCTCCAGCAATATCAACAAATCCTCGATTATCATTTTTGTCAACCATCCACTGATAACTCAAACCCTCACCTGCTGCCTCTACAGTAAACGTTGCCGTTTCTCCGACTTTCACAGATACAGGCTGTGGCTGTTTTGTGATTGACGGTGCTTCAACAGCTGTCTTTGTTTTCAATACAACTTTGCTATTTTCATCAATAGCTGTTTCGTAATCACTATTATCAGAAGAAAAACAGTTTGCACTTACGGAATCACTTGTAATCGGAACCGAAGAATCGTTTGTTGGTGCAATCTGTGTAGTCACGCCTATCTTAGCTCCGCTTGTCAGTCCACTTGCAGACACCTGTTGACCATTCCAAAGATACAGATTATTAGGTGTTGTCCCAACTTTATTTTCAGTAATATTTACCGTACCACTCATTTTAAAAAGTCGTGACGATGAATAACATACCCCTCCACCACACGATTCTGAGCTATTACTGGTTATTTCACCTCCGGACATAGTGAATGTGCCGGTGTTAATAAATACTCCTCCGCCATACTCTTTTGCTTTATTACCGGTTATTGTACCTCCGGACATAGTGAATGTACCGCCCTGACTAAATACTCCTCCACCTGACAAATTTGAAGCCGGACCAACTAATTCATTGCGGGATATTGTGCCTCCGGACATAGTGAATGTGCCGTTTCCATTGAATACACCTCCACCACCATATGCTTTATTCTCACTAATCGTTGTTCCAGCAGACATAGTGAATGTGCCCTCGTTGAAGACACCTCCGCCACCAACAGTAGCAGTATTTTTAGTAATTTCTCCTCCGGACATAGTAAATGTTCCTTTGTTAATATATACTCCTCCACCATACGCAGTTCCATTCGTTTGTTCTGCTTTATTACCAGTTATTGTGCCTCCGTACATGTTGAATGTTCCTTTGTTAATATATACTCCTCCACCGTTTATAGCGATATTCGAAGTGATTGTGCCACCGTTCATGTTAAATGTTCCTCTATTATACACGCCACCGCCCTGATCTGCTGTGTTGCCACTTATACTGCCGCCATACATAGTAAAGGTACCTTTTACGTTTACACCACTGCCACTGTATTTATTCGTGCCATCCAGCTTGGTACCATGTGTGACCTTACCCTCGCCCTTACAATCACATAGTGTAAAGCTATTATTACTGTCTACCTCAATCACTGCCTTATCATCAGCATTCATTGTAATTGTCTTACCGTTCAGACAGAGTACTACGTTGTTCTGTGGAGTCCATGACTCTGTCAATGAAACGTTAGCCGTCAAATAGTAGTAACCTGCATCCGAAATTTTGTCTAGAGAATCTACACCTTGCCATGTTTCCCCCGATGGCAAATCAATTGAATGTATGCCAGTATGTTCTTCAGCCGGTGTTCCGCCATTTTCTTCTGTCGCCTCAACCGCATAAATCATTCCATCCGCATCTGTTGTCTCAAGCCAGATTTTGCATTTAGATAAGTCAACATCGTCGGAAAACATCGTCACATCTTGGCTCTTATCAATCGTGCAACCAGTGAGACTTTCTTGACCACCCAATTTACATTGAACAATAAGATATACCCTATCCGTCGTATTTCCTCTGTCAACCTTGATTTTTTTTGTTGAAGCATTATATGTTACAGTGCCTATGCCTTTATTTTTGCCATCCAAGCGAAGCGTCATTGCTTCTCCTATGTTTATAGTACCATCATTGCAGGTTGCTGCTGATGCAAAAAGGACATTTGACAAGTTCAGATTGGTGGCTGGTCTGATTGCTTTTGTCTCATCAACATACTCATCCTTAACCTTCTGCTCCTCCGTTGATGTACAATTTGCCGCATAATCATACGAACCCCAATAAGAAGATTCATACGGAGAACGCAGCCAGAATTCATCTTCACTCCAATATACACTTCTTTGTAGCTGCACGCTGTTGTCACTTCCCGCTTTTAGTATGATAGCATCACGAACACCTTCAAGCGCATATAATTTATCTGTAGTGGTATAATCTTTCTTAGCCTTTGTATCTGTTGTAGCAACAGTTGTTGCCTGCATGAGTGTCTGCTCTGCATCTGAAAAATAGTCTTTATTACTCGCCATTCCCTGCAAAGTAACTCTTAAATTGCTCGCTCCATAATGGTTGGCAGCACATTCCTCTGCAGAATCACCGTCTGCATACGTTCCATAATCTTTCATGTACGCTTTATTTTTTTGTTCATTATTAAATTTGCCTGTTGCTATCGGGCTAGCTGCAAAAATAATAGTATTATCTCCCTGTACGCCCTTGTCTTTTCCTAAGATATACCAGCCCTGTGCTGTATCAGACGCATTTTTACCAAATAAAAGTTTTCCTACATTTGCATTCGTTCCATTTTCATCCGGCATAAACGCTGTCATTAACTGCTCTTTTGTCGCATATACTGCCACACCCGGCTCACTTACATCCGCAGCCTTCGCATGCACTGTTCCACCCGGTACTGCCGGAACAAGTCCTGCCACCATTCCGAACACCAGTAAACCGGAAAGTATTTTTGCAATTCCTTTGCTCATTCTCTTTTTTCTTATCATGTGTACTCTCCTCTTGCTGTAGTTACAAAATCCAAGATTTCATGTATCATTCCATCCACAGGTCTAATATCCAATGCTTATCTTAAGCTGCTCTTTTTTCTTCTTACAAAAATTCCTGCAAGTCCTGCGCATGAAACCATCAGAAGTACTGTACAAAGTGCCATGCTGAAATCTTCGCCTGTCTTTGGAGATTTTGCACTCTGGTCAGCGTTTTCGGCTACCGTAAAGTTTGTTGCCGCTGTTCCATCTGTCCAGACAAGTTCAAAGGAATGGTTTCCTGCTGACAAACTCTTAAGGTATTCCGGTTTGAAGGTAATGATGGTAGATCCTTCTGTGACCGTATAGTTGACCGGATCAACTGTAACTCCGTCCACCTTGACCTCACGGAATTTTGAAATCTCACCGCTTCCTCTGATTGCAAGGCTTCCATCTGTATTCTGTGTCCATGAACTGCCCGCTCCATCCAAAATATCATACGTTACCTGAGCCGGTGCCGCAGCTGCAGGAGCAGCTGTAGTTGATGCAGCCGGTGTTGATGTCGCCGGTGCTGGATCCGGTGTCGGGGTTGTTGCTTCCGGTGTAGGATTTGGAGCCGGGGTTGGTGTTGGGGTTGTTGTTTCCGGTGTAGGATTTGGAGTCGGTGTTGGTGTTGGGGTTGGATTTGATACCGAAGTATCACCATCAGGAACAGTTATCGCAGCAATACTACTTGCATTATGATTTGTATCTTCTTTTAATCTTACATCATATTCTCCTGCTATCAATCCTATAATCTCTGTTCCGGTACAGGAAATCCATGAATCATCCCCGGATTTACAATATTCCATCGCTTCACTTACGCCTACAATCTTACCATCTGCTGCTCCAAGTGAAGACGGTTTTATCGCAAATAAGGCAGAAGGTTTATCCTGATTAGCTTTTTTAATTTCCCACGTTGATGTTTTGGCACCTTTAGTTCCATCTCTCCATGTTTTATCTCCTGCTGGTATAACAGATATCCCATAAGTCCCTGCATCAATTGCTGTAGTAATACCATCAACAATTGTATAGTCTTCATTTGCTTCACAAGTATGTGCAGTTCCATCATACAGATAGGATTTTGACTTTAAAAAATCATACTCCCTTACGGTCTGACCATATCTCGGCACATATACTTCCATTATTTCAGAAGGAAGCTGTGTCCAGTTGGTCTTATAACGCACTTCATAGGTTTGCCCTGCTTCAACCTCTTCGCTATAGTGATTCGTATCATCCCCCTTACTAGTTGTCCATGTTTCGGTTCCTTTCAAACGATACTCCATATTATTTTCAATAGCTACAATATATCCTTTTCCACCTTCTGATCTTGGTTCTTTGCCAGACACTGTATGGATAATCGGTTGTGGTTTCTTCTTAATTGCCATATCGGTTAAATCAATATCACAATTCGGCCAACCTGAAATTGTAAATTTTGGCGGATAATATACATCCGAACTGATTCCAATCCCGAATGTCTGATAATTATTATTGATTTCTTTGACAAAATCCCCATTTTCATGATAATCTTCATCTATTGTCAGAATAACTTTCATCCTTTGACCTTTTGCGACAGTCAAATCACCTGACAGAACATGCATTGTACTTGGAATTGTAATTGTTACTGTTTCCTGATCTGCCGCCAATGATGTAACAGGAATAAATCCGACAACCATCATGAAACTAAGCAAAAACACGACCAGTTTCTTTCTCAATATTTTTGTTTTCATAAGTGTTCCTCCTGCATTTGTTTATTTTTTCACAATATGTTGCATTACCATTTTTTTCATTCTATCACAGCGTTCATCCAAAACCCGGATTTCGGCGTGAGTTGTAATTATATGGCGTGAATTGTAAGATGCAGGCTTGCTTTGGTTTTCCGAATTTTTTATAATGGATGTATCATAACTGTGAAACAAGGAGGACTGCCATATGCTGCTTCAGATTTTAACTTATACACACCACTTAACGACAATGCTGTTTGGCATTTTTCTGTCCGCCTTTTTTCTCGGGGTAAAACAGAATAAGAAAAATGTCTGCATTCTTCTTGGCGTTGGAGCAGTATCCGGACTTTTCTTTCTGATCTGCGATACGCTGTTTGGTTTTTTGTTCACGGAAGCCATCTATCCGATTTTCGTGCATCTGCCGCTTTTTCTGCTGCTGGTGTTTTATTACCGTTTCCGCTGGCTGCCTTCCATAATCTCTATCATGACCGCCTATCTGTGCTGCCAGTTCAGCAACTGGGCAGGTATTTTTGCTTTATCCCTGAGCGGATTGGACTGGGTTTATTATCTGGTAAGGATTATCGTGACTGTTGCCGTTTTCGCTTTCTTAAGCCGGTATCTGTGTCAGACTACCGCACTGCTTTTTGCAAAATCTGACCGGGAACTGTATATCCTCGGGGCAATGCCATTTGTCTATTATGTGTTTGACTACTCTACCACGAAGTACTCCATGCTTCTTTACTCCGGAAATAAGGTGGTCGTGGAATTTCTGGCATTTGCCATGTGTATTTCCTATGTCATTTTCCTGTTCGTCTATTTTCAGGAATATGAGTTGAAAAACCGCGCTGAACAATACGGTCAGCTTACCAATATGCAGTTGAACTCCCTGCACTCGGAGATCGAGCAGGTCCGCAGCAGCGAACACCGCATGAAGATCCTGAGGCACGACATGCGCCATCATCTTGCTGCCATCCAGACTTTTATCTCCCAGCAGGAACCGGAGCGCGCGCTTGATTATATTCAGGAGATCAATAAGCAATATGACGACACGGTCATTCATTCTTTCTGCAGAAATGAGCTGCTGAATTCGGTTCTTTCCATTTACCAGACACGGTTTGCGGAAAATCAGATCGTTTTTGACGTACAGGTCCAGACTTCGCAGACACTCTGCTGCTCTGAGATGACCTTCTGTGCGATTCTTTCCAATCTTCTGGAAAATGCCATGCATGCGGTCACGAAGCTCCCTGTGGAAAAACGTATCGTGCATCTGAGCATTTTTGAAAAGGGAAACCACCTTCTGATCCTGCAGAAGAATCCGGCTTCAGAGACACCTGTTTTTTCAAACGGTATCCCGGTTACAACGGCAAAGAATCACGGTATCGGTGTCCAAAGCGTCATTTATTATGTTGAGAAGGAACACGGACAGTACCAGTTTTACATGGAAGGTGAGGACTTTGTAGTCCGCATTATTCTTTAAGCGAGGAATTTTATTATGGTAAAGATTGCGATTTGTGATGATGAAACTGAATTTTTGGATCTGCTTTCCGACAGTCTTGATTCCTGGTGCCGGGCGCACCAGCTGACACTGCAGCTCTACCGGTTCACAAACGGTGACGAACTGATCTCCGCACACAGGGCTTATGGCATGGATCTGATCCTGCTTGATATGATCATGCCCCTTTTAAGCGGCATGGATACCGCCCGCGAACTGCGCCAGCATGACCCGCACGTTCCGATCATTTTTCTGACGTCCTCACCGGAATTTGCGTTGGAATCTTATGAAGTCCGCACTTTCTGGTATCTGTTGAAACCTCTTGACGAAGTGCGTTTCCATGCGGTCCTCGACAGCTGGTACGAAGTCCACAAGGCTTCCATGGCTCATTTCGCGGCAAGAACAGATTCCGGCTACCAGGCGATTTATTTTCAGGATGTCGAATATCTGGAAGCGCAAAATAAGAATGTGTTAGTCACATTGAAAGACGGCTCGGTGATCTCCATAAAAGAACCCTTTCACCAGTGTGAAACAATTTTCACAGTGGAAAAAGGGTTTTATAAATGCCACCGCAGCTATATTGCAGCATTAAGCTGCGTGGAAAAGTTCGGTAAAACCTCTCTCTTCACAAAATCCGGCGCACAGATTCCGATTTCAAGAGATAATTACGCTAATTTTAAGGATGTTTATTTTTCCTATATGTTTCCGCAGGAATGATCCGGCTATTGGATTCCAAAGGACGCCAGTTTCATGTCCTCGTTGAACGCCAGTGTATAATGCACCTCGATGTTTTCATATTCCGCAGTCACGTAAACGGCTGCGATATGCGCACCTCTCTGTATGATCTCCGCATCCTGCATTGTTTCAATGGAAACAAAATCTCCCCAGTCTTCCGAGATCCTGGCTTTGCCTTCGTCCATACGCTCTTTGTTCATGATCTCCTGCATGTCCGGGACAACAAGGCTTTGCAGGCTGTCAAAATCCTCTGCATTTAAAAGCCCTATGATTTTTTCCGCCTGTGCCTTCACTTCCTCTTCGCTGAACACTTCACTCTCTGCCAGCGCTTTGTTCTGCGGCTGCATCCAGTAAGTTGCAACGGATGCTGCCACAAGGATCACTGCGACAATGATCAGATTACGGTTACGTTTTTTCTTCTGCTCCGGTGTCAGCACTTTTTTTGTTTTTATCTTACTCATTTTTCTCTCTGCACTTTCTTTTTTCTGCATATTAGTCCCTGATCGCATCCAACGCATTCGAAATATCTGCGATCAGATCTTCCTTATCCTCTAAACCGAGACTTATCCGGATCAGCTCTGCCGGAACACCTGCCTCTTTCAGCTGTTCATCTGTCATCTGTCTGTGTGTGGAGGTCGCCGGATTCAGACAGCAGGTTCTTGCATCTGCCACATGTGTCTCGATCGCTCCAAGCTTCAGGTTCTGCATAAAAGCAGACGCAGCCTCCCTGCCGCCCTTTAATCCGAATGAAACGACACCGCATCCGCCGTGTGGCAGGTATTTTCTGGCACGTTCATAGTATTTGCTGGAAGGCAGTCCCGGATAGTTCACATAGGCTACCTTTGGATGTTTTTCCAGAAATTCTGCAACTGCCTGTCCGTTTTCCACATGCTTAGGCATACGCACATGCAGCGATTCCAGTCCAAGGTTTAACAGGAATGCGTTCTGTGGCGACTGGATGCATCCGAGATCACGCATCAGCTGTGTTGTACATTTTGTGATGAATGCGCCCTCATTGCCAAATTTTTCTGCATAGGTCACGCCATGGTAGCTCTCATCCGGTGTACAAAGTCCCGGATATTTGTCTGCATGCGCCATCCAGTCGAATTTTCCGCTGTCAACGATCGCACCGCCCACTGCCGCACCATGTCCATCCATGTATTTGGTGGTGGAGTGTGTCACAATATCCGCGCCCCACTCAAATGGCCTGCAGTTGACCGGAGTTGGAAATGTGTTGTCTATGATGAGAGGTACGCCGTGCGCATGTGCTGTTTTTGCAAAGAGCTCAATATCTAATACGGTCAATGCCGGATTGGCGATCGTCTCGCCAAACATCAGCTTTGTATTCGGACGGAATGCAGCGTTTAACTCCTCCTCCGATGCGTCAGGAGACACGAAGGTTGCCGTGATCCCCATCTTGGCAAGCGTAACTGCAATGAGGTTGAAGGTTCCGCCGTAGATCGAGGATGATGCCACGATATGGTCTCCACTCTCACATATGTTGAATATGGCAAAAAAGTTCGCTGCCTGTCCGCTTGAGGTCAGCATTGCGGCTGTGCCGCCTTCCATTGCGGCGATCTTGGCTGCGACATGATCATTCGTCGGATTCTGCAGCCGTGTATAGAAATATCCGGATGCCTCAAGATCAAACAGTTTTCCCATGTCCTCGCTGGTGCTGTATTTGAAAGTGGTAGACTGGATGATCGGGATCTGCCGTGGCTGTCCATTCCCCGGGGTATATCCTGCCTGTACGCATTTTGTGCCTATTTTATAATCGTTCATTTCATTTTCCATGCCTTTCCGCAATCTGCCCTTCGTATCCGGCAGTTACATTATTGTCAAACTGATCTGCGCCATGATCTCTGCTGCAGATCATCAGTATTATTACTGTAGCATTATAAGCGCCGTTTTTCAAGAATTGTTTTTCCTGTCTGCCCAGTAGTAAAACACTTGCAGAAGTGTGTTATTTTCGATAGTATATATGTATCAGATGTACGGATACAGGTTGATCTGAAACAGGTAACTGTCTGATCGATCCGGTAGATAAAAGGAGGCATCCTTATGACTGAACAGGAGATCAAGGATATTTTACAACAACAGAACCACTTTTTTTCCAGTGGTAAAACGATCCCGGCGGAATTCCGCCTGAAACAGTTAGAAAGTTTGAAGGAGGCTATGATCCGCCATGAAGCCGACCTCGCTGCGGCATTGAAGGAGGATCTTGGAAAGAGCCGTATGGAGAGTTATATGTGTGAGATCGGGCTGACGCTGTCCGAGCTTACCTGGATGCAGAAGCATCTCCGCAGCCTTATGCGCAGCAAACGTGTTTCCACCCCGGTCGCCCAGTTTGCAGCAAAGAGCTTCCGCTCTCCTTCCCCTTATGGAACTGTGCTGATCATGAGTCCCTGGAATTACCCTGTGTTACTGACGCTCGATCCGCTGATCGATGCCATTGCAGCCGGGAATACTGCGGTCGTAAAGCCAAGCGCCTACGCCCCTTGCACGTTCAATGTCCTGAAAACCATGATCGAAGAATGTTTTCCGGCACATTATGTTGCAGTGGTCGATGGCGGCCGCGCAGAAAATCAGGCATTGTTACAACAGCGTTTTGATATGATCTTTTTCACCGGCGGAAAGACTGTCGGACGGGAGGTACTCCGCCATGCGGCTGAATATTTAACTCCTGTCACGTTAGAGCTTGGCGGAAAGAGCCCATGTATCGTCGACTCCACTGCTAAGATCCGGCTTGCCGCAAAGCGTATTGTCTTCGGCAAGTATTTAAACTGCGGACAGACCTGTGTTGCGCCGGATTATATTCTCTGTGACAAACGCATCCGTGATGAGCTTATCACTGCGATTTTAGCTGAGATTGAAAAGCAGTTTGGGAAAGAACCTCTGAAAAATCCGAATTATGGAAAGATCATCAACGAAAAGCATTTTGAACGCATTCTCGGTCTGATCAATGGGGAAAAGCTTGTATACGGAGGACAGTCAGAGCCTGAATCGCTCCGCATTGCGCCTACCGTTCTCAATAATATTACGTGGGACGACGCTGTGATGGGTGAAGAGATCTTCGGTCCTCTGCTTCCGATCCTCACCTTCGACACATTAGACGAGGCGCTTGATACCGTGGAATCCCACCCTCATCCGCTTGCGCTTTATTTTTTCAGTGAGGACAAAGCCGCACAGAAGAAGGTCTTAGATACCTGCCGTTTTGGCGGCGGCTGTATCAATGACACGATCATTCACCTTGCAACGAGCGATATGCCATTCGGCGGTGTCGGTGAGAGCGGCATGGGCAGCTACCACGGCAGGGTTGGTTTTGAAACCTTCAGCCATTACCGCAGTATTGTTGATAAGAAAACGTGGATGGATCTGCCGATCCGGTATCAGAAATATACCGGATTGAAAGAAAAGATGATGCGGATGTTTTTGAAATAAGGGGGATTATTGATAAAACTGTAATGCAAGTTCATTATAATGCAATGTATCCTGCACTTCTGCAAGCCGCGCCTGAATTTTTTCAGACGCCGGCTGTTTTTCAAGATTCTCTTTGATGCCTGTGTATATGAGTTTTTCTTTTTCAAGGAAAGTTTTCAACACAGGATGGCGGTTTTGCAGGAGTAATCCACCATAGAGATCTGAAAGTTTCAACACATCCGAAGCTTTCTGTGCCTTCTCACCCTGATACTGCACTTTCATCATCGGATAGAATTTTCCATCTTCATACACCATGTCCTCTGCGAGAATGGTATATCCTTCTTCCCGTAAAAATTCACGGACATGCTCTATCTCGGACTGTGGCTGCAGGATGAGTTCTTTCGCAGACTGACAGACTTTTTCCCCATCTTTTAAGATATGCATGACAAGTCCGCCTCCCATACCGGCGATGAGGACAGCTTCCACCTCGCCGGGTTTTAAAGCTGCCACGCCGTCTGAGAGACGTGTCTGTATGTATGCCTGCAATCCATATAAAGCAATATGTTCTTTTGCCCGCTCTAACGGTCCTTCATTGATATCCATGGCAATTGCAGCTGGAATTTTCTTCTGCTGTAACAGATAGATTGGAATATATCCGTGATCTGTTCCAACATCTGCCAGTGTATATCCCTGTGTGACAAGAGCTGCGGCTGTCATTAAACGATTTGAAATCTTTACCATTTTACTCTAAGTAATCCTTTAATTTGCGGCTTCTGCTTGGATGACGAAGTTTGCGGAGCGCTTTTGCTTCGATCTGACGGATACGCTCACGTGTTACATTGAACTCTTTTCCAACTTCTTCCAGTGTTCTTGCACGGCCGTCCTCTAAACCGAAACGGAGTGTCAAAACTTTCTGCTCTCTCTCGGTCAGTGTTCCAAGTACTTCCTCCAACTGCTCTTTCAAAAGGGTAAATGCGGCTGCATCGGCCGGAACAGGCACATTATCATCCTGAATGAAGTCACCTAAGTGGCTGTCCTCCTCCTCACCGATCGGAGTTTCCAGAGAAACCGGCTCCTGGGAAATCTTTAAGATCTCACGCACACGCTCTACCGGCATATTCATCTCTGCTGCAATCTCTTCCGGACTTGGCTCACGTCCTAACTCCTGAAGTAACTGTCTGGAAACACGGATCAGCTTATTGATCGTCTCAACCATATGAACCGGAATACGGATCGTTCTCGCCTGGTCTGCGATAGCCCTTGTGATAGCCTGACGAATCCACCATGTTGCATAGGTAGAAAATTTATATCCCTTGCGGTAGTCAAATTTTTCCACAGCTTTGATCAGACCAAGGTTACCTTCCTGGATCAGATCAAGGAAAAGCATTCCACGTCCCACATATCTTTTTGCAATGGAAACAACCAGACGTAAGTTTGCTTCTGCAAGACGTTTCTTTGCCTCATCCCCTGCATCAAGATCTTTCTGTAAATTCTTGATCTCTTCTTTGATCTCTGCAAGTTCTTCTTCCGTTGCATTCTCTTCTCTGCTCTTTAAGATTGCGATTTTTTCCTTTGCCACAGCACCGGCTTCCATATTCTTTGCCAGCTCAATCTCTTCCTCTGCACTTAAAAGAGGTACTTTACCGATTTCCTTTAAATACATACGGACCGGATCTTCAATTGACACTCCATCCGGCACGGAAAGATCGATTTTTTCCACTTCGATCTCGTCTTCATCATCTACATCGAGTAAAATTTCATCATCAGAATCATCATCTGTGATTCGAAGTACATCGATATTGTTTGCTTCCAGAAAATCAAGAATTTTGTCGAACTGCTCTGCTTCTAACTGCATGTCCGCAAAGAAGTCGCTGATCTCCTGGTATTCCAACATGTTCTTTTTCTTTTTGGCCAAGGCTAACAGATCTTTTAACTTCTGCTGAAACTTTTCTTTTGCAGCTTCATCCATCACTGCTGCGTCTTTTTTGGTTTCCTTTACCTCGTTTTCTGTCTTTTTTGCCATTTTGTTTCATCCTCTCAAGTTTTCTACTATTTTGTCCCTAATCAATGGAAATATGCAATTTCTCCAATTCTTCCAGGTCACGTTTATCTGTTACAAACTGCATCAGACCAGCCATATCTGTCGGTGCCAAATGCTCGGACCGATACTTGATACTGTTTTGTTTGATGCGGATAATGGTCTCTTTCAATGCCTTCTCCCGGTCTTCTTTTGACTCGACCTCATGGATTCTTGCATTGAAAAGCGCCGCAATCTCTTTCTGTGCCTCCTCATCTGGAAACATGCTGACGATCTTCGCCGGGTTTGCTTCTCCGCTCTCCTCAAACTGCTGGAATAATACTTCAGCTACCTTATGATATATCTCCTCCGTAAAATCCTTCGGTGCGATATATTTTTTTATCTTATGATATAATCCGGTATTCTCTATGAGCCATGTCAAAAGAAGTTTCTGGGATTGCTTCATCCCATCTTCTTTTTTGATTCCTCTGGCGGAGGCGTTTTTCTCATTGATACCGGTTTTTAACTGGGTTGGTTGTTTTCGGATGCCTTCCATCTGCATTCCGTATTTACCGACAAGCCGCTGTAAATCCTGCGTTGGCAGCATATATTTTTCCGCGACTGCCTGAATGTAAATATCACGCTCGATTTTTTCTGTGAAGGAGCATAGTTTCTTTGCCACTTCATGATAAAAGGCTGACTTGCTCTCCGGATCTTTCATGTCGTACTGCTGCTCTAAAATGCGTATCTCAAACATAAAGCTGTTCTCTGCATGATCGATACGATCCTGATACGCCTCTGCTCCCAAAGCCTTGATAAATTCATCCGGATCTTTGTGCGGACGCATATTAATTACCTTTGTCGTAATCCCTACTTCCTTTAAGATTGGAATCGCCCGGAGTGCAGCTTTCACCCCTGCGCCGTCACTGTCATAGGTTAAATACACTTCTTTGGTGTACCTTTTTAACAGATTCGCATGTCCTGCCGTCAGCGCAGTTCCAAGTGATGCCACCGCATTGTCAAATCCTGCCTGATGCAGCGCGATCACATCCATATATCCTTCACACAGTAAAAACTGTGGTTTCTTTGTGGTCCTTGCAAAATTAAGTCCATACAGATTCCGGCTCTTATCAAAAATCGGTGTTTCCGGTGAGTTTAAATACTTCGGCTCTCCATCGCCCATCACCCTGCCACCGAAACCGATGACTTTGTTGTGGACATCCATAATCGGAAACATGGCACGGTTCCAGAATTTGTCATAGCCGCCGCGTCTCTCATCGATCGTCACAAGCCCCGACTCTTTTAAGATCTCATCCTCATACCCTTTGGAGTGGAGATACCGGTATAGGTCGTCACTGTACTGATCCGAATATCCCAGACCAAACTTTTTCATGGTCTCCTCAGACAATTCTCTTTTCTGGAAATAAGCGAGTGCATGTTTTCCACGGTCATTCCGCAATAATGTATAGAAGTATCTGGCTGCCTCTTTGTTGATCTCCAACAGCCGCTGTTTTTTATCTGCCTCTCTCTTCTGTGCGGCAGAATATTCCTGCTTTGGCAGGGCAACACCTGCCCGGTCCGCCAAGGCTTCCATTGCCTCCCCGAAGGTAAAGTTTTCATACTGCATCATAAACGTGAAAACATTCCCTCCGGCTCCACAGCCAAAGCAGTAGTACATTTGTTTATTCGGAGAAACAGAAAACGATCCTGTTTTCTCATTATGAAAAGGACACAGTCCAAAATAGGTGCTTCCCTTTTTCGTCAGATGCACATACTGTCCGATTACATCCACGATATCATTTCTGGAACGCACTTCTTCAATTATATCATCCGAAAAATATGGCATGCTGCGTGTCCTCCTTTCGTTTTAATATTGGCTTAGTATCCATCCACCTGCCAGGCCTGCGGCAGGAAGTATTCGCTGAATTTGGTGATGGCGTACTGGTCGGTCATGCCCGCAATGTAATCGCAGATCACGCGCTCCGTCTTTTCCCCTTCATCAAGCATGGCGAGGTATTTTTCCGGCAGAAACTCAATGTGATCTTTGTAGAATCCGAAGAGCTGCCGGATCATTGCCTTTGCCTTCACTTCCTCACCCTTGGCAATTGGATTCGTGTATACATGATCAAACATAAAATGGCGCAATTCAAACATGGCTTCCTGAATATCTGCTGACATCCGGATGTCATCCTGGTTCATACTGTTCATGATCACGTTATGTATGAGTGTATTTAAGCGCTGTTTTGTGGTAAAACCTAATGTTTTCCGGATCTCTAACGGAATATCATCCTCCGTCAGGATCTCTGCGCGGATCGCATCATCCACGTCATGATAAACATAGGCGATTTTATCTGATAAGCGGGCAACTTTTCCCTCTAAAGTATGTGGCATGGACTTGGACTGATGATTTAAAATACCGTCCCGCACTTCCCATGTCAGGTTTAATCCCATGCCGTTTTTCTCAAGTTTTTCCACGATACGGACGCTCTGCTCGTTGTGCCGGAATCCGTCTTCACAGATTTCGTTTAACACATACTCTCCGGCATGACCAAACGGCGTATGCCCCATATCGTGTCCCAATGCGATTGCTTCCACCAGATCTTCATTCAGACGCAGTGCTTTTGCAATTGTTCTCGCATTCTGCGATACCTCTAAGGTATGGGAAAGTCTTGTCCTATAGTGATCTCCCTTCGGTGTCAGAAAAACCTGTGTCTTATTCTTCAACCGCCGGAATGCCTTACAATGCAGGATTCTGTCCCTGTCTCGCTGAAAAACAGGCCGGACATCGCACTGTTCTTCCTCGCGTTCCCTGCCTTTCGTGTTCACACTGAGCGTTGCATAAGGACTTAATGTTTCCCGCTCCATTTTTTCAAGTTCTTCCCGTATTGTCATATGTATCACCTCTCTGATATCTGACAGTCTCTCCCGAAGCACCATATAAAAAATCGTTTCAATAAAATCTCCATATTTTTATTATTCGGCAGGATTTTTCAATTTCCTTTATTTTTTATAAAATTCATACAATTTTTTTATTTCAGATAATTCATGGCATCTAAAAGATTGCTCACACCGACCAGCCTGATCCCTTTTACTTCTGTCATGGATTTTCTGCAGACCTCCGGTAGAATACAGACCTCAAAGCCCAGTTTTTTTGCCTCCTGCACCCGCTGTTCTGCCATATTTACCGCGCGGACCTCACCGCTTAATCCGACCTCACCAAAACAGATGGTTTTCTCATCGATCGGTTTGTCCTTGTAACTTGAGATCAATGCAAGAACAATGCCAAGGTCGATTGCCGGCTCATTCATTTTGATTCCTCCTGCGATATTCACATAGGCATCACAGTCACCCAGCTTTAAGCCCAGTCTTTTTTCCAGAACCGCCATCAGAAGATTGACACGGTTAAAATCCGTTCCTGCCGCTGTTCTTCGCGGAATACCAAAATTGCTGTGGCACACAAGTGCCTGCACCTCCAAAAGGATTGGTCTAGTCCCTTCCATGGAGCATGCCACAACAGAGCCGGACGCTCCCTCCGGCTTGCCGCTCAACATATATTCAGACGGATTTTCCACTTCCACAAGACCATCCTGCCGCATCTCGAACACACCGATCTCATTTGTGGAGCCAAAACGGTTTTTTACACCTCTTAAAATACGGTAAGCCGCATGCCTGTCTCCCTCAAAATAAAGCACGGTGTCTACCATGTGTTCTAACACCCTCGGTCCTGCCACCACTCCCTCTTTCGTCACATGTCCCACAATGAAAATGGAGATTCCCATTCCCTTTGCAATCTGCATCAAAACACCTGTGGACTCGCGCACCTGTGATACACTGCCCGGTGCCGAGGAAACCTCTTCGTTAAACATCGTCTGGATGGAATCGATTACAACGATCTGCGGTTTTTCCCGGTCAATGACTGCCTTTATGGTGTCAAGATTTGTCTCACACAGCAGTTTCAGACTGTCCCCGAAATTTCCGATACGCTCTGCACGGATCTTGATCTGCTGCAAAGATTCCTCCCCGGAAATATAGAGCACTTTGATGTTATGCTCCGACAGATTCCTGCACACCTGAAGCAGCAATGTGGATTTTCCGATTCCGGGATCGCCTCCCACTAACACCATGGAACCCTGCACAATACCTCCGCCAAGTACACGGTCTAATTCTTTCATATCGGTTGACACACGTTTGTCATAGGTCATCTCGATCTTGGACAGTGGCAGTACCTTTGCCTCTGACGCTGTTGCTTTCTGCTTTGCCAGTGTGCCCGCACTCTTTTTGTCCACCACTTCTTCTACAAATGTATTCCATTCCTTACATCCCGGACACTGCCCCATCCATTTGGACGATTCGTATCCGCAGGACTGGCAGAAAAAAATACTTGTTTTTCCTTTTGCCATAAAACCTTCCTTTATTGACAGCAAAAGGAGTTGCCGTTTCTGACAACCCCTTATCATTTCTTAGCATTTCTGAATCTGAACTTCTACCGGTTTCTCTCCAAGTTCCACACTGACGGTTAACTTGCCACCGAGATTTGTTTTCATCTTACCTGCGCTTGCTCCGTCCACTGTAATTTCATACTCAGTCTCTTCTTCTAACTCCAGTGTGATCTGAGCATCTTCCGGTCCTTCCACGGAAAAAGAAATTCCTGTGTCCGTTGCATTCAAATGATATGCCGCTGTTCCCGGTACGGATTCATAAACAAACATACCATTACGCTCCAGCTTTGTGATGTCTTTGTAAGTTTTTACCTTATAAAGATCTCCCTGATGCCCGAAGTTATCAAGCTTTGCCTTTGCATCCAGAGTGTAATCTCCAAAACTGATCGTTCCATCTGCTTCTGAACGAATTAATTCACTAATAGCGCTCATCTTTTCCTCCTGTGGTACAGTCCTTCTCTGCCTGCTGCACCGTAAAAATTTTGTAAAATCATTATAGCTCAACTACATTTCGATTGCCAGCATTTTCATCATTTTTAAGGATTTTTTTATTTTTGTGTTACTGTTCCTTTACTTCAAAAACAACTGCATTCTTTTTCGTAGTGACGATCACTTCATCACCCTTTTTCACCTTGCCGTCTAAGATTTCTTCTGCAAGCTGATCCTCGATCTCATTCTGGATTTTGCGGCGGAGTGGTCTTGCTCCATATTTCGGTTCGTATGCTTTTTCCACAATATAATTTTTCACGCTGTCACGCACATGAAGTGTGATATCCATCTGGCTCTTACAACGGTCTGTCAGATCTTTCAACATTAATGTGACGATCTGTTTCATATCATTTTTGTTCAATGAACGGAATACGATGGTCTCATCAATACGGTTTAAGAACTCCGGTTTGAAAATCCTGCGCACTTCCTCCATCACGCTGTTTTTCATGCGCTCGTAATTCTGCTTTTCATCATCCGAAGATGCAAAACCAAGTTTTTTCGGTTCCACTATGGACTGTGCTCCTGCATTTGATGTCATGATAATGATCGTATTTTTAAAGTCCACCTTGCGTCCCTGGGAATCCGTGATATGTCCATCGTCTAACACCTGGAGTAAAATATTAAATACATCCGGATGCGCTTTTTCGATCTCGTCAAACAAAATCACGGAATACGGATTCCTGCGCACTTTCTCGCTGAGCTGACCGCCGTCCTCATGTCCGACATATCCCGGCGGGGAACCGATCATTTTAGAAACACTGTGTTTCTCCATGTACTCCGACATATCAACACGTATCATCGCCTGTTCATTGCCGAAAACAGCCTCCGCCAGTGCCTTGGAAATCTCCGTTTTACCTACACCTGTAGGTCCTAAGAACAGGAACGAACCGATTGGTCTTCTCGGATCTTTTAAACCGACACGTCCACGTCTCACCGCTTTTGCCACAGCCGTCACAGCTTCTTCCTGACCAACGACACGTTTGTGCAGCGTTGCCTCTAATTTTTTCAGGCGGGCTGCCTCGCCTTCTGCCAGTTTCTTCACCGGAATTTTTGTCCAGCCGGAAACAACATCTGCCACATCATCCTCTGTGACAGACAGATTCTTTCTGCGGATCTCACGCTGCGCTTTTTTTGTCTGCTTCTCAAGCTCTGCTTCCAATGCTTCTTTTTCTTCCTTGCACTGTTTTGCAAGCGCAATATCGGAATTGCTCAGAGCATCCTCTAACTGTAATTCTTTTTCTGTGATCTGATTTCTCAATTCCGCAAGTTTCTCTGTATGGTTAGACACGCCAAACCGCACTCTTGCTGCTGCTTCATCCATCAGATCAATTGCCTTATCCGGCAAAAAACGGTCATTGATATAGCGCGCTGACAGGCGGACTGCCGCCTCGACTGCCTCATCCGTGATCTTTACATGATGATGTGCTTCGTATTTACCGCGAAGCCCTTTCAAAATTGCAACTGTCTGTTCCTCGCCCGGTTCCTCCACCGTCACAGGCTGGAATCTTCGCTCCAGCGCAGCATCTTTTTCTACATATTTGCGATATTCTGTGATTGTCGTTGCTCCCATGATCTGAATCTCACCACGGGCAAGTGCAGGTTTTAAAATATTAGAGGCATCGATCGCGCCCTCTGCGCCACCGGCACCGATGATTGTGTGAATCTCATCGATAAACAGCAAAACATTTCCTGCTTTTGTCACTTCCTGAATCACTTTTTTGATACGCTCTTCAAATTCTCCACGGTATTTTGAACCAGCCACAATACCGGATAGGTCTAAAGATACCACTCTTTTTCCCTGAACAGAGTCCGGTACAAGGCCTGATACGATACGCTCTGCGATTCCTTCCACGATAGCCGTTTTACCAACTCCCGGTTCTCCGATCAGACATGGATTGTTCTTCGTTCTTCTGCTTAGAATCTGGATCACTCTCTGGATTTCTTCCTCACGTCCAACCACCGGATCCAGTGCTCCTTCCGTTGCAAGCTGTGTCAGATCTCTGGAATACTGATCCAGCGTCGGGGTTCCCTCATTATTTTTCTTTTTCCCCGGACGGCCATTCTGAAATTCTTCGCGGTAAAGATTTGCATCTTCCCCCATCGCAATGAGAGTGTCCACAAAGACTTTCTGCATATTGACGGACAGCGTTGTCAGTAATCTGGATGCAACACAGTCTGTCTCTTTGATCATGGCAATCAGAATATGTTCTGTTCCAATGGCATCTGCATGGAATCTGACTGCCTCCTTCTCTGCATTCTCAAGAACTTTTGCTGCTCTCGGTGAATAACCATCTGATTCTGCTACTGCTGTTCCCTCTGCCGGAGCGATCAATTCTTTGATCAGATCTACAATTTTATCTAACTCTACACCATTCTCATTCAGAATTTTTGCCGCTACTCCTGAATTTTCCTTCAATAGCCCAATCAGTAAGTGCTCGGTTCCGATATAATTATGATGTAATGATTTTGACATTTTGCCGGCGATATCAATCGCTTTTTTGGCTTTTACAGTGTATGGTAATTGCATGTTGTCTCCTCACATTACGTTTTACTTTTAGGCAATTGCGAAACTCCTCATAATCTTCTTTAAATTGTTCAAAATTAACAAAAACATTCAAGACACGCTCTCGCTACGTGTCGCTCGCAGCGGTACTGCTCATTCTTCGCAGTACTTCGCAAATTCATTTAAAATCTGCTTCGCAGATAGGAATTTGCTCACTCTTGAATCATCTTCGCACGGTCTGTGCAGTAAATGCACAGACCTGATAAAAAATGTCGCACCTGCCTTCTAAGCACCAATCGAACTTGTTCGATTTTGGCTCACCCAGTGTCTTTCATGTCTTTTGTCAATTTTTCACAATTCAATTTAGGTTTTTATGAGTTTCGCAATTATCTACATTCTATTTTATATTATATAACTTTACACAAGTGCAGGTTTTTTCCCTGCAATAATCGCTTTCACTTCTTCTATATCCTTATCTGTAGCTGAGGCTATCTGCTCTGCTGTGAAACCATTCTTGTACATATTAAGAATGATCTGCGCTTTTTCCCTTGCTTCTCCAATCGCAATACCTTTTTCTTCAATTCCCTGACTCAAGTTACACATAACGCTCACATCCTTCCTGAAGTTCTCCTCAATAGGAATATCGTATTCTTTTCCGATTATGTTTAGTTTTTCATCTATTGTAAGTTCCTGTGACAGCAACGCTCCTAACAGACGGTGCAGTTCATATGTCTCATCATGTTCCGGCAGATTCTTTGCCAGTCCGAGCATGACGATATTCAGCAGGTCAAGATTTCCCTTCCATTCATAGGAACCGATCAAATCTTCCTTGGTGAGATGCACATGACTCATGCTATTCTCGTCCATGTTCATACATACCCAGATTGAATATACACGCTTAATGTCATCGTAGCTGGAGTTCTCAAAATCACG
>ERZ1026856.457-NODE-457-length-25819-cov-21.541725_pt1 | contig 25819 bp, 20 predicted proteins | sample MGYA00380158_ERZ1026856 | MGnify/ENA primary metagenome ERZ1026856 (study PRJEB33269, sample SAMEA4719794) | human gut metagenome | biome: human-associated habitat; feature: organic feature; material: feces | place: Cameroon | collected 2013-10 ...
ATACGTTTTATGGTGCAGGCAACTGGCGCAGAATGAAGGATGAAACCTACAAAAGGCTGCGTCATGAACCGGAATCCTGGACGGTGGAAGTCCATACGGTGGAAGTCTATGTAGGTACCGGCGGAGACCATCAGGATGAATTCTTACGGGGAAAGCGTCCCAGGGATCTTCTCCGGGGAAGCATCATTACTCCTTCCCTGCTTGCCTCCATTCTGAATGTTAAATATGTGAATTCCTCTGCGCTGCACAGAGTCGAGCAGGAGTTTCAACGCAATGGTGTAAATATCTCCAGACAGACCATGTCGAACTGGATTATCCGGTGTGCTGAGAAATATTTCGCACCGTTTGTGGAACGCATGAAGCAGGAGCTGCTGTCCCTGCCGGTGACACAGTCGGACGAAACACCTACACAGGTGATCGGTGACAGTGACCGTCCGAACAGTAAATGCTACATGTGGGTACACCGTTCCGGGGAGTTCTATAAGGAACGTCCTGTGGTGATTTACGAATACCAGAAAGGCAGGGATCACGAAAAGCCGCTGGAGTTTTACCGGAGCTACAAAGGAGTTCTGGTCACGGACAGTCTGGAGCAGTATCATCTGCTGGACAAAAAACTGCCGGGAGTGACAAACGCAAACTGCTGGGCACATGCAAGAAGAGCCTTTGCAGATGCCGTAAAGGCAGCGGATAAAAAGGATCCCGGGGCAGTAAAAAATTCCGTGGCATACCAGGCATTACAAAAGATCGCAGAATTCTACCGGATTGATACTGAACTGAAAGAACTTCCTGCAACGGATCGCCTTACACAGCGGCAGACAAGGATAAAACCGCTGGTTGAGGACTTCTTTGCGTGGGCAAAACAACAGGTTACAGAGTGCGCAGTACCTCCGAAATCCAGGACCGGACAGGGACTAAATTTCGTCATCCGTCAGGAAAAATATTTGAAAATATTTCTGACCGATGGGGATATCCCAATCGATAACTCCGCTTCCGAGCGGGCTATCCGGACTTTCTGTATCGGCAAGAAGAACTGGATGTTCCATAACACAGCAAAAGGTGCCGGAGCCAGCGCTCTTGTTTACAGTATTTCAGAAACAGCAAAGCTGAACAATCTGCGCCCATACTACTACTTCAGGCATATCCTCACGGAGCTGCCTAAGTATTGTGATAAAAAAGGAAATATAGATCCGGCAAAACTAGATCAGCTGATGCCTTGGGTAGAGAAGCTTCCCGAGGAATGCCGGAAACCACGCCGCTCATAAAAGCGGCGTTAAATTTAAGGGTAGGCGCAGGATTTGACGTTTACGAAAAGAGGAAGGCTTACGAAGGAAGAAGTCAGTGTGGAAGATACTATCTTGATGGATAATCTGCACCTAATTGATGAAGATGGATATTTGATAAGAGCAGCAATGCTTGTATTTTATAAAGATCAAGAGAAGTGGGTAACAGGTTCTTATATCAAAATCGGATTCCGATTTGGTGTATCAGGATGAGGTGCACGGGCCTTTGATAGAGCAGGTAGATAAGACCGTTGATTTAGTTTATACAAAATATATGAAGGCCTTGATTGATTATGAGGGAGTCCAGAGAATTGAGCAATTTATGTTCCACAAGGACGCATTCCGTGAGATTTTGTTGAATGCCATTGTTCATAAGGATTACAGTAGCTATAATTCAATCCAGATTAGTGTTTATGAGGATAAGATTTATATTTGGAACGATGGTGAGATGCCTCCAAATCTGGATTCTACTGACAAATTGTTTATGAAACATTCATCAAAGCCTTTTAATCCGAAATTGGCAAATGTCTTTTTCAAAAGCGGTATGATTGAAGCTTGGGGAAGAGGATTTGAGAAGATTAGGGAAGCTTGTGCGTTGTATGATGGACCATTGCCGGAATACGAGATTAATGAGGCTGGAATTATGGTTCTTTGCAAGGCTTGTGATAGGTATTTGGGGTTGTTAAAAGATGATGGTCAACATCCTGACCATCATCCTAACCAAAATGGTCAGGATGTGAATAAGCTGATTATTGATTTTTGTAAAGACCCGAAGTCGCGCCAAGAAATAATGGATGAATTTGATTTTGATAGCAGGACAAGTTTTAGAAGAAAGTATTTAACACCTATGCTGAAAAATGGTGTGTTAAAGATGACTATACCGGAAAAGCCATCAAGTAAAAATCAGAAATATTTTTCGTAAGAAAATAACCTAACCAATGTGGTTAGGATAAGAATACAAGAATTAAGAGAGAAGGTAATTGACGAATGGATCTAATGGCGGCAATTGGATTGCTTAGCTCTATTGTTACTTTAGAAGAGGCAGGAAGAAGCTGGGTATTAATTGTAAAAGACAAAGTAAAGAGAAAAAAAATTGACATTAATAATTGGGATTCAAATGATACGTTAGTTCAGGCCTGCCTTGATAGATTTAAAACTGATATGGGGGATAAATATAAGGATCATATTTTTTCAGAGGAAGAAATCCAAGAAATCATTCGGGGTTTTTTTGAGCAGAATAGAGAGCTGCGTATAGGGTATGAGGAAAAGAAGCAAATGACTCAGATTATTGAGGATATTTTATACGCATATAATGAGTATACGAAGTCCCTTATGTCGAGCGGCGAAAGAACACTACATAACACGCTATCATCGGATTTTTCCAAGATAATGGATAAGCTGGGGGTGATAGAAGAACAACCTCGTAAGGAAAACATTAAAAAGTTTTTGCGTGCGATTGAAATAAGTAAAGAAATTGAACTTGAAAATATTGAAGAGCTTATTAACGGTGAATATGAAATTGACAGGTCAGAAATTATTGAAACGATACAGGCAGGACGAGAAAAATTAGTATCGATACAGGGAAATGCTGGTTCTGGTAAATCAGTTGTATGCAAAAAACTATTAAAGGGAAAAGAATACGTATTAGTCACGCGAGCAGAGAATTTGTCAACTGGAAAGAAAGTAAACGAATTGTGGGATTGTGATGTAGAGGATGCAATCCTGTGGTTAGAAAATAAACCGCTGTATATATTTATTGATGCTATCGAATTTATTGCAGATTGTGGTGACAATGCATTTCCGTTGTTGCAGGAGATATATAGGCTTGCAGATAAATACAGCAATGTATATATTATTACTTCGTGTAGAACTACTGATAGTTCTGCGTTTATGAAGATTAATACAAAATATAGAATTAAAACATACGAGATTCCGGATTTGACGAAAGATGAGATTGATAAGGTTGCTAAAAGTTATCCCATTATTTTATCCTTACAGCAGAATAAAAAATATTCGGATTTATTATGTGTGCCATTTTATCTTAATTTAATTGTATCGGGAGGATTTGTAGAAGAAAATATTAACGACGAGAATAATTTTAGAAATCTCATATGGGAAAGAATCATCTGTTTAAAAGACAAGTGCAGAAAATATGGTGTGTCACAAAGTGATGTTAGAAAAAATGTTGAGCGTATCGTTTTTGAACGTGCTAGAAGTTTTGTTGTTGGTGTTGATAGTGATATTGTAGATAGCGATATTCTAGAAGTATTGAAATCAGAAGGAATTATTGTTGAAAGCAAGAATAAGATACGTTTGAAATATGATATTTTTGAAGATATTTGTTTTGAACGATATATAGATAAAGCCTTCGATGCATGTCATGGATTGTATAATAATTTTTTTGATGAAATAGAGAAAATCGGACGTTGCATATATAGGAGATACCAGATTTGGATATCAAATAAACTGTTTGTACAGGAGGCTCGCGAGAAATTTGTATATACACTGTTAACGGATAATAGTATTGAAGCGAATTGGAAAAAGCAAACAGAAATTGGGATAGTAAAATCAAAATACTGTGAAATGTTTTTCAAGGAATTTCAGGAGTTGCTTGGTGAAACAGTGATTGAAGAATTGTTAGATATAACAAACTTATATGCATTTGAGGCGAAAATTAATCATTCACCAGCATTAATAATGAATGTAACACCGATAGGAGCGGCGCGTGAAAATTTGATTGGTATGGTTTTTGAAGAACGCATAAGTCTAGATAAAAATAGAACTTCTATTATTAAGCTGTGTGATGATTATGCAAATTGTTTTTATAAAACTGCGGATACTGAAGAAAAAGCATACAAAATAATAATTAGATATATTGACGAGCTAATAGAAAAGGGTAAAGAGGAAAAATCATATTATCAACATGATGAAGAGATTGTGCAGCTTTTCCTTATTGTTGCAAAAATGGCCAAGTCATCTAAGTCATGGCTGAAAGAATTTGTTGAAAATATGATAGTAGAATATTGCTCTGGAACTAGTAGAAGGGATAGTGTTGCTGAAGAGATTCTAAAGGCGGTCGTGAAAAAATGTCCACTTTCATTTGCTATGGAATTACCCGAATTGGCATGTGAATCAGCGGAAACATTATGGGGACAAAGAGTGTCAAGAAAGCATTTTAAGTATGATGGATACGACCATAATAATGTGAGAGCATATGGTCTATCTGACAATGCAGATCACTTCGACAATAATGAAAATGGCGTGTATAATAACACTTTTTTCTGGTATGTTATGAGATGTGACCTCGTAAAAGGCCTTGAGTGGGCAATATCATTTGTTAATAATGCAGTACAGACATTTGCAGAGAATAAGCCAGATGAGATAACAAATATAGAAATTTATTTTCCAAAGGAAAACAAGAAAAGAGTGTATTTGGGTAATGAATGGTTGTGGATGGCAGATATCATGGAACATAACCTTCCGGTGGTATTGACGGACATTTCTTTTGTAATAAAGAAGACTGTTATTAATTTTATGAGAAATTCTTCTGACCATGCATATATTAAAGGATTAGCAGAATATGTTAAGAATACTATATATGAAAAGGCAAACAACATATTGCTTTTGTCTATTATTGAAGCTATAGGGATGAATTATCAAAAAGAAATGCCGGGGTATGCATTAGAATTAGCATCCAGTATGGAATTAATATATTTTGATATTCATCGTAGTGGCGAATTTATTTCTAATCCGACAAAAGAATTGTTGGAAAAGCAGATTATGCTATCGATGGGAGTTCCAGAAATAACCAGAAGATATGAGAAAGACGAAAAGTGTGCGTGTAATTTGCAACAATATTTTGCTAATTCGTATCTTCGTGGAGATGAAGGAATAAAAAATAGATGTCATGTTATTTTAGATTACTTATATTCTATATACAATGAAAAAACTTATCCTAATGAGAATTTGCAGATTCAGAAAATGGATTTTCGCGATGCTGTTATGACGGCAATAGACGAAAAGACAATAATGATAGAACCGCAGATCAAGGGGGAAGCTCAAAAGATTGTAAAAAACAATGAAGATGAAAATGACCCCTTATTGAAAATGAATGAAATATTAAATCGTTTGATAAGTGATATCAATGAGAAAAAAGCCGATGCTGATCAAATTGTTTCGGTAATTGATACTCTTTGTGAAAAGATGAAGGATGATTATCGTATTGAAATGCAGTTTGAATCAATACTTGTTACGTTGATTGCTTCAGCTTTGATAATGTCAGATGTTACGGACGAACAGAGAAATAAACTAGTCGATGAATGGATTAGGCGTGTAAAGAAAATATTTTTAAATCAATCTTATGTAGCTGAAGTTAATATGGTAATTGCATTGTGGGAACAATTGAATAAAGATATAAATAACAACCTTAAACAGCAGATATTGTTAATGATATTAAAGAGTATAATTAATGACGATAATTCAGGATTAATTAGCCAGATAGCAGAATTAACAAAGTATTTTTTGGCAAAAAATAAGAATTATGCAAGTAGGATTTTTAATACAATTATTATGCTTGCAGAAGATGAGATGAATCATCAGAAGTTTAATGCTGCATTTATAAAAGAAAATCGTAATGATGCTGAGTATCAATTTATTCCCAATATGGTTCCTAAATTATGTGGAGTGGACCGTTGGATTCAAGAAAATAATGGTAATGAATATCAAAATAAGAGGTCCGAGATAATTCAAGAATATTTGTATGATGGTAAGGGGATAGATCTTTCTGAGTTTGATATCAGTAATTATGATATAGACCTTCTCTGTAATATTGCATGTTGTGGATTGGATACAGCAGATGAGAGATTTGTCATAGTTATTAATTCGATTGTGCAATGTATGATTGAAATATGGCATGAAAACTGTAAAGAAATGCGGGCTCATGAAATAATTGACACATTTCAAGAACACAAAGTATCCTCTTATTTTCAAAGAGAATTGAATATGACAGGACGAAATCCAGAAGCTGTTTATGATATTCTGTTTAAAGGAACTGACTTTTCGATATTTACCAGAGATACAGTGGATTTTTATGAAGATGTTCTTAGTGGCTTTTTGGTGTCATATGTTGATGGATTTAGGGAGAAGGGTAAGAGAGATGACATTGAGAAGAAGATTCGAATTCTTGAAACTTATGTAAATAGTATTACAGAGGACTATGTAAGAAATATTCTTGAAAAGAGATTGTTCCTTTGTAAAGGAAGATTTAGCAGATGGGATGTAAACAAAGTAAAGGCAGAATATAGTTATAAAGATAAGTGCTTTCTGAATGTACAGATTGAGAAGTATGGCTCCAATCATTTGAACGATGTTCTATACACAGTATATTTGCTCAATATTAGTGAACTCTTACCAGAAATATTGATATCTATTAGTTCGTGCTTTACAAAAGCTATTAGAAATAGCAAAGAACAGTTTGCAAAAGAGATAATAGATTCACAAGTGATAGTTGATATGATTATCTTAAAATCCTTTATATTCTATAGCGATGAAATAAAAAAGGATGAGAAGCTGATTAATGCATATGAGGACATACTATTAGCATTGACAGAAATAAGAAATGAGAAGGCTGCTGTACTATTAGATGAATTTCGAATTCATTGATTTCAATGTAAAGATTGGAAGATAGAACTGGGATGTTAAAAAGAATTGAACAGAGTTATATCGTTGCACCATTTGGAAGAAATTAGTGATAATTAAAAAAGGCAGTGAAATATATATTAGAGAAATGGTAGATTTTAGTCTCACCAGTCTCAAATTACTAGGGAGCATCCCAAAGTTTGTGTAAACCTCCAAACTGATGTAAGATAAAATTACTCAGTTTGGAGTGAATATTACGGTTCAAATGTACCCCTGTTCCGAAGGAACGGATAGCGGCAGTCCGGTGTTATGAGGATCTTCCGCAATTATCCGTAAATAGAATTGAAACAAAAGTGCTAAAATGATAAAATTATCTTAGAAATTTTGTTATTATGGAAGGAGCTGAATCAAATGAAAGATGCTCTTAATCTACAAAAATTTTACTCTGAGGAAATAAGCGTCACAGAAGTAATTCAAAACGAAAAAGAAATTTATATCCATGTTTCTGTGCAATCAAAAAACTGTACATGTCCCAAGTGCGGAGTGATTTCAGAACATAAACATGGTACTTATAAAAGAAAACTTCAAGACCTTCCGATTTTGGGTAGAACAACGTATTTAATCGTAAATGCTTACGAGTATCAATGCGACAATTCTTCCTGTGATGTTACGACTTTTGTTGAGAATGTGGATGGATTTTTGAATTATTACAGCCGTATGACAGAGCGTTGTGAAGATTTTATATGCACTTTGGAATTGGAAACAAGCTGTGAAGGTAGTGCTCGTATCTGTCGTTCTATGAATCTGAAAACCAGTGGTGACAGCATTATCCGATTGTTAACCAAACGATTATTCCGGGGATCGCCACACCGGACTGGCGGCTCTGCCGCACCGTAATATTCACGATATGTAACACAACCGGAAGTCCCATGTGGAAGCATCATTGGAGTGGATGATTTTGCATTTAAGAAACGGCATATTTATGGGACAATTATTGTAGATGAAACAACACATAAACCAGTGGCAATTTTAGATGGACGTGATGGTAAAACATTAAAAGAATGGTTAAGTAAAAATAAACATGTAAAAACGATAACACGAGACCGGGCAAGTGCTTATTCATCTGCCATAAAGGAAATATTGCCCGATGCTATGCAGATTGCTGACAGATTTCATCTTCATCAAAATTTATTAGAGGCCATAAGAAATACTATCAATTCTGTATTGCCCAATGATATCAGAATCCCAACTGATTCTAATATCATTGCAGAACGATCGGTTGAAAATTCTGTTTTAAGTACAGATATTTCTTCTGATGAAATAAATCAGTTGAAGGCTCAAATGCAAGATATGCAATTAGAAATAGACATTCTTAAAGAAACGATAAATGTATTAAAAAAAGACCCAGACATCGATCAGAGTGCTCTCAGCAACAGAGAGAAGGCGGTGATAATCGATGTCTTGAAAAATAGATACTCACTGCCATTATTATTACAGAAATTACAATTATCAAAAAGCCAAAGCCTATAAGCCAAGAAAAGAGATATTTGAGCTTGCATTGAAGTCTACGGGATTACATGCTGATGAAGTGATTCATATAGGAGATTCTTTAAGTAGTGATGTAAAAGGAGCTTCATCGGTTGGAATTAAAGCAATTTGATTAAATAGATTTGGCAAAAAGAATTCAAGTGATGTAGATTGCATAACAAATTTATTAGAAGCTTTGGATAAATGTAGGTGATTAATTTTAATAGAAGATCAATCTTGATAGTTTATTTTATCGTATAATGTTAAGGGGGGAGATTATTTTGGATTATAAAGAAGTTCAGCAGATTGCAAGAGAAACCATTGAATATGCGAAAACATTTATTAAACCTAGAATGAATTTATTAGAAGTTAGGAAATTATGCGAACAGAAAATGCTGGGATTAGGTGTAGATTCCTTCTGGTATTGGGATATAGGAGCCTTTGCATTTGCAGGTGATGAAACAACAGTATCTGTATCTGGTAAACAATATGTGACTTCGGATAGGATTATAGAAAATAATGATATTATAACCATTGATTTAAGCCCACAGGCAGGTAATATTTGGGGAGATTATGCGAGAACTATTATTGTAGAAAATGGTAAGGTAGTAGAGGATATAGAGCTAATTAAAAATATGGAATGGAAAAGTGGTCTACAAATGGAAGAAAAGCTACATGCAGAATTATTACGTTTTGCTACGAAGGAGACAACCTTTGAAGACTTGTATTACCATATGAATGAGTACATAGTAAAAAATGGATTTGTCAATCTTGATTTTATGGGTAATTTGGGACATTCAATTGTGAAATCTAAAGGTGACAGAGTTTACATTGAAAAAGGAAATGTGATGAAGCTTGGTAATGTAAAGTACTTTACATTTGAACCACACATTGCATTCCCTGATTCAAAGTATGGGTATAAGAAAGAGAATATTTATTATTTTGATGAGGCAGGATTAGTGGAATTATAAGATGAAGGTAGGTGAAAAAAGTAAAAGAATTGTTTGATGCAAATATGCTTGTGGATACATAGAAATACTTTTTACAGAAGTGGATAAGAATAGATATAAAAAATCATTAAAGTATGATTTTTAATTGATTTTGTGGAGATGATGGAATATGAACAGATTTTCAGAAAAGGATTGGAAAATATTTCGCAGTAAGATAGCCGGATGGCAAGAGGCTTATATGGATAAGCTGAATAATGAATATATGGCAATACTAAGCGGAGAGGGAAATGCTTCGGAAAAGTTTTGGAAGCTGGAGAAAAGAATTAAAGAGGATAAAAAGGATTGTGGTGTGCAATGTGAAATGAGCAGATCCAATCAGTTTTACATTATGCTGGAACTACTGAATGAGGGAGCAATAACTATAGATGACTTGGAAGATTTTAGCGATGATTTGAAAGAGACAATGAAACATTTTTTCAATAGATAAAACAGGGAGGTATGCCAATATGCGTGATTCAATAGAAAACATATCACAACTTCAGAAACAGGTGAATGACCTGCAGCTGGAAAATCAGATATTGAAAAATATATTGGATAAAGCGGGATTGTCATACCATAAAGAATTGTCGGAATTAAGACAAAATGATTGTAAAGAAGCTTATGATATGGAACAGGAAAAAAGAATTATTCACCCGCAGATAATAACAGAAAATATGGCAAACAAGTTCTTTTATATGTTCTGGGGAAGACAGGATGTTTATGCAAAGCGTAGTGTTAATAAAGAAACTGGTAAGGCAGCATACTATCCGCAGTGTAATAATCTGTGGACAAGTGGATGTCATAGGAAATTAAAAGATGGTATTAACTGTAAGGATTGCAAAATCCGTTCTTATAAGACTATAACAAAGTTTATTATATTAAATCATTTGCAGGGGAATTCTTATAATGGATCTGATGTAATAGGTGTTTATCCACTTTTTAGTAATGGAACATGCAGATTCATGGTATTTGATTTTGATAATCATGATAAAGGAGCAGAAGAAACAGATTTTGCAAATGTTGATGATACATGGATTGAAGAAGTTGAGGCAATGAGAGAAATCTGTGTGTTAAATGGAATAGATCCGTTAGTAGAACGTTCACGCTCTGGCAAAGGCGCACATGTATGGATATTCTTTGATAAACCGATAGCTGCTTCATTGGTAAGAAAATTTGGATTTGCATTGCTTGATAAGGGTGCAGAACAGGTTAATTTAAAATCTTTTAAATACTATGACAGAATGCTGCCAGCACAGGATTCGTTATCAGATAATAGTTCACTTGGTAATCTGATTGCATTGCCGTTGCAGGGGGAGGCTTTGAAGGATGGAAATAGTGCGTTTATTGATGGCAACGGGAATGCATATCCTGATCAGTGGAAGATTTTATTTAGCAAACCAAGGTTATCACAGGAATTTCTGGAGGAGAAAATAAAAGAATGGACAAATTCTATTGGGAATATTGTCGCAGATGCTGATGAAAGTGATAGGGAAAAACCATGGAACAGAATGCAGCATTTTAATAAAAATGATGTAGATGGGAAGATACATATTACATTATCGAATGGAATATATGTGGACAATACGAATTTGAAAGCATCTATGCAGAACAGAATCCGCAGAATGGCAGCAATCAGTAATCTGATTTTCTATAAAAATCAGGCAATAGGAACATCAAATTATGATACTCCAAGATGGATTTATCTGGGAAAAGACCATCTCAGTGGATATATACAGATACCAAGGGGACTGCAGGATGAACTTCTTGAAAAGGCGAAACAGGCAGGTGTTGATTGTGAAATTGAAGATGAGCGTCAGCAGGGAAGAAATATTAATGTGGATTTTCAAGGTGAACTGCGCCCTGGACAGGATTGGGCATTAAAAGAGCTGATGAAATACGATAACGGAATACTTCATGCTGCAACTGCATTTGGTAAAACTGTGGTTAGCAGTGCGATAATTGCACAAAAGAAAGTGAATACATTGATTATATTGGAATCATCAGCATTGATAGAGCAGTGGAAAGAGGCATTGGGAAAATTCTTAAATATTAATGAGGAACTTCCAACCTATGAAACTAAGACAGGGAGAGTACGGAAAAGAAAAAGTCTGATTGGAACTTTGCAGGGAGCACATGATTCAATGACTGGAATTATAGATATTGCAATGGCAGGTTCGCTGTGCAAAAAGGGAGAGTATCATAATCTGTTGAATGAATACGGACTAGTGCTGGTTGATGAGTGCCATCATTCTGCTTCTGAAACAATAGCCAATGTTTTAAAAGAAGTGAAAGCAAAGTATGTATATGGTGTGACAGCAACTCCGAAAAGAGGAGATGGACTGGAAAAGATCAATTATATGCTAATCGGATCTATAAGGTATAGTTATACTGCAAAGGAAAAGGCAAAAGAGCAGGGGATACAGCATCTTGTTTATCCATGCTTTACTAGGACTGTACCGCCAAGAGGTGTGATTGCCGGAAAGATGCATCCTAATGAAGCATATGAGATTATTCACAATAATGATGTGAGGGACGAGCAGATTATTGAGGATGTAAAGAACTGTGTATCAGTAGGTCGTACTCCGGTTGTTTTGTCACGATACAAAGATCATTCAGAAAAATTGTGCGAGCGATTAAAAAGCTATGCTGATTATGTGTTTCTTATGACTGGTAATAATTCTAAAAAGGAACATAGGAAAATTCTTGAGCAGATGCGTCAGGTTAATAATGATGAGTCTATGATATTAGTGGCAACTGGTTCTTTGGTAGGAGAAGGCTTTGATTTTCCAAGACTGGATACACTTTTTATGGCAACACCTGTATCATTCCGTGGGGTAGTTGAACAGTATGCAGGACGATTGAATCGTGATTATGCAGGTAAAGAAAATGTAATAATATATGATTATGTGGATAATCATATCCCAATGTTTGATAATATGTATATGAAGCGGCTGAAGGCATATAAACAGATTGGCTACGAGCTTTCTAGTGGTTTGAAAGCCGACAAGCAGATGATTAATGCAATATATGAGGGAGATAATTATAGAGAGACTTTCCATAAGGATCTACTTGATGCCAATAAAAATATAATCATTTCCAGCCCGGCCATCAGTGGACAAAAAGTTTATGAATTAATTAGCATGCTAAAGGAAAAACAGGAGGCAGGAGCTCAGATTACAATAGTTACATGGATGCCTGATTCTTATGGATTTGGTGATGCAGCATATTGGATGCAGTTACATGAGGATATGCGTAAAGCTGGCTTTTATATAAAAACAGTAGAAGAATATTGCGACCGCTTTGCTGTTATTGACCAGGAAGTAGTATGGTATGGAAATATTAATCTGCTGGCGAAGGATAAAGTTGATGACAGTATTATGAGAGTCATGAGTAAAGAGATAGCGGGTGAATTGATGGAGATCACATTTGGAGATAATGATATAGAAGGAAGGTGAAATGTAAATGACTCAACAAGAATTTAAAGAAATATTACATAAAAAGGAAACGGATACAGTTGAATTTAAGTCTTGGATAAATGCGAGAAATATGAAAGAAATTATTTCCCTTGCTGTTGATGAATTAATAGCATTTGCAAATACTAAGGGCGGAACAGTTTATTTTGGAGTAGAAGATAATCCGGTTGTGGTTACGGGATGTGATAGAAACTATGATGGACAACGAATTATAGAGGGAATTTATGATAGAACCGTTCCACCACTATTCACCGAAATATCAGATTTCGAGTATGAGGGAAAGCTTGTTATTGCAATAACAGTCAAAGCGGATGGAAAGACATATACAACTACAGACGGCAGATGTCTGAAACGATTGGGGAGAAATTCAAAGCCTGCATATCCTGATGAATTAAGTGCTGTATATTCTTCTGTGCAGAACCCTGATTTTTCAGGAAGAATTATTGGAGAGAGTACTCTGGATGATGTAAATAAGCTGGAAGTGTACAGCTTAAAGGAAAAGCTGAGAGTCAGAGATTCTAAATCTACATTGCCGGATTTGGAGGATATTGAGTTTTTAAGAGATTTACAACTTGTAAAATATGATGGAGATGTAGAAAGACTGACGATTGCTGGGTTACTGTTCGTTGGAAAAGAATCATCTATTCAAAGATTGTTACCGCAGGCGGAAGTTATATACCTACACTATTCAGCCGATAATTTGGAGGAATATGATGCAAGGATAGATTTGAAGTTGCCGTTGATAAGCGTTATAGACAAGTTGACAGAGCGGGTACAGGCATACAGTAAGATAGAGAATATTCAGGTAGGATTATTCAGACTTGAAGTTGAGGATTTTCCTGAAAGGGTATTTCAGGAAGCATTGCTTAATGCGTTGTCTCATAGAGACTACCAGAGTAATGCTGCGGTTTATGTAAAACAATATCCGGATCGAATAGTTATTGAAAATCCAGGCGGATTCCTTGATGGAATTACAGAGGATAATATTATAACTCATCCATCGATTCCTAGAAATAAACTAATAGCGGAGACACTTCAAAATTTGAAGTATGTCCAGAGGACAGGTCAGGGAGTAGATATTATTTATAAGGACATGGTTTCAATGGGTAAGCCATATCCAAGATATAGATCATTTAATGATGCAGTTTCGCTTACAATATTTAGTGCAATAGATAATACTGAATTTGTTAAGTTTATTACAGAAGTACAAGATAAAAATAGTAAAATTATGTCTTTGGCTGAGATGATGATATTAAGAGATCTTTTAGATAACAGAAAGGAACAGTTATCAGAGTTGTCGAGAAAAGTCCAAAAATCTCTAGATGAAACGAAAAAATCATGTAATGAACTGATTAATAGTGGATTAATAGAGATTGTTGGAAAGGAATACATGCTGACAGCTAAGGTTTATGAAGCATTAAAGTCAGATGTGGAATATACAAGAGATAAAACTGTTCAGTATATCAAGGCTAAAAATATGATTTTAGAGTATTTACAGACGAATGATCAGATAACATCTGCTAAAATACAGGAAATGTGTGGATTTACTAAACAACAGGCAAGAAGTGTTATTGACAAGATGAGAAGTGAGAAGTTAATTAGCTTAAATGGCAAAGGCCCGGCAGCGAGATATGTTATATTTGATGGATTGAGTGATAATTGAGTTTTGGGTAAAATAAAACTCAATAGAAAACTCAATTACTTTTAATGGCAAGTGCTGGAGTAATAAATACGCTGAAAAAATGATTGAGTGGAGTCTTTTTAAAAACTCAATTAAAACTCGTTATAAAACACAGACATATGAACAGATACAAAGATGATTATTTATTAAGCCGTCGCTGGACATTTATTTGGATAATGAAAATTTTTTGTTGATGTGCGTGACATTGCAATAAATTCAGAATGATATCTCTTGACCAAGGAATAAATACATATATTTTTGGGTCAAGAATAGCCAAGCCAAGAGTTTAGTCGAGTGCAAAGCATTGGCAAGATTAATGTCACAAGCAAGATGGTATATTATCAATCTATGTTAATGCTTCGAGTTTCTTTCGAGTTATCTCAGAGAAAAACTCGAAAGAAAGCCGGAGAATAATTTAAGGTATAGAGATGTTATGCAAATTTAGTTGAATTCATTCATAGCATCCACATAATCCTGTAATCCATTAGGTTTACAAGCCAATTCAGCATACAGCAGAGGATTGTCCTGTGCCAGTCGGTATAGATATGCAATATCATCGGTGGTATCAAGTGATACCGCTGAATTGCATTTTTCACAACTGATAATAAGAGGTGTGCCAGTATATGTATCATTGATGGCATTAATAATAACAGAGTCTGTATTAGGTTCATACATGCCAAACAGGTAACAAGGATTATTTTGTTTCATGGCGGTTTCCTTCCCACAGATATTTGGCACCATCCAAGAGGTCAATAATGGCTGTAAGCATATTGTTATAGTTGGTCTATAGTTCCTTTATTTCATTGCTTGTAGGGAGATAGTTTAAAGTTTGGTGCTCACGGCATTTAGTAAATGTTTTCTGTATTTCAAGCAGTTGCAGATACAGAGCATTAACAGTCTGCACAAGCGGATATATGGTTTCTTTCTTGCCTACAACGCAGATGCGGTTATAGATGCAGGAACGGACAAAGTAATCTTTCTTCATCATACCGCTGGCAAGGATACGGGCTTCGATTTGCTTGCGTTCAGCATCGCTTATTCTAAAACTTATAGTTGGATGTTTGTGTTGATTGCTCATAGAAAAGCTCCTTTCATAGTGGGTGTGGTAGCAGGCACAGTTAAGCACCCGCAAGCCACATTTGGTTATTCGTTTTTAGTAGTAAAAGTAGATTATATCTGCCATGGACTTCGTAGATGCAATATTGAATAATTGCAGCTAATTTGCAACTAAAGTTTTTGAAAACGACATGAAAAGAGTAACATTTAATGAAATAGATGCGGTGGAATGCCGCATAAAATCAGCGTTTTCGATTTGATGATACTTCCTTGGGGAAGAGTTTGAATAACGGATTAAAATGCCGAAAACCTGTATTTATGCTGGTTTCCGGCATTTGTTTTATCAAATGGCTCTAGATTGGCACTATTTGTGGGGAGAGTAATTGATGCAAAGTAAGCGCTTAATTTCTGGGTAACTTTTCACTGGCTATTTTGTAGTCCATAATGATGATAGGAAATAGATTTTTACCCCATTCTGTTGATAGGGGACACGGAGCCAGGATTATTCAAGGAGATAGAAATTCACCACACATGGAGGTTTCATTATGGCTGACAAACGTGCCCCAGGGCGTTCCCTGGATGAATGGATGAAACTGGTGACTGAGTGCAGGCAGAGCGGTCTGACGGATGCGGCATGGTGTACTGAGCACGGGATCTCTCCCAGTTCTTTTTACAATGCGGTTACGCGTCTTCGTAAAAGAGCCTGCCAGATACCGGATCCGGTTGGAAAAGCCAATACCCTTGACTTTACATTTCATAAACAGGATGTGGTCCAGATCGCTATAGAGCCGGAGAATTCTCCGGAAGAACTGCTTCCCCATGCAGAAACCGGTTCCATGTACCTTGACAATTCACATACGATTGAAATTGAAGCAAAAGGGCTGCTGATCCGCATGAACAACAATGTCCAGCCGGTTCTTTTAAAGGTTTTGATGAATGCACTAAAGGAGTCGTTATGTTAGCAGATGTTTCCAGTGTCGATGCGATCTATATCGTCTGCGGGCGGACTGATATGCGTAAGTCCATCGATGGATTGTGTGCCATCATCCAGAACCAGTTTTCTATGGAGATCGATCATGCACTGTTTCTTTTCTGTGGTCGTAAATGCGACAGGATCAAAGCAATCTTAAAAGAACCGGACGGCATTGTCATGATCTACAAAAGGCTGACTGCCCAGGGCTCCTACCGATGGCCGAGAAATAAATCAGAGGTACGGAATCTTACATGGCGTGAGTTCGATTGGTTGATGTCAGACATTGATATCGAACAGCCCAAAGCCATAAAAACCACATGATCTTCACCAAAAAAGATGCATAAAAAAGTGCCTGTTTTCTTTGCATTTTCAAGTGCCGCAAAACAGCTGTTTTGCTGGGAAAATCCCTTGTTTTCTGGTATAATAAAGGTATCAGAAACAGGAGGAAAAGCAGTGGCTGACAGTTCCAAAGATATCCAGCTCCGTGAGCTGAAGGACATGATCAATGATCTCAGAAAAATGATCAAAACGCTTCAGGCAACTGTCGATGCTGCCAATAAACGGGAAGCGACCCTTACCCAGGAAAGAGATAACCTGAAAGAGGAAGTCGATCTTCTTCGCAAAAAGCTGTTTGGTTCTTCCAGCGAAAAGCGTACCCTTGATATTCCAGGCCAGTTAAACTTTTTTAATGAAGCAGAATTGGAACAGGATCCTGTATTAGCACAGATGGAAGAACAGGACGCATCCCTTCCCGAAAATCCGACCAAAAAACGGAAGCCCAGAGCAACTGATGCGAAGCGTTTCAAAGGAATCCCGGTGGAAAAGAAGTATCTGGATCTTTCAGAATCAGAGAAAACCGGTCCGGTCTGCGGCACAGCGCTGAAGCAGATCGGGGAAGAGTTTGTCCGCCGCGAACTGGTTTTCATTCCGGCAAAACTGAAGGTCTGTGAGTATTACAGCAGAAGCTATGAATGTCCGCAGTGCAGCCGGCATGGAATCCCTGTTATTAAAAAGGAAAAAGATGGCCGACCGCATATGCTTTATGGAATGGCTTCTGCAGGTACCGTTGCATGGGTAATGTATCAGAAGTTCTGTAACGCTCTGCCTTATTTCCGTCAGGAAAAAGACTGGAAACAGTACGGTGCATCCATCACCAGGGCAACAATGGCAAACTGGGTGATCCAGAATTCGGAAGCATTTTTCTCGCCAATGTATGAATACTTCCATCGGAAGCTTCTGGAACGGGAATTCACAATGGCAGACGAAACTCCGCTGCAGGTGCTTCATGAGCCTGGACGCCGCGCCCAGACAAAGTCCTACATGTGGCTGTTCCGAAGTGGGGAAGACGGATCACCGCCGATCATTCTTTATAAATACTCGGAAACCCGCGCAGGAGACAATGCCGTGGATTTTCTCCAGGGTTTCAAAGGGTATCTGATGTGTGATGGTTACAGCGGGTATAACAAAGTACCGGATGCAAAACGTACATCCTGCTGGGCACATATCCGAAGATATCTGACCGATGCCATTCCCAAAGGAAAGGCATTGGATTACACACAGCCGTCTGTACAGGGCGTGATGTATATCAACCAGCTCTTCCATCTGGAAGATGTCATTAAGGCAAAGCATACTTCCTTCGATGCTATCAAAAAGGCTCGTCTAGAGAAAGAGAAGCCGGTAGTAGAAGGCTTTTTGTCGTGGCTTGATCATCAGGCACCTGTCCGCGGAACCCGAATGGATAAAGCAGTTACTTACATTCAGAACCGCCGTTCCCATCTTATGACTTATCTCGAAGATGGTCGGTGCAGCTTTTCCAATAATCTCAGTGAAAATGCGATTCATCCATTTACTGTTGGGCGCAAGAACTGGCTCTTTTGTGATACCCCTAACGGAGCGCAGGCCAGCGCCATTGTATACTCAATGGTAGAAATGGCAAAAGCGAATGGAGTAAACGTCTATTATTATCTTACCTATCTGTTAGAAAAAATGCCTACAGATAAGACAGGTGATGAGGAACTGGAACTTCTGGCACCATGGAACGAAAATGTTAAAGCGGAAATACAACGCCGTGCAAACAATACAAACCAGTTGAATGTGAATTGTCAAGGTACTTCGGCTACTGAAAAGTAGCCGGTTGATTTTTTACTATGGCTGAATTTTAAGCGCTTACGATAAAAAGCCTGCATCAGATAAATTCTGGGAACTTGAAAAACGGATAAAAGAGGATAAGCGTCATCCGGGAGTTATCATGGAGATGAGCAAGTCAGATGTGATATGGGATATTGTTCGTCTTATTAGATTGAAAGTAATTACATATGATGATTTATCAGACTTCAGTGACGAATTACAGGTGGAAGTAAAAAGAATACTTGAGATGAACAGGTGATGGAACGGTTAGGATTATTCCTAAGAGAAAGCCTGTAAAGGTAATGGTAGATGAAATGGAGCTGATCAAATGACAAGAGTTTATTTCGTACGTCACGCACAGCCGGAACACGATTGGGAAGATGATAGGACAAGACCTTTGACGGTAGAAGGTAAGAAAGATTCTGCAATTGTGCTGGGATTTTTGAAGGATAAGAAAATAGATGCGTTTTATTGCAGTCCGTATAAACGTGGCGTGGAAACCATTGCAGAGGCAGCAGATTTTTTCACGAAAGAGATTATAACAGATGAGAGATTGAGGGAGCGTGAAAAGGGACCCGATGGAAACAACCATGGAATGTTCCGGAAACGATGGGCTGACCATAATTATCATGAAGAAGGCGGAGAGTCTATTGCTATGGTGCAAAATCGTAATATAGAGGCACTGAATGAGATTTTGTCAGATAATACGGATAAAGATATTGTTATAGGAACCCATGGTACTGCCCTTAGTACGATATTGAATTTTTATGATAGTAATTTTGGCTGTGAAGATTTTCTGCGAATTATAGATTGGATGCCATATATTATCGAACTGGACTTTGAAAGCAGTTGTAACGCAACCTGTGTTCATGAGAAAGAAGCGAAAACGGAATCTGAATGTCTGCTTTACAGTTTTAAGTTGGTTGCCAAACAGGAACATTGTCATATAGAGAAGGAATTTAAGGGTAGATAGCATGCGGATAAAAATGCTCAGTGAAGAATTCTGCAGTCATAATATTGAGATTGGCGTAAAAAGATGAAAAGAACAAGGGTATGAACTTCTCCAGGGAAGTGGAATTTTTCGAGGAAATAAGAATGTTTAAGGTTGCAATATTACAAAAACGTGCCATTCATGCACAAATAGATAAGAACATTGAAAGTATCATTATAGCAATGAAAGAGGCTTCGGAAAACCAGGCAGATATTCTTTTGCTGCCGGAATGTTTTATTACAGGATATGATTTGCCTATGTCATATGAAAAAAGCATTGCAGATGATGATCTAAGAATTGCAAAAATATGTGAGAATGCTAAAAAATATAAAGTAGGCGTAGTACTTACTGCGTTTACAAAAGGCAATAAACAACCGCAGAATTCAGCCTTTGTTATCGATAAATCGGGCAATATATTGATGAAGTATTCTAAAGTACATACATGTGATTTTGCAGATGAAAAAAATGTTGAGTCAGGGAAAGAGTTTAAGGTGTGCGATTTTGAAGGAATACAATTAGGCATTATGATCTGTTATGACAGAGAGTATCCGGAAAGCGCAAGAATACTGATGCTGAAAGGTGCAGAGGTTATTCTTGTACCGAATGATTGTGGTTCTATGCAGCCAAGAGTAAGAGCACTTTCTACAAGAGCATATGAAAATATGGTCGCAGTTGTTATGGCAAATCCGAATGGAGATAATGCTGGATGTTCCTGTGCATTTAGTCCCATTTGTTGGGATAGAAATGGAAACTGTGTTGATAACACAGTTTTGCTGGCTGACGATAAGACAGAGGGGATTTTATATGCGGAGCTTGATATGGAAGCTATTAGAGAATATAGGAATCGGGAAATGTTAGGAAACACATTTCGTAAGGTAGAAGCATACAGTCAGTTGTTAAGTAAAGAAATCAAGAAACCATTTATAAGGGATGGTCAGAATAGATAAATCAAGAGAAGAACAGTGTGAATAAAGGGATAGCATAATGCAACGATTTTTAACAAAATACAGTAGAAAATGTTAAGAGAAGTTGGTCGAAAGGCCACTTTTTATATGCTAAAATATGTTAAAAATAATTGCAAAGGTGGGAAAAATATGAACGACACAAGAAGAATATATCTGGATAATATTCGCTGGATCACGGTCTGCATTGTTGTAATTTATCACGTGATTTATATGTACAACGGTGTCCAGCCGTTTGGAGTAATCGGGCCGTTTAAAGAAGAACAGCTGCAGGATGCTTTCCAATATTTTGTATATCCCTGGATGATGGCCTTGTTATTTACGGTGTCTGGTATGACAGTCAGATATTATCTGGAAACGCATAATGTAAAAGAATTTATCCGGGATAAAACACGCAAGCTGTTGGTCCCTTCCACCATTGGACTTTTTGTATTTCAATGGATATTGGGATATTATAATATGAAAATCAGCGGTGCTTTGGAAAGTTTTGAATCAGTTCCAGGAATCGTTCGGTATGTGATCATGGCTATATCAGGAATCGGCGTTCTTTGGTATATACAGGTGTTATGGATTTTTTCGATGCTTCTGCTGCTGGTGAGAAAATTTGAAAGGGATCGTATCTGGGAAAAAGGAGAAAAAACACCAGTATGGCTGCTGGTTTTGTTGACTGTCTGTGTATATGGATTCTCACAAGTTCTTAATACGCCGGTAGTAACGGTGTACCGGTTTGGAATTTACGGGTTCTGTTTTTTTACAGGTTATTTTATTTTTTCACATGATGAGGTTGTTGAACGCTTAAGTAAATGGTGGTGGATTTTTGGGCTTGTGGCTGGTGCAACCGGAATATTCTACACAATATATTATTTTGGTGAAAATTATGCGGTAGCTCCTGTGCTTAATAATCTGCCTGCCTGTATTTATTGTTGGTTTTCGATTCTTGCGATTTTGGCATTTATGAAAAAATATGGGAATGCGGAAAACAAAGTATCAAGATGGATGTTAAAAAAATCCTGGGGAATTTATGTTTTTCATTATCTTCCATTAGCTTGTGCAGCTTATTACCTTAGAAGCTTTATGTCAGAACTTCCGGAAGGGATTGTCTATATAGTTGTGGGAATCAGTGCATTTGCAGGAGCATTGTTTTTATATGAAATCATCAGAAGGATACCGATTATCTGTTGGTGTGTATTAGGACTGAAAAAGGAGAAAAAAGATGTTTAAAGACAACCTTGTATCCATGCGTAAAATGCATGGCTTTTCGCAGGATGAATTGGCCGAAAAGATTGGTGTAAGCAGACAGACACTTTCAAAATACGAAACAGGAGAATCCTTACCTGATATTGAGAAGTGTAAACTCCTGGCAGAAGTGTTGGATGTAAGTCTGGATGATTTGGTAAATTATGACAGAGAAAACAGCAATGATCTTGGCCTGGGTGTTCCGCCAAAGGGAAAGCATGTTTTTGGAATCACGAAAGTGGGAGAAAAAGGTCAGATTGTGATACCGGCAAAAGCAAGAAAAATATTTGATATTCAGCCAGGGGATAATCTGATCCTATTGGGCGATGAAAGTCAGGGAATTGCTATTATCAAAGAAAAAAGACTAGTGGAAATATTAAACGGAAAGGAAGGATAAGCTCTGCGTCCGTGAACACCAACCCAACGCACCAAAACGATCAAACTCGTTCAAAAACATCCTTAAAACGTCAAAATAGACAAAAATGAATCTGCATTTTTGTGAACGAATACGATTGAATTTGAATGAGTTTGGCGGTACAATAAACGTAACAAAAGCGAAGAAGAAAGGAGGAGGGCAGATGATCTACACGGTAACATTTAACCCATCGCTTGACTATATCGTAGGGGTTGACGATTTCAGATTAGGAGCTACGAACCGCACATCCTATGAGCAGATGCTTGCCGGCGGAAAAGGGATCAATGTATCCTATGTTTTGAAAAATCTCGGTTTTGAAAGCACAGCGTTCGGATTTCTGGCAGGCTTTGTCGGAGAGGAAATCAGACGGAAGGTTGCAGCAGATGGCATCCATGCGGATTTTCTGACACTTTCAGAGGGAGTATCCCGAATCAATGTGAAACTGAAAAACATCGACGGGACGGAGATTAACGGAATGGGACCGGACATCACGGCGGAGCAGGTTTTGGCACTTCGGGAGAAGATTAATCAGTTAAAGGCGGGCGACATCCTCGTGCTTGCGGGAAGCATTCCGCAGTCCATGCCGGATACGATTTACATGGACATCATGGCGGATCTGCAGGACAAGGGCGTTGAAATCGCAGTCGACGCGACGCGGGATTTGTTGATGAATGTACTTCCTTATCGACCGTTTTTAATCAAGCCGAACAACCATGAGTTGGGTGAGATCTTCGGCGTAGAGCTTCAAAAAAGGGAAGAAGTCATCCCTTATGCGAAAAAGCTGCAGGAGATGGGCGCGAAAAACGTCCTTGTATCCATGGCAGGAGAAGGTGCTGTGCTGATTGACGAGAACGGGCGCGAATACATGAGCCCTGTGCCGAAAGGAAAGGTTGTCAACGCGGTCGGCGCAGGAGACTCGATGGTAGCGGGCTTTATCGCAGGATACCTTGAAAAACAGGATTACGAATATGCATTTCACATGGGGATTGCATCCGGAAGTGCGAGCGCATTTTCCGAACAGCTTGCGACCCGGGCTGAAGTCGAAGCATTGTTGAAATAAGGCTACCGCAATCCCACTGGCTTTAGACGGTGGGTTAAGGTAGCTAAAAATCAGAAATTATTGTATGCTCATGGTATGGGAACATGGAAATCTAAAAACAGACATAAATGCTTATTACAATATCACATTATTTTCGTCTGCAAATATAGGAAGAAATCACTGGTTTCGAGACAGATATCAGATGATATAAAGCAGTTTTCATATGAGATATGTCAAAGGCACAGTGTTATTATCAGATATATAGAAACGGATAAAGACCATATTCATTACATGATAGAGACAGAACCGACAATGTCTATTAGTAAGATTGTAAACCTGATGAAGAGTTGTACAGCATACCATATGTGGAAAAGATATCCCCAATATTTACGAAAACAATTTTGGAAAGAACATACCTTTTGGACAGATGGATATTTTGCATGTAGTGTAGGAAATGTATCGGAAGAAATGCTGAAAAGATATATAGAAAATCAAGGTTGAGAAAGAGGGTGACAGTGGATGTTAAAGGCATATAAATACAGAATATACCCTAATAATGAGCAGAAAATACAGATTGCAAAAACATTTGGCTGTTGCCGTTTTGTATATAATCAGACACTGGCATACCGGAAAGAAGTATATGAGAAAGAGAAAAAATCGGTTAGTAAAACTGACTGTAACAATTACTGCAACAGACAATTAAAGAAAGAATATGAATGGCTGAAAGAAGTGGATAAATTTGCTCTGACAAATGCGATTTACAACATGGATGCTGCATACCAGAAGTTTTTCAAGGAACACGCAGGTTATCCGAAGTTTAAGAGTAAACACGATAATCATAAGTCATATACAACAAATTTTACGAATTGCAATATAGCAGTAGATTTCGAGGACAATAGAGTAAAACTGCCTAAATTAAAAAATGTAAAAGCAAAACTGCATAGAAATTTTAGCGGGCAGATAAAATCGGCAACGATATCACAAGTTCCGAGTGGAAAGTATTATGTATCAATTTTAGTGGAAACAGAACACGTGGAACTGCCGCATACAAATCAAAATACAGGAATAGATTTGGGCGTTAAGGAGTTATGTATTACTTCTGATGGAAAGAAATACGAAAATCCAAAAATTATCAGAAAATACGAAAAGAAACTGAAAAAACTGCAAAGGCAGTTAGCGCACAAAGAAAAAAGAAGCCAAAACTACTACAAAGTAAAGAAAAAGATAGCATTATGTCATGAAAAAATAACAAATAGCCGAAAAGATTATCTGCACAAGATGTCCCATGAGATTATCAGCGAAAACCAAGTGATAGTTTCGGAAAATTTGCAGATAAAAAACATGGTAAAAAATCATCATTTGGCAAAGTCCATAAGTGATGTATCATGGTATGAGCTGACAAGACAGTTAGAATATAAGGCAAAGTGGAATGGCAGAAAATATATCAGGATAAATACATTTTATGCCAGCAGTCAGTTGTGTTCAGCCTGTGGATACCAAAATACAGAGACGAAAAATCTATCCGTAAGGGAATGGATATGTCCTGTCTGTGGAACAAATCATGACAGAGATATCAATGCGGCAAAGAATATACTGGAAGAAGGATTAAGAGAAATAGCATAAAAATAATAATATAGGGCAGGGACTGCCCGAATTAACGCCTGTGGAGATAGTAGGGAGCAAAACATCCAGTGGATGTTTGTTCTGCTCCGACCGGAGTGGAACGTAGAAACGAGGTCTGCGAAGCAGGAAGCCCATTGGCTTTAGACAATGGGTAGTTCACAACAATACATTCCGCAGGATAAGCGGTTTAAGAGCGGAGGAGTTATGAGAATTACGGATTTGCTCGATAAAAGAAGCGTGATGCTGGGGGCTGCGCCTTCGGACAAAAAGCAGACGCTTGAACAGGCAATTTCTCTCATGGTACAGAGCGGCAAGATCGCTGACGAAGAAGCTTACAGGCAGCAGGTTTTTTTGCAGGCTATATTATCCTGCTTATGGGCGGACCGTTCAACAAAGCGGCATATGTATTTGGAACCACGTCGATTGCGGCAGGCAACTACGATATTATGGCAGCAGTTATGATCGGCGGAATCTTCGTATTCCCGGTTGTTGGAAACGCGATGATGTATCTGGCAGCGCTCGTGATCGGAACGATTGTATCGACCGCACTTCTTGGATTACTGAAAAAGAAAGTTGCCTGAAACGGGTCCGATGGATAAAAAAGAATTGCTTTTTACGATCAAAGGAAAAGAAGCCCCACATTGAATGGACATCACATGATGTTGTATGTTAACATAGGAAGCACCGGGGATCCTGCGATGGTGTGAAAACGGCGCGGTCGGCCCGCGTACACAAACGTGATCGAAATGGAGATATTATGTTAACAGAAAAACGTCAGGAAGAAATTGTACGGCTGGTATATGAGCGGGA
>ERZ1026856.458-NODE-458-length-25808-cov-14.390789_pt1 | contig 25808 bp, 21 predicted proteins | sample MGYA00380158_ERZ1026856 | MGnify/ENA primary metagenome ERZ1026856 (study PRJEB33269, sample SAMEA4719794) | human gut metagenome | biome: human-associated habitat; feature: organic feature; material: feces | place: Cameroon | collected 2013-10 ...
CAGCATTATTTCTAATGCTGAGATCTTGATTCGTCACCTTAACTTAATGACATTGTACGCTGTGGTATCGCTCTTTCATCATTCTTTTCGGTTTTATAAGCTTACTGCTTTTCAACAGAAATAACAGTTCCATTAAATGGATCAACCTCTGAGATTTCACCTGTATATGTAACTTTTACAGTATCTCCGCCAGCTACATTTTCGAGTCCTTCCGGTGCTGTCTCAAAGCTGAATTCATATGCTGCGCCAGACTCATCTGTGATAACAAACATGAAATCTTTGATCTCATCAATTGTTCCTGTGATCGTCTTTTCCTCTCCCTGATCTGCTGTGTTCTGTACATCTGCTGTCTGCTCTGTACTCTCTGCTGCCTGTGATTCAGAAACCGCCGGTGAAGAAGTCTCTCCTGCATTGTCAGTCTTAGCGCCACATCCTGCTGCAAGTGATAATGTTAATAAACCTGTCAATAATAACGCATATCTTTTTTTCATAATAATTGATATCTCCTTTTCATCTCTGCTGGCTTTTCTTTTGTTGTCTGCCAAATTTTTCTTTTTAACAGGTATCACTATAGCACATAATTTTAAAGTATTCTTTAAGATTTATGGAAGAATGTCTTTTTCATTTTTTAATTTATCATAAATGTTTTTCTGCCACACCAGCCGGACTGCCTTTCTTCTTCTCACGGTAAAGTCAATCTCTTCGCCATTGCACAGATAGATTTTATCTTTGATATTTGTGATTGCGGATACCAACACAATACACCCCTTCTTTACCTCGATACAGTCATCACCGAGCATTTCTTTTAATTCATAAATAGGCGTTATGGTCTGTAGAATATCCCCGTCTATCAGATGGATCAGGCTGAGGTATTCTGATTTGATGATATATAAAATATCTGCTATCCTTATCTTCTTTTTCATGCGTTTTGATATGATCGTAATGGATTCCTGTTTCATTTGAGCCCTCCCTGATGTCGGAGTATGGCTATTCTTCTGAGAATAACTGTTGTTTGCGCTGGATCATCTCATCAATTTTTTCCATGTAAAGTTTCACATCTTTGACATTGTCACAGCGGTCAATCCTGCCGTCCCCATAAACTCTCTTGGTGACAGTTCCGGCTCCGCACGCTACGATGGTCTGTTTCTCCTCCATGATCAGAATGTTATAAATTCCTGCTTTCCCCGGACTTGCGTAACCGACATTTTCCAGATTGCCAGCCATGCTCTTCTGCCGATACAGATAATATGGTTCTAATCCCATCTCTTTTGCATATTCTGCGGTGAGGTTCATATGCTCTGTGGTGTTGACCATCTTGTAATTTTTATAATCTTCCTTAAACATGTTAAGGCGTGCCGCCCTCTTTAATGCAAGTGAATGCACGGTAAGATTGTCCGGCTTTAACGCTTTTACCTGCTCTAAGGTATCCCTGACATCCTCAAGGCTTTCCTCCGGCAGTCCCATGATAAGATCCATGTTGATATCATCGAATCCAAGCTCTCTCGCAAGCTGAAAACTCTCCATGGTCTGTGCCACGGTATGTCTGCGTCCGATGATTTTTAATGTCTCATCCTTCATCGTCTGCGGATTGATGGAAATTCTTGTGATGTCCCATTTTTTCAACGTTTCTAATTTTTCTCTTGTGATGCTGTCCGGACGTCCGGCTTCCACTGTAAACTCCAGACAGTGTGACAGATCAAAGCTGCATCGGATTTTACGGATCAGCCGGTCAAGCTGATATGGCTCCAGTGTTGTCGGTGTTCCCCCTCCAATGTAGATGGAATTCAGATGTTTTTTTCCAAATTTTACTGCAACATAATCCAGTTCTTTTTCCAAAGCATCCAGATAGCTGTCCACTTTCTGTCTCCAGCTCACTAATGGGTAGGATGTAAATGAACAATACAGGCAGGTTGTCGGACAGAATGGGATTCCGATATAAAGACTGTAGCCGTTCTCGTAATCGATCTTTTTTAAGATTTCAAGCTCACGCTCTGCGATATCAATGGAAAGATCAATTTTCTCATCGGATGCAAAGTACGTTTTTTTCATGTATGCTCTGATCTCTGCCTCCGTTTTTCCTTCCTCTAAAAATTTCATCGGGATTTTCGTTGGCCGGATTCCTGTCAGAGTTCCCCACGGAAGCTTTTTGCCCGTGATCTCTGATAATATCAGATAAAAATTCTGTTTCAGTTCGTTTTTTGTTTCTGTGCGGTCTGAAAAATCTACCGGAAAACTTCGGTCATGACTCTCCTGATTTTTTCCCTTCCACTCAATTTTTATCTGCTGTGGCTCATACTCCACCTGAAACTGTAAGGTGATCTCTTCCTCATATTTTTTATCTTCTGCCGTTGCACTCACATTTTCCTCCGGGAAAAATGCTTTGATGAGCGAATGTATGTCATACTCAAATTCCGGCTGGTTTAATTTTGCTAATATCATCGTTTCCTCCTACAAATAGGGATTGTACATCCGCTCTGTTCCGATCGTTGTCATATCTCCATGCCCTGTATACACGGCGGTCTCATCAGGAAGCGGCATGAGTTTTTCCCGGATCGCATGGATCAGCTGGGATGCACTTCCCTTCGGGAAATCAGTCCTTCCAATAGAAGTCTGGAAGAGGCTGTCTCCGCTGAATAACGTGTTCTGATATGGGAAATAATAGCAGCAGCCTCCTACCGTATGTCCCGGTGTTAAAAATACCCGTATATGAAATCCTGCAAGATCTATTTCCTGCTCATCTTTTAAATATTCATCGGCATAGAATACAAGCTCGCTTCCCTGCCATCCGCTCAGATTTAACTGCGGATTTTCCAGTGTCTCTTTTTCTTTTTCCTGTGCGTATATTTTTATATGTAAAAGCTGCGCCAACTCCCCTGCCCCTGTCGCATGGTCAAAATGTCCATGTGTCAGAAGAATTGCCACAGGTTTCAATCCCTGCTCTTTCACTTTCTCTGCAAGCTGTTTTGCACTTGCACCCGGATCAATGATCAGTACTTCTTTTGTGTCATCATTGATCGCAAAATAGCAATTAGTCTGTACCGGGCCTACTACATATGTCTGTATACTTAATGGTGCCATATTTCTCTTCCTCCATAAAAAGATGAAAGAAACCACCTGAGCCAGATCAGCCGGTGGTTCTCTCAATATCAATAATACTGTCTATCTGACGAAGCTTGTCGATCACGCTCGTCAGCTCTGCTTTTCCTTTTGTATTAAATGAAATATCAATGGTTGCGATTCCCTGCTTACTCGTCTTGGAATGGATCGCATTGATATCAATCTCACGCTCTGTAAAGGCTCTTGTGATATCAACGAGAAGCCCGGTACGGTTATTGCAGAATACTTTGATTTCTGCCAGATAAAGACCGGAATTGCCGGATTCTTCATCATGCTGCCACTCTGCATCGATGAGACGTTCTCTCTCCATATCTGAAAGATTGATAATGTTGATGCAATCCGTCCGGTGAATGGAAACACCGCGTCCTCTTGTCACAAATCCTACGATCTCGTCCCCCGGAACCGGACTGCAGCATTTTGAAAAATGGACTGCCACGTCATAAAGTCCCTTTACAATGATACCACTCTTTGATTTTTTCTCCGGGACTTTTTCTTTATTTTCGGAGATCGTCTCAAGAACTTCCTCGTCTGTAATACGTGCAAGGTGATCTTTCTTATATTCCTCGTACATGCGGTTTACGATCTGACCTTCTTTTAAACCGCCATGACCAACGGTTGCAAGGCAGGAATTCCAGTCGTGAAAACCATACTTGCGCATGATTTTATCCTGATACTCTGGTCTGTTGATATCGGAAAGGTTGATTCCCTTTGATTTACAACAGGATGCAAGCAGCTCTTTTCCTCTTACAATATTTTCTTCCTTTAACTCGCTTCGGAACCATTGATTGATCTTGTTCTTTGCCTGCGTGCTCTTTACAATATTCAGCCAGTCGCGGCTTGGTCCCTTGGAATTCTGAGAAGTCAATACCTCAATCCGGTCACCATTCTGAATCACATAGTCAATCGGAACAAGCTTTCCGTTGACTTTGGCTCCGATCATTTTGTTTCCGACTGCCGAATGAATGCTGTACGCAAAATCGATTGGCGTAGAACCGTTTGGCAGGTTTTTCACATCTCCTGTCGGTGTGAAGCAGAAAACCGTATCAGAAAACAGATCGAGATCGCTTTTTAACAGGCTCATGAACTCCTTGTTATCGGACATATCCCGCTGCCACTCTAAGATTTGTCTCAGCCAGCTCAGCTTTTCTTCCTCGGTAACGGTCATTGGTGCTGCAGCACCGCCATTATTGCTTGCCTCTTTGTATTTCCAGTGAGCGGCGATACCGTACTCAGCAGTGCGGTGCATCTCATAGGTACGGATCTGGATCTCGAACGGCTGTCCGGTCGGTCCGATCAGTGTCGTGTGAAGTGACTGATACATGTTCGGTTTTGGCATGGCAATGTAATCTTTGAACCGGCCAGGGATCGGTTTATACATCTCATGGATGACACCGAGTGCCGCATAACAGTCTTTTACGGAATCCACAATAATACGGATCGCAAACAGATCATAAATCTGATCCAGCGTTTTATCCTGATTCTTCATTTTCTTATAGATACTGAAAAAGTGCTTTGCCCGCCCATCGATCTGCGCCGGAATTCCGGCTTCGTGGATATGTTTTTTTACCTCTTCCACAAGGCTCTGGACATAATCATCCCTGACACTTTTTCTCTGAGCAATCTGATGAACCAGATCATAGTATGCTTCCGGCTCTAAATATTTTAAAGAAAGATCGTCTAATTCAATCTTAATTTTGGAAATACCAAGACGTTGGGCGATCGGCGCATAGATATCCATCGTCTCGCGCGCTTTTTCCTTCTGCTTCTCCGGCGTCATGTATTTCAATGTACGCATATTATGCAGGCGGTCTGCCAGTTTGATCAGAATCACACGAATATCCTTTGCCATGGCAAGGAACATTTTTCTTAAGTTCTCTGCCTGAACTTCCACTTTATCCGCATCATAGGACAACTGTCCTAATTTTGTGACTCCATCTACCAACAGTGCAACCTCTGCACCAAACTCCTGCCTGATCTCCTCGTCGGTCATAACGGTATCTTCCACCACATCATGCAAAAGTCCCGCTACAATCGTCTCCTTATCAAGCTCTAACTCTGCTAAAATAATCGCAACGCACAATGGATGGATGATATACGGTTCTCCCGATTTTCTTACCTGCCCCTTATGTGCCTCGTATGCAATGTTGTATGCCTTCTCTATCAGACTGATATCCGTAGATGGATGATACTTACGGACACTGGCGATCAATTCCTGATATAATTTTTCGGGACTCTCAAACTCCTTCATTGGTTTGATACTATTGTCCTCTTCTTTTACGATTTTCTCTAATTCTTCTGATGAAAGTTCTGCCATGTAGATCACCCACTTTTATCTATGCTTTTGTGTATAATATATGATTATATTTTATTTTCTATCAAAAATCAACGCTTAAACTTTGCTTCCGGACCGCCGTTACCATTCTATCTGATAATCAGACATCAAAATACCACCTATTTCCCGGTCACCATGATATGAAAAGCCTAATTTTACGGCAAGTTTTTCCGAAATAACGTTTCCCTTTTCAATCAGACAATGTAAAAGATGTGCCTGCAGCTCTTCTCCTGCATATTGCACGATCGCCTGACAGACTTCATAGGCATAACCCTGATGTTGAAAAGATGTCCGGATCGCATAACCCAATTCCATCTCATCTTTTAACTCTTCCCGGTGTTCCACACCAGCCCTGCCGATCAGCGTGCCCGTTTTTTTCTCAAAAACAAGCCACATTCCATATCCATAAAAACGATACATATTTTCGATATAGGCTTTCTGATATTCCAGTTCTTCCTCATATTCATATAGCCCTTCCATATAATCGGTCATTCCGGGTTCTGCATACATGGAAAAAAGGTCATCCATATCAGAAAGCTCCAATTCTCTCACAATACAGCGTTTCGTCTCCAGAATCGTCCATGGAATGTTGAAATGTCTCTCATACACGCGCTGTAAAAAAATCATATCGACTTCCTCGAACCCCTCGACGACCATATCGGCATGAAGAAATGTATCTGTTTCCGGCTTCTGATAGGCAATCGCCGGGACGTCCACATCTCTGGCAAGGTCTAAAAGAGACTGATCCGAAGATAGAAAAATGATATCTCTGCTCCGCTTCTCTGTCAGATGATGAAAGGCCTCCTCTTTTTTCATTAATACAAATGTAGTTTGTTTTATCCCTGCAAGATTTTCTCTTAACAAAGAAACTTCCCGCTCCGGTATCTGCGACACCCATATCTGTTTTGGATACTCTTTCTTATTATAATATGGCAAATCTGTTCTCCTTATTGACTGTTATGCGCAAAACAACCGGTATCTGAACAGATACCGGTCATCCCTTTAAAACTTATGAATTAATATGCAATATTTACATCGACATTTCCCTTAATTCCAGGAACACTTCCCTTAGATGAATACTGCCACATGTTATATTTTCCTTTGTAATTGCAGGTTGTGTTGTACTGTGCAACCCAGATAAAGTAGTTACTGAATGCAGATGCATCAATTTTATTGTTGTACCAGCTCTTGCTTGCGTAAACACCTGCTTTTCTTCCACCGTTTGCAATGGTCTTACAGAACGCAGCCACGCATGCTGTTCTGGTGCCTTTATCTAATCCGTTGGCACGGGCTGCTCCGCTTCCGTTCTCTGTATCGACAAAGATTGGGTAAGAAAGATTGTAGCCGGAGCATAAGGTCAATGCCATACTTGCCTCCTCAACAGCTTCTGCTTCAGTTGTAGCCTGTGTGAAGAAGTAAACACCAACGTTAATGCCGTTTGCAGTTGCACCCTGAATATTCTTCTTGAAGCAGGAATCCTCTACCAATGCCCCTGTCTGTGATCCGCGGTAACCGACACGGATAATTGCAAAATTGATACCTGCTGCCTTTACAGATGCCCAGTCAATATTTCCCTGATGGCTGGATACATCAATACCATTCTTTCCGGAACCCTGCTGTAATGCTCCATCACTTCCGAAGTTGTAAGAGATACCGCTGATCACCTGACTTCCTGTTACACGCTGATGGTTGCTGGTGTAGTAATATACTTTTCCATCAATGGTCTGCCATCCGGTGTAAACCGGCTCGGTGTAGTAAGTTCCGTTTGCATTGTAATCTGCCACGGTTGCTGGTTTTTTACACTCGGAATCTTTGTAAAGAGTTCTTCCGGATTTATCTTTTAACTGTGCTGTTGAATCAGTTGAAAACTGTTTCACTGACACTGCACAGCTGACTGTCGCTGTCGCTGTTGTATTTTTATCTCCCGGCTTTGATAAATATGTAACAGTTGCCGTGATACTTGCATCTCCTAATCCCGCTGCTGTCAAAGTGCATCCTGCTTTTGAATCCTTTGAAATCTGGACAACTTTGCTGTTACTGCTGGACCAGGATATTCCTTTGATAATACCACCCGCATCTGTAATTGAAGTAGAAATAGCTAATGAATTAGCACTGGCATTATTATAAAGTGTTACACTCTTTGGAATTGAAACGGATGCTGTCGCTGCCGCAACCTTTGTTGTCCACTTTACTTCAAAAATATTCTTTGATGCATCTGCATTAAGAACAAATTCTGTTTTATCGGTTGTTGTATAATCCTTGCTGTAATCTGCTGCTTTTACAGTAGCCCCTACTGCTCCGGATTTAGACTCTGCCTTTGATGCATCTTCTTTCCCATTAAAATAGTGCTTAATCGTATATGTTACGGTAGCTGCCTGCTTCTCTGTCCATGAAACTACATACTCTGTTGTTCCGGCTTCAATTGTCACATTCTGTGTTTCGCCATCATATTTTTTTGGATCAGGATTGCTTACTGAAATTACCGCACCAGCTTTTGCTGTACCTGTGATTGGATGATCACCAATCACAGTTTCACCACACTTATTCGTTATTGTATATTTAATATCTTCTTTCGTTTCTGTTGACTCTTTTTTCTTCCAATTTACGGTAAATGTATTTTCTCCCTCTTTGAGTGTAAACTCTGAACCACCCTCTAACGTATATCCGTCACCAGAATAATCATTTTGGGCCTTCACTGTATCATTAACTTTTCCTTCTCCCGACTCTGTCTCTACTTTCTTGCCATCGGAAAACTTATGTGTTATCGTATAATGAACAGAATCATCTGGATTACCTGGTGTTTTTCCTGGATCACCTTCCGTAGTCGCACTTAGATTCCCCTCAGCCCGATAGCTTCTTGCTTTAGCAGTTGTAGTTGCTCCCTGAGCAATATTCACGGTATTTGTACCTGAAGAGGTAGGTTGTGAAGCATTAAAATTAGATGTATCCACATCTGCACCGCTCACTTTAGCAGGCGTACAGGTACTGTCAACCGTTTCCACTGTATCCTGAATAACAGCCTCCACCTCAACATTGTCTACCTCTGCATCCTCTGCCGGTGCTACTTCTGCTGCGGATTTGATCTCGTCTTTGACATCTACCTTGGTGTATTCAATCTTATCCTTAACCGTTAATTTGTAAGAATTTTCTTTTGAGATATATCCGTCGATCTCATTTAAAGAAACATCATATTTTCCAGCTTCAATGCTCTTTATGTAAATGATACCGTCTTTGTCATCATCCGTATAAGTAGCTGCCTTTGCTTTTTTCTGTTCTCCCTTGACAGTAATCTCGAAAGGCTGTCCTTTTACATTCTTTGAAGAAGAATCCTGTATCTTAATCTTCAGATCCTTCTCAATAGAACTTCCGACCAATGTAACAGTTTCCGGTTCTGCCGCCTCTGTCTCTTCCGTGACAACTTCTTCGACTGCCACAACTTCTTCCGTCGGTTCTTCTGCCACCTCTGTACTTATCACAACATCTGCCACAATTGGTTCCGGCTGATGAAAATGGTCATATAAGAAATATCCTCCTGTTCCGACACCGCCAACTGCTGTCACAGTGGCTACACCTGCTATGATCGCCTGTGTCTTTGTCAGTCCGCTAAGCAAAGTCGCAACCCCTTTTACCTTTCCGGCTGCGCCCTGAACTAAATTTAGAAAATTCATTCTCGTCTCCTCCTCGTCTGCATTTCCCTTTACTTTCAGTAAATTTTCGTAATTCACTCTATTATGATAAAGAATCTGTCTGCAGCAATTTCGCTACCATTCCTTCTTTGTAATCATACGAAGCTAATTATAACATTTTCCCATATTATGTAAATATAATTTTCCTTATTTTTTCGAAAATTTTTCCCACCAGAAAATATTGTTCTCATTTTCAAGGTTACACGCCCTCACAGTCAAATGCCGGGATAAAACTCTCTTCCGCTGTGTCCCCCTCCTGGATAAAACCATTTTCTATCCCGATATCGATCGCATAATCCACCAGTGTCTCATATTCCTCATCGGTAATCCTGCGATTCAATTCCGGATACTTTTCCAGATTGGAAAGTGGGGTAAACTGATTCATGATACTGATATAAATCTTATCTCCGTAAGTATCATGCAGATATTTTAAAATCTGCATGGAATCCGCCATACAACCGGGCAGTGTCAGATGTCTTACGATCGTTCCACTTAAAATAAGTTTATCTTCATCTCCATTTACAAACACAGCCTTTCCTGTCTGCCGCACCATCTCTGCGATCGCTGCCTTTGCAACCTCTGCATAATCCGGAGCATGGGAATACTTTTTACTCAAAACCGGGCTCATATATTTAAAATCCGGCAGATAAATATCGACGTAACCCTCTAGCATTTTGATCGTGTCAACCGTCTCATAACTGCTTGTATTGTATACAACCGGAAGCGTAAGCCCTTCCCTTCGTGCCTGATCAAGAGCTTTCACGATCTGCGGCACAAAATGTCCCGGTGTTACAAGATTGATATTATTGGCTCTTTTTTCCTGCAATTCAAGAAAAATATCCACGAGCCGCTCCAGAGAGATTTCTTTTCCAACCGTTCCGTTTGCGATATTCTCATTCTGACAGAATACACAATGCAACGGACACCCCGAAAAAAATACAGCTCCAGATCCCGCATCTCCCGAAATGCAAGGTTCCTCCCAGAAATGAAGTGCCGCCCTCGCTACTTTTAAATTTTCTGTCTGCCCACAGATCCCTTTTTCACCCTTTTTCCGGTCTACAAGGCATTTTCTTGGACATAAATCACATTTCACACCTGCTACCTCTTGCTAAACACGTTATTTTCCGCTATTATATAGCAGTCAAAAAGATTTTTACAAAAAAATCTATCTTTTTCATTATAACAAAAGAAAAAGAAATGGATACTATTTTTAACAAAAGTTAATGAATTATTAAGGAGTAAACTATGAGTTTAAAAAATGTAATGGTCGCACAGTCCGGTGGCCCGACAGTTGCAATTAACGCCAGCCTTGCAGGTGTGATCCGTGGAGTCATGGCATCTGAGCAGTATGAGACTGTCTACGGATCTGTAAACGGAATCCTTGGCATCTTAAACAATGATTTATTAAATCTGACAGAAATTATGAATGAAAATCCGGCATATCTGGATCGTTTGGAAACAACACCGGCGATGTATTTAGGTTCCTGCCGTCATAAACTGCCAGACTACCTGGATGATGATTCCTCATATGTTTTTATCTTCAAACAGTTTGAATTATACAATGTCGGAGCATTCTTCTATATCGGTGGAAATGATTCTATGGACACCGTTTTAAAATTATCCGAATACGGCAAAAAAATCGGCAGCGATGTCCGCATTATCGGCATTCCAAAAACGATTGACAACGATCTGTGTGAGACAGACCACACTCCTGGTTTTGGTTCCGCTGCAAAATACATTGCTTCCTCCGTTTTAGAGATTGCCCATGACACTTTTATTTACGCTGTCAAGAGTGTTACGATCATTGAGATCATGGGACGTGACGCAGGATGGCTGACCGCTGCCGCTGCTCTTGCAAGAAACGGATATAATTCCGCTCCACATTTGATTTATCTTCCGGAAGTTCCGTTTGATACAGACGACTTCCTGTTAGATGTAAAACGTATGCTGTTTGAACGCAATAACGTTATCATTGCCGTATCAGAAGGTATCCGCGATGCATCCGGCAATTACATCAGCGCTTCTGAGAAGTCAGTCGATACATTTGGTCACAGCCAGCTGAGTGGCGCCGGAAAAACCTTGGAATTCCTTGTGAAAGAAAAATTAGGAGTAAAAGTCCGCTCTATCGAAGTGAATGTATTACAGCGGTGTGCAGCCCATTTAGCATCCAAAACAGACCTTATGGAATCTGTCGAATTAGGAAAAAAAGCCGTTGCACTCTCCGAGGAAGGCGTAACAGCTTCTATGGTCACCATGAACCGTGTATCCAACGATCCATATACGATTGAATATGGATATGCCGAGATAAAAAATATTGCCAACGAAGCCAAATCCGTTCCTACTGAATGGATCAACGCCGCTGGCAATGATGTTACACAGGAATTAATTGATTACCTCACTCCATTGATCCAGGGTGAATCCAATGTCACCTATGAAAATGGTCTTCCTGTTTATATGGATGTCAGTCATTTGACAAAACATCAATAAATTTTCCAATCTCAGCCCACGCTTTTCTGGATTCTGGCAGCATTTTTGCTGCCATCTGGAAAATGTGGAACATTCCATCATAAATACTGAGTCTTACTTTCACTCCCTGATGTCTCGCTTTCGAGGCAACGCTCACCGAATCACTTAACAGCATCTCATAAGAACCTACCTGAATGAGCATTGGCGGAAATCCTCTGAAATCCCCATACAAAGGTGAAATATAAGCATCCATCGGATCATGGTCACCCACATAGTCTTTGTTATAGATCAGGCTATCCCTCGTATTTCCAAACAACGGATCCCTCTCATAATTGGTATCATAAGATTCACCGCTTGCCATAAGATCTGTCCATGGAGACATTGCAACGATTCCACATGGAAGCTGTATCCCATGATCTTTCAGATAATGGCACAGTGCCATTGCAAGCCCTCCGCCTGCGGAATCTCCTGCTACAATAATATCCTCTGCAAACCAGCCCTGACCGAGCAGCCACTGATATGCACTCACTGCATCTTCCAATGCCGCCGGATATGGATTTTCCGGTGCCACACGGTAATCGATGGTGAGCACACTCATCCCTTTGCTGACTTCATTGTAAAGTCCTGCAAACATACGATATGCGTTCCGCATCGCTCCGATATACCCACCGCCATGAAGCTGTAAGATCACCTTCTGCTCATTCGGATTTTCCTTTAATTCAAGCCACTCCATTGTGAAATGTTCCATACTGATAGTCGTCATGGTAAACATTTCCGGGCATTTCCATGGTGGCTCAACCATCTTTTTACGCAGCTCACCGCTTTTGATCTTCCTGCCGATCAGGTTATCGTTTGTCACATGTGCGATCATGTCACGCATGACATTTCCTGCGATGCTCGCTTCGTTCGTCTCACGTTCTCTTTCTTTTTTCAACGTCAATTTTCTGATCATAAACCCTCTTATCCAGACCTCTATTGCTTCCTTATCTGATATGGAATCTTCTCTTCAGTTCCACCCTTGCCCTTCTGTCACCGATGATCAGCGTTCCGAGAAACAAAAATACAGATGTTCCGAGCGCTGCGAGTGCCAGATATGGGACATAAATGATTCCGGTCAGATACAGAATGATTGGAACAAAACTACAGAGAATCATAAAAATCTGCCACATAATATAACTCTGCCAGTTTCTCCGGTTGACACACATCAAGATCAAAATTCCTGCATCGACCAAAATGATCGCCGCCGGGAACACATACCGTACCGACCATCCCCGATAACCATTCACAAAATCGATTGCGATCAATATCAATATGGCAATTAAAGTCAAAACAATTGTTTTGGCAATATAGCCGGTTTTTCCAAGAATCGCAAACCGGACAACCAGATATCCGTAAAAAAAGATCAGACCGGTAACAAGGCTCCACGCCGTCTCAAAATCGCCGTAATGATTCACTACAACTAAAACCGCCTCTGCCACGATCGCCACGAAAAGATAAATCCGCGACAAAAGCATCATCCGTCTTGTTTTGATCTTGACATCGGGATACATATTTTCCACCTCTATCGTAGGCTCTAATACGGAGTGACAGAGCGGGCAGCGCTCCGTCTCATCCAAAACTTCTATATTACATTGTTTACATCTGCTCATCTCACACCATTACTTTCCTGTTTTTTCTATCCTGATCCATTCTTCTTAATCGGCAGTTACTCCATTTGTATCTAACTCGACCTCAATTCCGTCTGCTGCGATTTTGCGGAAAAATCCCCGCTGCACGGAAACATCTTTCAGATCAAAGCTGAATGAGAACACCAGCGTACTTCCATAAGAACAGATCGTTCCCTTCAAATGCTGTCCCTTCGACATTGCAAGAAATGCATGGAACATCTCCACATATGGGCGGTATTCCTCATCCACACCGATATTTCCGATATTTGTGATCGTCGTTGTATTGGCGAGTGCAGACTTTGTATACACAAGCTTCATTGCAATATTTTTTAAGAAAAGCGGTACTGCGCGCGCAGCAAGCAGTTTCTCATTGGATACATTATAGGAAAACAATTTCTCCAGATGCTCCCTGTTGATCTGGCTTCTCAGATTATCACGCACGATCTCCAGCACTTCCGCAAACGTGTAGACTTCCTTTGTCGGATGAAATTCTGCCGACACCATGACAAAGAAATTCTTTGTTGTGATCGAATTAAAATATGGGCGCAGATTTACCGGAACTGCCACGCGGATCGGACTCGCGGACGGCATTCCCTTCATACACTCCGTATACACACTCCAGATATAAACGGAAACCAGATATTCATTGATGCTGCAGCCGTATCTGTGACACACCTCTTTCAACTGCGGAATCTGCATATACCCATGCATAACGCCGAATTCTCCCGGTCCCAGATGCTCTCCCTTTAACAGATATGCCTTTTTTGTCTGATAGCCTTTTGCAGAACTCTTCTTATAATTTTTTAAGAAACTGTCCTCTCTGTTTAAAGATGTACCACTGTTTAAGGAATCCCCCACCTTCTCCTTCAGTTCCGGGTGCGCAAGACGCAGATACTGGTACGTCAACTCTTTCAAAAAGTTAATGCCGCCCATTCCATCGGTCAACACGTGGAACACTTCCAGATTAATTCTGTATTTATAATAAGTCACGCGGAACATATAACTGTGGTTTTGATTCTGCTGAATATAACGGCACGGAAAATTGCTCTCCTCACGTACTTTCGGTGCAGGCTTTCCATTCTCCTCAAAATAATACCAGAATACCCCCATGCGGAGCCTTAAATTAAATCCATCCATCTTCGGAAGGACGATGTTTAACGCCTGTTGCAAAATATCAGGCTGTACCAGCTCCGTCAGTGTCACACTGATGCGGTAGACATTGCTCATATTCTCTCCTGCGATCACAGGGAAAAGATGTGCCGTGTTATCCAGCCTGTCCCACCGGATCTCCCGGTAGGCTTTCTTTTCCTTCTTTCTTTTCTGTTTTTTATTGTCTATTGTAATTTCTTCTGTCTCAGAAGTCACGGTCTTTTTCTTCATGATTCACTCCACTCTTTTCATGCTTCCTTTGATTATATCTGAATCTGTCTTAAAATACAAGTTTCCGGTTCTGTCTCTGCCAGATAATGAATCGTCAATTTCACAAAAATTTAATAAGTCGAATCATTGATTTTTATTTGTATCTTTTATAAAATAGTTTTGTGGTATCTGGTCTATCCAGAGACAAACTTAATATTTTAGATATCAAACTTCAATAATCATTGCGAAACAACTTATAACATAAAATAGTTTCACAGACACTTATTAATGAAGGAACAGGAGATTTTATGGAATTTAAAAAACTGAATGCACCTTCCCTGAAGGAACTTTTTGTAAACGAACTGCAAAATATGATATTATCCGGCAAACTTGAGATTGGTTCCAAACTGCCACCGGAACGTGAACTGGCGGAATCCATGAAAGTGTCCCGTGCGGTCATCAACTCCGGTATCGCGGAACTGGAAAAGAAAGGTTTCCTCGTGGTTCGTCCAAGAATCGGAACCTTTGTAGCAGACTATCACAGAGACGGTTCTTTAGACACACTCGTTGCCATCATGAATTACAATGGCGGCGTTTTAAAAAACCGTGAAGTAAAATCCGTACTGGAAGCAAGAATCATGTTTATGGTGGAAGCCACCCGGTTTGCGATTGACCGTGCATCAGATGAAGAACTGTTAGGGCTTCAGGAATATGTCTACCAGATGGAAAACTGTACTGACCCGGAAAAGACTGCTTCTCTTATTTTTGAGTTCAGCCACGAGATTGCCTACATCAGCGGCAACACTCTGCTCCCACTCTTTTTTGTCTCGTTCCGCGATCTTGTATGCAGCCTCTGGGTTCGCTACGGACAAAAATATGGCACCAAAGAATTATATTACAGTGCAAAAAAAATCTTTGACTGCCTTCTCGCAAGAGATAAAGAAGCAGTCAAAGATTTTATCACAACCTCCACAATGGAGAGCATTGACGGCTCACGCACCATTTATTATGTGGATTAGTATAACTTTTGTTTTTCAAAAATTCTTATGCCTGTGAGGATGTATTTACAAACTGGCTCTCATAAAGATTTGCATAAAATCCCTTTTGGGCGAGCAGTTCTTCATGACGTCCCTGTTCAATAATATGTCCATCTTTCATCACAAGGATAATGTCCGCTTCCTGAATGGTCGACAGACGATGAGCCACAATAAAACTGGTACGTCCTTTCATCATTTTCGCAAACGCTTTCTGGATCCTGATCTCAGTCCGCGTATCAATGGAAGAAGTTGCCTCATCCAGGATCAGCATTGGCGGCAGGCAGAGCATGACGCGGGTAATGCATAACAACTGTTTCTGTCCCTGGGAAAGATTACCGCCATCCTCTGACATTACGGTGTCATAACCATGCGGCAGACGCTTGATGAAACTGTGTGCATGGGAAGCTTTTGCCGCTGCGATCACTTCCTCATCAGTTGCATCCGGTTTTCCCATCACGATATTATCACGGATCGTTCCACTGCGCAGCCATGTTTCCTGCAATACCATACCATAATTATTTCGAAGACTCTTTCTTGTCATATCATTGACTGGCACTCCGCTCACACGGATCGTTCCGCTGTTTGTATCATAAAAACGCATCAAAAGATTGATCAGTGTCGTTTTTCCGCATCCGGTCGGACCGACGATTGCTACCCTCTGTCCCGGTTTTACAGAAAGATTAAAATCCTCGATCAGTTTCTGTTCCGGCACATAAGAGAAAGATACATGCTCTAACGCCACATGACCATCTGCCTCCTCCAAATTCACTGCATCCGGCGCATCCGGAACTTCCGAAGGCTCCTCCATCAATTCAAACACCCTCGCTGCACATGCCAGCGCATTCTGTAACTCTGTCACAACACCGGAAATTTCATTGAATGGTTTTGTATACTGATTCGCGTAACTAAGTAACGCGGAAAGCTGTCCGACCGAAATACCTCCTGCAATTGCAGTAAATGCACCTACCACGCCAACGACTGCATACACCAGACTGTTGACAAACCGGGTTGCTGGATTTGTGATACTGGAAAAGAAAATGGCTCTCAAAGAACATTTCTGTAATCTGCCATTGATCTCATCAAACTTTTCCAAAGCCTCATCCTCATGGGAGAATGCCTGAACAACCTTCTGGTTGCCGATCATTTCCTCGATAAATGCGGTCTGTTCTCCCCTCGTCTCGGACTGTAATTTAAACATAGAGAATGTTTTCTTTGCGATAAAACTTGCCACAAGCAACGAAACCGGTGTAATTACAACAACTGCCACCGTAATTTTCACGCTGATCGTGAGCATGAAGATCAATGTACCTAAAATCGTTACAATACCGGTGAAAAACTGGGTAAATCCCATCAACAGACCATCCGCAAACTGGTCTACATCCGCAATGACACGGCTGACGATCTCGCCGTAGGAATGTCCGTCAATATATTTTAATGGAAGCTTTTCAATTTTTTCAAATGCTTCCTTCCGGATATCCCGGATAATGTTATAAGTGATCTTATTGTTGCATGCGTTCATGATCCACTGTGCAACTGCAGTCAGAAGGATAATGACTGCCATCTTTTTTAGGATTGCAAGGATTCCTGTGAAATCCACCACTCCTTTTTCAATGATCAGATCGACTGCACGTCCGGTCAATACCGGTAGATATAAGGTCAATGCAACTGTCACTGCCGCAAGGACAATGGACATTCCAAGATACCCCCAGTATCTTCTGATATAATTCATCACTTTTTTGATTGTTGATTTCTGATGGCTATTGATAATCTTTTTCATTTATCTTCCCTCCTTCTCATCTTCGGTCTTTTTAAACTGGGAATAATAAATTTCCTGATATACTTCACACTGTTTTAAGAGTTCCTCATGGGTTCCCATTCCAACAATCTGACCATCATCTAACACAATAATCTTGTCTGCATACATAATGGATGCTGCTCTCTGCGATACGATAAATACGGTTGCTTTGTTCTCCATATCGCGGATTGCCATACGAAGTTTTGCATCTGTCGCAAAATCCAGTGCAGAAGCACTGTCATCTAAAATCAATATATCCGGTTTTTTCACAACCGCGCGGGCAATCGTCATTCGCTGTCTCTGTCCTCCGGAAAGATTCTTACCGCCCTGCTCGATTTCAAAATCAAGTCCGCCTTCTTTTTTATCTACAAACTCTTTTGCCTGGGCAACTTCTAACGCCTGCATGATGTCCTCATCCGTTGCGTTCTCATTTCCCCATAACATATTTTCGCGGATCGTTCCCTTGAACAAAACTGCTTTCTGAAGTACCATACCGATTTTTTCACGAAGTTCTTCCAGCGAATACTCACGCACATCTTTTCCCTCAATCTGCACGCTTCCATTTGTCGCATCATAAAAACGCGGTATCAGATTGACTACCGACGATTTTCCGGAACCAGTACCACCGATGATACCGATCGTCTCTCCCTTTTTCACGGTAAAATCAATGTCTGTCAGGGATTCCTCACCAGCTCCGGCATAAGTTAACCCCACATGGGAGAATACCACTTCCGGCACTTCACCACTGTGCTCTGCTTTTTCCTCTGCCACAGGCGTCACCGCATGATCTGTGATGGATGGCTGTAATTCAAAAATCGCCTGAATGCGGTTTCCACACGCAATAGATTTATTAATATTAATAATAAGGTTAGCAAGTTTTATAAGTTCTACTAAAATCTGGGACATATAATTTACCAGCGCTACCACTTCACCCTGTGTGATATATCCACTGTTAACACGGATTGCTCCTGTCCATACTAAAACAACAACCGCACCATTTATGATCACATAAGTAAGCGGATTCATCAGCGCTGAAATTTTTCCTACATAAAGCTGGATCTTTGTCAGTGCATCATTGCTATTATTAAAGTCTGCGATCTCATCATCCTCTTTATTAAAAGCACGGATCACCCTGCTTCCGGTCAGGTTCTCTCTTGTGATCCCAAGTACCTTGTCCAGTGCAGACTGTACTTTTTTATACAATGGAATACTTACAAGCATAATTCCGAATACCACAACCGATAACAGCGGAATCGTTACAACAAAGACAAGTGCAGCTTTCACATCGATCGTAAATGCCATGATCATTGCACCGAACACGATAAACGGCGAACGCAGAAATAAACGTAATACAAGGTTTACACCATTCTGTGTCTGGTTGATATCACTTGTCATTCTCGTGATCAGTGTGGATGTTCCCACAGTATCCATCTCCGAAAATGATAGTTTCTGAATATGCTCAAAAAGTGCATGGCGCAGTCCTGTGGAAAAACCAACCGCTGCCTTTGCTGCAAAATACTGTGCTGTGATAGAACAGGTCAATCCGATCACTGCAAGCAGCACAAGTACCAGACACATTTTCATAATGTATGGTTTATCTCCGTATGCCACTCCATGATCAATGATCGCCGCCATAACAAGAGGCACGATCAGCTCAAAAGACGCTTCGAGCAATTTAAAAAGTGGTCCTAACACGCTCTCTTTTTTATAATCTTTCAGGTACACCAATAACTTTCCCATTCCTGTTCTCCTATTAAAATTCCTTTAGTCCTTAAGACAATACAGAAACCGGCACAAATACTTGCGCCGGTTTCCTTCTGTCCCTATTATGCTGTTTTATCCAATGCTTATCCGCACTATCCTGTGCGTCTTTTTCAAACCATCGTCTTCTACTCCGATTATTGTTTAATATCCTTCATCTTCTGCAGTCCTAAAATAACTGCACCACCAATCAAAAAGAAAAGAATACTAAAATCATGGATTCCCATAGCCGGCTGCGGAGTATCCAGAGTAGTCGGTCCCATAACAACAGCGAAGATGGAGCCAAGCATCAGTCCGATGATCAGATAAATCGTCTGTGCCCTGTACTTTTCCAATGCCCTGCGGATCAGCTTTACTACACTGAAAATGCCGACTAAAACACCGCACCCAAAAATAAACACCGTCCAGAAGCTTGAAAAATCCAAATGCAGCATATCCTTGATCGCAGTGATGATTGGAAGATATAAGCCAAAGATCAAAAGCAGGGTGGACCCGGAAATTCCAGGAAGCACCATGGCTGAAATAGCGATCACTCCTGCAAAAAACACAAACACCGCAAGACCCGGTGTCAGATGATCCAGATTCACTCCGTCATTTCCACCGGAAACCGGATTAAAATATGTGATGGCACATACAACCGCAATACCAAGCAGCACAAACGGTATCGCCTTTTTATTGGTTCCAAGACATTTTTTCTCCTCTTTTATCACGATCGGGATCGCAAAAATAATAAATCCGATAAACAGGGAGCTTATATAATAAATATGTGATTCAAATACACTTGTCAGGATCAGTACTGCGATCACAAATCCACTGATCCATCCTATTCCAAGTTTGATCAGGAAAACAAATGCGTCTTTTCTCTCCTCTTTTGTTCCGGTCAGCAGATCATCAATTGAATCGATAAACTTATCATAAAATCCAAGTAAAAATGCAATTGTGCCTCCGGATACACCCGGAACACTGTCTGCTAATGCCATACAGAAACCTCTGATAAACTGAATTATAAACATATCTTTCCCTCGTTTTTCATTTTATTGTTTTACAGCACTGCATAACATTATAACTTATATAGGTTCTATTTGTCTATATATTTATCCAGCTGGTGTGATACTTCCAGCACACCATCCAGCAGTGACTTCGCATTCTCTGCATTATCCAGATTCTTTGTACTCAGTTCTTCTGCCTGCGTGGAGGATGCTGTCACTTCCTCAGTTGTCGCAGACAACTGGGAGATATTATCCACGATCTGGTTATTTGCATCAGAGAGACTTGCAAGCATCTGGTCGATCTCTCCGATATCCGTGATAAGTGCATTTACGTTTTCGTTCATATGTCCAAAGCTTTCCGATGCCTGTTCGATCATATGATCCTGTTCTGCTGCCGCCTGCACGGATTTTCCGACAGCATCTGCAGCGCTCTGTGCATCTTCCGATAACTCATTTAAAATCGCTGCTATGTTCTCTGTCTCCTGTCTGGTCTTCTCTGCTAACTGGCGGATCTCATCTGCCACGACTGCGAATCCTTTTCCCGCCTCTCCTGCTCTCGCACTCTCGATGGAAGCATTCAGGGCAAGCAGATTTGTCTGGCTGGAAATAGAAAAAATGGTATCCGCAATACTCTTGACTGCATTCGTCCGATCCTGCAGTTTCTTCATGGAATCTGCCACTTCCGAGTTGGTATCTGTGATCACCTCTGACTGTCGTTTCAGATTATTCATAATCTCCAGACTCTGGCTGTTCAGTTCTCCGGATTTCTTTGCCACAGAAACCATACTTTCCGAACGCTCGATTGTCTGTCCAATGGATTCCTGGATATTCTGTGTCATAGTCGTCTGTGTCTGGATATTTTCTGCTGTACTCTGTGTGCTGTCTGAGATATCTTTCATGGCACTGTTCACAACTTCTGTGGAAGAATTCAGTTCATTCACAATGCCCATTGCGTTCTCTGTTCCCCTGCGTACTTCATCTGCCACATGAATGACATCTTCCATCACCTTCTGCTGCTTTTCCTGCTCATGCATCAGACTGTGTCTGTTATCATGATTGAACTTCCAGCCAATATTAGCTGACAGGTAAATCAGTAAAAGCATCATGCAGATTGCAAAAGTCGCACCGCACTGTTCAACCATTGTCTCGCCCTGATACGCATGGACAGAGAAAATCTTGACCGCAACGATAAACACATTCAGTGCTCCAAATGCAACCGATGTGATTGCAGAAAACTTTTTGTCAAAATAAACAATTGCCCCGATAAACGGCATGATCGACATAAACCGGACATAATAACTGTCAAATGCATAAGACATAAAAAAGGATACTATAAACACACCGATACTCACAATATATTTTAGTTTTGTTCCTGCACTGTCCCTTGCATAGAGGATCGTTGCCCCGGCTGAGCATATCACAACGATCGCCGTGATCATCAGTGAGAACTGCAGGGAGCGGAACCCTCGCAACATTGCGATCCATACCAGCCCCAGGATCCAGATATAATACACTGTGACACCGGATGCCAGAAATTTATTAGCCCGCCTGTTCTGTTCTGTTTTGTCTGCATAAAGATACTTTTTCTCTTGTTCTTCCATAACGAAATCTCCTTGTTCTGTGTTAACAGCTAATAACTATCCAGTACTAACCCCTTATTTCCGTATCAGATCTTTTACTACTTCCCCGGCAATGATCAACCCTGCCACGGATGGGACAAATGCCACACTTCCCGGTATGTCACGCCGCTCTGTACACTTATGCTTCGCTCCCGGCGGACAGATACAGTTTGTCCTGCAGCTGATGGACATATCCTCGATCGGTCTTGTTGGGATCTCTTCGGAATAAACTACTTTTAACTTCTTCACTCCGCGCTTTTTCAGTTCGCGGCGCATTACTTTTGCAAGCGGGCAGACTTTTGTCTTATAAATATCTGCCACCTTAAACTGGCTTCCGTCAAGTTTATTTCCTGCCCCCATGCTGCTGATGATCGGGATATCCTTTTCCTTCGCCTTCATGACAAGCTCGATTTTTGCAGTTACGGTATCCACTGCATCCACAATATAATCATATTCGCCAAATGGAAAATTATCCGCATTCTCCGGCAGGAAAAAGCACTTATGGATCCGTACATCCGCCTCCGGATTGATTTCCAAGATGCGATCACGCATCACCTCTGCCTTATACTTTCCTACCGTCTTTCTTGTCGCAATGATCTGGCGGTTTAAGTTTGTCAGGCATACTTTATCATCATCGATCAGATCAAACGCTCCCACACCACTCCGCACAAGTGCTTCGCAGACATAACCTCCGACGCCGCCGACACCAAAGACAGCCACTCTGGAATGTCCGAGTTTCTCCATCGCCTCTTTTCCCAATAATAACTCCGTTCTTGAAAACTGGTTTAACATAATGATTTTTCCTTTTCTTCTATAAACATTAATAAAAAGCTGACTGCCAGAACACCACTTGAAAACCAGATTGCCTTAAATCCAAGCCGCATAGACAGATTTCCACCGATTCCTGCTCCCACTGCAAAAAACAGGATAATCCCAAAATAATACATAGCCTGCCGGATCTGCTCCGGGCGTCTGTCCCTCATGTATGCTGACAACGCTGCCGTGCCGCTTCTTAAGTTTCCGATACACATCGTACTCGCATAAGAATATCCGCCAACCTTGCGGAATGTCTGCACCTGCATCGCACAGGAGAACGACACTAATGTTGTCGCAAGCATATTATAATCCTGCGGAATAAATCCGACACCAAATAAAATCAGGATCTCCAACAATAATATCCCCTGCCTCCAATGAAGACGGTTGGCATATTTAAACTTTCCCTGTACACAGTCTGCAAAAAACACGCCTCCGGCAAATGCAAGCAGCGGTATCAGGTAATGCAGCCCTCTCTGCCATTCTCCCAGCATAAAATGCTGGCTCATCAGTACCACGTTTCCGGTCTGCGCATTCGAGAATACCTCATCTCTGGTAAAATAAGTATACGCATCCTGAAACCCACCGGAAAGTGCCAAAAATACACTTGTGATAAAAGCCTCGGACATCTGGATTTTTGCATTTTTCGCTTTTGCTTTTTCAAAAAACACGGTCATCACCTCACATTTTTTATCGTGTCGTATTATAACGCTTTTTCCAGCAAATGTAAAAACTATTTGACCAAAAATATTCTTTTCCGACAAAAAATAGTTACAGTTCACAGGTTACCCTGCGAACTGTAACTTCGCAGCCCCATATAAAGTTTTGCTTCGCAAAAGGGGGCTGCTCACACCCACATCACGTTCATACGCACCTGAACAGCATGGTGTTCAGGTGCTGAGTGAACAGTAACAAAAAATATCATTTTTATTCCGTCCGCATAACTTTTTTCCTTGTTTTCTCCACAGCAGGTTATGTGGAATGTTTTTTATGATGTGGAAAAACCAGCCCTAACGGACTGGCTCTGTGATGGATGCTTTTTGTCTTGGGTTATCTGGATTCAGACTGGAGTTCGGCGATGGCGGTGTTGTATTCGGACTCGGTGTAATCTTCCAGTATGACTTCCTTCGTTGCCTGAAAGCGGATGATCATGTTTTTGATGGCGGCAATGTTTGCCTGGCGTTGACCGGCCTCTTCACCCTGCTTATACGCTTTTTTTGAATATTGTTCCATTACTTCACACATTGCATTTACGCCTCCCTCTTCATGTTTCAGATAGTGCACACGGTTGGTTAATTTCGGAAATTTGGCATTATCTACTTCCTTTTGCAGAAAACAGTCCATGTATTCTGAAATAGTTGTTCCGTCTTTTACTGCGGTATTGACGAATACACGCTCCAATCCGTCGTCTACTTTTTCCTGTGTTTCCCGAATCACGCTGTCCACGTGATAGATCCCCCTGCCACGTTTAAAGATATCGAACTCGGAAATATACACAACGATCAGATCAATCGTCTCCTCAAATTTATCATCCGTCTGCGAATCCCGCACCGTGATGACCGATGCATTGAACCGCACTCTTTTTAAATGGTGATCCTTGTTAGAACGCTGCACTTCCACGTTACACTTTTTTCCATTTCCGAGGATACAGAGTGCATCCAGACGAACAGATCGCCCATACAGGTTTCTCTCACTGCTCTGCACGATAACGTCTTTTACAATGAGTTTCTCATCTTCTAGGATAATACGCAGCATTTCCTGACACACACCAACGTCATCTGCCAGTACTTCAAAAAATGTATCATCGATAGGTCTGAAATTTCTGACCTGTTCTTTCTTTTCCTCTAATGTCATTTTATCTCCTGTTTTTCTAGTATACAAACAGGCTTTCCGAATGATCTATGTTTATTATATAGAACCCCTCAAGATTCTTCAAGACTGTTTGCATGGATTTTTGGGGTTACTGTTCTAAATCTGTACCTGTCATTTTCTCCTGCTGAATGGTTCACCGATGTGGTGATGGATTTTTGTTATGTTAGTATGTTTTGTAACTTTGATTTGATAAAAAAGATAGGTTTATTGTAAGGGGTTGGATAGGAGAAGTCAAGGATATATTGACTTTTTCTCCTTAGGTCTTTTTGCTTGTAACCCAGTTTGTAACCCAAATACAAAAAGATATGCTATAATGGGTGAGAATTTACTTTACAAAGCGAGGAATAAAGACTTTGAAAAGAAAAATACCGGTAACAATCTTGAGCTTAATAATGGGATTATCAATCGCAGCCTGTGGCAAACAGGAAACCACAACTGGCAACGAATCCATCACTGCTACTGTTGAATCCACACAAGCAGAGACAACAGAAACCTCAGAAGCAAACACAGAGACAACTGAATCAGTAGAGACAACAGAAAATACAGAAGAAGTAGAGGAGACAATAGAAGCCACAGACATAACAAAAGGTGAACCATTATCAGAAAAAGACCTTGCATTTAGTTTCCTTGGATACAATACTTACAATGAATATGTAGAAGCGGGGAATGACGGAGGTGCCTATATAGTTGCAGACAATGCAGCTATGATTCTGTCAGGAGAATTTACAGATGATGGTGATGTACTGGAGAGTACAGTAAGAGGTATCAAGCTTGGAGATAGTATAGACAAAGTATTTGAGTTATATGGAAATACAGAAGAACATTCTGCAGATATTAAAAATGAATTTTCACATGATGGATTGAAGGACTCTGGGGCATATAATTACTTCTTAAAGCTTGATTCAACAAAAGAGTATTTTTATGCATTTAGATTTAGGGTAGATCAGAATAATAATATTATTGCAGTTGTAATAGAACCTATTCCAATGGAGTATTGGTCATAAAATTAAGCCTGGTAATTATTTGTTAAGAGATTTAATAATTTTTTAACTGAAAAAAATAATGCCCACCCCGTCGGCAAACGAGATGGGCGCCTCTCACTGAGAGGTAAATAAACCTTTATTCGGGAGCATCCACTTTGGAGTGGGTGCTTTCTGTATGTTTAATATAACATCATTCCATGAAATATTCAATGCTTTCTTTAAATTCAATAGGGTTGCTTCATGAAACAACCCTACTGTCCAATGTCATTAAGTTAAGGTGACGAATCAAGATCTCAGCATTAGAAATAATGC
>ERZ1026856.460-NODE-460-length-25674-cov-55.784496_pt1 | contig 25674 bp, 40 predicted proteins | sample MGYA00380158_ERZ1026856 | MGnify/ENA primary metagenome ERZ1026856 (study PRJEB33269, sample SAMEA4719794) | human gut metagenome | biome: human-associated habitat; feature: organic feature; material: feces | place: Cameroon | collected 2013-10 ...
AAATAATAAACCCAAAAACAAAAGGAGAAGAATTTATGACTAAAGAGGAAGAAGATGAAGTCCATCGGTTAGTTCAATCAGTCGGTGTTGTACAGTTGTCAAGAGTAATGTTTAAGGGTATGGACGTTAGCGAAATGATTAACGTAATTATCCTTGCAGGTAGAGGCTACAGCGTGAAGCTACTCACTTGGTTCAAGTATTATTGTGAAGTGATGCCTCTGTTTATCATGCTTTTTCATATTGCATGCATGGTAACATTTGCGTCTCATGAAAAAGAAATGTGCGTATGGTTTAAGGAGAATTGGGTATCGGCAGCATTTATCTATTTTTCAGTTTACATCCATCCGCTTGTGCTTATAATTGCGAGCAGATTCTTTTGGCTCTGCTACAGATGGCGTATTCCGATGATCATCTACCTATTTGGGATAAATGCTATTCATATCGTATACTGGAATGTTTTTACCACCAACGAAATGGTGGAAGCTAATGTTGTAATACTTGTAATGACCATTATATTTTATGTATATGGTTTTGCCGATAAGTATTTCTCAGGCAAGGGCTGTCAAAGTTTAATCTCTAGATTATAATGATATGGGAAAGTTATTTGGTTATCACACCTTGGGAGTGTTATTAAAATCGTTGTCTGACTCTTGCTTTCGAGCAGACGAGCAAGAGAAGAGAGGGGAGAAGGTAACTGCTTGCGGAATGAGCAGCGATGAGATAGAAGACCTTTGTGAGAACTATCTGCCGTATGCTCTCAACCCAATGATGACTGCAGGACAGGTGAAGAAGGAGGCGCATATCAGCGAATCTACCCTAAGAAGGGCTATCGCTGATGGCGAACTGGAGAGCGCGGGGAACGCTGGGGACCATTCTCATTTCTTCAAGAAATGGGACGTAAGAGAATTTATCAAGAAAAGACTGAAAAGAAAATAGCTATGGACATTTTGATATTTCTTGTAAAACTAGGAACGGTTCTGTATATCATAACTTTCTTATATATGATGAAGAATGGATATATGGATGATGATCCTAAATGGTTGAAAATACTAATTCTACTTATGATAGTGTTTGTTATCGTATATAAAATAGTAAAAATTATAATGGGAATATAAAGTAAAGAAGAGAAGCTGATGAGGTTTCTCTTTTTTTGATATGGGTCTATATCATCTTAAATCTTTGGAAAACAGACAATTAAAGAAAGTGTGACAGAGTTATTTAATAACTTGCCTATTCCTCGTATCTTTGCATGCGTAATCGGTTACGTGTGAGTATAAACAGAATGTACAACTTTTATTTCTTTAGGAATTATGGCAGAAGAAGTAATTAAGACTACCTCTTGTTGCAACGATGCAATGATGGGTGGTTTGCTTGGAGCGATGGCAAATCGTGACAACAACAATCCTTTGGCAATGGCAGCTATGATGCGAGACCGTGACGATGCTGACATGTGGAACAATCCATTTGCCTACATGATGATGATGGGCATGATGCGCTATATGTATGGTGCAGACTGGAACAATCGTGATAATGGCGCAGACGTGCAGCGTGCGGAGATTCAGAGTCAAATTGAGAGCTTGCGCAACCAGATGGCAGACAACCAGAACAGCAACTTGCTGATGGGTGCTATCCAGGGTAATGGTAACGACCTTAAGATGTTGGCAAGCAATCTGAACTGTGACTTCAACGCCCTGCAGAACTCAATCTGTGGCATCCAGGCTGGCATCCAGCAGCTTGGTGGTCAGGTTGGGTTCTCGGCAGAGCGAGTAATTAATGCTATTTCGCAGGGTAACTTGCAGATGACCATAGCATTGAAGGATTGCTGCTGCCAGACTCAGCAGAACATCATCAAGATGGGTTACGATAACCAGCTTGGTCAGAAGGACATCGTTAACCAGATGCAGCAGGGATTCAGCTATACCAACACTGGTATAGAAAGAGCTGCTTCGAATCTCGGTTTCCAGATGCAGCAAGACAAGTGTGACATCATCCGTGCAGGTGAGAACAACACCCAGCGTATCATCGATACCTTGACAGGTCATTGGAGCCAGGAGCAAGCCAACGAGATTCAGGACTTGAAGTTTAAGAACTCTCAGTTGCAGCAGAACATCTACTTTGCCAATCTGATGAATGGCGGTTGCGGATGTGGCGCAGGTGTAGCAGGTGGCTATCAGTAAAAAAAAAGTAAAGAATGAAACAGAAGCGTAGTGGTATGAACAAGATTTCTCCAGTGGGCTTGGCTACTACAGCATTGGTAGCCAACCAAGTTTCAGTCTTAGCTACTTACAATGAGAAGCTTTGCAGACCTTATTGCGTGAATGGCAGCGTGCAGCCACAGGCAAGCATAACCTACAGTTATGAGCAGCCTATCCTGAATGGCACAACGGTGTTTGTGCCTATCGTGGCGACAATCTCCATCATTTCGCCTGTAACAGGCAACAGAAACGTGATGAGAGCGCAGCCTTTGATTTACACGGAAAGATGGGTAGCAGCCTTCCAAGGGCAGACAGCACTTCCAACGGCTGTAACTATCGCCAGTGTGGGCAGAACGCAAAAGGCTAACGATGTGGTATGCGGAAAGGCTAGAGGCCTGAGCATATTTGACAGTCTGACCGTAGCATTGACTACAGCTTAGTATCATTATAGAGGGAAATGGTGGATGGTGTGTAAGCCATCGTTTCCCTCGCATTATCCATTTAAAACGATACGATTATGATATTTAAAGATTTAAAGGCAGGTTTCCCAGTCTTTTTGTTTGACCGGGCAACAAGAAAATTCAAGCAGGGCAAAGTGATGAATGCTCCAAGCCCTGATATTAGTGGTAGCAAGCCCAACATGATGCCACAGATGCCTGGCATGCCAAACTTTGGCACCATGAACGTGAAGGTGAATATTCAGACGGAAGACGGAAAGCAGTCAACCTATTCGGTAGTTGATACTGAGCAAACAGCATACAGTGACACCCTTGTAATCTCCTGTAGCAAGGAGAGTATCATCAACGAGGTGAACGCATTGAAGAACCAAGCCAACGACATCATCAATAAGATGCCGGACTTCGAGCAGACCGTAAAGGACTGTGATCATCTTCTCTCGGAACTGGACACAACGTTTCGTGACCAGCAGAGAACTAACCAGCGACTCGACCAGATGGAAAACAAGCTGGATGAGATTTTCAAATTCGTTAAATCACAAAAACAAGAATGATATGAACCTAGTAGAACTTATCACAAAATATCAGAGTGATGCCACACCGGAACAGATGGTGAAGGTAACCAAGATTATCGGCAAGTTTGTGGCAATGCATGCCGAGGAAGATGATCTCCTGAAACTGTATAAGGAGATTTATGGGGTAGTGGGTAACGGTCACTTCAATGATTTCTTTGCTGAGGCTCAGATCAGGAAGATGGTGTTTGAGGATGACAAGGAGGTAGAGCATCGTGCTCCTTACTATACTGCAGCCAAGACTCAGGAGATCTATGAGACGGTGAAGGACGAGATTCGCCCATATAACCAATGGGATTTTGCCGTGGTGATTAACATGATCTACTCTGACAACTATAATCTGATGAAGAAATGGTTCCCGGAGGACAGCGAGGAGCAGATGATGGACAGAATGGTAGATCTAGCCGTGAACTGGCTGAGGGATGATGATAACCCTTATGGCAAGTGCAAGGCGTGGGGGTACTTCAACCATTGAAATGTTGAATGTTGAGTGTTAACTTGGTTGGTAAATCCATAATACCTAAGATATATAAAAGAAAACTATCAGAAGAAGAGAATGCTGGCTATATTGGGGCTTGCGTTCTCTTTTTTCGTATGAAGTTGCGGAACTTATCACTGATAATCGGGAATGATGGCTTAAATTTGCATCGTTTCCATAACGGAGTGGGGACGGAAAAATGGAAAAGAAAATGAATGATATTCGAGGTTACTTAATTGGGACGATATGGACTTTTCTGAGTCTGTTAGTTCCCATCAAAGACTTTATGATTGCCATGATGGTATTGTTCGGGCTGAACCTGGTGTTCGGCATCGTGGCAGCAGTGTTTAACGGTGAAGAATGGAGTTGGAAGAAATTCGGCATGTTCTTCGTATGCTGTGCGGTGTTCTTCGTGACGGTGGCAGCATTGTTTATCATCGGTCACTTCCTGCATTCGGATGCTGAGGCTCTGTTTTGCGTGAAGTGGGTGTGCATAGCTGCAACCTATCTATTCACGACCAACATATTGAAGAACCTGAGGAGGATGCTAGTGTCTGATACGCCCTGGTATAAACTTGTGGACTATGCTTATTATGCGCTGACACTTGGATTCGTGGAGAAGTTTCCGATGTTCAAGAAATACCAAGAATATAAAAACAATAAGGAAAATGGAAATGAAGGAAATCAGATTGGAGCAGCTGCTGATGGCGATGCCTAATGCCGGGAAAAGGGCAGAGAAGTTTCTGCCCTATCTGAATAAGTATGCTCAGGAGTTTGAAATCAACACGCCTCTGAGGTGGGCACACTACTTGGCTCAGATAGCGCATGAAAGCGGTGAACTGAGAAATACCAAAGAAATTGCCAGCGGAAAGGCTTATGAAGGGCGAAAAGACCTTGGCAATACCCATAAGGGTGATGGTGTGAGGTATAAGGGGCGTGGACTGATACAGATAACAGGTAGGGCGAACTACAGCAAGTATGCCGGATATTGTGGCTATGATGTTGTGGAGCAGCCAGAACTGTTGGAGCAGCCTCTTGGTGCCACACGTTCCTCGATGTGGATATTCGACACCTTCGGCTGCAATAAATTAGCTGACGAGGATAATCTGAAAGCAATCAGACGGAAAATTAACGGTGGCTACAAAGGACTGGAGAAATGCGAGGAGTATTTGAAAAGGTCCAAGCGAGCCTTAAACATATCATAGCTTATGAAAACAAGACATTGGATCATCTATCTGCTGGTATGGGTAGCTTATTTCTCTTTGCTCATCCTGACGAGCTGCAAGACGAAAACCGTGACGCAGGAGCACTATATCACAGATAAAACCGTGAGCAAGGGTTTGGATGCCATTTGGCAGGAGCGTTTTATCTCTGCCTTCGAGCAGATGGCTACATACCGTAACCGGGAACATGAGACTTCGACCAAGGAGACAACTCATACAAAGGATAGTACTTCAACCACTGTAGACCAGAACGGAAAGCCTATCAAAACGGAAAGTTGGCACTCTGTTGTGACCAATAGAGACACTAAAGAGGTGACGAAGCTACAGGATTCTATCTCTACCATGAGTAAGGAGGTGGATAAATATCAACTCTTGATCGTGCAAAAGGATAGTCTGATTCGATTAAAGCAGGACTCCATCCATGTATTGAGTCGAGAACTGAGCAAGGCAGAACAGAGGTATATCACCCTGGGGAAGTATACAGCCAAGATGATCTGGACCCTTGTAGTTGCAGTGATAGGTTTGCTGATTTGGTTGTGGCATAGAAAGAAATGAGGCTTATGAAAACGATAACTATAAAAATAGTGAAGAAGAGCGTGATGGGCGTGGTAGAGGGACTATCTGCCACAATTGCGCAGCATAACCCGGAGGTGGACTTTCAGACCGTCTGGGCGAGTGATGGCGAGGAAGCGAAACTGGATATATATTATCGCGAGGCGATAACCGACCTGGAGAACTTCTTGGCAAGATTCTCTTCTTCGACCACACAGCAGTTTGACCTGCAGGCACTGGCTGATGATTTCTCAATCACCATTAAAACCTTAGCATCTTGGCCACCTAGATTGAGCGGTGTGCTGACCAACCAGATACAGAACTATCTGGTACATGCTATCCTTGCCGGATGGCTGAGCGACTTCCCAGACATGAACCATACGGACTATGCTAGCATGGGAGCGAGTGACCTGGAAGCCATCAAGGAGGTGTTGCTAAAGAAGGACTTTAGCTTTGCTGAGGCTGAAAGAACCGCTGACGATAGCGTGAAAGATGGTTCTTCGGCTGTAGATGCAGTAGCTAGAGGAGGGGATGAGGTTGAAAAGAATAGCAATTCTTCTACTGCTTCAATGAGAGTGGAGGATGATTTTGACAAACAGAAGAATGCCCAATCTGCTGAAACCAGAACTTCGGACAGTGTAGGTAAGTATGTTGCTTCTCCTGATACAGCTGTGAGAGGTGAGGATGAAACGAGCAAACAGGCTCAGTCTTTGGCTACAGATAACAGGGGTACTGATACGGAACAGAAGAATAGAGGTGCCATCGGTACTGATAACCGCAAGGAGGATGATGAGGGCAAAACTCAAAATGCTCTGAACGTTGAGGCTAGAGGTGAAGATGCTGCCACAAAGCAAGGCTGCAATCTTGATGCTGAGGCTAGAGGTGCTGATGGAACGGTCAAGGAAGGCAATATGTTGGATGCTGAGGCTCGAAATGAAGACGAGGTAGACAAGGATGAGCGCAGGGGACTGAAAGGTTCTGAGCGAAACAGGGACTTTGCTTCGCAGCATTTCCATCAGGATTATGTGGACTGGAGCGGAGGCAGACCACCTTACGAACTAAGATAATTTTTCATCAAAACAAATAATTGCAATTATGGATAGAAAATTGATTACATTGAATTTTGGCATGGAGCAGGTATGTAATGATGTGCTTGCAAGATGCTATGTAGTGAGCCAGGGAATGGTGGACGAAGCCCAGAAGGACATCAGAGCCAACATCGAAAGCCCAGACAGTGACGAGACTCGCAGTATTATCAATCGTGCCGTGACGGAAGCCATAGGTAACATCAAGCTGGCAGCTCAGCGTTATCTGACCACAGGTAGAGTGGAGGACAACAACAACTTGGAGCGACTGGTGAAGGGCACAAGAAAGTATGCCTATACTGACAATAAAAACGGTACGTGGACGGAGGTAGTGACCACCACCATTGATGGTGAGGAGAGCGAAACGACCGCTACCGTGAACAAAGCAGGTAAGGACAGGGAGGAAAACATCTATGAGACGGTGACGCTGAACCTGGAGATTCCGAACTGGAACGTTGCAGTGACGGATGCCTTGAAGAGCCATTGCCACCGCTATATCGTGGACTACGTGATGAGCCAATTCCTGATGGACCAGTTCGCGGATAAGGCTGGAAATTATGGAGAAAGCGCTACCGCTGACTACAATAACATCAAGAGCGACTTGCTGAGCCGGGACAACTATACGCTGAGACGACCTAGCTTCACGTAAGAGAGGCTGTTCTTGGGGCTTGCTATCTGGGACCAGGCGATGGAATCGCCTGGAACGGTGGCTTCTTTTTCTTCATTTATTTTGGGTGTTTATGGAAAGAGCCTTCGCTATCGGGATTCTCCTGATTTGCGAAGGCTCTTATTTTTTCTGGCTAGAACTTGTTGAAGCGACGGATGACTTCGAGGCGAGTGGCAAAGTACTGATTCATTGACTTCATCTTAAGATAGAGGGCTAAACGGAAGAAACGGTAGCTATGGGAGGACATATAGCTGGACTTCATGCCACCTAGGCGACCTAGGTAATGCCAATTTTGGTTATCGTTGCTACCATACAGCCACATGACTGGCACGATGCCAGAGGTGAGGGAATGGATGTAGCCTGTGATGGCATCGGGGGCATTGTCCTCATCGAACTTCAAGGTTCTGGTGACGATGATGCCGTGATACTCGGTATCATCCTCGTAATCGTAACCGCTATCCAGGACTATCACGCTACCGTCACGATACTGAATGTATGGGTGAGGGTAGGAATTGAGGGCTGTGAGCACATTCTTGATGAGGAAGGTGCTCCAGGCTTCATCCTTGATGGAATAGCAGAGGGCTACGGTATCGGCAGAGGCTTCCTTGGTCTGCTGGCTGACATCCAGGCAGAAGATGCGAGAGTTCTTGTAATCGTAGATAACCTGGCAACGCTGGAAGAAATCTATAGGCGAGGAGGTGAAATCTATAAGCTGGCGCATCTGTGCCTTGATGGTCTTGGTGGTGGCATCATCGCCTTCGGCAGCAATGAAGAAGTTGAAGAACTTGCCAAGGTTTCTTACTATATTGAAGCCTGGGCCATCCAAGACATCGGACATGGAAGCCACTTGCGACTCAGCTATGCGACTGAGGGAGCGATTGGTGGCGAAGAGCACGGACTGGTCTAACTGGGTGATGGACTTCGGATTGCTGCATACCTCACGACTGATGGGGTGGATGCTGCTATAGGTGCCTTGGGAAGAGACTTCCATCGCCCAGATGCCATCGGTGGAGAACGCCATCAAAGGGTACTGACCAAACTGACCTTGGGAGAGTGCCCTTGTGGTTGAGGCTATGCCCTGGATCGTGCCGATACCCACGGTATTGATGCCGTTCAGAGGGAAGTAGAAGGCGTTATCGGACTCGGAGGTGTAAATCTTGTTGCTCATATCGACAACATCATCTACGGAGTAATCGTAGGAAGAAACAATGTAGCTGCTAGAATCTGTTCCATTGTTGGCGAACGTACCCATGTGCACGGCACCGTTGAGTTCTTGGCATTCTTCGAGGTCGAAGGAATAGATAATCTCCTTGTCCTCTTGATTGGTAGTGAAAATAACCATTTTCTCGGCTCTAGTATCAGGATAGAACTTAACGAGATTGGTAATCATCGGTGCTTCAAGTACTATATCATCGTACATGTTGACGGATTCCACATACTTTTTGCCAGATGTGGTATTGAGGACAGTGACAATCTTCTGAATTTTAAGAGTCGTTTCGAAACTAGGTTTCTCATCTTTTTCGCTGAATCCGAATAGTACTCTACTACTAGGAAACATGTAACGGTCGAAGCCTTTGAAAAGTTGCTCCTTGACCCCATAAAGGTTTAGTCGATGGTTGTAGGAATAGCCTCCATTTGCAAATATAAGGTTGTGGGTCTTGTAATCATCCTTCATTTGCTCCTGCATCGAAGTGTTGTACACTGCTACTTTATCAACTGGCAATTTTTTACCATTAGTGTCCTGAATGTCGGAGACCTTCAAGGATGCCACCCGATAGAACGCTGATAGACTCTTCAGTTTGTTCCTATAAGCTTCATCTGAAATCGTAGGGAATTTGATAACTGCATAGCCCAGTTTGTATTCACCATTATCCCAAATCTGGGATAGCTCACGACCACGAGAAAGACTGTAACCATATCGAGCTATCATGAGATTTGAAATTTTCTCGGAAGTATCGATATTGGTGATTGGAGGGGTTATGAAAACATCAATGGACTTGATGATGTCATTCCAATTCTTCAACTCATCTATGTTGCCATGAAGAGAATAAATAAGCTCTGTATTTCGTGGACGGTAGCAGAAGCCAGCCTTGCTAAATTTTACGCCCTTTTTTTCATAATTAGAATCTAAGCGATTAAATGATATTTCATCCTTTAAATCAAGCGTGCTATTTAATGGGTCTTGGCTTGAAAGGCGAGCGTTGACACAGGAAATTGAATAGTTGTCTGGAACCATGACGGGCATGAAGACAGGAGCGGAGTGCATGATCATGCTACCATCAAACATGCGATAGCAATAGCGGATGAAGAAATTGGCATAGAATCGCCCTTGACGAGCAATGAGATTATTGGTTCGATTAAGCAAAGCATAGACACTCTGGGTGAGGTCTGACTGCTTATCTTCTTTCACGTTGAGGCAGATTTCTCCATATTTCCAAGTGGAACTACCAACGGAACTAAAGAGGTCGTTACTGCTATATGTGGTCTGCTGAAAGGTCTCATAGAAGCCATTTTTACTTCCATCTCCTTCGATGCCGCCCAAATCGTAATCTTCAGGCGTATTACCAGCATTGATGTTAAAGCCGAGTTCTATGAATGGTGGCTTCTGCCCGAGCAAGAGGTAGCCATCATCCTGCCAAAGGGCATAGTGGATGCCATCGGTAGCCACGATGATGAGGGTGTTGCCGATGGAGTCGATAGAGAGCACGGTGGATTCGTAGTCGAAGGACTTGATAGGGGTGGACGAGCCTAGCGTGCCATCCTGCATGAACCAATAAATGGAGGATGAGGCTATGGCTATGAGGTGATGATAACTGCCAGTTTCGTGAACATACAATATCTTAGCCACCTCACCATTAACGGTGAGGGGCTGAGAGAGAGGTGTGCCCGAGACGATGGCAGGGCGCAATGCGCCATCGTGCAGCTCTAGGTTGCCACAGAGGGATAGCGCACCGTTCTCTACTGCCATTTCATCAGGAGTGAGGCTGAGGCCTTTGTATCTAATTGACTGTTGCATCTTTATTAATGTTTAAAATGTGTAGTGTTTAATGTTTAATTAATTATCGGCAATGGGATAGGTCGGCACGATTGACTACTGCCAATGCCTGTAGGGTGTCGTTGCCTATGGTGATGGTCTCTAGTCGGTCAGAGACTACCAGGTCTATCTCTTGGGCGTTGGGTGGAACGCCTAGGGTGTGGAGGAAGAGGCATTTGACAGTGCTAGCACTGCAACCGTGAAGCTGTGCCTTGCGCCCATACAGAGGTATGGCATCGGGAAAAGAGGAAGACTTGGTGATATACATCTGAGAGCCGAGACAGAAGAACACGATTTTGTCGCCTCGCTGTAGCCCCAAGAGCTTTACAGGGTAGGAACGCAATGTGATGCGCCCATTCTTGTTGAGGGAGAGTCCACGCTTTTGAGGGCGTGGACGGTTAAGGATAAATATATCAGTCTCGTTCTGCATAATCTGTAGGTTTGTGGAGCCAGAAACGGAAGTAGTCGTTTTCGGCATCCTGGTTACGTACTTTTACATATTCTCGGGTGACATAGAAATGTTTCTTGCGTAGGGTAGGGTTGAGGTTGTAATCGTGGAGCATCATAGCTGGCTCTACCCTGCCATCAAAGGTTATCTCGTACCAATATCGGTGGAGAAAGAACCATGGGCGAAGACGGACTTCCTGAATGGTGGTGTAGTTGCTTTTATCTACCCGGCAAGGAACGATGCTCCAGCTACCATCTTGCCATTGCTCAGTGGTGATTTCTCCACCTGGTGCCAATTCATGCTTCTCGATGGTGGACTTCTGAATCTTGACGAGAAGGCAGACATCGGCAGTGAAGACCTTTGCCATCTTGCGGTGGCAAAGCATGACGTAACGACCTTTCTTGTCGGGGAGGAGGCTATGCTGCTTGCCTGGGCGATTGATAACGCAGACGGTGGAAAGGAACTTCTTGCGTGCCATGTGAAGGAAGTCGGGGAGCTTCGCCTTGGCATGCATTCGGTCGAGAACCTTCTGGACCTTCTTGAAATTCTTGTCGGCTTGGGTCTCATGTACAGTGACTGGCTGCTGAGGCTCTTGGCTCTGCTGCTCACGTATCTTCTTGACGTGTTCACGAACTTGCTTCCTGGAAGGAACTTCGAGAAGGTGACCAGTCTTCTTGTCGAGTTTATAATTTGACTTTTGCTGTTTCATATTGATTGTGCTTTAGATTTGACCTCTGTTGATGCAGATGATTTCGAAATGATGATTGTCGCAAATATCGCTGCCGTTGGGCATACGATGGTTGAAGGAACATGGAATGTGCTCCTTGAACAAATCGCAGTTATGGCAATGATCCGGGACTTCTTCATGCTCAAAGTTGTCCTTTACTTGTGGTGAGGATGATTCCTTGTTGGGTACTGCACGAACAATGCGCCCGAAGAGGTCGTAGAACTCTCCCGGCATGACGCTGGTTGCTTCTCTGAGGGATGGAAGGGTGTAGCCAATCTTACGGATGAACCAGAGACGGAGATAAATGATGAAACGTTTCAACTTTTTCATATATGATTGATGTTATATATATTAATAATGTGGGCTAAGTTACCACTTCTGTGCGAAACAGAAGTGATAACTTGTGCAACTTATGCCTCATGCTCGAAGACATCAAAAATCTTGGTCTCGCTGAGGCTCTTCAACTCATAGTCTATCATGGTTTTGCCCATGACCTCATCTACATAACGCTTGGCACGCTCAATGCTCTTGGCCTGGATGAGGTAGTTGACATAGGTACGCTTCTCCTTCTTCTCATCAATGGTGATGAAAGCCAAACGAGCCTTGAACCAAAGATCATCGTCATCAATATCAGAGAAGAAAATCTCATTGTAGTTGGCTGGGTTGATGTTGGCAACCTTAAACTCGCCTGAGGCATAGACGGACATGTTATCGATGATGCTAGCTTCTGCCTCGGTGAAGGAGAGGGCATCGACCACGTACAACTCGTTTACCATTTTCTCGCTACCATCGTCCTGAGTCTTCTCATAGCGCACCTTGCACTCGAACCATGAGCCTGTGCGAGAACGAAGGGATGAACCGTTACCTGTGCCAATAATCTTTTCGGCAATGGCTTTGTCTACTTTAACTTTTAAACTTTCTGTTTTCTTTTCCATAATCTTAAGAATTTAAATTGTTATTAATAATTTTGTCTACCTCTTCTTCTGATAGAGGTTTGCCGTCTTTGCCAAGGTATTTCTTGCAGATGAAATACATAGTGCCAGGAGGGTCGGGATGGCGGTAGAGGTCGTCCAACTCTACCTTGGCAAGTTGCTCATCCATGGAACTGAAGACTGGGCGAGCTTGATGTGCTCTTGGCAGTCGTTCCATCACCTGGTAGTGGATGCTGTAGCCATCTTTCTTAATTTGCTCATCTTGGAGGCGGATGAGCATCTTATCTAGCTTGGCTTCTTTCTCCTTGATGGTCTTGAAGAGGGAGTTGACCAGCTCCTTGTCGGGCTGTGCCTTCTTCTTCTCCTGGAAGTATTGGATGGTTGAGGCTCTAAGTTCTGCCACCAGAAGGAAGAATGTGCCGTTGTCGTTCTGAGGGACGGCTGAGCCATCTGCCTTCAAGATAATATCATCGACACGCTTTTCTAACTCGATGGATTGGCGAAGCATCTTCTTGTCTCGGTGCGCCCAATACTCCTTTTCGGTGGTTCGCATAGCTGAAACTAGCTTGCGAAAGGATAATGCTGATTCTTCACTCATAGTTTATTTGATACCTAATGTTTGTTTAACTTTCTTGATGCGGTCTAGCTCCTTTGGGAGGAGGTTGCCTTGCTCGTCTATTCGGCAGAGGAGTCTGAGGCGTGGCGTGATGGTTATCCACTTGTGGAGGCCATCGTGCTCACGCTTTATCTGTCGAAGCTGGGCTGCTTGCAGTCTTTCGTGCAAATGCTGCTCATGGCGAAGCTTACTGATTTCGTTCTGTATTCTGTCCATTGGCTAATTCTTCTTCTGAGGGGATAAAACTGTATAGTGAATCCCATTCTCCTTTTCCTATATATCCAAGTGCTTTTACTACATCTTCAAGACGGACAAAATTTAAGTCCATTTTGTTTGGCATATTGCTAATATATGTATAGCCTCTGGCACATGATAGCATATATTTATTGAAATGCTTCTTCTCGTCTGGGGAAAGATATGATGGACGATTGACAAGATATTGTTCAAAGTGTTTGAATGATACCTCATTATTATTCTCAATTTTCTTTACGCATGAAGAGAATGACCGAACAGCTTCATCCATTTTCTTAGAAACCTTATCTGTTCCCAAATTCAAATCTCCAAGTTCGACCTTGACCATTGCTAAAAGTTCTTCCGTATCTTTCAAACGAGACATTTTGGTGTTGATTACATCAGAAGCAGAAGCTAACACCTCTAGAGATTCTTTTAGATTTGCATCATTTTTCTTGATAGCCTCTCTGTATGAGATAAGTTCATCATGCTGCTCTTTGATGATTCGCTTTAAACGCTCGTTACTCTTATCAAAGCGAGCCTTGAAGTTCTTGTCTCTTAGCGTGCAAGAGACGATGCCAAGCGTGATTACAAAGACCAGGCTCAGGCAAATAGTTAATGTTATTGTTACTTCCATAATTGTAAATATTTAAAATAATTATAGTTCTATTACTTCTGCTATGTCGGCAGGGATGTCGTAGTAAGGGATGGAATATCCTTTGTCCTTCATTTCGTCCGGGAGATAGCAGCGGTAGTATACTCCATAGAAGTTTTGCCATTTCTCCTTGACTGTGAGTATTGTTCCAACCGGAAGCTCTGGCTTCGGCTTGAATGAAGAACGAGGATAACATCCTGTCTCATGCTCATCTGCTGCGCAACAACATGAGGATTTCCATAAATGAATTTTCATACGCTACTTTTTCTTTGTTTTACGTTTGGTGTAATTAATGTTTTCTATCTGATGTTCGAAGAATGCGATACGGCTATTTAATCTTCGTAGGATGGCATTTCTGATGTAGAGGATTGTTTCTGCATCGAGATACTTGGTGATGTCTTCGTTTGCAACACGGCACATTCCCTGGATGGATATATCCAGCTTTACAGGGCTTTCTAGTATAGCCATGTTGTTTGATGCATCGACTTCTTCTACAAGTTCTCTGACCTTGGTTAGCTCTTCGATGGAACTGTAGTATTCGCCTACGGAGTCGATGGTGTTACGCATTTCTTCATATTCTTCCTTTGTCATACGCTTATATTCTTTTTGACTAAATTATTGAGCTTGTTGAAAGCTTCATAGTCTTCCTTGCTGATTTCTATGCAGCTGTCGAACTGGATAGTTGCAGGGGCAGCAATCTCAGAATAGCCTTCATTAATCGCCTTGAAAGCCTCCATGAGAGGGAATAATGCTGAACCATCATCCTTCATAATGGTAAAGTCAACCTTACGCCATGTGTTGGCTACGTCTTTGCGCATAAATGATGCGACTACGTAAAAATATCTTTTCTTCATATTGCTTCTTGTTTTAATTGTTTGTCTATTGCTTCCTGAACAAGGATTTGCTGCCAGTTGGCTTCATTGTAATTTCTTGCCTCTTGATTCTCTGTTAGCTTTGGGTCGTAGCCACCGAAACAATAGGTGTCAAATTTCTCATACTCCTTCATCGTATGTGGAGGCTGGGAGCCAGGAGTGGCTGGAATGTATTCCTTGGCGAACTCCTTTGGCAAGAGGGTTGCTATTGTTGAGGCTACCGGGTCGAGGACTTCGTATTTGAAAATACGGCTCTTGCCCTTTTTAGGAGAGTTATACACTGGTCTTGCCCAACAGATGTTTCCCCTGTAGTGTGACATGAGACCAGAGAAATAATACGGTTTCCAAATCCGACTATCTCTGAATGCACAGCAGATGCCTGTAGGGGAATCTCCATTATACGTAACACTATCAGACTTCCAGCAATGGTTGTAGCCGAGGTCGCTGATGTGGCTATGTACACAGAACTTGCACATCCTCATTTTCTCCTGATTAGCAACTGATGGTGTTGGCTGCATCAGGTTTTGTTTGATGTAATTGCCCATAGATGTATGATTTTAAAGTTCATCCTCTTGGTTGGTTGCTTTACGTTTCCATTCTCCACAGCACTCCCAGTGGAAGCGATGATGACCGAAGCCGTTGCATGTTCCGCTATACTTACTGTTTTCCGTAGGACGGAAGAACTTGCAGTTCTTGCATGAGTGATGGCCATGGTGGTAAACTAGATAGATGAATGTGCTGGCCATAACTATAAGGCACAGCATGATGATGATAAATCCGATTTCCATATTACTTCTTGTTTTTAATGATTTTGTTTAATACCTGCTTGTTGTGCTCAGTATCATCGTTGATGAGGTGATAGGAGCGTACTTTCTCGAAGGCGTTGACTTCGGCAGCTTGCATATAAGCCTTGACCACTTCGATGAAATCTTCTAGGGAACGACAGAGGGCGTACTTGTAGCCAGCGGACTGCCAATAGCCCTGGAAGCGTTTCTGATTGGCAGACTGATTATTTGTCTTGCCATACTTCAATTCGATGCCCAAGCCGAAGTAAACTTCTGGGTTCTCGTAGATGATGCCTGTCTTGCCATCCTTCATAGAAGGGAGAGCAAGGATGAGGTCGGGAACGCCTGGAACCACGCCCGATGCAGCATTGATAGCTATCTTCTTGCCACTGGTGGCACCGTCTGCCTCGTTCTTGGGATGGAAGAGGAGGGTGGAGAATGCCGGGTACTGTAGGCGAAACCATCGTACACAGGCTATCTGCAACTGACCTTCACGCTGCACCTTCTTCTGCTGAGGCTTCTGCGTGTATTCGGGATAATTGCCGTTGAGACGGTCTATTAATTCTTGTCTGTCCATATTCGTATGATTTTAAAATTTGTTTGTTACTTAATCGCGGAGGATACTTTGGAGATAGCTCTGGGTCTGATCATCCAAATCGGCTAGCGACTGTTCTTCTTCGGCTACTGACGGATTCCAGACGATGCCCAGCTTGGCGAGTGTGCCATTATCGTAGGCTTGTCGAACCATCTTTGCCATGGAGCCATTGGGATTCTTTGCTGCACTTTCTATCCATTCCTGGTACTTCTGCCTGAGGGCTTCGGTTTCTGCCTTGTCCTTGGCTCTTTGGGCTTCTTCCTTCTTCTTTAGCCGAGTTTCTATCTCTTCGTTGGTTTCCTCCTGCTGAGGCTTCGGAGAGCCGGCTGGCTTTGGAATGGACTTCTTTCCTGCTGAGGCTTCAACGGTAGGGTTGTCGAACGTTCCTTCCATCAGAGGCTCGTAGTTCTTTGGATTGAAGAGCCAGTTGAAGGAGATATAGCATCCACCATCCTTGCGCCCAGATAGAAGGTCGGAATCGAGTGCCTTGCGAAGCATCGGCTCAATGTCCTCGAAGGAGTAGTCTGAGATAAACTTGGCGACTAGCTTCTTGCGGTCGGGAGTCATCTTCGAGATTGGCTTTACCTGCGTGCCCAGGAAGAGGCGATTGAAGAGCCTTAACACTTCCGAGAATTGAGTTTCAGCATCCCCCGACTTTTTTTCTTTTTCTTTTTTTTGTGTTTGGGGGTGGGCTTTCTCTTTTCTTTGTTTGTTTTCTTTTATAGGGGTTTCAGGGGAAAGATTTTCTTTTATTTGTTTCTTTTCTCTTACTTCTGTGCCCTTGGCTATGCCCTTATCTGTGCCCTTGACTATCTCTAAATCTTCGGAATCACCTTTATTTAAAGGGGTTTCGGAGTGTGAAATCTGTGCCCTAGATTGTGCCCTTGGCTGTGCCCCTTGTTTTGGCTGTGCCCTAGATTGTGCCCTCTTCGTGCCCTTAATTGTGCCCTTATCTGTGCCCTTGCTAGTTTCAGAATCTTCGGAATCGCCTTTATTTAAAGGAACTTCGGAAGATTGAATCTGTGCCCTAGATTGTGCCCCAATCTGTGCCCCGAAGTGTGCCGTAACCTGTGCCCCTTGGTCTCTTTGCCACGGTATGATGCAGTGGGATAGGGGGTGAGAACTGTTAACGTAGAGTTTGGTTGAGGCTCTTGGAGCAGAGCACTTGGTGATGATTTTCTCGGCTATGAGCACATCGATGGCGACACGGATGGTCTTGACCGTGGTATGGAGCTGTAGAGCCAAATCACGATAGGAGAGGGTTGCAGCGGAAGCTTCGTTGTGAGCGGAGGAAAGGAGCACATGTATGAGCACCTGAACGACCACAGGACGATGGAAGTAACGCCACTGCAAAAGCTCTGGAGTAAATATGTAGCCATCTGTTTTCATTTATTCTTCTTTTATTTGGAATGTAGAATTTACGATTTCTATCATTTGCTGTTTTCTTCTTCTGCCTCGATGGCACGGAATATCTCGTAAGCCACTTGTGGGACCCAGGCATTGCCGTAAGCCTTTATGGATTCTTGTCGCCACTTGGGGAAAGAAATGGTAAGGCTGTCCACATCAAAGGGAATCCCATCATTTCCTCTACAAACAGGGGATTGAGTTGGGAAGTTCCGCCACCTACTTTGTGGGCTATCTGCTCCGCCAGGTTGGCATTCTCCTTGTTGTGGTTTTTGAGGGCTTGCATCTTCATGTTTGCTCTCATTCCATCCGCAGCCATTGGCGTGAGGAGATAATGGAAATCCAGAAAGTCGGTCAGTCCATTCGGGCGAAGTGCTCCGTTCTTTCGGCTGTACATCCCTTTTGCGCCCTGTTCTTTCAAGCCTTTTACTCGCTTGGAGTGCTTTACCTCCATTGCGGTAGGAGTGGGAAGAAGACCATTGACTGCCAAGGCTGTTAGTCCTTGCCCCATCTGGGAATTGGGATTGATGGTCTTGGTGAACTTCGTGGCTTCTATGCTGCAAGGCGTAGGCAAGAGTTTTGCCTACGCCATGTCTTCTAGGCCTAGACTGTGGTCTGTTTTTCCATTTTTGGGATTTCTTCGCCATCGCTCGTTGATTTCCATGTCCTTGTGGGCTATGTCCATCGCATTGGGTGTGGGGAGAAGGTCTAGCGGAACAAATTCCGTCTTGCCCTTCTTGTTGCACTGTTTCAGCCCTTGGGTCTGAACGGTGGGCAACAATCCAAACACGGTCTCTTCGGTGTGGTGCTCCGATGGCACAAGCTGGAATAACAAGCGGTTGGACGGAATATCCTTCGGCTTCGAGGTCTGCACAGATTTTGTCGAGGGTGAATCGGCTTTCCTCTCGGTATAGGTGATTCTCTTCGAAAAGATAGTCTGTGCGTCCCATCTGAGTGACTTTGCAGGACTCCACCATCGTCTTGATTCCATTAACGTTTTCACCAACGACCCAAGTGGGGTGTATCTGCCGTATCGCTCGAAGCATCTGTGGCCAGAGGTAGCGGTTATCGTCCGCTCCCTTTCTTCTGCCAGCGAGGGAGAAAGGTTGGCAGGGGAATCCTCCTGTGAGAACATCGACCTTGCCGTGCCACTTTGTGAAGTCTGTTTTGGTAATGTCTTCATAACTTTCTGAATTAGGAAACCAGTAGTCGAGCACCTTGCGAGGGAAATCCTGTATCTCGCAATGGAAGAGGTTCTGCCATCCCATCATGGATGCCGCGACCTCTGCACCACCGATTCCGCTGAATAAACTAGCGTGATTCATATTGATTGAATTTGTTTCTGTTGTGCTCCAGGATCCACTGTAGATGAGCAGCCTTGGATGGGTCACGGAAGAGGGACTAAAATGGGTCTGTTGTGAATGCCATTTTCTCATTTCCTTTGTATGGGATGCATTGGATAAAGTCACCTACGTGCCCGGTGCATAATAGCAAAGCGTTGTATTTGTATGGGGATTCATCTATACGTGTTCGTGCGAAGATTGCTGGTCTCCATTTATGTTCATCGCTGTTACGCACAAGAACCTTATCGAATAACTTGAATGATGGCTGATTCTTGCTCTTCTTCTTGCTCTTCTTCCAGAGAGTGAAAGCATTTTGAAACAAGATGGCTTCATCCTCTGTCGCTTCTCGCAGTTCCTTGTTTGTACTTATGCGAAGGTCAAATGCCTGGTCTGTAACGAAGTTCTCTGTCTCAATCTCATACTGATTGCCAAATGTCAATGTGTCTTGGCTCTCGTTCTTGGCGATGAGTTTGCCTATAATGGTCAACTCTCCATCCTCGTCTTCTTCTTTGAAGACGTAAAGGTTGCCAAGTTCGAAGTATGGCATTGTCTGTTTGTTATTCTGTTCCATATTATTTAGTTTAAAAAGTTATTCACATAGAAGTTTCTCCTGATGCTGCACGTACATCTTGTATTTAAGACAATACTTGCCATTGATGCAGTTTCGCCCATTTGGGCAGAGGAGGCACTTGCGAGCTGCATAGGTGCTCTTACTTCTGGAATCGCTCATAATAGTAGGTTACTATCTGATGCTCGGTAGGCTGGAAGCCATTGCGAGAGGTGAGCGTATCGACTATCTCATCGTAGGTACGCTGAGGCATCTGAGAAATCAGGTTCTCTTCGTGGATGCCCTGTGAGAGCTTCGTGATGCAAAGCCATCCGATAACGAGCCAAATGACGATGCAGAGGATTGTCTTAAATGTTTTCATATCCTTGTCGTTTTTAAATTATTACTAATATTGGTGGTCGGTTAGGGAGTCGAACCCTTGTGCCTATCTGCTTAGTTCTTTTTCGCAGAAATCATGGTGAACCTAGTAAAAAAGCATTTAAACAATCAATCATTTGTTACGAACATCGCCCCCGATGGGCTAGGCTACATGCAAGATTGCAATGCCGACCGTGAAAAGAAAGGTGCCTGAGTAGGATTTGTACTTATCATATTTTTAATGATGAATAGCTGTTTTCGCAGGGATATTTGCCCAGGCACCTTTTATGAATGTTTCAAAGGAATAGTAAGTTTCGCTTCACAGCGAGTTTTTCCTGTTTGCAATGTTAGCTTATGTCTATTCTCTAAAAGTAAAATTTCCTATATTGGGTGGAGATAGTCTTGAACTTTACAGGCACAGGCTTCCAGCTCGGACAGTCGGTATTCGTAGCGAGTAATCTTGCCGTTCTTGCCACGCCCGAAGACCTTGACCTTGCCTTCCTTCACCCATCGCTCTACATTGCGTCTGCCGAAGGTATCGAATGCCTTGGCTTGGGTGATGAATTGTCGCTTGCCTACAGCCTTGGAAATTTCTTCCTGGACTACATTGCGTATGGCTGATAGGAATGTGTCGAACGAGACCATCTTGTCAGCGAACTGGATTTGTACTGTTTGGTTCATGACTATTTTGTTTTATTTGATTCTTGTAACTGTGATAACTCCTTGCTCCCGGTTGAGCTTGGTCTTGAACTTTCGGCTGTAGATGGCACCGAGGTCGGTGCAACTACTCTTGACCGATAGCATTCTCTTGATAGGGAAGTCGATGGCTTGACCTAACGCCAGTTCCCTAATCTGAGGTCTGAGAGGTAATGTTTCTTCTGACATATTGTTTGAATTGAATTATTATTTAACTAGAACGAAATCGTAAACGAAGACGAGAGTATTGAAGTCCCAAGTGTAGTGGAGTTTGTTGAAAAGCATCCAGTATGCCACCATTGGAGATTCATACCACCATTTCTTACGCTTGCTATCATTTGTGGCATCGTATGAATAAGCATCGCCAATACCATCAATGTGGCTACAGAAGATTCCTTCTTTCATGCAGTCACCGATGCTGATGCCCTGTAGTCTTTCACACCAAATGTTGGTAATCTTGATTTGATGAGGCATCGTTTTTGCCGTGACGAACATCTTGTTATTCCATCCAGGATTTTTGCATAGTATTGTCCTGATGGATGGTTCCAGTGAAATGTCGCTGTATCTTTGAGCGACTGCCACGACTTCACCTATTTTATAAGTGGACTTTGCCACAATCTCATTGCCATCACAGAGTGCCAGTCTGCCCTTGTCTTTTCCTTCCGTACAGATACCGCAGTTGCAATTATACTTGAAAGACTCTTGAAAGGCGATTCTTCTGGTCTGGGTCTTGCGACCTTCCAGAACTGCTTGGGTGAGACCGTACTGGTCATTGAACATTATCTTTTTCATTGCCTTGTTTCTTTTGTTATTTCAAAACATTATTCTGAATGGTTTGCCTTTCAAAGACGGTCTCTTGTCGAGAACAAACTTTATTAACGCCTCGCATCTTATCACGAACAATGGACAATACATGTATTTCAGTGTGCATACAAATCTGTCATTGAGCATAATGTCGAGGAATAGAGCTTTATTTTTTTTCATCTTGTGCCTCCTTTTTATAATTAACTAAAGCTGGAACAATATCTTTGAGGTATGCCCATTGAACAATCTCTTCGAATTTATAAAGACCAAAATCGGTACGCCATCCATCGAATTCGATAAAGTCTTCTGTACGATGTCCAATATCGTAAGAGGAATCCTCAAAGCAAAGTAGGCAATTGTCTTCACTTTCTGGAAGTTCTTTTCCTTGGTGCCAGACTTTGGCTAGGTTGATGTATTCCTCATCGTCTCTACCCATTCTGACCGCCATTCCATGCCAAACTGGAAATCCGGCATATTGTTTTCCTTCTTGGTCTATCCATCCGCTTGTAAGCCCAGTGTGAAAGGGATAAACAAACAGCCTATAAGGCGAATCTGGAACTTTTTTATCTTCTTTCTTCATTTTTCTTCAATCTGAATATTAAAATATTTTTCAATAAACTGTCGGCAGTCTATATCATGTTTGAAAATGCCTCCATGCTTGGCTAGCAGAAACTCTTCGTAAGAATGGAAGAATATGTCTGAAATGAACAAGTCATAGATGGAATCAAACTTTTTGTGGCTTGCTGTATGTGGCTTTTCGTTCCACCAGCGTAATCCTGCCCTTAGCCATGCCTTTATTAGTTTGGGGTGTTTCTGAAAGTCTGATAGACCGTTATCTGATTTCAGAGGGCATCCCATACATCCAAGCCTTTTCTTGATATTCAGCGTTCCGTCTTCGTTGTAGTAGAGAGGATGAAGTTTTATCTCTCTTAGCTTAACAAATTCTTCTACGTCTTTATCTGTCCAGTCGAGTATCGGGAGGATGACTTCAACATGATTCCTTTTGCTTCCATAGAAACGGCAGATGCTAGGTTCTTTGTAGTTAGCTGCACGCTTTGTAGATTCTGACCGTCTGATGCCTTGTATGGCAGTGTCTAGAATCTTGTATTCTTTCAGAACATCACAGCAAAAGCGTGCTCTACGAGTCGGGAAACCTTTTCGCTGAATAAGGTGGAAAAATGATTCCTTAGCCCTAACTATCTCCACACCATTGTTCAGACAATGCCTTATTGTGCCTGGAGGGTCGATGGTCGTGTTTTTGTAGATAGCTCGAAACTTTATGCCTGCCATCTTTGCTAATTCTAAAATGACATCGCTATCCTTGCCACCTGAATAGCAAAGTTCTACGGTTTTGCCTCGGCACATAGTTTGTAGCAGTGTGATGGAATCCTTTATCTTTTTGGATAATGCACTGCTTGCAATATTTATTTTTATCTTTTTCTTCATTTTTCTTCAAATTTATTTGGTACTTATTTATTTATTTACTAACTTTACGGTGCAAAGATATTAAAAATAATAATAGCTATATACAAAATGATATAAGATTTAATATATCTTTATCATTATACATATAATATTAACTTATATTAAATAAAACGTTATGGTAAAGGATATAATTATAGGAAAATGTATAGAGCAGCGAATTAACGAACTTGGCATGTCTAAGTCCGAATTTGCAAAGAAAATAGGTGTGCTTCAGCCAAATGTCGGTCGCATTCTCGAAAGTGATAATATAAAAACTGATAAGTTGGTTGAAATTTCAAATGCACTTGGTTTTAATTTCTTTCAGTTGTATGGTTCGAATGGTAGCGAAAAAACAACTCTGCTTAATGTTAAGATTGTACGTCAGCTTGTTTTTGATAAAGGAATAAGTGAAATAGACCTTGCTTCAAAATTAGGTGTTACTCGCTCCGTGCTTGCTAATATCTTTGATGGTGGCGATCTTTCTTTGAGTATGGTAGAGAAAATAGCTGAGGCTCTAGATGTGAAGCCAACAGAGTTGATTAATGGTGCATCATCTAAGGATGAGGCAGTCACCGTAAGTGATTCTTCTGTGCAAGAAGAGTTAATAGCTCTTAGAGCGGAGAACAAACTGCTTAGAGAGTTACAAGGTCTTCCAGCAAGAAAAATGGTAAATGTTGGATAATTAAAATGTAACAATATGGGATTCCTTGATGATACATTAAAGTTGCAACCTGAAAATAAAGAAGTAGTTATAGAGAAATTAAGGTACGATAAATATTTAAGTAGTCTAGATTTATTTTTCTTTAAGTTCTTTCGTAACATAAGTAATTACTTCTTGAAAGGCAAATGTATAGATTATAGAGTTGTCAGATGGAAGTCTGAACACTATGATGGTTTAACAAAGATGGAAACTATTCTTGCAAAAATGGATTTGTCAAAAGTTCATAATCATCAGGTGGAATTATCTGACTACATCAACAAATGGGGAACATCTTTCTTGGATAAAGATGATGTAATTAATCATGTTAATAAAAATATTAAAAAATAGCTAATATGGATATATTTATTAAAGTTTGTCGATTCTTTGGAGCATTGATATATGCAACTCTGTTTTGTGTAGTTGTTACTTTTATTATGAAATGGATTTGCAAGTTAGTCATTCATTATGGTTGGATAGGGGATTTAATCTTTCTCCTACTAAGTGGAACTTTTGTTGCGTGCATTCTGGCTGCAATTGTAGGTCTCATGTCTGTGCCTTTATTGAAGCTGGCAAAAGATTCTAGATTAGCTAAGATTTTATGCTCAATTTTGATTATAGGAAATGGATTCGGAATAATTAAATCCATATGGGTAAAGGCTCTTCAATATGGCGTAGCTGAGATAATTGGAGCTGTGCTGTGTAGTCTATTTATTTTTTATCTGTATAAAAGTTTTGTAGAGAATATATGGCTTTTTGGAAGAGCAAGACATAAAGTTTGGGATGATAATTATGACGAACATGGAAGATTGTAAATATGATATAGACAGAAAACTGAGGCTTTCAAAGAAGTTCTTTTGCTTTGGTCTAGTGACCTTCTGCATAGGTTTCTTGATGATTGGCTTTGCAATAGGTAGGTTGTCATCTTCTTCAAGTAGTGCTGAGGCTGGTGCCTTTCAAACAGAGGTAACTGCAGGAGGCAAGGTATATGTTTCAGATAGCCCTGGCTCCAAGCGATACCATAAGGATAGGAATTGCCAGGCATTGAAGCGAAGTACAGGCCATATAACTGCTACTGATGAGGCTAATGCCATCAATCAGGGCAAAACATTATGTGGTTGGTGTGGTAAATAAAAAAATGAAATCAGATGAAAAGATTAAGAATTAATTTTCTAGCACTCATATTTATTGGTGTGCTATGTTTCTTAAGTTCATGTAGCAAGGAGTCGCTGGATGGAGAATCTGGATCGGCTGCAGTGGTATGGGATAAAACTTCCTATAATGTGAGTTATGTTGAGGTGGGTTCTCCTTATACTTCATTTCCTGTTACTGACAAGTACTTTATTTTGGATTTTGCTTTAGAGGATTCTGAGAATCCCCAGAAGCAGCTTTCTTTTAGTTGTACGAACTATATCTATGGTGAGAAAGTTGATTTGACCACAGGTAAATATTCGTCTCAGATTGATTTCAAAGACGGACAAAAAACGTATTGGATGAAGGGAGGTGACTCTAATGTTAAGGCTGGAAGCTATTATAAGCTGACTAGAAAGGGAAATCATATAGAGCTTACCATTGATCTGGTCTATTCAGGAGATCATGGCTATGAGCATACCTTAAAGGTAAGATATAGTGGTGAACTTCCGGAGAACAACTATTTCCCATCTGAGAACTGGCAGAACGAGCCTTATCCTCACTATTCATTTACTTATGATGAGGCTCAGTATAACTACTGGAGTTTTGTTAATTTTGCATCAGCTCCTTTTTCTTGTGATATAGTAAATAAGAGTAGTCGAGGCTATCTTGTAGTTTGGCCGAATAACTTTAAATATGGTGAAAAGGTAGACTTATCTAAGACTTTCACTGAAATCCGACTGGACCTGAGTAACGAAATAGGTGATAGTGGTAAATATGAGAATGAACAACACGACTGGTATGGTGATGCTATTCTCGAAGGTAGCTATCTCTATATCATAAAAGGTGAATCTTCTCAATACGAGGCTACATTGGATGCCAGATGTAAGGATGAAGATGGGACTATCCACCATATACAGGCAGAATATAATGTATATAAATAAGGTGTATAAAGTTTAGAAGTAAAATTTAATTATAATAAAGTTTATAAATTGTTTTGAAAGAAACGCTAAAACGTTAGTAAATACAGTATATTATGAATCTAGTGTGGAAATTAGAAAGCATATTTTTATAATTGCTTGATATTT